>SPKZ01005868.1_pt1 | contig 11418 bp, 11 predicted proteins | sample 2456571 | NCBI WGS metagenome assembly SPKZ01 (sample SAMN11192286, study PRJNA482655) | marine metagenome | biome: ENVO:00000447; feature: ENVO:00000244|ENVO:00000211|ENVO:00000569|ENVO:00002023; material: ENVO:00002151; isolation source: ocean water from marine abyssalpelagic zone ...
GTGAACAACATGTACATAGCGATACCAACACCGATCATAGCGATCGCATCAATAAGACCAGCAACGATGAACATTTTAACTTGAAGCATAGGTGCCATTTCTGGTTGACGCGCAGCGCCTTCCAAGAACTTGCCGCCTAAAAGACCGAAGCCGATTGCTGTACCAAGTGCGCCAAGACCGATTAGTAGTGCAACAGCGATTGCTGTAAAGCCTAGGATTGTTTCCATTAGTTTCTCCAGATAGTTTTAAAAATTATAAAGTTATAAAAATTGTAATTTACAGTCATTGTTTTTGTGCCATGTAGTCACAAGCGCAATCACTTAAATTAATTAATGATCTTCGTGAGCCATACTTAAATATACGATGGTTAACATCATAAAGATAAAGGCTTGTAAGATTACCACCATTATATGGAACACAGCCCACATAAAGTGCAATGGCAATTGACCAACACCAACAAGTGCAATCAACATAAAGATCATTTCACCAGCGTACATGTTCCCAAATAAACGTAAGCCAAGTGAAACAGGTTTAGCGATTAAGCTGACCAATTCCATGACTAAGTTGACCGGTATAAACACCCAATGATTGAAAGGTTGCATGGTCAGTTCTTTAACAAAACCGCCAATCCCTTTAATCTTGATGCTATAAAAGATCATTAGGAAAAAGACACTAAATGACATCGCTAATGCGATATTAGGATCTGTGGTTGGTACAACACGTAAATAAACATCGCTACCAGCGGCCATATTAGCGGCTTGAGGTAACCAATCCACTGGAATTAAATCCATGGTATTCATCAGGATAATCCAGACGAAAATGGTTAATGCCAACGGAGCGACTAACGAGCTTTTCCCATGAAAAGTATCTTTTACAGTGTCATCTACGAATTCAACAATGATTTCGATAAAACACTGGAGTTTACCAGGCACGCCAGAGGTAGCTTTACGGGCAACACTCCAGAATAACAAGATAAAAACTAGACCTAAACCAACAGAAAAAAGTAGTGAATCAGCATTTACATGCCAAAAAGTACTAGTATCACCCACCGTCCAGTTTTGGAGGTGATGGCCGATATAACTACCAGGAGTGAGGGCTTCACCGTGTTCTGATGCAGACATCTTTTATCCCACTTTTTCGGATTTAAAAATTAATGGCGACAACCAATGGAGCACTATAGCCATCACGTATGTAACGAATAACGGCAAATAAATAACATCCAATAGGTTAAACACCACCCAAAAGAGCACTATCACTAAAACAAGCTTGAGTGCTTCGCCGCGAAAAAAATCGATAAGGACTTCTTTGGCAGCACTTGCTCCGGCATTGCGAAAAGCTAACGTGGCAAAGACAAAGTTAGGAAATATAGCAACTACACCGCCACAAAGAGCCGAATAGCCAGCTTTAGTTCCTGTTGTCATCAAGAAAACAAATGCAGCCAATACCACAGCTAGTATTTGCATGGAAATCAACTTATAAGCCATTGAACGTCCACGCCTAGCTAATTTATTAACCAATCTATTTACTCCACATCTGCTTATTTTATCGTTGAGAGATAAGGTTTATCACTCAAAAATCGTGCCGAAAAAAGCTTGCGGAAGTATACGTTTTCTGGCTAATAATGCAACCAAATAGGGCATATTATGGCAGAAAACAGTGCAAAACTAGACGAAAGGACCAAGAATGCCCGTATTTAGTGTTAACGAAATATAAAAACACTAGACACGGGAATTTAGAGGGGGTTTATTTCAATTTAAGGTGATCTAAGATGCCATCGAGTTCTTCGAGCGTGGTGTAGGAAATTGTCATTTTCCCCTTACCTTTGGCGTTATGATTAATCGCTACTTTTGCCCCAAGATGATCACTAAGGCGCTGTTGTAAACTAGCAACATTAGGATCAATAATAACAGCTGTTTTTTCTGGGAACCCCTTCAAAACCTTTTGGACTAAACGCTCAGTTTCACGCACCGTGAGGTTTTTATCTGCCACCGCACGAGCATTTTCACTTTGAACTTCGCCATCCAGTGCCAGTAATGCACGAGCATGGCCCATGTCGATATCACCGCGTTCCAATAGCAATTTCACGTCGTTATTGAGGGTGTTTAAGCGTAATAAATTACTGACCGTTGCGCGAGACTTACCCACTTCGTCGGCGACTTGCTGATGGGTCAATTCAAATTCGTTAATTAAGCGATCGAGTGCTACCGCTTCTTCCATCGCGTTAAGATCTTCACGTTGAATATTTTCAATCAGTGCAATCGCTACCGATGAGCGGTTATCGATATCTTTAACCAAACAAGGCACATCAGTTAAACCGGCAATTTGTGCCGCACGCCAGCGGCGCTCACCAGCAATGATCTCGAACTTTTCGTCGGCCAGTTTCCTGACAATAATCGGTTGAATAATCCCTTGAGATCGAATGGAATTAGCTAAATCATCTAAAGCATCCGATGCCATGTCTTTACGCGGCTGATACTGTCCAGGGGTTAAGAACTCAATCGCAAGCTGATGCAATTCATTGGCTGGCGGTAATGTTATCGATGCTACTTCTTTCGCTTTATCAACTTCAACTTGTTTATCCCGAGCCGTCACACTAGTGCTTAATAACGCCTCTAGTCCCTTACCTAACCCTCTTTTCTTTAATGACATCTGCTACTCTTTATAATTATTGACAGCTTGACTTAAGACGCAAGCGATTTCTCTTCTAAGCGGCGTAACATTTCACCGGCCAGCGCAAGATAAGCTTTTGCACCCGTTGACGATTTATCATAATACATCACTGGCGTCCCAAAACTAGGTGCCTCAGCAAGTCGGACATTGCGTGGAATAACCGTGCGGTATACTTTGTCGCCAAAATGTTGTTTTAGCTGATCGGACACATCATTAGCTAAGCGGTTTCGCGGATCGTACATCGTCCGTAAAATACCCTCGATCACTAAATCGGGATTAACGATGGCGGCAAGTTTGCTAATGGTATCAACCAACGCTGTTAAGCCCTCAAGGGCATAATATTCACACTGCATTGGCACCAAGACGCTATCGGCGGCAGACATTGCATTAATGGTTAATAAGTTAAGCGCTGGCGGGCAATCAATAAAAATATAATCGTATTGATCTAAAATTGGCTTTAAGCTATTTTTCAACCGTACTTCGCGGGCAAAAAACTCAATTAATTTAATTTCGCAAGCCGTGACATCAGCATTGGCCGCCACGAGATCGTATTTCCCTGCGGTATTCTTAACCATCACTTCTTCAATTGGTTTTTCATCAACCAATAAATCATAAACAGTCATTGGTACTTCATATTTATCGACACCGCTGCCCATCGTGGCATTTCCTTGCGGGTCTAAGTCAATTAGCAACACTTTACGACGAGTGGCCGCTAACGACGCAGCCAAATTGACCGCGGTAGTGGTTTTACCAACGCCGCCTTTTTGATTTGCTACTGCAATAACTCTGGCAACCATTTCTATCCCTTAGTCTGTTTTACAATCACTAAATGGCGTTCGCCTTCTAGTTGTGGAATAGTCAATTGATGAACTTTATCAAGTGCTAAACCTTGAGGTAAACGTGTTAATTCATCTTGAGGAATCGTCCCTTTAAGGGCATAAAATTTTCCTTCAGTATTAGGTAGATGATGACACCATTGCAACATATCGTCCAGTGATGCAAAAGCACGACTTAATACCCCGTCAAAACCCTGCTCTGGCCAACGATGATCATCGGGCTGAAACTCTTCAACTCGTGATTTTATCGGGGTGACATTGGTGAGCCCTAAATCAAAAATCACCTGCTTAATAAATGTAATACGTTTACCTAAACTATCGAGTAAATAAAACTGCTTATCTGGATTCATAATCGCTAACGGTAACCCTGGTAATCCAGGACCGGTACCGACATCGATAAAGCACTTTCCATCAAGCATTGGGGATACGGCAAGGCTATCCATGATGTGCTTAATTAGCATATCTTGGGGGTCGCGCACAGAAGTTAGGTTATAGGCTTTGTTCCATTTGTTCAATAATTCAACTAACTTTATTAGTTGTGCCTGATGATCAGCACTAACATTAAGTTCTGTTTCGTTAATTAAACGCTGTAAGGAGTCGGCTAACATCATTAAAAACCTAGTTATAAAATTAAGCCCTAAATTTTATAATGAATTACTCGCTGAGCCAAGCATGATATTAAAACTAGCCGATATTAATTTATTATTGATAGGGTCAGGGGCAATATGGTGACTCACTTAGCATTAAAAGGAAGTTAGTATGCATTTTAAAACTATTATTTCTCCCCAAATCAAAACGATTGCGTTAGTGAGTCATGATAATTTAAAGCCCAGCCTCATTCGTTGGTGCCAACATCATGCTCAGCAACTGCAACAACATAATTTATATGCCACAGGGACGACAAGTGGATTAATTCGCGACCGTACAACACTCAAACCCGTTTCGCTGTTAAGTGGTCCCTTGGGTGGCGATCAACAAATTGGTGCTCTAATCACCAATCAAGAAATAGACATTATGATTTTCTTTTGGGATCCCCTCGACACGCAAGCTCACGATGCTGACGTTAAGGCATTATTGCGGTTGGCCAATCTTTGGAATATTCCTGTTGCCTGTAATGAGGCGAGCGCAGATATGTTGATTTCATCACCGTTATTTGCCAATGAATTCCCCAAAGTCATCCCCGACTATGAATCTTACATTGCTCAACGATCGAAACAGTTAGTTGAATAGAGTTACCCCAGAAATTGAATAAATTTCTGGGGTATACCGATTAGTTAATCACCGGCAAAAATGCATGCTCACGACCGTATTCCAACATTTGTTGACTAAAGTCACTTGGGTATTCAACCTTAACATCAATGATTTTATCCCCTTGATAAACTGGCACTAGTTTAGGATTAATAAAGCCAGAATAAGGTGCTAGTTCTAGTTTTTTGTAACGTTCAATCGCTTCGGCATGGAGGATAGGGTCCACTTTAACCGCATAATGTTCAATTAAATGCTGACCTGCTTTAAAGTCACCTTCTGATTTTATCCGTTGCAGTTCACGTAACAAGTCACCAAACAAGCTCTGCAATTTGATGTAATCGTTAATCACAAAGTAGGTTTTGTTATCACGAACCCGCTTTTCGATCACGTTGTCGCTCAAACCTTTTTCATAAACCCAGCTTGCCACTAACTGACGATTACGCATATGAGCCTCTTCAATTTCTTGGCCAGGTACTAGGCGACGCAGTTGTAACAGCATGCCATTACGAATGTACTTATCATAAGCCGCTTTACCAACTTCTAAGCTGGGCATAATTCCCATATCAACTAATTTTTGATCCATTAAATAATATAATGCGACCAAATCGGCACGACCTTCTTCTAATGCTGAAGAATACTGCTTTAGCGTTTCTTTTGGTGTGCCAACCCCTTCATTAATCTGGCCCGACGCATGACCAATGACTTCGTGCATATCGGTGTGAAGTATACTCGATAAAGGCCCATATTTTTTGCCGCGGTTATATTCTGCTTCATCCCATGCAAATTCTTTAAGCGCGCCGCCTTTTGAATTGTCATGAGCAGCAACGATGTTCGATAAACTAACAGATTTAGAGCCATGATTAGCACGGATCCAGTTAGCATTCGGTAAGTTAATCCCGATAGGAGTCGATGGTGAAGCATCACCACTTTCCATGACCACGGTAATCGCTTTACCCGTGATCCCTTTAACAGTTTTCTTTTTATGAGCGTCAAACAATGGTGAGTTATCTTCAAACCATTGTGCTTCTTTCGCAATAGCCGCAATCACTTTAGTGGCTATCGGATCTTTAAATGATACCACCGACTCAAATGAACCACGGGCCGCTAGTGGATCGTTGTAAACCTCAATAAAACCATTAACGACATCAACACTTGACTCGGTATCTTTGACCCACTGGATGTTATATGCGTCAAAGTCTTTTAAATCACCCGATTTAAAGTATTTCACTAACGAGGCAAAAGTTTTGGCCTGCTGCTCGTTTTCGGCTACGGTAATAGCGCGCTCAAACCAATAAACGACTTTACTTAGTGCTTCGCCATACATTCCACCAACTTTCCACGGTAATTCGGTGACTTTGCCATCAATTTTAACCAGTTTAGAGTTAAGTCCCCATGACACTGGCGTTTTATCATTTTTATCCATTTTTGATGCGTAAAAGTCAACAACTTCTTGCTCGGTCACCCCTTCATAAAAATTAATGGCTGACGCTTTAACATTATCGGTGTTAGCACTTTGATCGACTTTTTTTGCTGCAACGCTCGGATCGAACATCACTGAATTCAATAATGTTAATAACGCCGCTGGCGTTTCAACATTTGTTAACGGTAAATGACCTTTAGGCGCAACGTTTAAGACGTATTCATTAAAACTTTGCTGCGAAAATGTCGGTAAAATTTTACCATTCATGTAGTGATGGTGAATCCCATTAGAAAACCACACTCGCTTGGTGTATTCGATAAACTTTTCAAAATCAGCGGTGGTGCGATCACCAGAGTAATCCTTAACGATAGCTTCAAGAGTATGGCGAATAGTTAGGTTATATTTATAATTTTGATCCCAAATAATATCGCGACCCGCTAATGCTGCTTGCGCTAAATAATAAAGTAGCTCTTTACGTTTAACGGTTAAGGTCTCAAATTTAGGAATTTGATAGCGCAACATCTGAATATCAGCAAAGCGATCGGCTCGCCATTTAAAACTTGCCGCTGATGATGAGGTAGTCGATTTTATCTCGGTAGTGTTATCAGCTAAATTCGAGCAAGAACTGACAGTTAAGGCCAAAATGACGGCCGTAGCTAAGCGGTTAATCTTCATTGTTATTCTCTTTTTATTTAATAATTTTCATCACGATACCAGCAGTTTAATCGAAAGCCGACTAATATCTACAAAGTATGTTTGATTCCGATCAAAGCAAAAGATAAAAAAAAACATTATCCTCAGAAAATCGCACTAAATATCAACATTACGGGAACGCTATGAGCAGCAAGGCAAAAAAAGTAATATCAACGGGAATTATCGGTTATGGTTCTTCAGGGAAGAGATTACATACGCCACTGTTGCTAGATAACCCTAATTTTTCACTTTATGCGATAGCCACACAATCGTCGTCGCAGTCTAAACATCTCCCCGACGGTACGATTCAGCTAACGCCAGAGCAATTAATTGTTGAGCCTAATATTGATTTAGTGATTGTAGCCACGCCAAATGATAGCCATTATTTTTATGCAAAAAAAGCGTTGCTGGCTGGAAAAAATGTAGTGATCGAAAAACCGATTGCATTAAAGGCAGCACACATTGCTGAATTGATTGAATTAGCACAAGGAAAAGGGCTACTGTTAACTACCTTTCACAATCGATTGTGGGACGGTGACTTTTTAGCGATTAGAAAAATTATCGAGCAACAAACACTTGGCACAGTCCATAGCTATTCGGCGCAAGTTAATAGATATTGGCCAACCGTCATCGATAACTGGCGCGATCACCCACAACATGGTGGGGCGGTATGGGAACTGGCACCGAACTTAATTGAACAAGCGTTAACATTATTTGGCCATCCGAATAGCATTTTTGCCGACATCAGTACCCTTAGAGGAGACGCCTGTGCTCCTGATAATTTTTATATTCGTTTAACCTATCCGAGTTTGACCGTTGAGTTACGCAGTAATTCATTAATTAAGCACTCTGGTCCACGCTATTTTATCCACGGTGATATTGGTAGCTATATAAAACAAGGCGTCGATCCACAACATCAGCAATTAAAAGATGGCATGTCACCTAGTGACCATAAATATGGCAAAGAGATCATTGATAATTGGGGGTCATTATATACTTGCAATAAAAACAAGAGTGAAGAGACTCTCTGCCCATCACCCAATGGCGACTATCCGCAGTTTTACCATAAAATTTATTTATCATTAACCAAAAATCAAACGACCCCGGTTAGTAACCAACGAGCTCTCGATGTAGTCGCGTTAATCAATGCTGCCCATATTTCTAGCGAACAAAAGAAGGTGATAAGTTTGGAAGTTTAAGCTCAGTCACACTGGTTAACTAGTGTGCAACAAAACGTTATGTTATAGTATTACATAATTATTTATAATGACCTTTTACATTCATGATATTGCTAGCAAGCATAGTGGCGCTGTTACTTGGGCCTCTATTATTTAATTTAACGATTAAAAACCCAAAAATGCTCGACCTCTTCGACGGTTTCATTTTCGTCGTGATCGGTGGTTTGGTTATTTTTCATATTTTACCAGAGACCATTGAACAGGCTGGCTTGCTCAGTATATTGTTTGTGCTGTTCGGGTTGTTTGGACCCAGCGTGGCCGAAAGTTTATTTCATAAAGCAGCAGCATTAACCCATAAAACGACCTTAGCGTTAGGGGTTTTCGGACTGGTTCTCCATAGCATCACCGATGGTACGGCATTAACTCAAGATCCCAATTTTACGCAATTAACCCTCATTATTGCGGTGATAGCTCACCGTTTACCGGTTGGTTTAACTGTGTGGTGGTTATTACGTCCTCACTTCGGCAAAGTCATTGCATTGAGTGTACTGGGTCTAATGGCTGGCGGTACCATGTTAGGCTCCTATTATGGCAGTCAATGGGTACCAAACTTAGATCAAAACTTAGTGGCTTTAATGGAGAGTTTTATTGCCGGCTCGGTCTTGCATGTGGTGTTTCATCGTCCCTATGCTGAACATCATCATAGCCATCAAAAATCAACCACCCATTATGATGGTATCGGCTCCCTGTTAGGGCTAGGTTGTTTAATCGCGATCTTGATGACTGGACATCAAGACCACGAAGAGCATGCTAATCACCAGCTCGATTTATTAGTGCAATTAGCCTTTACCTTAGCGCCGTTCTTATTAATCGCCTATGCCTTATCGAGCGTCAGTAAGTATATTTTTTCTGACAATCTCCCAATAGATATTAAATCCACAACGCCGACCAAATTTCAGATATTACGTGGCGCCTTACTTGGCCTACCATTACCTTTTTGTATTCCTGACGCTACTAAAGCTTACCAGCTTTTAAGAAAACAAGGAGCCCATGCTTCTTTGGCATTAGCCTTTCTACTATCAGCCCCGATTTTAGGTTTTGAATCCTTATTAATTTCTTTACCGTTGTTAGGCTGGGAAATGACATTAATTAGGTTAGTAGGCGCTGTTGCTATCATTATTGTGTTAGCTTTTATTATGGTGCGTTGGGTTAAAAACTCGGCCCCTGCGCCACTCGAAAAACAAACAGATATCGCCAACAAACTACGTCATGCCTTACATCATGGTTATGAGCATCTACTCGATCATACGGCACCATGGATTTTTGTTGGTTTAATCTTAGCAAGCTTACTGACCTTTGGTCATCATCAGCCACAGTGGTATGACTTATTTATTATTGCTGCCATTGCTATGCCATTTAGGTTATGCGCAACAGGCATTACGCCGTTGGCAGCGGCCTTAATTGTCAGTGGTTGGAGTCCTGGCAGCGCCTTAGTATTATTGTTGCTTGGGCCAACCGTGAGCCTTGAGTTAGTACGCTTTATGCTAAAAGAGCATGGTCCTAAATTAGTCAGCGCTTTCGTGGTGCTATTGCCAATATCGGTAATCTCATTAGCGGCGTTAGTGGATAGTGTCTTTGGCGCATCGATAGTTAACATGTTACAGATAACTCACAGCGCACCATCGGTTATTGAAGGGGTTAGTTTGGCGATAATTTTAACCTTGGTATCTTGGTCTTTATTAAGACGAGGCGCACGGGCTTTTGTTTCGGAGCTACTGCCAAAATTGCAATTATTTAGCCATAATCATCATCATTAAACCGCGCTGACAAATACAAAATTATTCGCCATTAAAGCACTTATTTCAGCTTGATGGCGAATCAAGGTTTCTTGCTCATAAGGTTCCGATTCGCCAACCCCCCAAATAGGACCCGGCCACGTTACATCAGTTTTATATCGTACGACATGATGAATATGTAGCTGCGACACCACATTACCTAACGCGGCAACGTTTAAGCTATCACCGCGGTATAAAGCCATTAATTGTTGCCCTAAAAACGCCGACTCCAAATTAACTTGTGCTTGCTCGGCAGCTGTTAATTGGTATAGCTCGGTAATATCACGACGTTTTGGCACCAATATACACCACGGATAACGGCTGTCTTTAGCTAGTAGTAACCGAGACACGGCAAAATCGCCGACAACGATAGTGTCTTTTTCTAAACGAGGATCTAATCTAAACATTGTAAAATCACCGACAAATAAAGATGATTATAACGCTTTGATTAAGCTAAACGCACCCCTTATATCGCCAGCTTTATAACCGATGGCTAAGTCATTAGGGGAATTTTTGTGGATTAGTTCGGCAGTAACACTATTTATCGTTTCGCCGTGACATGCCAAACAGGGTTTAACTTTAGTCGGAATTGCTCCTCCGCCTATATCGCTATTACCACCAAGAGCACCGTCACTAGGGCCGCCGCCTCGAGATGATTCTGTTTTTGTCAAATCGCCATCTTCGACTAATTTATCTAATTTGTCCTTCTGGCATTTATTGGTTAAAGATAATGAACCTGACATTCCTGCCAATTCAGAAAGAGAAGTATTAGCAACCCTACTCTCCTTATTTAACGTAAATCTCAACACCGGCATATTATTTGGCGTGTAAGCAAGTATAGTTACATCAAATAATAAAAAATCATCCGTTACTCTAGGTCCCACAATTTCCGAGTTTTCAAACGATACTAAGAAGGTGGCTTTACGACCATTTTTAGCTGTAGTAACAGAATAGTTGGCGAGACCGGTACTGATTGAAATCGTTTCGTTAGCAGCGCTAGGGTTCATGTTATATTCATCAAATTAAGACCAATTTCCCCCGTCGCTACTACTTTTAGCCTATGCATTTTATCTGGGTCATGGAGCGTATCAAATGCCGTATCTGTTGGGCAGGTTTGCCCATAATTCTCACTAGATAAAGTTCGTTGTCTAAAGCTTTTAATATGTGCATTTTGATTGAAGCTAGCTTCATGCACTGCTTCAAAAAATGCTCTTCTTAATGCTATCATGTTCTTATAGACTAAGACTTCTTCAGAATCTAACTGACGACTTATTACTCGTACAGCCCAAGGATCAATGTTTTGATGTGAAACTCGAAAGCCGTAAATCTTCTTTGTTACACTATTGAGAATTACAACTCTACGCTCTTTTGAGCTACATTGAACATACTCATCCAAGAAATCTTGCCCATTGGGACCAAGGTCGGTTTCACAGTTTAATGGGTATGTATACTTTGATGCGGCTTTTTTCGCATCTTCAACGGTATAACATGAATCACACATTTCGCCATTTACGTCAGCCAGCGCCGAATAACAAATA
>SPKZ01009191.1_pt1 | contig 11411 bp, 8 predicted proteins | sample 2456571 | NCBI WGS metagenome assembly SPKZ01 (sample SAMN11192286, study PRJNA482655) | marine metagenome | biome: ENVO:00000447; feature: ENVO:00000244|ENVO:00000211|ENVO:00000569|ENVO:00002023; material: ENVO:00002151; isolation source: ocean water from marine abyssalpelagic zone ...
GCGCGGCGCGACCGCCCACCATGTGCCTCGTGTGGAGCACGGCGAGCTCGTTGTCGGTCATGTCGACCATCTCGTAGCCCTTCGCGCGCAGCGCCGCGACGAGCTCCTTGCGCTCTTCGTCGCCTCCACTGATCCGCACGCCAACGAAGATCTGGGCGTCGCCGCTGTCCGCGTAACGATAATTGAACTCCGTGACACCCCGTTCTCCGAACGTGTTGCACAGATTGCGGAAGCTTCCCGGCTCTTCGGGGATCGTGACAGCAAGGATCACTTCTCGCTTCTCGCCGAGCTCCGCGCGCTCGGAGATGTGGCGCAGGCGGTGGAAGTTGATGTTGGCACCGCTCTGGATGGCAACGATGTTGCGGTTCTCACCGTGACCGTTGGCCTCGAGCCACTTCTTCATGCCGGCCACGGCGAGCGCGCCAGCTGGCTCGGCCATGACACGCGTCTCTTCGAAGAGGTCGAGAATGGCGGCGCACATTTCGTCGACGTTCACGCACACGACGCCGTCGATCCGGTCCTTGACCACGCGGAACGTCTCGTCGCCGATCTGCTTCACCGCCGCGCCGTCGGCAAAGATGCCCACGTGGTCGAGGGGTACGGGCTTGCCAGCTGCGAGCGCAGCTTCGAGACAGGCGGCGTCCTCCGGCTCGACTCCGATCACGAGCGTCTCGGGGCGGAGAAACTTGACGTACGCGAGCACGCCGGCGAGCAGACCGCCGCCGCCGACCGGAACGAATACGGCGTCGAGGGGGTCGGGGTGCTGGCGCAGGATCTCGACGCCCACGGTTCCCTGTCCGGCGATCACTTCGGGGTCGTCGAAGGGGTGGACGAAAGCGAGGCCTCGCTCCTCTGCGATGCGCAGCACCTCGTCGCGGGCGTCGTCGTACGTGTCGCCGTGTAGCAGTACCTCGGCCCCGAGGCGCACGACCGCGTCGACCTTGATGTCCGGCGTGGTGGTGGGCATGGCGATCAGCGCGGGGTAGCCGAGGTTCGATGCGGCGAGCGCAACGCCCTGAGCGTGGTTGCCCGCCGATGCGGCCGCGATCCCGCGCTTCCCGACTTCGGGCGGGAGCGAGACGATCTTGTTGTAGGCACCGCGCAGCTTGAAGGAGAAGACGGACTGCAGGTCCTCCCGCTTCAGCAGGATCCGCTCTCCGTAGCGCTGCGACAGCCGCGGCGCGGGGTCGAGGGGCGTCTCGCGTGCGACGTCGTAGACGCGCGCCCGGAGGATTCGTTCGACAGTGGACTGCACGGGGAAACGATAGCGGGTCCAGCGCTGGGAGGCGGAACGCCGGCCCCCGGGAGACCCTTCGGCGCGGTCGCCGGCGTGTCGTCCGATATACTGCGCGACCATGCCGCGCGCGCGTTTCGTCCGCCTCTGCTGCGTCCTGCTCGCCGCGTGGCTCGGAGTCGTCGCGTGCGACGCGAAGCCGACACCTCCAAACGTCGTCCTCATCACCGTGGACACCCTCCGCGCCGACTATCTCGGCAGCTACGGCTTCCCGCTCGACACGAGCCCGCGCATCGACGCCCTCGCTGCCGGTGGTGTGCTGTTCGAACGAGCCGTTGCGGCGGCATCGACCACCTCGCCGTCCCACGCGTCGATTCTCACCTCGCGCCACACGAGGGAGCACAGCGTGGGCTTCTATTCCGGGTTCACCGTGCTCGACGGCCTTCCCACGCTTCCCGAGCTGTTCAAGGACGCGGGGTACACGACGGCCGCGTTCGTCGGGAACATCAACCTCCAGAAACGACTCGGCTTCGACCGAGGCTTCGATCACTACGACGACGACCTTCCCGACGCCGAGCGCAACCGTCCGCTGCAGTACGAGCGGATCGCCGAGCGGACCCACGAGCGGCTGCAGGCCTGGCTCGACGAGCCCCGCGACGGGCCTTTCTTCCTCTGGGTCCACTACCAGGACCCGCACGGTCCGTACGACGCGCCGGAGGGAAACGCGGGGCGCTTCTCTGTGCCGATGGCTCCGGGCGAGACTGCGCTGCCCGTGCTCGCCAACAACTACGGAGAGGGCGGCATCCCGAAGTACCAGGCGCTCCACGGTCTCTCGCATCCACACGAGTACAAGAGCCGCTACGCGGACGAGGTCTTCTACGCCGACGAGTACGTCGGTCGGCTGATCGATGCGGTGGACCACCACGCCTCGGGCCGGGACGCCGTCATCCTGCTCACAGCGGACCACGGCGAGTACATGGGCGAGGACAACGTGTGGTTCGTCCACACGGCGGTCTCGACACCTCAGCTCGCGCACGTACCGCTGATTCTGCGCGCCCCGGGATTGAGCGCCGAGCGCCGCAGCGATCCCGTGGGCCACGTCGACGTGCTTCCGACACTTCTCGAGCTCGCGGGCTTGACGCCCCCCGCCGACGCCCGCGGCCTCGCGCTCGGACCCTTCCTGCGCGATGGCGAGCCGCTGCCGCCGCGGCTCGTCTACACCGATGCTGGCGACGAGCTCTCCGCCTACCGCACTGGGAGCTTCGTTCGCGTGCTCGATCTGAAAGAGGCGTGGATGAAGCCGCAGCCTCCCCTCGAGCCCTCCTGGGGGGCCTACTGGTGGAAGCAGGACGGAACGTGGGAGATGATCGCAGACGACGAGCTCGAAAACCGCCGCATCCTCTCCGACTACCGCGAGATCCAGGAGTACTTCCGCGCCGCCACACCGATGATCCAGTCGCTGCCAGCGGACGCATCACAGCTCGAACGGCTCCGCGCCCTGGGCTACGTGGAGTGACGAAGCGCCGCTGGAAGATCGCGCTGATCGGCCTGCTTCTCACAGGCGCGCTCGGCTGTCGATCCGACGGGCGCCCCGACATCGTCCTCGTCACCTTCGACACGCTCCGCCGCGACCACGTCGGAGCCTACGGTTCGGGTCTCGGCGTCACTCCGAACCTCGACGCGCTCGCGGAGCGAAGCCTCGTCTTCGACGCCGCTTTCACGACGATGCCCACCACGGGGCCGGCCCATGCCTCGCTCTTCACCGGCCTGCTCCCCTACCAACACGGTGTCCGCCACAACGCGGCGCACGTCTCGCGCGACGTCGCGACCACTCGGGGCCTCCCGAGACTCCTCCGCGATCACGGCTACACGACGGCGTGCTTCACGACGTCGCCGGTATTCGGTCTCGACACGCTGGGTTTCTCGGGCTTCGACCACCGCGACCTGCCCACGGATCCCCTGCGAACGGGCATCGACGCCGTCGACGCCGCGCTCGCCTGGCTCGACGCGGATCCCGGGCAACCCGTATTCGTCTGGGTGCACCTGTATGACGCGCACTCCCCCTACGGCGCCGCGAGCGAGAAGATCGGAGGCTATCCCATCGACCTCGACTCCTACGGCTGGGTACAGGGAACGCGGTTCGCCCGCCAGCCGGTGCGACAAAAGATCGCAGCCGCCTACGCGCGCGGCGTTGCGGACGCGGACGCTGCGCTCGGGCGACTCGTCGCCGGCGTGGCGGAGCGACGGACCCGCCCCACACAGTGGATCGCCGTGTCCGATCACGGCGAGTTCCTCGACGAACTCCTCGAGAGCGACGGCTACGCGTACGACCACGGCGCCCTGCTTCGCGATCCGGTGCTCCGCATCCCCCTCCTGATCGCGGGTCCGGGCATCGAGCCCGGGCGCGCGAAAGGCGCGGTCTCGATCCGCGACCTCTACACGACGCTGTTACAGATCGCTGAAATCCGCGACTCCAGCGCCGGCGAAGAGGGTCGTCTCGACCTTCGCTTCCCCTCCGACGAGCCGCGCATCGTGCTGGCGGAGCGCCGCGTATACGCCTTTCACCAGGACGCGCTCGCGCGCTGGGGCCCCGAGGTGTCCCGGAAGATTCGTCGCAATGCCGTCGCCGCAATGGACGGCGAGCACCTCGTGGTAGCCGGCGAAGATGGCGCCCCAAGCCTCGGCGACGGCGCCCCGGAGCGCCTCCTTCGGCTGGCCCGAGACGTCGCACTCGCGAGCTTTGCCGAGGACGGCGCCGGCAAAGCGGAGGTCGACGCCCAGACCCGCGAGATGCTGCGAGGTCTCGGCTACGTCGACTAGAGGTCCGACCGGTTCGACACCGCGTGGCGCCGCGCCCAGCGTCCCGTCATCAGCACGCCCGTCATCAGCAGTGTGATCACGACTCCGTAGACGAAGTTGGCGATCCACATGCCCGTCGCCCCGTAGCCGCCGTAACTGGCGAGGAAGTAGCCGATCGGGGCGCCGAAGAAAACGGCCGAGCTGATCGAGACGATCATCGGGGAATTCATATCGCCCGCCGCCTGCAGAGCGCGATACGCGACGAAGTAGAGGCCGTAGAACATCTGCAGCGCGGCCGAGTACATGAGGAACTCAGCTGCCATCGCCGCCACCTCGGGGTCGCCCGTGAAGAGACCGGCGATGGCGTGCCGGAACCCGAAGAGCGTGATCGACACCGGCCACATGCTGACCATCGCGACGACGGAGCTCACCTTGATGGCGCGCCAGGCTCGCGGCAGGTCGCCCGCACCGAGATTCTGTCCCACGAGCGTCGCACACGCGTTGGCGATCGCGAACGTCATGAGCACGGCGACCATCTCGATCCGCAGCCCGATCGTGTACGCGGCCTGCACCTTGCCGCTGAGTGTCCCAGCGAGCCACATGAAGAAGACCAGCATGAGCGACCGCGCCACCATGTGCATCGCGGGCTGCCAGGAGAATCCGAGCAGGTCACGGATCGCGCGCAGGTCGGGAACGAAATGCCGCGCCCGGAGATGGACGCGGCAGCGGCCCGTGGCGAGCACCCAGGTCGCGACCGCGAGGCCGCAGCCCTGCCCGATCGCGGCGCCCAGGCCGATTCCCACCATCCCCATCGCCGGCGCGCCGAGGTGGCCAAACGCCAGCACCCACTCCGCGAAGATCGACAGCGGCGTAATGATCAGCGAGATGACCATCGGGGTGGTGGTGTCTCCGGCACCGCCGAGCACCGCCGAGACGAGCTGCACGCCAATCATGCCGCCGAGCGTGAGGAAGAGGATGCGGACGTAGATCGCGCCGTACTGGATCACTTCGGGATCGCGTGCGATCAGCGAGATCAGCTGCTCGGGAAACAACCCCCCGACGAATGCGCCGACGAGCGCGATTCCGCCGCCCACGAGAAAGGACTGCCCCGCCATGTGCTCAGCGGTGTCGACGTTCCGCTGCCCGATCGCGCGCGCTACCCACATCTGCGTCGACACCACGACGCCCATGACGAGCACCTGGAAGATCTGGCGAAGCGTCTGGTTCGCCGCACCGGCGGCGGCCACCTGGGCGTCGCCGAGCGCCGCGAGGAAGGCGAGATCGGCGAGCTGAAAGCCGCCGAGTCCGAGGACGCCCGTGAGAACGGCGGGCACCGAGAGCACCGCGATCGAGACGAGCAGGCTCCCGCTCCGGTGGTCACGGTGGCGAAGCTGTGCGAACCGTCCCGGGGCGCGTTCTCGCGAGCCGGCCGTCCGTCGTTCGAGGCCGGCGTCGGGCACGAGGCCGACGATAGCGGGTAGTCTTCCGCCTGCGCGGGCTCGCTGCCCGCGACTCGGGAGACTTGCGTGGAGATCCTGCTGATCCGGCACGGCCTGCCCGTGCGCATCGAGAACGAAGACGGGAGCCCGGCCGACCCGCCTCTCGGCGAGCCCGGAGCCAAGCAGGCGACCGCCGTCGCCCGTTGGCTGACCGACGAACGAATCGACGCCATCTACTCGAGCCCGCTGCGCCGCGCTGCCCAGACCGCCGAGCCGCTCGCGAAGGCGAAGGGTCTCGACGTCGTGATCGAGCCGGGCGTGACCGAGATCGACCACGACGCCGCCTCTTACGTGCCGCTCGAGGAGATCAAGGCAAACGATCCCGCGCGCTGGCGCGCCCTCGTTCAGGGCGGGCTCTACGAGGGCGCCGACATCGACGCCTTCCAGCGTGTGGTCGTCGGCAGCATCGATCGGATCATTCGCTCTCATGCGGGTGAGAGGGTCGCGGTGTTCTGCCACGGCGGTGTCGTCAACGCGTGGACGTGCCACGTGCTCGGACTTCCGATGGCCCTGATCTTCGACGTCTACTACACGAGCGTGAATCGCTTCCTGGCTGCGAGCTCCGGCGAGCGCAACCTCGCCACCTTGAACGAGATCGGTCACCTGCGCGGAACCGGCCTCTAGAGATCCGCGGATCGCGATCGATCAGACGGCGAAGCGTTCGTGCAGCTCGTCGGAGCTCAGCCGATAGGCCTCTCCGCAGAAGTGGCAACAGACCTCCTGGGATTCGCCGTCCGAGAGAATTTCCTCGATCTCGTCCGCCCCGAGGAGTGCGAGCACGTCGAGAGCCCGCTGGCGACTGCACGGGCAGAAGAACTCGGGCAGGGCCGCGTGTCGCTCGCCGCTCCCGATGCCCTCTACGAGGTGGTCGACGATCGCGTTCGCGTCGAATCCGATGCGCACGAGGTCGGCGGCGTTGGGCAGCGTGTGGACGTTCGCGTCGACCGCCGCGAGCACCTCGTCGGACGCTCCCGGAAGCGCGCGCACCAGGAATCCCCCGGCTGCGTCGACCGCGCCGTCGCGATCGAGCCCCATCGCGAGGCCGACGGCGGCGGGGGTCTGCTCGCTCTCGGACAGGTAGCGGGCGAGATCCTTCGCGACCTCGCCGGATTCGAGGGCCACGACGCCCGTGTGGGGCTCGCGCCAACGCGGGTGGTGGCGGACCACGGCGAGCATCCCCTCGCCGATCCCGGCCGCCACGTCGAAGTGGCCGTCCCGCGGCGGGACGTCGGCCGTCGGGTGACGAACGGTCCCGCGTACGCGCGCGGTCGATTCCGCAATGGCGAGCACCTCGCCGAGGGGCCCGTCTCCGCGCAGCTGCAGCTGGAGCGTCTCGTCGCCCTTCATCCCGGTCCCGAGAAGGACCGCCCCCATCAACGTCCGCCCGAGGGCGTTCATGGCCGTGGGCGACATCACCCGGAGCGACGTGGCCTCGCGGACGAGATTCGTCGCCACGAGACCCACGACGTTGATGTCTCCGCCGGGAGTGAGGGTACGGACCAGTTGATCGGTGAGATGGACGGACACGGCGCGCTCGATCGAAGTCTCGCCGGGGAGAACGGTGCGCGCAATACGCATCAAACTGCGGAGGGAGTGGCCGACGACGGAGTGTTCGGGAAGCAGCTCCCCCCTAGATCCGACCGGCGAGGAAGTCGGTCAGCAGCTCGTTGGTGCGCTCCGGGGCCTCTTCGGGAATGAAGTGGCCCGACTGGACACCGCGCGTCCGCAGGTCCGGGAAGTGGCGCGGGAAGGACTCCGCGTAGGGGTTGCCGCTCGGGATGTAGTCGTCGGGCGGGATCCCGTTCTCGAAGGCCTGCGGCACGAGGAAGGGACTGAAGACGTAGAGTGTCGGCCCCGGATAGGTCTTGTGGCGATCCTCCGGCGCAAACGTCATGAACCGCGCGTAGTCGGGGTGCGAGAAGAGGAGCCCCGGGTGGTTCCACATCTCGGCGACCTTCGGGCTCGACAGGAACTCGAAGCGAAGACCGCCCGGCGCGTTCGCGTCCTCGCGTTCGATGTGAAACGGCAGGCAGTGCCGGTAGTACTCGATCGCGTGGAACCAGCAGTCGGGATCCGAAAAGGCCTCGGCGTAGTGGTCGACATCCTCTCTCGTCCAGTGCTTCGTGGGATCGAAGTCCGACAGCGACTCGCTGCCCTCGCTGCCTTCGACCGCCGCCCAGGGAGAGTACGGGGGTCCCCCGTACCCGCCGTCCTCGCCGCCGAAGACCGAGCGGATGAAGGCCTCGTGGTGCTTCTCGTAGAACTCCTCGGCCTGGGGCTCGCACTTGAACCAGTAGCCGTGGATCCCCCAGTTGATCCAGACCGAGGTCAGGGTGTCGAACAGCGCGAGCTTCGAGAAGCGATCCGGGTAGTCGACGACCGCCTTGAAGGCGATCAGTCCCCCCCAGTCGTGGGCGACGAGTTGAGCGCGCTCCAGGCCGAGGGCGTCCATGAACTCGATGACGTCGCGCGCGAGGATGTCGCGCGTGAGGCGGATTCGCGGCTTGTCGGTCTTCCCGTAGCCCCGCGTGTCGGGTGCGTAGACCGCATGCTCGGCGGCCTGCAGCGGAATCTGGTGGCGCCACATGTACGACGTCTGGGGGAAGCCGTGCAGCATGATGACGGGATCCCCTTCCGGTGTGCCCTTCCCCTCCTGCAGGTAGTGGATGCGCAGACTGGGGGTTTCGACGAAGTTCGACGTGGGCATGGGGGATCTCCGGTCGTTGGACGGGACTCGAGTCGTCCGTGGACTCGCCATCCTACCCCCAACTCCGAAAAGACGACCCGATCCAAGGGCCAGAGCTCCTCCCCGCGATCCCCGCTTTGCGGCTAGAATGAACCGCCGCCGCGCGGTGAACTGGCGTCAATCTTCTGCAAGGAGTCTCCCCGCATGCCGCTCAAGGTCTCTTTCGAGCTGTCGGACAAAGACCTCCGGTACTTCCGGAAGAAAATGCGCGAGGTCCGACAGGGCGCCAAGCAGCGGGAAGAGCCCGAGGTCATCCGCGCGACGTCGGAGCTCATCGAGGAGATGCGCGGCGGCGACGTGCCCGACTTCGTACGCGAGCGCATCCTCAAGCTCGAAGTCATGGTGAGGATGCTCGAGGACTCGGAGTGGCGCCTCTCTGGCGCCGATCGTTCGCACGTCATGAATGCCATGGCGTACTTCGCCGAGGCCGAGGACTTGATCCCCGACTCCATTCCCGGCATCGGCTTTCTCGACGACGCCATCATGGTCGAACTCGTGGTCGGCGAGCTGCAACACGAGATCGAGGCATACGAAGACTTCTGCACCTTCCGCTCCATGCAGGAGAAGATGCGCGGCAAGAAGGAAAACGAGGTCAGCCGCGAAGAGTGGCTGGCCGGACGCCGGGCCCAGCTGCACAGCCGGATGCGCCGCCGACGCCGCTCGCGCCGCTCGCGCGGGCGCGGTCACGGCGGCACCAAGGTGCCCTTCTCGCTCTTCTAGTCGGGCTGGGGTTCGGCGGGCAAAGCCCACCTGACAGCCTCGGCTCGCCGACGTTCAGGTAGAGCTTTGCGTCGCTCCCGGACGCGAGTGCGCCGCCGAAGCGGTCGAGGGCGGTCGCGTCCCCGTGATACGATGAACGCGTTTCGAGCTTCGTTCGTCTCCGTCTCACGGTGCGGACACCGACTCTCGCGTCGGACGCTGCGCCGTCTCGAGGTACACCCATGACCTTTCCGATCCGCCGTGTCGTCACCGGTCACGACGCGGGCGGCCGGTCCGTCTTCGTGAGCGACGGCACTCCGCCCGACACCAGCGGCACCGAGACCGCGAACGACTTCGGCAGGTCCGAGCTGTGGCACGTTCCCGGACCGCCGATCACCGCGCACTCCGGCGGCGAGCGCGAGGCAGGTCCCTGGCAGCTGGAGCCGCCGGTGGGCGGCGCGAGTTGGCGAGTGATGCGCCTTCCCGCGACCGGTGAGGCCGCGGCGCCCGCCGCGGACGAAATCGCGAAGGATCCCCGCTTCGACGCCGACCGCCCCGGAATGCACACCACCGACACCATCGACTTCATCCAGATTCTCGAGGGTCGTGTGGAACTCAGCCTGGATGAAGGCGGCGTCGAGCTGTCGACGGGCGACTGTGTGGTGCAGCGCGGCACGGCCCACGCCTGGTGCGTCCTCGGCGACGAACCCTGCGTCTTCTCGGCCGTCATGCTGCGCACGGCGGGCGACGCCGACCCGAGCCACAGGGGAGTGGGCCCGCGGAGCACGACGGCACCCACGGGCGTGGGACCGCGCCGGGTCGTGACACAGATCGACGAGGGCGGTCGCTCGACGTTCGCCAGCGACGGCGAGCCGCCGAACGCAGTACTCCTCGAGCACGGCGGAGGCATGGCGTACATCGACGTCTGGCAGACCCTCGGGCCCGTCACCTCTCCCGCGGCCGGCGGCGACGCAGCGCAGGGCGAGATGCACCTCGACCCGCCGGGCGGCGGGGTCGCGTGGAAACGCGTGGTGATCCCTCCGGCGTCGGTGCTCGCCGGCCTCGACGGACGCAAACTCGCCGAGGAGATGGCCGCGCGCGCACCCGGCATGGGCGAGGGGGGGCACCACGACCCCGATCAGCCGGGCCGCCATTTCACCGATTCGATCGACTTCGTACAGATCCTCGAGGGCACGATCCGCCTCACCCTCGACGACGACGCGGCGGTGGATCTCAGCGTGGGCGACTGCGTGGTGCAGCGCGGCACCTGGCACACCTGGACGAACCTCGGTGACACGCCGTGCGTCTTCCAGGCGGTCATGCTGACGACGCAACCCCTATAGAGGCGATCCAGGCGTTCCGCGTCGTCGTGGAACAGGGCGCGGCGCTCGGACTGCGAGAAGTCGGCGGTAAACGCGTCGATGATGTCCACGGAGCCTCCGGGCGGTGTCCGCGTAGCGGGGGCGTGTCGCTCAGCCGCCGCCAAAATCCGCGAAGTACCGCTCGAGAACGTCGTAGCGGTTGCCGGTCACGAGATAGATCTTGCCGCGGATCGTCCTCTTCTCCCCGCTCGCGAGCGGCCCGACCCGAACGGCAAGGTGCATTCCCCGCTTGGGGTTGTTCGCCTGGACGAACAGAAACCGCTCCCACGCGATCCCCGTGGCCACGTTGGCCCGCTTCCGCGATTCGCGCACCACCAGACCGCGCGTCGCGTCGCGCCGCGAGGTCGGCCAGCGATTCGTCCAGGAGAGGCGCTCGTCGCCCATCCTTCGATCGACGCGCCCGTGCAGTGCGCGGTTGAAGTGGAGCGCTCGAGGCGCGTAGCTGTCGGCGATCGGCTCGAGCCCGCGCGTACCGTAGAACCAGGTCCTCCGGGTATCGAATACCTTCGAGCGATTTCCCGGCCAGCCCGGATGGAAACAGGGGACGAGGCTCGCCAGCTCGGGCCAATCGCGCGTCGTGGTATTGCGAACCTCGAGGACGAGGTCGACGCCGTGCAGCGCCTGCGTCGCTGTGAGCTTCACGCCGGGCGCTGGTTTGTCGAGAGCAGCCCGATCCTCGTTCGGCGCGTCCGAGAAGTAGGTTTCGTCCGCGGAGGTGATGACTCCGGGCGCGATCGCGTCGAAGACATTCCACTCCCAGAACCACAGGTGCATATGGCGCTTCAACGAGCCCCGTGGGCGAACGTTCAGCCCGCGGCGCTCAGGAGTGATCTCGAGCGGCGGCGGAATCGAGAGCGCCAGAGCAGCGGCGGAATCGGCGCACGCAGTGGGCAGCAGACCGGCCAGCAGCGTACCGCCGAAGAGCGCTGCGATCAGGAGGGACCCACGCATCACGCGGCCGGGACCCCGTACGTCGCACGGCTCGTGCGTGCTTCCGCTTCCCGTCCCCCGCGAGTCGCACGGGAAGCATGGCAGCGGCCCGGCAGCGAGCC
>SPKZ01000271.1_pt1 | contig 11407 bp, 8 predicted proteins | sample 2456571 | NCBI WGS metagenome assembly SPKZ01 (sample SAMN11192286, study PRJNA482655) | marine metagenome | biome: ENVO:00000447; feature: ENVO:00000244|ENVO:00000211|ENVO:00000569|ENVO:00002023; material: ENVO:00002151; isolation source: ocean water from marine abyssalpelagic zone ...
CCCAGGTGGCGCCACGGCGCGCGCCACCAGGCGCGATCCGTTCGAACCAGAAGCGTCACGAACACCAGCAGTGCGGCCGCGTGCAGGGCCTGGGGATAGCCCGCGAGCACGACGGCGGTGATCCCGACCGCGAGGATCAGCGCACGACCGACATCCGGCTGACGCCACCATCGCTCGACAGCCCAGAGCATCCCCGGCACGAAGGAACTCGCCAGAGCGATCGCCGAGTTGCCGGTGAGCGCCAGCCAATCCTGGGAGCACGCGAGAGCGAGTCCGGCGAGCGTCGACGCCATCGCTCCGAGGCCCAGCGCGCGGCAGAGCGCGAATGTGCCGAGCGCTGCGATCCAGAGACACAGCAGGTGCAAGAGCCCGTGCGCGTAGACGGTCGGCAGCGTGCCGAACAGCAGCCAGTTCAGTGGGTGAGCGAAGCCACCCTGGCCCTCGGCGAAGATCGGGTGTCCGCCGTAGATCTCGTTGGACCACAGCGGAAGCTCGCCCCGCGAGAGCGCGTCGGCGAGCACCTGATGCAGGGGCAGGCTTACGGAGAGGGCATCGCCCTGAACGAACGTCGCGCGGCCCGCGAGAACCGGCGAAAACAGGGCCGCCAAGACCAGCCCGAACAGAAGCGTCGCACCGAGCGCCGGCGGCACGCGTCGCAGGACCATCGGACAACGCTACTCGATTCGCGGCACGTTCCGTATCCTGTCGCGCGATCCCCTCGGGAGAGCCCGGCTACCACGACATGTCCGAAGCTGCCTCGTCGACCACTGCCCGTCGGGGCTGGTTCATCCGGATCGGGGTGGCCCTCGCCCTCGTCGCGTTCGCCATTCCCCTGTGTCGACGCTCGATCGTGCTGGCGGACGAGGGCTACATCCTCATGCAGTCCTGGGACCTGTTGAACGGCAAGGTCCTGTATCGCGAGATGGACGCATTCGTGACCCCCGGCATCTGGCTCGTACTGGCCGGAACCTTCAAGCTGCTGGGTCCGAGCGTGATCGCCTCTCGGGTTCCGGTGCTGCTGGCACTGATCGCCCTCTATGGGACCGGCTATCGGATCACTTCCCGCCTCGCGGGGCCGACCTACGGCGCGCTGGCGCTCGTGGGGCTGCTGGTCGGCACCGTATGGGCCTTTCCGGGCTGGACCTTCGCGTTCTACTCGCCGTTCTCCGTGCTGTTCGCCCTGCTCGCCCTCGACAGACTCCTGGCGTGGCGCGACGACGGACGCACCCGGGATCTCGCCTATTGCGGCGCACTGGTCGGTCTCTCGATCGTCTTCAAGCAGAACTACGGGGTACTTGCCTTCGCGGGTCTCGCGGCCGGCGCGATGTCGGTCCGCGCCGAGCAGGGTCTCTCGGGCGGCGCCTGGCTGCGCTCCATCGCTGCAGACGGCCGCTGGCTGGCAGCCGGCGCGGCCGCCGCGGGCCTGCCCGTCGTCGCCTACCTGGGCATCGAGGGCGCGCTGCCGGCCGCCTGGCAGAGCCTCGTCCTGCATCCTTTCGAATTCAGCGGGCGTCACGACATCCCTTACCTGTCTCTCGGCGCGCTGGCCCGCGCAGACTTCCTCAAGGGCGGCGCCGAGATGCTCACGTATGCGGCGCAGCCGATCTACCGGGTGCCACCGATATCCGGATGGCTCTACCAGACCGGAATCGTCGAGCGCATGCACGTTCTCTACTACTGGGCACCTCCGATCATCCTCTTCGTTGGTGCTGCGCTCTGCTACCGGCCCGAGCGCGAGCGGGTGGTCGATGCCGGACTCTTCTCGCTCGTCGCCGTCGCGGGCGGGGTGTTCCTCGGCGTCTTTCCCCGTGCCGACTTCAACCACCTCGCGAACGTCTACCAGCCCATCGTGCTCGCGGGTGTCGTGGTGACCCACCGCTTGCTCCTCCCCGGCGAGGGTGGGCGATCGCCGCTCGCGAAGGTCCTCGCGGGCGTCGCGCTCTTCGGTGCGACCGCCTATGCGGCGGTGGCCGCCTACTGGTACGTCGCATTGATCGAGCACCTCGACACGAAGGTGACGGCGCCGCGAGCGGGCGTTCTCGCTCGGCCCGAACAGGCCGAACGCATCGACTACCAGGTGAGCACCATCCAGGCGGAGACAGAGCCGGGCGAGGCGTTGCTCACGGTTCCCGACCTCTCGATGCTGAACTTCCTCGCGGATCGCCCCATGCCGAGTGCCTTCTACAACCAGTACGAGCACCATGTCGCACACGACCAGGGAGAGGCGGTCGCCCAGGGCAGCGAGCGCTCCGGCACGCGGCTGGCCATCACACGCTTCAACGACTTCTTCTCGGATCGAATCGGGCTGCGAGACTACGCGCCGAAGCTCGCCGCCTATCTCCGCACCCACTTCGAGATGAAATACACCATGGGTCGCGAGGATTTCGTCCACCTGGTGCGCCGCGAGCAGCCGATCGCCCTCCCCGAGGAGACGAGCATCCTGCCCTATTGCGACATCAGCTCGGGCTACCAGGAGATCCGCGAGCACCTGCTCTTCCCGGCGCTGTATCACGACCCCGGCACCGGCGACGAGATGGAGGCCGCGATGATCGAGACCCTCTGCCAGGTGGCAGTCCCTCGTGAAGGCGCCAGTCTGAGCGTCCGCATCGGTTATCGGGCGCCCTCGACAGTGGCACCCGACACGACGCTGATCGCCGAGATCCTCGTGATCGGGCGGAGCCAGAAGACGCTGATGGCGCGCAAGAGCTTTCCCGTCGAGCCACAGGGAATCGACGCCCGAAGACGCCCGCTCGCGCAGGAGATCCACGTGGACCTCTCGACCTGGGCGGGACGTCCGGTTCGACTGCTCCTGCGGACGACGCGCCGCGGCCGGGTACACATCCGGCCTCTCGAGAGGCAGGGCTTCGGAACCGTCTGGGAGGACCCGAAGCTCGTTCTGCCGAAGACGGTGCCGGCAGTGAGTTCATCTACTTTCGATTCTAGAAGCGGCTAACGCCCGAGCAGCGGGGCCAGCAAGCTGATCACGTAGACCCCCGCCCGCTCGATCCCCGTGAAGACGAGCACGCTCGTGAGCGCGAAGTAGTGGAAGGTGATGGCCGCGCTCAGCACGTAGCCCAGCCAACTCTCCCGCCAGAACGCACGGACCCTCGAGGGGAGGTAGCGGCCCAGAGCTCGCGCAGGACGGCCCACCCAGATCAGACCGAGCGCCTGGAGCAGTCCCCACACGAGGAAGTTCCAGCCCAGCCCATGCCAGAGGCCGCAGAACGTCATCGTGACCACTTGCGCGCTCACCAGGGCGAGGGTGTCGCGAGTGACGCCTCCCGGCCCGAGGATCCCGCGGCTGATCGGGAGGAAGAGGTAGCGACGCAGCCAGGCGGTGAACGTCATGTGCCACCGCAGCCAGAGCTGGGCGAGGTTCCGCCGGATCAGGGGATTGTCGAAGTTCTCCTGGATCTCGATGCCGAAGAGCGCCGAAACTCCGATGGCGATGTCGCTGTAACCCGAAAAGTCGAAGTAGAAGCGGAGGATCGACGCGTACGCGGCCAACAGCAGGACTCCGGGCCCGTGAGCAGCGGGCTCCGCAAGCACCGGCGTCACCCACACGCCCAGGTAGTGCGAGAGCAGCATCGTCTTCACGAGACCGAAGAGGATTCGTTCGACGCCACCGAGAATCTGCTCCCGGCTCGGCCGGGGCCGCTGGTCTCGGAAGTGATCGAACGCCTCGATGGGCCCGGCCGTATAGGTCGGCAGGAACACGATCCAGGCGAGCATCTCCCGGAAGCTGGCCTCCCGAAGGGTCCCGCGAGCGGCATCCACCAGCGCCGCCGATGCCTTGAGGACGAGATACGAGACTCCGAGGAAGAGCAACCCGCCCTGGGACGGTAGAAGCCCACCGCCACCGGCGAGCTTGTTCAGCGCGAAGAGCCCGACGAGCATCGCGATGCCGGGGACGGCCACCAGCCAGCGCCTCGCCACCCGGCCACTCGCCAGGATGCCGACCGCCCACCAGACACCGACCGAGACGATCAGGACGAGAACGAGCAGACGCGGATCGATCATCCCCAGGGCGACGAGGCTCACGACCGTGAGCGCATCGCGGCGCCGAGGCTCCGGCACCACCAGCCAGAAGACCGGAGCGAGGATCAGCGCGCCGAGCAGAGCGAGCAGCATTAGCGCTCAGGCGCGCCGGCGCGCGACATAGGTCAGGATCCTTCCCGTCGATCCGAAGTGATCGTCGTGGATGTCCTCATCGGGAATCTCCAGATCGAGCAGCTCCTCGAGGTGGGCCGCGATCCGCACGAGGTCCATCGAGTCGATGTGTCCGCCCGAGAGAAGCTCGAGATCGCGGCCGATCGGAGTGACGTCCAGACACAGGATGTCGGCGAAGAAGCGGAGCAGGCTCGCCTCGATTGCGGCGTCGTCCACTTCAGGCCCGGATCCCGAGTTCGTCCGCGTAGCGACGACGCGTCGGCCCGCGGGCGAGCTTTCCACTCGTGCTCTTCTCGACGCCACCCGGCGGCGTGAGGATCACGTGCGCGAGGCCGAGGCCCGTGACAGCCGTGACCTCGGCTCGGATCCGCCGCTCGAGGTCGGCGAGGGCCGCTTCGGTGGTCTCCCGCGTTTCGACCACCGCCGCCAAGTCTTCCGTGCCGCGTTCCTCATTCATCACGCCAAAGACCACTGCACAGCCTTCCCGAACGCCGGGAACGCGATTGATCGCCCCCTCGATGTCATCCGGCATGTACTTCTCTCCGCCCATGATGATCAAGTCCTTGTCGCGCGCCACGAAGAAGAGATAGCCGCCGACCAGATAGCCCCGATCTTCGGTGTCGAGCCAGCCGTCCACCAGCACGCGACTCGTCAGTTCCGCGTTCGCGTGATAACCCGAGAAGAGAGCGTTCGAGTGCAGCCACACCTTGCCGACGTGGCGCTCGGGGAGGGGACGGCCTGCGGCATCACGGATCTCGAGCTTGCAGTTCGGAATAGCGCGTCCGATGGACACGCACGACACACCGGCACTCGACGTCGGTCGCGCGATTTCCTCGGCGGCCAGGAGATCGCGATCGAGAACCTCGCACAGCGGCTCCTCGTGAACCGGGTGCACGGTGGCGAGGACGGTCGCCTCGGCGAGACCGTAGGCTGGGCTCATGCACTCGCGCGAGAACCCGTACGCGGCCATCCGCTTGGCGAAGGCTCTGACGGTGGTCGCGAGGACCGGCTCGGATCCGTTGAGCGCAAGACGCCAGCTCGAGAGATCGAGTCCATCGAGAGCCTCGTTCCTCAGTCGCTTCGCACACAGCGCGTAAGCGAGGTTGGGCGCCCACGCGAAGGTGCCTCGGTACTTGTCGATGGCGCGCAGCCAGATGGCCGGGTCCCGCATGAAGTCCATCGTCGGGATGAGCACCGTCTTACAGCCACAGAGCAGAGGCAGCAGGAAGGCGCCGAACAGACCCATGTCGTGGTAGAGCGGGATCCAGTTGACGGCAACGTCGCCTTCACTCACCTCGAAGGCCTGCTGCATCGAGCGCAGGTTGTTGAGGGCCGCAGCGTGTGTGACCAGCACGCCCTTCGGCGTTCCCGTGGTACCGGACGAATACTGCATGCTGGCGATCGTCTCGGAATTGCACGGGGCCGGATCGGGGAAGCTCGCGGGCGTCTCGATCTCGTCCGGCAGCAGAAGCCGGGTCTCTCCCAACAGCGCGGCTCGCTCTCCCTCGAAGAGCGCGGCCACATCGGGCCGACAGATCAGGCTGTGGGGCGATGAGTTCGCTACGACGTGGGCGACCCGATCGGTGAAGATCCGCGGGTCGGAGACCCGGTTCGACGGAGTCGAGAGCATGGCCGGAATGCCGCGAGCGAGCATTGCGCCGAAGTAGGCGGCGATCAACTCGGGAGAGGTTGGGAGCACCAACACGACCACCGATCCCGGCACCAGTCCTCGATCCATCAGCGTGCTCTGAACCGAGCGCGCTCGGTCCCACAGCTCACCCAGCGTGAAGCACTGCTCGCCCTGCTTGCGATCGAGAAGGACGAGAGCCTCGTCGTCGGGCTTCGTCTCAACGAGGGATTGGAGCGCTTCGATGAGGGTGCGGGCCTCGTCGAGGGCGTCGAGCATCGCGGCGCCCATATTATCGCGCCTTCGAAACCACGTAATCGACGATCATCGCCAGCGAGTCGAAGTGGTCGACGTCGATGTCTCGATCGGGGATCGCGATTCCCGCGACGCGTTCGATCCGGGTAGCCAGGCGCACGAGGTTTCCCGAGTCCACGAGCCCGCTGCTGATCAGCTCTTCGTTCCGGTCGATGTCCGAAATACCGAGCTTCTCTTCGAGGAACCCGCGGATCTCGCGCTCCAGGGCCTCAGCTTCCATGCTCGCCTCCGAAGACCTCAGGGTAGCGGGCCCGGGTCGAGCGCCGAGCGAGCTTTCCGCTCGTCGTCTTATCGATGCCACCCGGCGGAACCAGGTGCAAGTGGCGGATGCCGAGTCCGATCGTGCGCGCCACCTCGAGACGCACGGCGCGGCGCAGGTCGACCAGTGCCTCTGCCCCTTCCACCCGCGTCTCGACCACCGCGCCGAGCTCTTCCGTCCCACTCTGCTCGTTGACCACCCCGAAGGCGACCGCGCAGCCTTCGCGCACGCCGTCCACGCGATTGATCGCCATCTCCACGTCATGCGGCGCGTATTTCTCACCGCCGACCACGATCAGGTCCTTCTCCCGCGCGACGAAGAAGAGGTCGTCGCCGGCGAGGTAGCCCCGGTCGCCGCTGTCGAGCCAGCCGTCTACGTAGACCCGGGCAGTCAGCTCGGGATCGTTCTTGTAGCCCTCGAAGAGGCAGTTCGAACGCAACCAGATCTCGCCCACGTGTCGGTCGGGTAGGCGCGCGCCCGTCTCGACCTCGCGGATCTCGATCTCCACGTTCGGAAGCGCCTGCCCGGTTGCCACCAGCGAGACGCCCTCGCCCTCAGTCGGCTGCGCGACGCTCTCCGTCGCGAGCCGCCTCCGGTCGATGCGATCGACCCGAGGCACTTCGCCGACCGGATGCGCAGTGCACACCATCACGGTCTCCGCCAGCCCCCAGGCAGCCGTCATCGCCTCCGGGCGGTAGCCGTAGCGGCCGAAGCGCTTGGCGAACGCAGCGACAGTAGGGGCGAGAACCGGCTCGCTGGCGTTGAAGGCGATGCGCCAGCTCGAGAGATCCAGCCCTTCGATCTCGTCGTCCTCGATGCGCTGCGCGCACAGCGAATAGGCGAAATTCGACGCCCACGAGACGCTGCCGCGGTAGCCGTGCAACGCCCAGAGCCACAAGGCCGGGGCGCGCAGGAAGTCCATCGTCGGGATGAGCACCGTCGGGCAGCCGCAGAGCAGGGGCAGCAGAAACGCCCCGAAGAGGCCCATGTCGTGGTAGAGCGGTGCCCAGTTCACGCTCACGTCCTCGGACCGGAGCCCGACACCGTCTCGCAGCAACCGCATGTAGTTGAGCATCGCGCGATGCGAAAGCATCACGCCCTTCGGATCTCCGGTCGTACCCGACGAATACTGGATCGTCGCCACCGAATCGGGATCTGCGGCGACCGTCGCAGGCACGGCGCCCCCGGCTCCCAGCTCGCGGGTCGACAGAACCGAAGCCCCGCCGAGGGTCCCGTTCGGTGCGCCGCTCAGGATCTCGACCACCTCGTCGTCGCCGAGGACGAAGCGCGCGCCCGCGTTGCCGAGCAGCTTCCCGACGTAGCCCAGGTAGACGGCGTGATCCGAGATCCGGTTGGATGGAGCGGCCGCCAGGGCCGGCACTCCACCCGCGAGCATCACGCCGAAGTAGGACGAAACCAGCTCGCCGCCCGTCGGAAGGATGAGAACGGCGTGGTCTCCCGGCCTGAGGCCGCGAGCCTCGAACAGCGCCTGGGCGGCCTTCGCGCGCTCCCAGAAGCCCGCCAAGGTCGTCCGGTCTTCGTTGCCGTCACGGTCGAGGACGATCAAGCACTCGTAGTCGGGAAAGCGCTCGACCAACTCCTCGATCGCGCCGGGGAGCGTCGTGCAGGTATCGAGAAAGTCGCTCGGCACCGGGCTCGGTGCCGGACGCGCGATACCCAATGCCGGAGCCACTACGCCGCCGCCAGCCGCTGCCGCACGTACTCGACGATCATGCCGATCGAGTCGAAGTGGTCCGCGTCGACCTCCTGGTCTGGAATTTCGATCCCGAACGTGCGCTCGAGATAACCGGCCAGCTGCACCAGGCTCACCGAGTCGAGCAGGCCGGTACGAACCAGCGGGGCGTCCCAGGTGAGCTCGCACTCGTCGATCCGGAACTCGTCGCGCACGTATGCGACGACCGCGTCACGGACGTCCATCTCACGCGTCCTCCGCAGCGTCCGGTTCGATCCCGGAGGTCGACCCCACCACGTAGCGCGGGCGGCGCTTCACCTCCTCGTAGGTACGACCGACGTATTCGCTCACGATGCCGAGGGAGAGCAGCTGGACTCCGCCGAAGATGAGGATCAAGATGACGATCGAGGTGCCGCCGCTGCCTTCGACCCGACCGAGGAAGTACGAGACGAGCCAGAAAGCCCCGAAGGCCACCCCAAAGACGGTCGTCACCAGACCGAGCAGCGAGATCAAGCGGAGTGGAATCACCGAGAAGGAGAAGATTGCATCGAGAGCCAGCCGGAACTGACGTCGAAGGTGGTACTTGCTCTTACCTGCGAAGCGGTCCTCGAGCTGGTACGACACGAAGGCGTCGCGGAAGCCCAACCAGGGAATCAGGCCGCGAACGAAGAGGAAGTGCTCGTCGAGGGAGTTGAAGGCATCGACGACCTTGCGGTCGAGCAGGCGGAAGTCGGCGCTGGTGGCAACAACTGGAACCGCGGTGATCCAGCCGAGAAGACGGTAGAAGAGCTTGCTGGACCGATCCTTCCGCGTCGGCCGGCCGGGAAGTGGCCGGCGACCGGTGTTCACCACGTCCGCGCCCTCGCGCCAGGCTCGAATGAGATCCGGAACGCACTCGGGAGGATGCTGCAGGTCACCGTCCATCGTGACCACGGCATCCCCCGAGGCAAAACGGAGTCCCGCGACGAGCGCGGCCTGATGCCCGAAGCTGCGCGTGAGACGAATGGTCTTGACCTGGAGATCCTGGCTGCGCAGCTCTGCAATCTTGTCGGGCGTCCCGTCGGCGCTGCCGTCGTCGACGAAGATGAGCTCGTAGCGAATACCGGCCTGGGTGGCAGCCGCCCGAGCGCGTCGCGCGAATTCCTCGATGCAGGCCTCTTCGTCGAGCACCGGTACGACGAAGGAGACCAGGGCGTCCTGGGGCCGGTCAGTCATCGGCTGGAATGGAATCACTGCGAGAGGACGCTGGCAACTCGGGGCCGCGCTGGCCTCGACGGACCAGGAACGCGATTGCCACCAGGGCGCACGCGCTGGCCCCGGCGCCGACCGGAAAAGTCCACGGATCGTACTCGAAGCGCACCCGGTGTGTTCCGGCCGGCAGCAAGACCCCGCGGAAAAGGTGGTTGGCGGGCAGGATTTCGTGCCGAACCCCTTCGACGGTGGCAACCCAACCCGGATAGAAGGAATCGGCAAGCACGAGCATTCCCGGCTCGGCAAGCTCGGCCTCGACCTCGACGACCGTCTCCTCGTCGACCAGGATGTGCGCAGGTGCCCCGTACGGCTTGGGACCGTCGACCGCAGCGACTCCTTCCGCATAGCTCCAGGCAAGCGGGTCGAAGTCGGGGTTGCTCATCGCGTCCATTAACGCGAGAGGCTCGGGCGCTTCGCGAACGTCGTGGACCACGAAGGCTCGCGGCACGGCGTGGGGATTGCGGAACAGGACGAAGTCGGGGTCGCTGCCCGGCTCCGGTTGCCAGGCCCTCTCCTCGACGGTCCGGCCCAGCTCGCCACGCTGGGCCCCTTGACGGGACACCACGAACCACTGCACTGCCGCCACGTCCAGTAGGTGGCCTCGCTGGGAAAGTGCACCCGGATAGGTCGGCGCAGTCAGGTGCTTGAGCCGACCCGAGTAGGGACGCCCTGCCCGCGCCGGCGTGAGCCGGCCTTCCATCAAGTACGTGAAGTAGTTCGCCTGGCGCCTGAGGTTCAGCGGCTCGTAGTCGCCTACCGAGCGCATCTCGAAGTAGGTCGCGAGCTTCGGTGGAAGCCTCGACTGGAGGCCCGGGCTCCGGATCCAGACGCGCTCTCCGGATTCTCGGATGCGCGTGTAGAAGTCCCGCTCCTGGGAGTAGGCGTCCATCGAACTCGGTGCGAAGTAGAGCGACTCCCGATTGGGCTCGGCGGCGAAAATCTCGAGGGCCAGGAGCGCGGCCGGCACCGCGACCGCCCAGCCCCTTGTCGGCGAGGCGGCATCGACGAAGCGTTCGCCCACCAGACGGAGCGCGCCGTGCACCCCGGCCGCGGCGACGAGGCCGAGGAAGAAGTCGGCCAGGAACAGCGAGCGACGAGGGAAGCGGAACCAAGTCAGAGCAGGCAGCTGGGCGATCCAGTCGAAGAGCGGGGTGACGGGACCCATCGCGAAGAGAATCACCCCCGCAGCCATCGAGCTGCACAGGATCGCCAGGACGCGATGAGCCTTCCAGAAGCTTGCAGCCGCAAGGCACACGAGAGCCACCCACCCGAACGACAACGTCAGGAGCGGAAACGGTGCCTGCAGGGTCTTCGCGAACGCCTCTCCGACCCCCGGGCCGAACCAACCGAAGGGGAACTGTTGCCAGCGGGTCAGCGGGCCGGGCGAACGGGTGCCCTCGGCGGCGAGTTCCCAGCCCGGCAGCAGCTGGACTGCAGCCAGGCAGGCGCCGAGGCCGATTGCCAGCGCGAAGAGGCCGCCGCACCGCAACCAGGCCGCCGCGGGCTTGCGCTCCACGACGAGGAAGCCCGCGAGCAGGGCTCCCCAGCCATAGGCCAGGTAGACACTCACCTGGGGATAGCCGGCCAACAGGCTCATCCCGGTGGATGCGCCCAGCAACGCGGCCGAGCGGAGCCCGCCCCCCCGCACAACACCGAGAACGGCGATCGCGCCGAGGGGCAGCCACGCCGCCGCCTCGAGCATGTTCGGAAAGAAGACCATGCCCGGGTAGCGTCCGCGGATCGCGACAACCCCGGCCGCGACGACGATTGCGCCCACGCCGAAGCCCAGGCGCCGGGCCAGTACCGCCATCGAGACCGCGACGAATCCCAGATGGAGAAACCCCGAGAGCCCGAACGCGAGCTTCACGGGAAGCAAGAGGTAGAGGACGTGACCCGGGTAGAAGAACCCGGCTTGCAGGCTCGCGAGGCGTGGAATGCCGCAAAGCTGGTAGGGATTCCAGAGCGGCAGCTTGCCCTCGAGCAGCGTGCCGTACAGCGTCTCGTAGGTCGGCAGGTAATACAGGAAGACGTCGCTGGTGAGGAGCCCGATCTCGCTGCCGGGGAGCCAGATCCGAGAGACCCAGAAGACAGC
>SPKZ01002471.1_pt1 | contig 11401 bp, 8 predicted proteins | sample 2456571 | NCBI WGS metagenome assembly SPKZ01 (sample SAMN11192286, study PRJNA482655) | marine metagenome | biome: ENVO:00000447; feature: ENVO:00000244|ENVO:00000211|ENVO:00000569|ENVO:00002023; material: ENVO:00002151; isolation source: ocean water from marine abyssalpelagic zone ...
ACACCGGTGCTGTTTGGCATTGGAAAAAACAAGAAACGCACCCGTGGCTTTGTCTGCGGCAACCGACAGATTGAGGGCGCACCTGCGGCAGATATCCCGCCCAAGCTCCGAGGGTGCGGCCTGACCAACGGGGTGCGGGTGACCTCGGTTGCGGGCGTTACCCTCAGCCAGGCGTCGCTGATGACCTGCGAAACCGCTGAGGCCCTGTACAAATGGGTCGACCGCGATGTGGTCCACGCTTTTGGGCGCGGCAAGAAAGAGGTGGTCGAACTGCGGGTCGCCGCCCACTACAGCTGCCGCACGCGCAACAACCGCCCCGGTGCCAAAATCTCGGAGCATGGGCGGGGCAAGGCCATCGATATTTCGGGATTTCGACTGGCCAATGGTGACACGATTACCGTCCTGAAAGGCTGGGAACAGCGCCCCACTCGCCGAGTGTTGCGCAAAATGTGGCGCGGTGCCTGTGGCCCCTTTGGCACCGTCCTTGGCCCAAATGCGGACCGTTATCACCGCGATCATTTCCACTTTGATACCGCCCGGCACCGCGGGGGAGCTTACTGCCGGTGACCTGCGAGTGGTTTTGACTTGTCCTACCGATCATTCACGGGCAGTTATCCTCTGCTACAGGTAAAAAGGTGACATCGAACATGAGCATGTGGGTCTTTGGTTATGGATCGCTTCTGTGGAATCCGGAATTCCCGGTTGCCCGGCGCGAGGTCGCAACCCTGAAGGGATACGCCCGCTCGTTCTGTATGCGATCGATCCACCACCGCGGCACAGAGGAAAACCCGGGACTTGTGCTGGCCCTGGATGCGGTTCAGGACGGCAATTGCACAGGGCTCGCCCTTCAGGTGGAACCCGGCCACGAAGAGGTCACGCTGGCGGCCCTGCGCGAACGCGAACTGGTGTCCTCGGCCTATCTGGAGCGTTTCCTCAATGTCGAATTTACTTCCGGCGAGGTGGTCGAGGCCGTGGCTTATGTGATTGACCCTGACCATGCGCAGTACTGCGATTTGCCGTTGGAAGACCAGGCGCAGATCATCGCGCGTGCCACCGGCGGGCGGGGGGCGAACCGCGACTATCTGTTCAACACCGCCTCCCACCTGAGCGAAATCGGGCTGGCCGATGCGGATCTGGACTGGTTGTCCGCACGCGTGATCGAACTTTCACAGTAAATCCTTGGCTCCACAGACACTTTCGGTCTAGTTTCCTACCGAATCTTTCGACGTTTCGTGGCAGGAGCCGAGCAGAATGGCGCAGCAACCCACGCGGGAAATCCGTCCGCAGTTTTCCCAACCCGTGCGGCAAGTGGTGATGATGTTGATTGCGTTGGGACTAGCCGGAGGCGGGGTGTTCTTGGCCCTCCCGCGCGTGCTGCCTGTGTTTCTGGCAAACCCGTACCTGAATGGCTTTATCCTATTTGTGTTCGGCATCGGCGTGCTGGCAACCTTCTGGCAGGCCTTCCAGCTGATCAACTCTGTGCGCTGGATTGAACGGTTTGCCGGGGGCATTGCCAATGCGCAGGACCGCCCACCGTCGATGCTGGCGCCGCTGGCCTCGCTTCTGCGCTCGCGCGGGGCGCGTATGCAGCTTGGATCGGTATCGACACGGTCAATCCTCGATTCCGTTTCTGAACGGATAGACGAAGAACGCGAGATCACGCGTTACATTGTTAATCTTCTGATTTTCCTGGGTCTCTTGGGGACATTTTACGGGCTTGCCACCACCGTTCCAGCCCTTGTGGAAACCATCCGCGCCCTGGCCCCCAAAGAGGGCGAAGCAGGCATTGCAATTTTCAATCGGCTGATGACGGGTTTGGAAGCCCAACTGGATGGCATGGGCGTGGCCTTTGCGTCTTCGCTTCTTGGTTTGGCGGGCTCGTTGATTGTGGGCCTTCTCGAGCTGTTTGCCGGCCACGGTCAAAACCGTTTTTACCGCGAGTTGGAAGAGTGGCTGTCATCTTTTACCCGCGTCAGCTTCTCGTCTGGGGACGACAGCAGCACTGGGGACGACAGCGCAGTCAGTCAGGTGCTGGACACGATGATTGAGCAGATGGATGCGCTTCAGGCGATGTTTGTGGAAACCGCGCAGGGCCGCGCCGAGGTCGAGGGCCAGATTGTCCGCCTTGTGACCACGATTGAGGAAATGAACCGGCGGCAGGATGAAACCTCTGCGGTGTCCGCGGCGATTGAACGCGTCGCCATCGGTCAAGAAACGCTGACCGAGCTGCTGAGAGCGCAGGGCGATGTTGGTATCGATGCCGAAAGCCGCATGCGCCTGCGCTCCATTGACGTGCAGATGCTGCGCATTCTCGAAGAAATCTCAGCCGGGCGGCAAGAAAGCCTTGCGGAATTGCGTCAGGACATCGACATGCTGGTCAAAGCCTTTGCCACCCCGCGCGCCGCCGCACCGCCAACACGCGAGGGCTAAGCCATGGCCCTGTCACGCCGCACCGGTCAACGGTTTCAGGGCTCTATCTGGCCTGGATTTGTCGATGCCATGACCGGTCTCTTGCTGGTTCTGATGTTTGTGCTGACTATTTTTATGGTGGTACAGTCGGTGCTGCGGGACACGATTTCTGGACAGGAAACCGAACTTGATACGCTGTCGGCCGAGGTCTCTGCACTGGCCCGCGCGCTCGGCTTGAAAGAACGCGAAGCCGCCGATCTGGAAACCCGTCTCGGAACGCTGGGTGTCACGCTGTCGGACACACAAAGCGCGCTTGCCAGGGCGGAGAACCAGCTGACCCGACAAGCCGCCCGTATAACGGCGCTGATCGGTGAACGCGACCGCACGCAGGCGGACCTTGACGCAGCGCAAACCCGTATCACCGGGTTTGAGGCGCAGGTCGCTGCGCTTATCGCTGGGCGCGACGCGGCAGTGGCACGCATTGACGATCTGACGACGGCCCGTGATGCGCTTGCCACATCTGAGGCAGCGCTGCTTGAAGAACGCGCGGCGCTCAATCTGGCGCTTGCGCAGACCCGCACCGAAATTGACGCGCAGGCCGAGGCCGCCCGCCTGGCTGCCGCCCGCCGCGAGGCGCTGGAGGCGCTGGTCGCCGATCTGGAGACCAAACGCACCGCCCAGATCGCGCATTTGGCGGATCTCGAAGCGCGCGGAGACGCCCAAGCCGCGCGTCTTGCGGATCTGCAAACGCGGCTCACAAACGAAGAAGCTGCCCGTCTGGCCGAAGCCGCCGCCGCCGAAGCGTTGCGGGCGCGACTGCAAAACGCCGATGCTGAGCTGACCGCCATGACGCTGTCGCTTGAGGCCGAACGTCAGCGCGCAGAGGACACGCTGACTCTTCTCGCCGCCGCGGAAGCCGCACAGTCGCAGCTGGACGAAAAACTGGCCGCCGCACTCTCGACCATCGAAGAGGCCCGCGCCGCCCGCGCCGCGCTTGAAGACAGCACCGCCAGCGACAAAGACCGCCTGACCGCAGCCTTGGCTGAACTTGAACAGCTGCGCGCGGTCGCCGGGGATCGGGCCGATCTGCAGGCCCGCCTGCTGGCCGCGCTTGGCGCACAGGAAAGCGCCGAAGGGCAGGCGGCAGAACAGGGTAATCTGCTGGCACAGGCGCGCCAGGCCCTGAGTGAAGAACAAAAGATTTCCGAGGCCGCGCGCCGGGAAACCGCGCTTTTGAATCAGCAGGTTGCCGCCTTGCGCGAACAGCTGGGGGGGCTTCAGGCGCTTTTGGATGATTTCAAAGACCGCGACGCCGCCCAATCGGTGCAGCTGCAATCCCTGGGCCAAGACCTGAACGCCGCGCTGGCCCGCGCCGCCGCTGAGGAACGCCGTGCCCGACTGCTGGAAGAGGCAGAGCGCAAACGCCTTGAAGTGGAACAGGCGCAGCTGCGCGCCGAACGCGACCAGTTGTCGACACAGGCCGAGGATCTGGAACGCTACCGATCCGATTTCTTTGGTCGCTTGCGCGAGGTGCTTGGCGATCAGGAAGGAGTCCGCATTGTCGGGGACCGTTTTGTCTTTGCCTCTGAGGTGCTGTTTGGCCTCGGAAGCGCGGAGCTGTCGGCCGAAGGTCAGGTCGAAATCGCCAAGGTTGCTGCGATCCTGACCACCATTGCCAGCGAAATTCCCCAAGAGCTGAACTGGATCATCCGTGTGGATGGTCACACCGACAATCAGGCGTTTTTTGGGACCGGTAAATACGCCGACAACTGGGAGCTCAGTCAGGGCCGCGCGCTGTCGGTTGTCCGCTATATGATCGACAGCCTTGGCATTCCACCCAACCGTTTGGCCGCCAATGGCTTTGGAGAATTTCAGCCGATTAACCCCGATAACACTGCGACCGCACGGGCCCAAAATCGGCGGATTGAGCTTAAGCTGACCGAGCGGTAATGTCATGGTTCGGCTGCTTTGGGTCAGAACCTTTAGCAACTGGAACAGCACATTTCTGACCCTACCGGCGCCAGCCGGCAGTTGTTCAGTTCACCTGCATGGTGTTGGCTATATCGCTGATCACCTGGCCTTTGCGGATTAGCTGGGCCTGACCGGTATATCGGCCGGATCTCATCGGTTCATGCAGGCGAATACCGCCCGCGCGGAACAGGCGCGCTTGGGTTTTTTCGAGCGGCACTTCGGTGTGAAACACCGGTGTGTTGTTGGGATCAAGGATCGACAGTGCCATTCGGTCCCCTGCGCGTGCACCATAGGTCAACGCCCAAAACACCAGCGCGGGTGCGTCACTGGGCAGGGGGGCTTGATCAGCCGTTCCGGCGGTCACGGCGTCATAGTCTGGCACGTGGTCGGCAAAGCCGGCCGTCAGGAAACCGCCCGGTTCGTAAGGCACCGGCTGGCTCCAATGTGTCTCGGGGCCTGCCGCACCGCAGGTCTGTGCGGCAATGGGGTCGATCGCCGGGGTGAACGGATCGCGCAGCTCGCGGCCTTTGCGCAACTCGATATGCAGATGCGGGAACTGCGTTGCGCCGGACAGGCCAACCAGCGCCAGCGGGGTGCCTGCCTCCACATATGTGCCGTCCTGCACCAGAACAGAGCCGCGTTTCAGGTGGCAGTACTGGGTGATTCAACCCTCACCATGGCGAATTGCCACGCGGTTGCCGCACGCGCGCCCTTTGATGCTGTCGCGGTTCTCAGCCGTCAGGATCTGATCGGGCATCTCGTCGCGCACACCCACCACGGTGCCAGCTGCGGCGGCCAGAACCTGCACGCCCACTTCCATTGCGGCCAGCGTTGGCAGCGCGATGTCTGTGCCGCTGTGCCCATCATAGCTCAGGCTGCCACAGGTGAAATCCTGGGCGCCCGGGCCGGGGTCGTGGTCGACATATTGTTGAATATAACAGTCCTCGCCGAGGGTGCAGTCGACCGGCCAGTCCAAAAGCAAATCGCTCGCCACCGCAGGGGTGGCGAGCGACAAAATCAGAGGCACTCCGCGCAGCACGGGCGTTAGTCCGCCGGAAGAAGCGGCGGCTTGTCGCCAGAGATGCGCGGCTTGCCAGGACCTTCCAGGCGCAGGTCCAGTTTGCCATCTTTGATGCCAACTTTAACCAGACCACCTTTGGCCAGCTTGCCAAACAGCAGTTCTTCGGCCAACGGCTTCTTGATGTGCTCTTGGATCACACGACCCAAGGGACGCGCGCCCATCTTTTCATCATAGCCTTTATCGGCCAGCCATTCGGCGGCTTTGCGGGTCAGCTCGATTGACACATTGCGATCCAGAAGCTGGGCCTCGAGCTGCAGAACGAACTTTTCAACCACTTGCAGAATGACCTCTTTCGGCAAGGGCCCGAAGGAGATCACCGCATCCAGCCGGTTGCGGAATTCCGGCGTAAAGGTGCGTTCGATCGCGGCGGTGTCCTCGCCTTCACGACGGTCCCGGCCAAAGCCAATCGCGGCCTTCGCCATATCCGCGGCCCCAGCGTTCGAGGTCATAATCAGCACCACATTTCGGAAATTCACCGTGCGGCCATTGTGGTCGGTCAGCTGGCCATTGTCCATCACCTGCAAGAGGATGTTGAACACATCCGGGTGCGCCTTTTCGATTTCGTCAAGCAGCAGCACGCAGTGCGGGTGCTGGTCGACGCCATCGGTCAACAGACCACCCTGGTCAAAACCAACATAGCCCGGAGGCGCGCCGATCAGTCGCGACACCGCGTGTTTTTCCATGTACTCGGACATATCAAACCGCAGAAGCTCGACACCCAGTTGATCTGCCAGCTGTTTCGCGACCTCGGTTTTGCCAACGCCGGTGGGCCCAGCAAACAGGTAATTGCCAATTGGTTTTTCCGGTTCGCGCAGGCCGGCACGGGCCAATTTGATGGCACTTGCAAGCGCCTCAATAGCCGGATCTTGGCCAAAGACCACACGTTTCAGGGTGGTTTCCAGATCTTTTAGCACCGTCGCATCGTCTTTGGAGACGCTCTTTGGCGGGATACGGGCGATCTTGGCCACGACGGCCTCCACCTCTTTGACGCCAATCGTTTTGCGGCGTTTGCTCTCAACCACCAAATGCTGCGCCGCCCCAGCTTCGTCGATCACATCAATGGCCTTATCCGGCAGCTTGCGGTCGTTGATATAGCGTGCCGACAGCTCTACGGCGGTTTTGATCGCATCCGAGGTGAATTTGATTCCGTGATGTTCCTCGAAATAGGGTTTCAAACCCTTCAAAATGGCAATGGAATCTTCCACCGATGGCTCGTTCACGTCGATTTTCTGGAACCGGCGTGACAGGGCGCGGTCTTTTTCAAAATGCTGGCGGAACTCCTTGTAGGTGGTGGACCCCATGGTGCGCAACTTGCCGCCCTGCAGTGCGGGTTTCAGCAAGTTCGAGGCATCCATGGCCCCCCCTGATGTGGCGCCTGCACCGATGACTGTGTGAATTTCATCAATGAACAACACCGCGTCAGGATGTTCCTCCAGTTCGGTCACCACCGCCTTCAGTCGTTCCTCGAAATCACCGCGGTATCTGGTTCCTGCCAGAAGCGCGCCCATGTCGAGGGAGTAGATGGTGGTTTGCGACAAAACTTCGGGCACTTCGCCTTGAACAACCTTGCGGGCCAGACCTTCGGCAATGGCGGTTTTGCCAACACCGGGATCTCCCACCAACAGCGGGTTATTCTTGCGGCGGCGACACAGCACCTGAATGCAGCGCTCGACCTCGTGGTCGCGGCCAATCAGCGGGTCAATGTCGCCTTCGCGTGATTTTGCGTTCAGATCCACGGTGTATTTCACCAACGCGGATTCCTTTTGCTCGCCCTCGGGCGCGGCGCCGCCGGACATGGCGGTCATGTCCTCTTCGCTGTCGTCGGCACCCGAAACAGAGCGGTCCTCGCCGAAGGCAGGGTCCTTGGCCACCCCATGGGCGATAAAGTTCACCGCGTCATAGCGCGTCATGTCCTGGTCTTGCAGAAAAAACGCGGCATCGCTTTCGCGTTCTGCAAAGATTGCCACCAAAACATTGGCACCAGTGACTTCCGTCCGGCCGGATGACTGCACGTGAATGGCGGCGCGCTGTATAACGCGCTGGAAGGCTGCTGTTGGCACCGCTTCCGAACCCTCAATTTCGGTGACAAGGTTCGTAAGATCTTCGTCGACGAATTCCAACAGCGTCGCGCGCAGTGCGTCCAGGTTGACGCTGCATGCGCGCATCACACGGGCCGCGTCTGGCTCGTCGATCAGGGCCAAGAGCAGGTGTTCAAGCGTTGCAAATTCGTGGCGCCGTTCGTTGGCCAGCGCAAGCGCGGCATGAATGGCTTGTTCCAAAGTGCTCGAGAATGAAGGCACGGGCGTGCTCCTCTGTCTTGGGTTGTGCGGGCGGTAGGCCTGCAGGGCAAGTTCTTTCCCTTCCGACAACCATGTCCTCATAGGGTTAGATTTTGGTTGATAGTGGGCAGGCTTCAAGGGCTTTTTATGATTTACTGCGCATTTTTCGCGCGATTGTGCGCGACGTCGTGGGAAAGCCGCCCTCTTTATGACCGTTTTGCCGCCTTCAGCGGGGCAGCAGACAGGTTGTCTGGCACTGCATTCAAAATCGGTCCTTCCAGGCGCGAATGTGGGCAAAGACCTCGGCGTCTTCGCGCTTTGCCATGCCGACAGCGTTCTTTAATGTGTCCAGATGCGCCCGCAGGAAAGGGTTCGTGGCCTTTTCCAGACCCAGTTTTGCAGGGACGGTCGGGCGCCCCTCGGCGCGCAGGGCGTCGATGACTGCGGCGCGGGCCACCAGGTCGGCGTTATCAGGCTCCACCTCAAGAGCAAAGCGCGTGTTCGATTGGGTGTATTCATGACCCGGATATACCAATGTATCATCAGGTAAAGTCATAAGCCGCTGCAGGGTGTCCCACATTTGTGCAGGGGTGCCTTCAAACAAACGGCCGCAGCCCATGACCATTAAACTGTCTGCGGAAAACAAAGCGCCCCCTTCGGTGGAGGCGTCGGGGTAGTAATAGGCAATATGCCCCAGCGTATGGCCCGGCACCTGCAACACGTGAAAGCGCCCGGTGCCGCTGCCGCCCTCAAATCCCGGCTCCAGCGCCAGATCAAGCGTCGGCAGGCGGTCGGCTTCGGCTTTGGGGCCCATGACCACCATCGACGGAAAACGCGCGCGCAGGTCTTTGGTGCCACCGTGATGGTCAGGGTGATGGTGGGTGATCATCAGAGCTTCGGGCTTCCAGCCACGTGTATCCAGAGCGTTAATCAGCGGTGCGGCTTCGGGTGCATCCACCACGGCAACCCCGTCGGGCCCCTTGATCAAGTAGGCGTAATTGTCGCTCAGGCAGGGAACGGTGACGATCTCAAGCGGGTCCGCATCTTTATCATGGCGTACAGTGTCAAGGGGCATGGTCATCTCGCTCCAGTTTGTTAGGGTGTCGATCAGACACGGACTCAAGAGTGACCCAAGGCGCAGGCGACCGCAATGCATCTCGACGTGCAGGACCTGAGGAATTTCTACTACCGCAGCCAGATGGGCCGGGCGGCGCAGGCGTCGATCCGCAGCCAATTGCTGCGGCTTTGGCCGTCGGCGCAGGGTGACACGGTTGCGGGCTTTGGCTTTGCGGCTCCGTTGATGCGCCCCTACTTGCGCGAAGCCCGCCGCGTTATGGCATTGATGCCGGGTCCGCAGGGGGTGATGCAATGGCCTGCCGGTCTGCCCAATGTCTCGGTTCTGTGTGAAGAAACCAACTGGCCGGTTGAGACCGGGCATATTGATCGGCTGGTTGTCCTGCACGGTCTTGAAACTTCCGCCCGCCCCGAGCGACTTCTCGAGGAATGCTGGCGCTGTCTCGGTCCTGGTGGGCGGGCGGTCTTTGTTGTTCCGAACCGGGCTGGGCTCTGGGCCCGTTCCGACAAGACCCCTTTTGGCTGTGGTCGTCCTTTCAGTCTGCCACAGGTCGAAGATCAGCTGCGCAGCCACCAGTTCACCATCGAACACCACGCGCCTGCGCTCTATCGGCCGCCATCGCAAAAACGCTTCTGGGTCAAAGCGGGCCCCATGGTCGAGCGTGTGGGGCATAAATTGCCTGCCATGTTGGCTGCCGGTGTCTTTCTGGTGGAGGTCTCCAAACAGACCCACCCGCAGAAAGGCCATATGATCAAGAACCGGGTGCGCAGCCCGATCCGGATGCTTGAAGGGCTGTCCAACCCGGTGGCAGATCCCGCCTGATCGCAGATTTTTGCGGTGATTCCCTGCATGACGGCGAAGGCTCCGCTGGTGTACACATGTGTACCGTGCGGGGAATTCTCAGGCGTAACCGCCCGGCCTGCAGCGAAAAAACCTCGCTTGAGAATTCATTTTTTTCCGAAAAGACCAGCGCCCAACCGTCCCGGAATTGTTAAGGTGTTGAATTGCTTGAATAAGTGATTTTGGCGTTTGAAAACCAACCTGTTGCGAGGTGCGCAAGGCTCTGCTACATCCACGCTGATTTCCGTGTCCGGGGCAACCTGGGCAATGCTCACGCCCCCGGATGCCTCGCGCAAGCAAGGCAGATGTACCGGGGCCAAAATAATATCGGAAGGGTGGACGTGTCCGAACCAGCTTCGATTTCCGCAGGCATTGCTGACCGCTATGCCACTGCGATCTTCGAGATCGCCTCCGAGAGCAATTCTCTCGATTCTCTCGAATCCAGCATGAACGATCTGGCCGCCGCTCTGGCGGACAGCGAAGACCTGCAAGCGCTGATCACCTCCCCGGTGATTTCCCGCGAAGAGCAGGGCGCCGCGATTGCTGCGGTTGCTGACAAAATGGGTATCGATGCGACGCTGCGCAATACCCTGTCGCTGATGGCGACCAAACGTCGCCTGTTTGCTGTGCCTGCTCTGATCGAGGCCCTGCGCGCCCGCATTGCAGACGCACGCGGCGAAGTGACCGCCGAGGTCACCTCTGCAAAGGCGCTGACCAAGACACAGAGCGAAAAGCTGGCCAAGACCCTGGCCGCGCGCGTAGGCAAGAAAGTTTCCATCAACGCAATCGTCGATGAAACCATCATCGGTGGTCTGATTGTCAAAGTGGGCTCGAAGATGATCGACAGTTCGCTTCGCTCCAAGCTCAACTCCCTACAGAATGCAATGAAAGAGGTCGGATAAATGGGTATCCAAGCTGCGGAAATTTCCGCGATCCTTAAAGACCAGATCAAGAATTTTGGTCAAGAAGCCGAAGTGGCCGAGATCGGCCGCGTTCTGTCCGTTGGGGACGGTATTGCCCGTGTTCACGGCCTCGATAACGTCCAGGCGGGCGAGATGGTCGAATTCCCCGGTGGCATCATGGGCATGGCGCTGAACCTCGAAAACGACAACGTGGGTGTTGTTATTTTTGGCTCGGACCGTGACATTAAAGAAGGCGACACTGTTAAGCGTACGAACTCCATCGTGGACGTTCCTGCCGGTGACGCCCTGCTGGGTCGCGTTGTTGACGCGCTGGGGAACCCGCTCGACGGCAAAGGCCCGATCGAAGCGGCTGAGCGTAAAGTTGCAGACGTCAAAGCGCCGGGCATCATCCCGCGTAAATCCGTTCACGAACCGATGGCAACCGGCCTGAAGTCCGTTGACGCGATGATCCCGATTGGCCGTGGCCAGCGCGAGCTGATCATTGGGGACCGTCAGACCGGCAAAACCGCCGTTGCTCTGGACGCGATCCTGAACCAGAAATCCTACAACGCAGCCGCAGGCGACGACGAGCACAAGAAGCTTTACTGCATCTATGTTGCTGTGGGTCAGAAGCGCTCCACCGTTGCGCAGCTGGTGAAGAAACTGGAAGAAAACGGCGCGATGGAATATTCCATCGTTGTGGCTGCAACCGCGTCCGACCCGGCGCCGATGCAGTTCCTGGCACCCTACGCTGCGACTGCTATGGCAGAAGCATTCCGCGACAATGGCCGTCACGCTCTGATCATCTATGATGACCTCTCCAAGCAAGCGGTTGCGTATCGCC
>SPKZ01011827.1_pt1 | contig 11399 bp, 9 predicted proteins | sample 2456571 | NCBI WGS metagenome assembly SPKZ01 (sample SAMN11192286, study PRJNA482655) | marine metagenome | biome: ENVO:00000447; feature: ENVO:00000244|ENVO:00000211|ENVO:00000569|ENVO:00002023; material: ENVO:00002151; isolation source: ocean water from marine abyssalpelagic zone ...
AACTGTGTTTCGCCCGTACTTTTTTCGTCATTGTCCTGCTCCCGTGTTCGAGCAGGCTCCACCTTAACCTGTGGTCCGAAATGTGGGGTCCACTTCAGACTACTACCAAACCGGTACCGAGATCGTGGTCGGGGGCGGAACCGTCTCCCCAGTTAAGGTCTACGCGACCCAGGGCGATCCGGGTGAGGAACTCAAAAACGTAAAGAGCGTTAGCGCCGGCAGCTACCACAGCTGCGCAATTCTGCTCGACGGCAGCGTTCATTGCTGGGGAGGAAATATGTACGGAGGCCTGGGCAACGGAGAATCGGGTTTCTTTTCGTATTACGTTCCGGTAGCGGTCCCCCTTGTCAGCTCGGTCAAAGAGGTCGCGCTGGGCGACTGGCACACCTGCGCGCTGCAGGATGATGGCGAGGTCTATTGTTGGGGGTACAACAATAGAGGACAGCTTGGCATCGGTGATGACGTAGTAGAGAATTTCAACCCCACCCCGACGAAAGTGTCCGGACTCACGGACGAGGTTAAAAAAGTCATTAGCATCACCGCTGGGCATCAACACACCTGTGCGTTATTCGACAATGGAACGGTCAAGTGTTGGGGCGGTGACACCGACGGCGCGTTGGCCGATAGCGACAACGACGACACCGACAAATACAGTCCGGTCTACGTGCTAGGCATGGGCTCCGTGGAAAGCTTCTCAGCCGGGGAAAATTTCACTTGCGTGCTCCTGACCCTGGACGACCAGCGAGCCTACTGTTGGGGGGCCAACGACCGAGGGCAGCTCGGTAACGGCGGCGATCCATTCGGCCAAATTGAGGGTCTAGACAACGCCGTCAGCCTGGACACCGGCCAATCCCACGCCTGCGCACTGCTCAACGGCGGAACCCTAATGTGCTGGGGCAGCGACAACTACGGGCAAACTGGAGACGCCGGCGTGCAAGGTCAGACTGAATTTGACCTGAGCCCGGTCTCAGTACTCAACATTGAAGGAGTCGAGCAGGTGACAACAGGAAAGATTCACAGCTGCGCACTGCTCCTCAGCGGGGATGTACAATGCTGGGGACACGACTTGGAGGGTCAGCTCGGCGACGGAAACGGAGAAGGGTTCGCCCTAAACAAACTGGTGCCCAGCGTCCCCATCGTGTTCGTCGCCGACTGAGCAGGCGGCGCGCGTGACAGCACAACCCGCAGCAAACGGACACTGGGACAGTCCCAGAATCCCTGAAACTTCACGGCGCAATCACGTCACGCGCCGAGGCAGCCACCGTCCCAACGACCGTCCCAGTGTCCCAACGCTGATTCGAAAGTAGTTGATCTTGGCACGCCCGCCAACGATGCGGCGCCGCCCTGTGGATAAGCTACGCCCTGACGCTGACATGGCCCCCCATGTTGGAACGCTCGGCGGTAGGTCATGAGTTCCAACAAGTCTAGGTTCAGGGGGAATGGTTTGCTGGGTCACGGCCAGACGAACTACGCTGACCCCAGTATGTCCGAGCACACTCCGAGGTTCTTCCCCGCACCCGCCGATTTCCGCGCGTGGTTAGAAGAGCACCACGCGGCGACCGACCACCTCTGGGTGGGCTACTACAAGAAGGCGACGAACAAGCCGTCCGTGACTTGGGAAGACACGGTCGATGAGGCGCTGTGTTACGGCTGGATCGACGGCATCCGCAAATCTCGCGACGACGAGAGCTACATGATTCGTTTCACACCCCGAAAACCGAGGAGCGTCTGGAGCCAAAGAAACATCGATCTGGTCGAACGGCTCACCGAGAAAGGCCTCATGAAAGCTGAGGGGCTCGCTGCCTTCGCCTTCAAGCATGTGCACCCGGACAGCGGTTACCGGGCAGCCAAGTTGGACGGAGCGTTGACGGACCAGATGGTAACGCGATTCAAGCAGACAGCGGGCGCATGGGAATTTTACCAAGAACAACCGCCCGGCTACCGCAGGCAAACGGCAAGTTGGGTGACCAGCGCAAAGCGTGAGGACACTCGACAGCGGCGGCTGGCAACGCTGATCGAGGACTCAGGGAACCGACTGCGCATCAAGTCGCTTCGTAAGGGCTGAAGCTAGGCGGAGGCGCTCGGAGTTCGTCGAGGCGCCTACTGCTAACCACCCCAGGCCCCTAATCGCTGGCGCGAACCTTCCTAGGTTTGCGTTTGGTCGCGAGGTACACGGCATGCTTCAAGCCACTTCCTCCGGTACGGAGAAGCTCGAAGCCAAATCCGTGTTTGTTTAGACGCGCTTCAAAACTAGGGCTCGGCGTCTCGCCCCAGACACCGTAAACGCCGCCATCGCGCAGCGCCGCCCAAGTGTTCTTGACGCTATGGTCGCCGTAGAGGGCATCTTTGTGCCCGCCCTTTCGCGTTGGGCCGACGTAGAGATCCCAAAGGATTGCGTCGTAGCGCGGGGCAGACGCGTCACCCGCTACGCGCGCGATTTCCTTCGTCACGTCACCGACGATAATGCTCACGCGCTGATCCCTCGCCGCACCCTTGGTGATGTTCGCGGCTGGGCCCCTGCACCACTCAACGATTTTCTCATTGATTTCACACACGACAACATGGGCGCCACGTGGCAGGCCGTCGAGGGCAGCGCGCAAAGTAAAGCCGAGCCCAAGGCCACCAATTAGTACGCGCGGTTTGGGACCATCAGCTGAAATAGCGCGCACCCCATTTTCCGCCAGGGCAAGCTCCGAAGTGGTGATAGTGCTTGTCATCAGCACACGCCCGCCTACGAGGATCATATAATCGTCGTTCCCGCGACGGCGCAGTTCGAGAAGACCTTCGTCGGTTTCGACAGAGTCGAGAAGTTCAAATGGGCGAGGCATCAACCGGAACCGTAACGTCCCCAGTGTATCAAATCTGCGATGACCGCGGGGTTATCATTCCGGACTCCGACGGTTCTAGGGATGGGCACCGCGGTCGACAAGGCGAGTGCAAGGGCTACGGGGCGATCAAGAACGATGACCCGGGTCTAGCGGGTTTCCTGTCGGAGGCTGGAAGCTCATCGTCAAGAAATGTGGCGGTTGTCATCCGACGCCGGTCTACCTGCAGCTGGAACAGGTCCGGCCGCCCGTAGTGACCCGCCACGTCTAGGGAGCGCCTCGACCTTTTTACCTCGTCCAGATCCAAGTCTCCATAGACCAGGCCCACCTCGCCGTTTACCGGTCCAACAATGGCGTCACCGAATGGTTGGATCACCATCGAGCCCCCGGGCCTCTCAAACTCGGAGGCGTGGCTCTTCAAGCGCTCCGGCAGATCAGAAGCGCCCATGGCGCTAGCCACGCTCGCGACCCAAGCCCCGCTCTCGCTGGCGATGTGATGCATGGTGTGTTCCCAGCGCGGGCCCCGATCCCAGGTGGGAGCCAGATAGATGTCCAACCCCTGGTCGTACAACGCGGCTCGGGCTAAGGGCATATAGCTCTCCCAACACAGGAGCACGCCAACCCGTCCCACGGGGGTGTCGACCACCCGGAGGCCCGATCCGTCCCCGCGGCCCCAGATGGTCCGTTCCGGGTTGGTGGGAATCAGCTTGCGGTGATGAAGCAGGGTGCCGCCGTCGGTCCCGATCAGCAAGTAGCTGTTGTAAAGCGTTGCCCTGCCCCCTTGAGAGTCGAGCTCGTTGATGCCAATGCCGATCACCACCTGCCGCTGCGCGGCTCTTTGTCGCAGCTCATCGAGCATGTCGCTCTGCAAGTCCACAGCCTGCTTTTGCAGCTCCAGGTGGAGGTCAGCGAGTTCAGCCCGGTCAAGTCCGGCGCGCAGGTTCCAGACCCAAGCCGGATAGCCCGGAACAAAGGCTTCCGGGAAGGCGACGAGCCCGGCCCCGCCTTCAGCGGCCTGGTCCACCCAGTCCAGTGCCCTCTGTAGGGTGGCACTGCGGTCGAGCAAGACCGGCGGTGCCTGCACAAGTGCGATTCGCTTCGTTGTTGTCATTTTCTTCTAGCTCTCGGACCTAGGAGTGCGCTGCCACCACCAGAAGTTCGCAGGGACCTTCAAACGCCCCATCGCGCTCGAACTCGCTCAAGCCAGCAAGGATCTCGGCCCAAGCATCCCCCCGCTCGCTCTCGCTCAGGCCGGACAGCATCTGGTGCAGGGCGCCGAAGGATTGTTGTTCAAACTCAAGGCACGCCGCAGCTGAGGGCATGCACAACGGTGCGGACACCCGGCGGATCTCCACGTCCTGGAAACCGGCTTGGGTTAGCGTATTCTCCAACACTTCAGGCGAACCAAGACTGAACGGGCCTGGTTGCGCAGGTAGCGGCGCCGGCAACTTGGCACGCCGTCGAATGATAGAAACCGGCAAAGAAAAAAAACGATTCGCTTCTGCTGTCGAGTAGACGATCGCGCCCAGTCTGCCACCCGGCTTTAGCGCCCGTTTCATGCTCAGCAAGCTCGCCTGCTGATCGGGAAAAAATATCAGTCCAACCCGAGAAACGACCGCATCAAAAGTACCCGCCGGTACGTCCAGATTCTCGCCATCTAATACCCGGGTCTCTAGGGCGAGACCTGCCAGTCGGGCGTTCTCGGCAGCGCATTCCAGAATGCGTGGCGCAATGTCGGTCGCGACTACGTGCCCCCTGGGCCCGACCCTCTCAGCCGCTTGCAGGCTCTGGTCGCCCGCGCCCGCAGCCACGTCCAACACCCTCGAGCCGGCACTGACTCCAGCCATGTCCAACATCTGCTCGGTGGCGGGACCCAGCCAGCGGCGTAAAAGGGGGCCGTAATCGCTCCAAGCCTCGGCTGCCTGTTGCCATTGGTCCCGGGTGGTCTGCTTGTAGTTATTGGGGTCGAAAGTCTTTGTCATGGGTTTCCTCCTGCCCCATGGGCGTGCACCCCGACCGCACAATTCGTTCCCTGCCCCCTCAGTCCGATTCTTCCGGCAAGTAGATGCAGAACGTACCGGTGCGAATTTCCCGCGCGAGACGTTCTCCAAGTAGTGGATTTTGCTCTGCTATTTTACGGATCGCGGTACGGAGCCGGCGCTGTGTGCTCGTTCGCGCCCGCTCGGCGGGTGCCGCGGCCCGCCGGCGGCGACCACCCAGCCCCACGGCGCGCGCCACTTCACTCTGGAGCACCTCAAGCTCTCGCTGAGCGGCGATAGCGGGCTCTCCCTCGTTCTGGGCTTCCAGGCGTTCCACTTCTAGGGTCAGGTCCCGGATGCGGTCGCGGTACTGACCTAGGGCTTTTGCATCCAGCACTTCGCCGGCGTCTCCCCGATCAGGCAATGCGGCGCCATCTTCCGACACCAGGTCCAGTACGTGGATCTCCCGGCCTGGCTGTGCCACGAGGCGCGCCAGCATCTTCATGCCTCGCAAATCCGGCACGAGGAACGTCTGCTCGCCAAAACCCACACACCAATCGGCGCCCTGCTGCTCAAGCACTAATGAAACGCCAGGCATCGCTATTGGAGCCACCTCGCTTTCAGTCGTAAGCCCGACGGAAGCAACCATGGGCATCTCCAGCTCGTCGGCTTCCAGCTTCGCCCTGTCAAGCATGGCCCGGCTCGCCTCTGGCTGTCCGGAGTCGGCCAGAAAGCCGCCGTACCAGCGACGTACCCAAACCCGCTGCGCGCTCAGGCCCGCCGCCGTGCTCTGGGCTAGCCCCTCCTCGAACGCCTGTCGTGCTTGCTCGGTTTCGCCGAGTGACGCATGCAACAAACCGAGACAGGCGCTAACCGGTGGGCCACTGGTGAGGGCGAAGAGCCCCCAGTTGGCGTAGCATCCGGCAAGCGGGGCGAGGCGCGTCAGAATTGCGCGGCGCAAGGAGGAGCTTCCGACGTCTGCGGCGACCTCCGAAAGCAACGCAAGTGTGGTGGTTGCTGCGTGCTCCAGCTGAGGCGTAAGAACTGCCAATTCTTCGCGGGCGTGCTCCAGCTGATCCCATCGATAACGCACCAACGCACGAATGGCAGTAGTCAGCACAGACGGCATGGTTCTGAGCGCCTCCAACACGCTCGACTCTTGGGCGCGAAGCGCCTCTCGATCGCCACGCGCCAAACTTAGATGAAACCGGTGTACGGCCAGACAGCGACCCACATTTGGGTCCTGCAGCTCGGTGCCGATCGCCTGCGCCTCTTGGATGGACCGCTCACAGTCCTGCCATCTGCCCTCTCCCATGGCACGCATCGAGCGAAATAGGGGCTGGGTCCAGATCAGACGCGGTTGTCCCAGATCTTGCACAATCGCCTGCCTGTCCGCGATCAGCAGATCCGCGCGGACCGTGTCCCCCAGTTCAAGATGATCGGTGATGAGCCTCGATAAACCCCGCAACTCTACCCCGCGCTCCCCCTGCTCCCGAGCCAATTGCATCAGCTGCGTGTTCAACGCGAGCCGCTCCCCGGCTGGCGCAAAGTCCGCCATGGCCGAGCCAACGGCTATGGCAACCTCAACGCGATCACTGACCGGGTCTTCGGGCGTGAGCAGCTCGCGAGCCTGGCGAGCGATAGCCAAGGTCCCCGGCACGTCACGCGCCGGCGTAAGTGCCGCAGCCTTGCGCGCCAGGAGCCGGGCCCTCAGACGGCGTTCATCGGGCTGCAGTAACCCAAGAGCCCGATCAATACGCTCGATCAGGTCGTCTAGAACGTCCCCCAACACGTAGCGCTCGCCGTAAGCCAGTACCGCTTCACCATGAGCACGGGCATCCCCATCCACCCTGGCTCGGGCCATGGCCGAATCCAGGGTTCGACGGGCGGCCTGCACCTGGCCGAGCACTGCCTGGGCCCTGCCTAGTGCTAAAAGCCAGCCGGGTTGGCCTTCACAGTCAGGCAGGGCCTCCGCTGCGCGCTCGAGAATCGCCAAGGACTCCTCGTAAGCGCACTGGGCACGGGCCTGATCGCTGCCCTCCAACACCCACTGCAGCACGCTGGCAACGGGGAGCTGTCCCCGGCCCAAAATGGCGAAGTGGGCACGTTCCCCGATCCGACTGATGTCGCCAGCCCGTACCTGGTCATCCAGGGCGCGCGCCACTCGCGCCCGCGCCAAGCACAGAGTCGCAGGCGCGGTAGTCGACAGAATCGCAAGGCGCACAAGCTCATGACTGAGCATCCAGTGTCCATCCTGCTTGTCCCGGCGCAGGATGCCGGCCACCTCCAACTGCGCCGCGTGCTCACGGAGTCGATCCGCGTTCAACTCGGTAGCCCGAATCCAGGCATGAAGATCGACGCTCCGGCCCAGAGCACAGGCAGCTTGGAGCGATGTTCGAACCGGCTCGGACAAGGCGGCAGTCCGCTCGCTCACCATGGCCACCACGCCGCCCGCCAGCGGCAGTTCTCCAACTGGCCCCAGTCCCTTCGTTGCGTTGCGGGAAGCAAGGCTAGCCAAAGTCTCCACCAGAAACAGCGGATTGCCCTCGGTGGAGAGTTGTAAGGCATTACGCAAGTCGTCAGGCGTGTGGCCCGCCAAATCGTCAATGATCTGGTCCATCGCGTCGGACGACAGGGGCGCGAGCTGCAGCAACCTTGCGGACTTGGTAATACTCCGAAGCAACGGCGCGCGGCTCGTCCCCTCGGTTTCCGCGCCGCGCCAAGTCAGCAGCCACCCTATGGAAAGGTGACGTAGGCACTGCGCGACGAAGTGGAGCAACTCCAAGGAAGGCAGATCTGCCGCGTGTAGGTCCTCCAGCACGCAAACGAGTTGATGCTTCTGCGCAGCACTGGTCACGGCCGTAGCCACCCGCTCAAACAGATCGAGTCTGGATTGTTCAGGATCCATCGAACTGCCACCCGCTGCTCGGCACCAAAGGCGCTCAGGCGCTTCGGAGCGGGACAAAAGCCCGCGCGCCGCCAGGTCCTCAAACAGCATTCGCCAGGGCCAAAAGGGCGGCTGCCCCCCTCCCTCCCAGGCTCGTCCCCAGACGACGACCCGACCGGACTCCTGGATGCGGCGAGCGGCAGCTGATGCGAGCATAGACTTTCCGATCCCTGCATCGCCCACAAGAGCGACGACAGCCGACAAGGCGCCCGTCTGCGGAGAAGTCACAGCTTGTTCGATTAGCCGCAGTTCTTCTGATCTACCGCGTAGGTTCGTGCCGCCCATGCCACTAGCTCCGGATAGCCGGCTGTCGACCCAACATAAGATTTCGGTTCAGCAGCGAGAGCGCGACAAGCATGGCGTCGTGATCCTACCATTATTGGCGGGCGCATCGTGGTCACCAGTTCACGCGGCGCTCGACAATCATCCACAGTTACACGAACGCCAGGAGCTAGTGCGGGAGACGGTCGCCCGCGGTCACCGCAGCATTCGTACCAGCAGCACCCAAACCAAAACTCCCCCGATCAGAAAACGAGGGAGTTCTTTGGCACGCCCGCCCCGATTCGAACGGGGGACCAACGGCTTAGAAGATCGGTGGTAAGAGGCGACGTAACAAATAGAAATTGCTCCGGTATTCGCCGTTTCCTAGCAGCGATCTTTGGGACAGGGATAGACATAGGTGGACAGGGGTGGACACTTTGCGAAGGAGTCACGCACTTATCCGCGATGGGGGACTGGAAGCCCAAAGCCCCGTCGCTTGCCAGAATAGACGCTCGGCGACCCCTATGCCCATACGAACGCACGACCTCAGGTCAACGTTCATCACAGTAAGCCTTGCCCTAGGAAGGGCAGAAGCGCGTTCCCAGATGCTCTACAAAGGCCAGAACGTACGCAGAGCTTGAGGTCGGGGCACTCACGCCTCTCGACGAAGCCATCGGAGAGTTCAACGAGTGAAGGCTACTCGCTCGGCGCCCGAGTGCGTCATTGACGACCCTCAGAAATCGAGTAGCATCCGCCATTCGATATGGGCAGAGGCACGTCGTTCGTCGTTTGGCTAACAGCCATGGTGACCATAGCTGTCGCCGTCTACGCGTCGTTTGATGGCTACTCCCATTGGACTGTCACTCAGGCCGGCGAGCCCAGCATTGGTATCAGCGACTCCATACCGGGCGAGAACACGAATCCGGGCGAAAAGACGGATCCGAGCGAGAACACGAATCCGGGCGAAAAGACGGATCGCGAAAATGACGCCGAGGGCGACGATGACGCCCAGTGGTCTCCTGGACAATACGTGATGGTTCACGAGAGTCATCATCGCGACAGACGTTCGAGCAAGTACACGATGGCGCGCCGTGACGCCGCCGACAGTGCTCTCTTTCGTCCACCTCGAAGCGTTGAGGTCTAGGTCCCCACCTAGCCCTTCTCTCTTCCTCCGCCAGGCATCCTAATCGCAGCCCTACGAGGCTGCGCCCAGTGGACGCAACGCCCCTTTCAGCATGCGAATCGAGCGTGTTGGCCTCGACGAGCTCGTCGATGGCGGCGGACTCGATTCAGACGCCCGTGCCAGACCTGCGACTCGGTCGCGCAATCACAGCAAGAAACATTTGATGACGAAACTATTTCGCCTTTTCGAGAACTTAAAATCCGATCTACCAGCCTCCGTGGTGGTCTTCTTCGTCGCACTCCCCCTGTGCCTGGGAATAGCGCTTGCCTCCGGAGCACCCTTGATTTCCGGGGTTATCGCCGGGGTCGTAGGCGGTGTCGTCGTGGGAGGGCTGAGTAACTCAGCTCTCGGCGTCGCAGGCCCTGCTGCTGGACTCGCAGTAATCGTGTTGACTGCGATTCAAGATCTGGGGGCATTCAACATCTTCCTTGTTTCCGTCATTCTTGCGGGACTGATCCAAGTAGCACTAGGTTTCGCCAAGGCGGGAGTCATCGCTTACTATTTCCCCTCATCCGTGATCACCGGAATGCTCGCGGGAATTGGGATCATTATCTTCCTCAAGCAGATCCCGCACGCACTCGGCTACGACAACGATCCGGAGGGGGACTTTTCATTTTACCAAGTGGATGGCGAAACCACCTTTTCCGAGTTGGCAACTGCGCTGGATTTGGTCAGTCCGGGACCGTTGGTCATCGCCGTAGTGTCGCTCATCATCCTGATCCTCTGGGAAACACGCTGGTTCAAGAGCCAGAAACTTTTCTCCCTCGTCCCGGGGCCGTTGGTGGCTGTCACCGCCGGCGTGCTATTGAGCCTGGCCTTTCGCGCGACCCCTGAATTCGCGCTCCCACCCGCTCAGCTCGTCAATATTCCAATCGCGGACAGCTTGGCGAGCTTAGTTACGTTCCCTGACTTCTCGGCGTTGAGACTCCCCGCAGTCTATAAGACAGCTATTGTCCTCGCTGTCGTTGCTAGTTTGGAAACGCTTCTTTCTGTAGAGGCAACCGACAAGCTAGATCCGTTGAAGAGGATTACACCTACCAACCAAGAGTTGAAAGCCCAGGGCGTAGGGAACGTCATTTCGGGGCTTCTCGGAGGTCTCCCGGTCACCCAGGTCATTGTTCGTAGTTCAGCGAACATTCAGGCAGGCGCGCAAAGCAAGGCCTCTGCTGTACTGCATGGCCTGCTCCTCATGGTCAGCGCAATAGCACTACCAGCCATCATGAATATGATACCGCTAGCAACGCTCGCGGCGATATTGCTCGTTGTAGGTTACAAGCTCGCCAAACCATCCCTCTTCAGGAGGATGTTCAACGAGGGCCCAGCCCAGTTCGTTCCGTTCGCCGCGACAGTGTTCGGAATCGTCTTCACGGATCTTCTGGTAGGCGTCGGCATTGGTCTGGCTATCGCCATCATCGGCCTTCTCAAAGAGAACTTTCAGCTACCGTTTCAGGTTTACCACTTGCCTGAGGAACGCGGCGAAAGAGTCCGAATCGTCCTGGCGCAACACGTCTCCTTCCTAAACAAGGCGAGTGTACTGCAGTCTTTGAACACCATTCCGAACGACGCGACAGTCGAAATCGATGGCACAAATGCCATCTATGTTCACGCCGATGTAATCGAGATCATCGATGACTTCGTCATTGGAGCTGCGGCAAGAAACATTAAGGTCATGGTCAAGGGTCTAGACCATCACCAAAAGGGGCATCCAAGTGGCGGCGTAGATATCACGGTCACACTCCCTCCCGGTAGCCGGAACTAAGACGATGAGGCTCAGGCGGCGATGACTCCCCAGAGCGCCCTCGCACGCCGTTCGTGAATTCCACCGCGTGCCTACCTCCCCGGGAACCCAGGAACGACGCGATCAGCGAGCTAACGTAGGCGGAACAGGCCCTGGCCGAAAAGCCCCCATCGACCCCAGCATCCCTGAGCCCTCGCGAGCGAAATCGCGTCAGGCGCTGGGGCAGTCACTGTCTCAACGACTGTCCCCGTGTCCCAACGCTGATTCGTAGAAATTGGCACGCCCGCCCCGATGCATTCGCAGCTCCGCTGCGTCGGGTCGCAGGAGCGCCCCGAACATGGTCGTCGCTGTAATGCTCCAGCACGCTGGACCATTACACCTCCGCTCGAACGGGGTGAGGATTTCGCCCATCATGATCACTGATTCCGGGTCGTGATCACTGATTCCGTCATCATGATCGCCGAGC
>SPKZ01001158.1_pt1 | contig 11395 bp, 3 predicted proteins | sample 2456571 | NCBI WGS metagenome assembly SPKZ01 (sample SAMN11192286, study PRJNA482655) | marine metagenome | biome: ENVO:00000447; feature: ENVO:00000244|ENVO:00000211|ENVO:00000569|ENVO:00002023; material: ENVO:00002151; isolation source: ocean water from marine abyssalpelagic zone ...
AAGTGGGATGAGCATATATTGCCTGAGTGTACACCTTATTTGGACCAATATAATGACTTGCATAATATCAACAATCCATTAAGTGAGCTTTATCAGGGTTTAAGTGGTGCTGATTGGTTAGATGGCAATAACTGGCTTGATGACAACGTATCTATTTGTGAATGGAATGGAATTTCATGTAAAGATATAATAGATATAGAAAAACCTGCAGAACTCCTGCGTACTATTACTAATATAAATTTATACAATCAAGGTTTAACAGGTAACATACCAGATTCATTTTATTTTGTTGTTGATTCTTTGCTTGGTCACTATGCTGACTTTACATGGAATTTAGGTGCAGTAACCCCCGAAAGTAACCCATTACCAAGCGAAGTTATCACTGGCTACCCATTACTGCTAGCAAAACTCCAAGCCACACCATCATTAATAACAAAGTTTGGCGACAAAGTTTGTTACCCTGAGACCCCTGAATTTTCTGCGGCCTTTACCGGCACTGATTGGTTAAAATACGCTTGCAATACTGAAGCCGAAAGCTGTCCTGTAGAAAATACTGGCCCAGAGTGTCTTGAAGGAAATCCCATTAATGCCCGTACTGGCGTAAAGATTGAGTCAGCGACTGATTATTCTGCCAGTGGTAAATCACCGTTAAGAGTTAAGCGCAGTTACAGCTCAAGTAAAGATGACAGTAGACGTGGTTGGCAGTTTAATATTGTAGAAAAATCTCTGAGAATAAGTGGCGACTATGTGAAGTTAACTGGCCGCAGTAAGAGTAATTATTTATTTACTTGTTCAAATACTGCTCCATCAAGCTGTGGTGTTAAAAGATTGAGAGGGCAGGGAAATTACTATTTTGGCTATAAACTTAGCAAGCTAGTTGATGGTTACAGTTTAACGTTACCATCAGGAGCTATTGAAACCTATAGTACAACAGGTCAATTAACATCCACCACCTCATCACAGGGTAGTAAACTCACTTATAGTTACCAAGCAAATAACACTACAGTAACGGATGAATTCAACCAACAAATTACTTTAATCACTAATAACGATAACCTAGTTACGCAAGCAACAACGCCAGTAGGTATTTACGGCTATAACTATGATGAATTTAATCGATTAATCAGAGTCACTAAACCCGATAATAGCACCATCGGTTATCGGTATGATGAAGCAACTTACAGTACAACTCAGTATTATTATAGTTCGACTCAAGCTTGTGCGGGTGATGATTACCTAACGGTACCAGACTGCAAAACTTTGGTTAAAGGCTTAGGTTTGCTAACCGGAAAAATTGACGAAAATGGCCAGCGTTACGCTAGTTGGCATTATGATGATAAACAGCGTGCCTATAAAAGTGAGCATGGCACGGGCATTGATGCTACCACCATTAATTTTATCAGTGAAGAAGGCGAAGCAGGCACCAATGGCAGTGGTGAAGCAATTAGCTTACCGCGTGTGCGAGAAACCATTAGCCCCTTAGGTTTGCGCACTCGAACTACCTTTAGGTCGCCTTCAGCACAACGTGCTGAGAAAGTAGAGGTTTTTGATGTTAGCAATAACTTAATAAGCACTGAGAGTTATAGTTACGACAGTTACGGTTATGAAGCTTCCTACATTGATGTTAACGGCCTAAACACTCAATATACTCGTTATAATGATGGTAGAGAATATAGAAGAGTAGAAAATTCTGGTACAGCCGATGCAAGAACCATTAGTACTAATTATTCAGGCAGCACCAATAAACCCACTCAAATCACAACTCCAGAAACACGCATTAACATAAGTTATATCAGCCATAATTCTGGCTTGTTAGTGTCTCAACAAACCACTAGAGATTTATCAACCAGTAAACAGCGCATTAGCAAGTTTACTTATAATGCTCAGGGACAACTCAAAACTATTGATGGACCTCGCACCGACGTCATTGATGTTACTATTTTTGCATACAATGCTCAGGGATTAAGAAATAAAACCACTAATGCTCTAGGGCATATTACTCAGGTAACCGAATTTAATGCTTTTGGTAAGCCCGTTACCCTGATTGATGAAAATAGTATCAGCACTACCCTAGGTTACGATTTAATGGGTAGATTGACTAACATGCAACGCGCTGGTACCACAACAACCTTTGATTATGACTTAACTGGCAACTTAATTAAAATCACCCGTGGCAACGGTAGTGTACTTGAATATGAATACGATGTAGCTAAACGCTTAACCGCCATTAAAGATGGTGTCGGTAATCGCATTGAATATACCCTAGATGATGTAGGCAATCAGTTAAGTACACAAGTTAAGGATAACACCGGTACTTTATTGCAAGTACAACAGCAATTGTTTGATGAGTTTAGTCGTTTAGTCTCCATAACCAATGCCACCAGTGACTCAACACAGTTTGATTATTTAACTAATGGTAACCTAGACAAAACCACCGATGCGTTAAATAACCCAACCAATAATAGTTATGATAATTTACAGCGTCTGGCTGAAATTCATGATGCGGAAAATGGCAAAACCACTTTTGGCTATGATAATGCTGGCCGTACTACCTCAATTACCGATGCCACTGGCAAAGCCACTACGTATACTTACAATGGTTTTGGCGAGCTTATAAAACAGGTTAGTCCTGATAGTGGTGAAACCAGTTTTACTTATGATGAAGCCGGCAACCTAGCCAGTGAAACCGATGCGCGTAATATTACCGTAACTTATCAATACGATGCCCTCAATCGCTTAATTCTAACGGCTTACCCAGATAGTACTGAAAATATTAGTTTTAGTTACGATGATACAACAAACCCCATCGGCCCAGAAAACAAAGGTATTGGTCGATTAACAAGGATTGATGAAGCCGCAGGGCAAAGACGTTATGTTTATGGTGAGCTAGGTCAACTGTTATCCGAAACCTATAACATTGGTATGAAACTTTATAGTATCAATTATCAATACGATAGTGCTGGTCAGCTAACGGGCATGACTTACCCAAGTGGACGGACACTCACTTACGCCTTAAATACTGAAGGTCAAATAACGGCTATTACTACCCTCGGCAGTGGACAAAACCAAACCAGTCAGTCATTACTGTCAAATGCCAGCTATTTACCGTTTGGGCCACTATCAGGTTTTAATTATGCTAATGGCTTAGTTAATAGTTATAACTATGATCAAAACTACCGCCTTACTGAGCACACCTTAACAGGGTTAAAAAATGAGACCTTAAGTTATAGCTCAGTCAGTAATATTGATGCGATTACCGACAGCCTTAATAGCTATAATAACGTTACCTTTGGTTACGACAAACTATCTCGATTGCTTACCTCGGCTGATAACAATAATACCGATACTAGTGGTGACTTTAGCTTTACCTACGATGCTATTGGTAATCGCCAAAGTAAGCTAAATAATAATATTACTGAAAATTACAGTTATCTCGCTAATACCCATCATTTAGAAAAAGTGACCATAGACAAACGAGTGCAAGTGCCTAGCTTCGACAGTAGTTTTAACCAAGCAAGGCGTATGGCAAGTACTACTTACAATGGTGTTACTACTCTATATCAATATAACTACCGTGAACTGAGGGTCAGTAAAACAACATCAGGTAAGCCTGCCGTAGTAATACACTATCATTACGATGTTAACGGTTTATTAATTGCTGAATCTGACGGTAATGGTGTGTGGTTAAAAGAATATGTTTATTTTAACGGGCAGCTTATTGCCATGGTTGATTTTGACAATGGTATTGCAGAGCCAGTTTATGCCGTACATACCGACCACTTAGGTACACCAACACAAATCACCAATACTACGGGCGTATTAGTATGGCAAGCCAGCTATAGCCCGTTTGGTTTAGCAACCATTAATAATGATGTCGATGGTGACCTTGTTAATGGTAAGAGTACGCCAGTTGAGCTAAATATTCGCTTCCCAGGGCAGTATTACGATGTTGAAACCGGGTTACACTATAACTGGCATAGATATTATGACCCAAGTGTTGGCAGGTATATTACCAGTGACCCGCTAGCGTTAGCTGCGGGGATTAATACTTATGGGTATGTTGGTGGAAATCCTATTTCATTTACTGACCCATTAGGCTTAGTTCGAATGGATGACCCTTATTGGGGACAGCCTCAATGGGTTCAAGATACTATGCGAAAGCAGGATAGTTGTAGTTCTTTTTCATACTCCTATGGTACTTATGCCGGAGGTTCTGCTATGACTCCCGGAGGTGGGGTGAACGGCGGGGTGAATGGTCAGTTCTTTAGTGATGGCACTTCAAATGCTTTTGGGGTTGCGGGTGTAGGTTGGGGATGGGATATAGGGGTTGGTTCAGAGTTGAATGTTGCAATGCACACAGGAGGTGGCGGAGTAGGTAGCTGGAGTGGTCGATTTGATTCGTTCAATGTATCAGCGTTTGGTTTAACGGGTTCTTACTTCTGGGGAGGTGGTTGGTATGGTTTATCCGGAGGGGTAGCCTCAGATGGTTTTGCTGCTTCGTATCAAATTAATGAATTCATCCCGCTAAGCTCAAATAATGGTTCATTATCACAATGTTACTGCGAATAATTAGTTAATTGTTTCAATTAACTTAGATATAAATGACAAGTAATTCAAAATAACTTGCTTGTCATTTGGGCTTATAGGAAATATATGGCTAATAAATTAAAATTCATAATTCTCTTTGTATGTGTAGCTCCAATTGCAGGTGTTTTCGTATATCTCAATCACATGGGAGCAAGTAATTTTGAAGCTAAAGGTATTGTGGTTGATGCCCAATGGAATACATCAAACCACCAAATGTCTTTATTTTTAATCAAAGGTGAACATTCAACTAAAAAGCTACATCATCAAAATGTTATTTTGAAACGGGGGCAAATCAAAGTTGGTGATACCTTTAAGAAAGTTAAAGGTTCAAAAATATGTTTGATCAACAATATAGAAATAGTATGTATTAAGTAGCTAAGTTAACTGCCTAGCTATTTACTGCGTATAACATTAAAGAACTTATTGTTATACGCACTTTTAGTGTTAATAATTTTAGGCTGCGGAACAAAGATATAAGCGAGAACCGTGACCTAGTTAAAGAGACCATTACTTTAGCGGAGAGAGATTTAAAAAGGACATTCATCGTTAGTTTGTGGCAACATTCAACAGTAGTAAGAATTAAGAGTGTTAGCTTTAATAAAAAGGAATTTTTTACTGTGAATAGCAGCCAAAAAGTATTTAAGGACTTATTGTTAACCGCACTTTTAGTCATGTTAATGATGTTAGTTTATTCATCAAAAGTGAAAAGCGAAGAGTACCGCGATGAACTTGATGGACAAGGCAAGGATGCGATTACCTTAGCCCATGAAATAAGTAGCCATGCGGCGAAATTGTTTGCTGAACAAAACTTTGATGCGTTAAACCAACTGGATGATGATTACCGACTGAATCAGGCAAGGTTGCCTGATGGTCGCTGGAAAATAACCTTTATTTATAGTTATTTAAGTAAGCTTGATAACAAGACCACTAACGCCCTTAATACAAAAGAAAGCGTTGATGCGTGGCAAGAAAAATTCAGGCTGGTTGAGCAATGGCTTAAAGCGACACCTGAACATCCAGCCCCTTATATTGCCAAAGCTGAATTATTGATTGCTTATGCTTGGCATGCCCGTGGCAGTGGTTGGGCAAAAAACGTCAGTAACGAGCAGTGGCAAAAATTTTGTTCAAGAATAGCGCAAGCCCGAAAGGTATTAGAAGACTCTGCTTTGAAAAGTGGCAATCACCCCAACTGGTTTGTCAAAATGGAAGTTATTGCTAAAGCTCAGCATTGGTCAGAAGCTGAATTTACTCAGCTTTATGAGGCAGCAGTTGCCTTGTACCCCAATTATTATTTTATCCATTTTGCCGCAGCCAGTTATTTTCAACCTAGATGGCATGGTAGTAAAAAAGCATTACATCAATTTGTCGACAATGCGGTTGCTCAGTCAAAAGCCCAAGAAGGATTGACCTTATATACACGTATTTATTGGTCGCAGTTATGGGCGTTAAAAGACAAAACGTTTGCACAAGGTTATGCACAATGGCCACAAATGAAACAAGGATTTGACGACATTATGTCTGACTATCCAGATTCCAAGTGGAACCTTAATGCCTTTGCTTTTTATGCCTGTACGGCAAAAGATTGGCAAACAACAAAACAACTAATAAGCCAACTTAATAATGCCCCTTTGTTAAAAATATGGGGTTCTACCTCTAAATATCAGCAATGCGACAAAATGTCATTAAGTAATGAGTCGGTGCTAGATTAAGTTTGAAATAAATAAAAATACACGGATTAATTTTTTATGAAAAATCATGGAATGGTACAAAATAAAATGCTCAATAATAAAGTAATAAAAAAACTATTGTTTTTAGGGTTAGCAATATTTTCTGTTTCGGCACTTGCTGTCGCTGTTCCTGACCCAATTCCTGAGCCAGTACCAACCCCTGTTCCAGCACCCGCTCCAACAGGCACGACGGTTATTAGCTTTCAATACGATGCCATGGGTAATCGTATCAGTCAGAAAAACCCCAGTGCTGACATTGATGGTGATGGTATTTCTGATCTATGGGAAATAACTTATTTTGGTAATTTAAACCATGATATGTCAGGTGATACTGATAATGACGGCTTAACAGACCTAGAAGAATATCAAGCCAAGACCAATCCAACCTTATTAGATACTGATGAAGATGGCATAGCTGATGGTTATGAACTTAATAATGGCATGAATCCGTTAGACGGTGCAGATGCCCTAGTTGATACTGACAATGATGGATTACCTGATACTTTTGAAATATTCCATGGTTTGAATATAAACGACCCAAATGATGTAAATACCGATAACGACGGTGATGGTTTTACCGTGTGGCAGGAGTTTTATGCGAATACAAGTGATATGGATGATACTGACAAGCCTACGCACTCTTTATTAAGCTTTGAAGATAATGCTCATGAGCGTTTTTACTGGCTCCCACAAGATAATGATGCATGGCTACCTGATAGCAATCATAGCTCGGGGGGGGGATTTTCATTACGTTCTTCAACAGTTAGCAGTACAACTCCTACCAAGCTTGAGGTCATTATCAATGCTACGGGTGAACCGATAAGTTTTGATGTGCTTGGCACAGAATTCTTTCATCAGAGTGCATTCATTTTTTACATCGATGGTGAAGTTAAATATATAAATGGGTTTAAGGAAGAGGCTTTTAATCATTTGGAGTTTGACCTAACGCCAGGTAAACATCGACTTACTTGGTATTACGGACCACTTAATTATGAGGTTGTTGTTGATGATAGCTTCTATATTTGGCTTGATAACATCGTACTGCCAACTGTTGCAGATTCAGACAGTGATGGCTTTAAAGATAGTTGGGAATACTTACATTTTGATTCATTATCCTATGGTCCTACAAACGATGTCGATAATGATGGGCTAACCAATTTAGAAGAGCTTAATGCAAGCACTAACCCAAATGAATACGACACTGACGGAGATGGTAAAGCCGATGGTTTCGAATTAAGCAACGGTATGAACCCTTTAGATCCATTAGATGAATTACTCGATAGTGATAATGATGGCTTGCCTGATGCGTTTGAAATATTCCATGGTTTAAATATTAATGATGCTAGTGACGCCAATATTGATAGTGATGGAGATGGCTACTCGATTTTACAGGAGTATTTGGCAGGGACTAGTGATACCGACCCTAATGAACAGCCTTCAATCACGGTGGATTTCGAAGCAGGAAAAATTTCCCCCTTTTATTGGCAACATAGTGCTGACTTACCATGGCAGATAACTCAGGTAGACAGTATTGGTGGTAATTACTCATTACAAGCTGGAAAAGTGCTTGATAATCAGCAAAGTAGGATCACTTTAACAATCAATGCTACTGGGTTACCTCTTAGCTTTGATTTCAAGTTAGCTACAGGTTCCACACAAGGTAAGTTTGAATTCTATATTGATGGTATTATACAAGATGCTTGGATTGGAAGTATTGATAGTAAAAGGGTTGAATATCCGCTTTTAGCAGGAAAGCGAAAATTAGCGTGGGTATACACCAATAGCGCAGTCCCCACATTTACGACTACAACTAATCATTTTAGCTCTTTGAAAAATAAAGTAGCAGCTCCTGAACAAGCAATACGCGCAGTAATAGATAACATCAATATTCCTGCAATTTTAGATATAGATAACGATGGCGTGGATGATAGCTGGGAATACCTCTACTTTGATTCTTTAGCTTATGATTTGTCTCTGGATACGGATGATGATGGCCTCTCTAATTTAGAAGAATATCAAACAAAAACTAACCCAACTCTATTGGATACTGATGAAGATGGTATACCTGATGGTTATGAACTTAATAATGGCATGAACCCGTTAGATGCTGCTGATGCCCTAGTTGATACTGACAATGATGGATTACCTGATACTTTTGAAATATTCCATGGTTTGAATATAAACGACCCGAGTGATGCAGCTACAGATAATGACGGTGATGGTTTTACTGTGTTACAGGAGTTTTTAGCGCGAACGAGTGATCATAACAATGCGGATTACCCGCCTACTCTTATCGATTTTGAAAGTGGCGAGTTAACACCTTTTTATTGGTCCCATAATGGTGCTTCATCTTGGCAAGTAACTAATGAAAATACTATAGATGGCCAATATTCATTACAAGCGGGTGATATTGCTTCTGGTGAATCAAGTTCATTGGCAATAACAATTTATGCTACGGGTTCACCGCTTAGTTTTGATCTTATTATTGAAACGGTACAAGGTAGGATTGACTTTTATATTGATGATGTTTTGCAAGGTCTATGGTCAGGTAATTATCAGCAAGTCAATGTTGAGTACCCACTCTCTGCAGGAAAACACCAATTAAAATGGGTTTACCAAACCAGCGATAATATTGTCATTACAACTTCGGGAATAAGTGAGAAAAATTCCCCTAATAATTTAGTAAAAGTCGCTGTTTATGTACCTACTCCGGTTATACGTGCTGTGATTGATAATATTAAATTGCCAGTACGATTAGATTTTGATAACAATTCGGTAGATGATACTTGGCAATACCTATACTTTGACAGTTTATCATATGATCTATCTCAAGATTTTGACAATGATGGCTTATCTGATCTAGAAGAATATCTGGAAAAATCTAACCCTACCTTAACAGATACTGATGGCGATAATATGGCTGATGGTTGGGAGAAATCTCAAGGCTTGAATTTATTATTAAACGATGCTGCTGGTGATATTAATGGGGATGGTCGAATAAATTTGGTTGAGTATATAATAGATACTCCAGACTACCCTGTAGATATTGATTCTGATGGTGACGGTGTTCCTGATGTAGTTGAAGTACAAATGGGTAGTAATCCAACCGATCCTACCAGTATGGAACATGAAATAAATATAATTACTGGTACATCATTAGGAGATCAACTAGTGGGCTCCAATGAAGCTGATCAAATACTAGGGCTTGGAGGTGATGATGTCATTGTTGGCGGTTTAGGTAATGATGAATTTGACGGTGGTTTGGGTAAGGACACTTTTAAATTTTCACTCGGCGATGGTCATGATGTAATAAAAGACACAGGTGGTATCGATATCATTGTTTTCGATGCCTCAATAACAGCCGAAATGCTAAGTTTTACGCAGAAAGTAGAAGCTAACTTATTTACATTAATAATTAGCATCAACAACTCAACGGATCAGATTGATATACAAAATTGGAAGAAGAATTCTTTTGATAAACTTGCTCAAATTGTTTTTGCAGACGGTACTACATGGAGTAATTCAGATATTGAAAACAAGGTTGTAGATATATTATCTTCAGAAAATAAAATTTTAGCACCCAAGTATATATCTGGTCAGTTAAATCGTGGGCGATACCGCTTCCCAATTGAAATGCATTATTCAGGTAATACTTCAAATAATTTTGCCGGTTTAGTTGCTCCGTCTACAGTTTTAGGTCATGTTCAAGCAGATGATGATGGACAGTTTACTATAGAGGACATAGGGCTAGGAATTCATCATTTTGAAATACCGACTGGAAGTAAAATTGCTCGCTTTAGTTTGCGCGATGAATCCGTCACCACCGAGGGTAGCGATTTAGATTTATATGTTTATCAATGTAAAAAGAGCGATTGTAATAAATTAGTTGGAAAATCCATAAATATAAACTCAAATGAAGATGTTATATTACTCAACCCTGAAGTTGCCAATAATCAGAGTGAAGGAGATTATTATGCGGTTTACGTTTATGGGCACTCAACAGGAGTAGCTGCAGGAACCGATTATAGTATGTCAGTTTGGGTTGCAGATAAGGCTGAAACAACTACCAGGGTCTTATCAAGTCGTAGAGCCCTAGAAGGTCGCAGTAACTATGTAACTGTTATGACAAGAGGGTTAGAATTTGACATAATTTATATGGGCGCTGTAACTTTCTATAATGACTTAGGAGTAGCGGAAGGCACTACAGTGTTAGAATTTCATACTGTAGAATAATCTGCTTTAAATATAATTCATCTTATATAAAAACTAAAACAGCCTCAAATTGAGGCTGTTTTAGTTTAGAAAAGTTCACTATTGTTAATAGCATTTAAAAAACAGGGCTGAAAATCATATTTTAGTCAGATACATAGACTGAAACACTGTTATAGCTGGAATTACCTGCGCCATGATGTAAATTTGTACCCCGTTTATTTATAACTACATCGGCATTAAATTCCTTGGCATCTCCGGGTTCTAACTGAGACGCTTTGGGGCGAAAGCGCCATAGAGTATATATCCTAATGTCAGCTATCCCTGAAGATAGTTGACATGAAAATGGAGTTTATTCCTCTAATAATTTAGTCCGCAATGTGGTACTTACCGCCCTTAGCATCTCATTTTAAAAATTAGTAAATTTCAAATGAAGTAGCACTTTTGTTAAGGGCAACTTGGTGCGCATTGCGGAAGTTAGAGCTTGCCTCACTAACGGCAGCTCCAAGACTTAAAGCAGTCGTTAGCATCAGTGATTTTCTTATGACTTCTGATCCGACAGAGCAGACTTGAGATATAAGTGGAACGTACCGACAACCTATCACTAATTAGAAGACTGTGTAGCTGGGAATGAAATCCGATGGGTTGTTAATTTTCCACAAAAGTTCAACCGTTTTTTAATGGTAAGTTAAATTAAAATCAACATTAATACTCATTGTTTAACTAAAATCATACTAAATTTTTCTATTGGTTTTCTATATTATAAGAAAATAGAAAACCAATAAGACTTCTTTTCAGTCAATTCAATAATATCTCCTTATCAATTTAATAAGGAGATATTATGAAGAAAATCATCACCACTTTAGCTATAG
>SPKZ01006600.1_pt1 | contig 11395 bp, 6 predicted proteins | sample 2456571 | NCBI WGS metagenome assembly SPKZ01 (sample SAMN11192286, study PRJNA482655) | marine metagenome | biome: ENVO:00000447; feature: ENVO:00000244|ENVO:00000211|ENVO:00000569|ENVO:00002023; material: ENVO:00002151; isolation source: ocean water from marine abyssalpelagic zone ...
CGAGACGTGCATCACCAAGGCGCAAGAGGCCATGCGTGCGGCAGGCGTCCCCGGTGAGGTGGTGGTCGCCGACAACGGCAGCACCGACGACTCGGTGAAGATCGCTGAGCGCTGCGGCGCCGTGGTCGTGGAAGTCGCCGACCGCGGCTACGGGAGCGCGCTGATGGGCGGCATCGATTCGGCGCGCGGCCGGTATGTCCTGATCGGAGACGCCGACGACAGCTACGATTTCCTGGAGGTTTCCTCGTTCGTCGAGAAGCTGCGCGAGGGAAACGAACTCGTTCAGGGGTGCCGTCTGCCCGCCGGCGGCGGGACGATCCTGCCGGGAGCGATGCCGATATTGCACCGCTGGCTCGGCAATCCGCTGCTGACCACGATGATGCAGTTCATGTTCCGCGCGCCGGTCCACGATGCGTATTGTGGGATGCGTGCGTTCACGCGCGACCTCTACGACCGGCTCGCACTCCGGTGCACCGGGATGGAGTTTGCGACGGAGATGATCATCAAGGCGACGCTCCAGGGCGCGAACATGGCCGAAGTCCCGATCACCCTCCACCCGGACGGGCGACGCACGCACGGCCCGCACCTGCGCACCTTCCGCGACGGCTGGCGTACGGTGCGTTTCTTTCTGATGTACAGCCCGCGCTGGTTGTTCCTCTACCCGGGATTCCTGCTCGTCGGTCTCGGTGCGATCGGCTACGCGGTGGCGCTCCCGGGACTCACGCTCTTCGGCGCGCAGTTCGACGCGCACACGCTGCTGTTTGCCAGCCTGTTCGTATTGATGGGCTACCAGTCCGTGCTGTTCGCGCTGGTGTCGAAGACCTTCGCCGTGACCGAGGGGCTCATGCCCGAGGATCCGCGACTCGACCGCTTCTTCGACTTCGCGAAGCTCGAGGTCGGGCTCGCCGCCGGGTTCGGCGCGCTGCTGCTCGGGTTCGGTCTTCTGATCGGTGCCGTCGACCAGTGGCGGGTCGCGGAGTTCGGGGAGCTCGACTACGCGAAAACGATGCGTTGGGTGATCCCGGGCGTAACGCTGGCCGCGACGGGCTTTCAGACGGTTCTGTGGAGCTTCTACGTCAGCATCCTGGGTATGCGGCGTAAGTGAGCGTTCTCGACAAGCTGCACGGACGCCACCATCACCGGAGGCGGTTGCGTGTACTGGGCGAGCGATTGGGGGCACTCATTCCCGAGGGCGCGAGCGTTCTCGACGTCGGCTGCGGCGACGGTCTGCTCACGCGCTTCATCGCCGATCAGCGCAGCGACGTAAGGGTCGCCGGTGTCGACGTGCTCGTGCGCGGCGAGACGCACGTTCCCGTCGACGAATTCGACGGAGAGACGCTCCCTCACGGAAGCGACAGCTTCGACACCGTGATGCTCGTCGACGTGTTGCACCACACGCAGCACCCCGAGGGACTCCTCGCCGAGGCGGCGCGCGTCGGGCGGCGCTATGTGGTGGTCAAGGACCACACGTTGCAGGGAATCCTGGCGCGGCCGACTCTCAGGTTCATGGACCGCACCTCAAACCTGCGCCACGGCGTCAGTCTGCCGTGCACGTACTGGGAGCCCGCTCGCTGGCGCTCGGCGTTTGCGGAACTCTCCCTCGACGTCGAAGTCTGGGACGATGACCTGCGCCTCTACCCCTGGTGGTCGCGCTGGATCTTCGAACGATCGCTCCACTTCGTCGCGCGCCTCGTCGCGCTCTGAGCGGATCCATGACGTCGGAACCCGGCGCGCGATTGCGCCTCGCCATCGTCCTCGGGGCCGCGCTCGTCGTTCGCGTCCTGGCGGCCGTGCAGTTCGACGGAGCAAAGCTGGCGGGAGACGAGACCTACTACGTCACCCTTGCCGACGCCGTGGCGTCGGGTGACGGGCACCCGAGCGCCTGGCGCCCGCCGCTCTACACATTCTTCCTGGGAGTGGTCATCTGGGTCTGGCCGACCCTCACCGCGGTTCGCGGCGTGCAGATCGCGCTGTCTCTCGTCGCCGTGGCTGCAATCCATGACGTCGCACAACGCCGCTACGGACCCCGCGCGGCCGTCGTGAGCGGGCTCGCCTGCGCGCTCTGCCCAACCCTCGTCCATTACACGCACTTCCTGTGGTCCGAGGCCCTGGCAGCGCCGCTCTGCGCCGGGTTCATCTGGTGGATCGATCGCTTCGATCGCGGCGGTCGTCTGCGTGATCTCTTCGCCGCCGGGGCGGTTCTCGGCGCAATGGCGCTCACGAAGCAGATCTGGGTCTACTTTGGCTTGATCGTCTGCGTGTGGCTGCTGTTTCGGCCGGAGCGTGGCTTGCGACCCGCCGGCGCGGCGATCGCGACGTTCTCCCTCGCCGTGATCGTCGTCGTCCTTCCGTGGACGGTGCGCAACTTCGCACTGTCGGGAAACGTCGTGCTGATCTCGATGAACCAGTGGTTCCCAGTGGCAATGGGCAACTACTACCCAGACGACGACTGGTACCTCGGAAGCGCAACGCACGAGGAGCGCGAGGCGCTGAAGAGCGAGTTCTCTTCGACGAACGGCCCCGAGCTGAACGAACGCTGGCGCGCGATCAGCCTCGAAATGATCCAGGAGCACCAGCCGTGGTGGATCCTGCAGAAGATCGTGCGCGGAACTTCGGGGCTCTACAACGTGCGCAGCCAGACGCTGCGCTTCATCGAGGAGGGCTGGCTCGTTCCGAGTCGCATCGGTGCGTGGCTGCTCGTGGTCACCGATGTGATCGGGTCTCTCGCGATGCTGGCGGGCGGTGCTTTCGCCTTCTGGGTCGTACCCGGGGACCGATTGAAGTGGCTGCTCATCCTCGCCGTGCTCTATCTGACCGGCGTCCACGTGGTCGCCAACGCGACGCCTCGCTTCGTCGTACCGATCCTGCCGATCGTGGCGCTGTATATCGGCCCTCTCCTCGTCCCCCGCGAGCACCGCAGCGTGGCGGGGTGGCAGCGGGTCGGGGCGGTCGCGACGCTCGTCTGGCTCGTCGCGGTGCCTCTCCCGCGCTCCGCCGCCGCGCTTCGGGGCGTCGGGCCCGTGCTCAGCGGCGACCCCGGGCCGCCCCGGCCGGACATCGTCTTGATTTCACTCGACACGTTGCGCCGCGACGCGATCGGCGCGTACGGCGCCAACGCAGCTGCCTCGACGCCGGAACTCGACGCATTCGCGGACCGCGCCGTGCGATTCGATCGCGCCTACGCGCCGGTTCCCTTCACGCTCTCGTCACACATGACGCTCTTCAGCGGTCTGCGGCCCGACGTGCACGGGGTCGAGAAGAAGTCCGACCGGCTGCGGGAGGAGGTCGAGACGCTCCCGGTCTTGTTGCAGAGAGCGGGCTACGCCACGCGCGGCATCGTGACGAACGCCTGGATGAACGCGGAGTACGGATTTGGGCGCGGCTTCGAGGTGTACGAGGAGCTCCCGAAGGCCGACTCCTTCGTCGACCGGGCCCGCGGGCAGGCCCTCGCGTGGATCGACGAGCGAGGCGACGACGACCGTCCGCTCTTCCTCTTCATTCATCTACTCGATGCCCACTCGGACTGGGAGGAGCTCCCGTACGATTCCCCGCCCGCGTACCGCCGCCACATCCCAGCCGAGAACGCCCACTTCTGCAACGGCGCGACGTGCGCGACGCGCTTTCTGATCGCAGCCGACAAGTCGGACCAGGAGATTCCCGAGGTCTTTGCAGAGCTGGTCGCAGATCTCTACCACGCCGGTGTCAGCTATCTCGACCACGAGCTCGGCGCGCTCTTCGACGCCCTCGACGAGCGCGGAATGCTCGGGCCGACGCTCGTGATCGTGACCTCGGACCACGGCGAGGAGTTCCAGGAACACGGTCGGTTTCTCCACGACCAGCCCCACGAGGAGACGCTCGCGGTGCCATTGCTCGTGAAGTTTCCGGACGGCAGCATCGATCCCCGAGTGGTCTCCGAGCTCGTGTCGACCGCGGATCTTCTGCCAACCATCGTCGATCTCCTCGAGCTGCCACGGGTCGACGCCGTGCAGGGCAGGAGCCTGCTGCCGCTCGCGCGAGGCGGCGATGGGGCTCCCCGCGTGATCGTGAGTCGAGACCCCGCTCGTCGGATCTATTCGGTGCGCGACGACCGCTTCCGCCTCTACGTCGAGAGCGCCGAAGAGCGCGCGCAGCTCTTCGATCTCGAACGGGACCCGGCCGCGCAAGTGGACGTGAGCGCAGAACGGCCGGCGCGGGTTCGCGCTCTGGCGGCGCACCTCACGCGTGTGCTGGGGGAGGACGCGATCCTCTCGGACACTCTCGGTGCGGAGTCTGCCGGGGCCGCCGTACTCGATCCCGAGGAGGAGGAGTGGCTGAGGAGCATCGGATACCTCGAATAGCCGCCCGTCTTGCCGGGTGGTAGGCTCCACGGCGGTCCGACGCAACGCGGACCACCCGAAGAACTGGATGCCCGGCCCGCAGCCTCGCTTTCGCCTGTACACACGACCGTCGAGCTACGCGACGGTGCTCTCCGACGCGCTGCTCGGCCGCAGCCGCGCTGGCGACGCGCTCGGATCGCTCGCTTCGGCTGTTGCCCGCCACACGGGCGTTCCGTTCGGCGTGCCTGTCGCACGCGCTCGTACCGGCATCTACCTCGCCGTGAAGTCCGTGGTCCGGCCGGGACGGAAGGTGGTGCTGTCGCCGTACACGATTCACGAAGTGGTGAACATGGTGATCTGCGCCGGGGGCGTCCCGGTCTTTGCGGACATCGAACGGGAGACCTGCAACGCGAATCCCACGCTGTGCGCGGAGCTCATCGACGAGGAGACGGACGCCGTGCTCGTGACCCACCTGCACGGCCTCGCGATGGAGCTCGACGAGCTCGCGGAGGTGTGCCGGGGCCGCGGCGTCGCACTGATCGAGGACGCCGCGCAGTCGTTCGGAACGAAGCTGCACGGTCGACCCGTCGGCGGCATCGGCGACGCGGGAGTCTTTAGCTTTGGGATGTACAAGAACCTCACGAGCTTCCTCGGCGGGTTGGTCGTGACGCGCGATGCCGAGCTCTTCGACCGCATCGCGGGCGAAGCGGCGTCGTATCCCGCGCAGCCGCTGCGGGACATCGTCGCCGAAGCGTTGAACGCGCTCACGACGGACGTCGCCACCTGGCCCCCACTCTTCGGTCCGCTGGTGTATCCACTCTTTCGCTACGGCTATCTCCACGACGTCGAGTGGCTGAACAAGCGCGTACGCGTCGAAGACGATCCAAGGCGGCGCAGCGGGGAACCGAGTGAGTACCTTCTCGGGATGCGCGACACCCAGGCGCGGGTTGCTCTCGCGCAGCTCGGCGCCGTGGAATCGGACTGCGCGGCTCGGATCGAGCACGCCCGACGCTACCGAGACGGCCTCTCGGATCTCGATGAACTGCTGTTGCCGCCGTTCCGAGACGATGGCTCGCACGGGTACGGCTACTATCCGATCCAGTGCGACGATCGCGCGGCCCTCCTCCGGGCGCTGGTGACGGACGGCTGCGACCTCGCCGCGCAGCACCTGAAGAATTGCGCGGATCTCGCGTGCTTCTCCGAATGGGCGCGGGACTGCCCGAACGCGCGCGCGACGGCCGACGCCACGATCCTGCTGCCCACGTACCCGCGCTACGGCGTCGCGGATGTCGAGCGGAATATCCACGCGATCCGGCGATTTCTGGGGAGGTCGTCGTGAAGGTCGCCGTGGTCGGATCCGGTCCCGCCGGCGTCGCGGTTTCGAGGGCGCTGCTCGACGCCGATGGCGATGTCCAGGTCGAGATGCTCGACTTTGGGAACCAGATCGAGCCCGAGTCCGACGCCCTCGCGGAGGCGTTTCGCGGCGGCCTCGCCGGGCCCGCGGAGCACGATCGACTGAAACCGGCGCGCGCCGACGCGGGTATCCGGGAGAACGTCTCCCATTGGCTCAAGGCGCTCACTGGAAGAGCGCCGCTGCTCGACCTCACGGAGAAGGCGCGTCTCGGCTCGCTCTTCACCTTCCGCGACGTCGACTGGGGAATCCCCGCGAGCGCCGATGCGGCTCCTCTCTCGCGTTCGCTCGCTCGCGGCGGACTCTCGAACGTCTGGGGCGCGGCGTGCTACCCGATGGTTTCCAGCGATTTCGCGACGTGGCCCATCACGGAAGCCGAGCTCGTTCCCCACTACCATGCCGCCGCGCGGATGCTGTCGCTCAGCGAGACCGACGATGCGTTGGCGTCCGTCTACCCGATTCACGGAACGCCCTCGGCGGGATTCTCGCTGAACGCACCTGCGCGGGAGCTGTATCTCCACTGGCAAACCCACGGAGACGCCATTCGCGCGCTCGGCGTGCACGCGGGTCGTGCGCGTCTCGCGGTCCGCGAGCACGACGACGCCCGCGGCGTGGGCTGCCAGGAGTGCGGGCTGTGTCTCTCTGGTTGTCCGTACGACGCGATCTACCGGGCCGACTGGACGCTCGCCGAGCTCGAGCGGAGTCCGCGCTTCACGTATGTGCCTGGACTTCTCGTGCGGCGATTCACGGAGGGTGTGGATGGTGTCTCGGTGGAGGCGCTCGAAGGGCAGGGCGGCCCGGTTTGGACGCACTCGTACGACGCGCTCTTCCTCGCGTCCGGGACGCTGTCATCGCTGCGGATCGCGGCGGAGTCGCTCGGGCACCACGATTACCCCGTGCCCCTCGTCGACAACGATCTCTTCCTCGTGCCGCTCCTGCGCACGCGGGGAGAGACAATCCCGACGTCGCGGCTGCATTTCACGCTCAACGAGCTCGCGTTGCGTGTCGTCGTCGACGGTTGCCCCGTGCACCTTCAGATCTACTGCATGAGTGGCCAGGTCGTGGACCGCTTTCGCCCCCTGCTGGACGTCCTGCCGGGTGCGGCTCGCTCGGCCGTGGATCGAGCGCTCGGACGTCTTCTGCTCGGCTTCGTCTATCTGCCGGGCGAGCGCTCCACCCGGATTCGCGCGTGTGTCGAGGAGCGCTCACCCCTCGGCCACGTCACCCTCACACAGCAGCGCAGCCGGGACAGTCGGAGGATCGCGGGTCGGTTCCTTCGCTTCCTCGGGCGCCACACGAGGCTCCTCGGGTTGCTGCCGATCGGACCCCCACTGCGATCGACGCCCGCTGGCCACAGCGGCGGACACCTCGCGGGAGCGCTCCCGATGACTCGCGACCCCGGGGTTCTGCAAACCGATCGCGACGGCAGACTCCATGGAACCCGCCGCGTCCACGTGGTCGACGGCGCCGCGCTCACGAGCCTGCCGGCGCAGAACTCCACCTACACGATCATGGCGAACGCGCACCGGATCGGCTCGCGCTTCGCGCGCAGCGCGTGAGCAGCAAACGTCCCCACCGCGAATCGCCGAGACGGAGATCGACCGCCGGTCTGCCGTGCGGGCAAGCGGGCTTTGCCCGCCAACAACCCGCCGAACGCATCAGAACCAATCGCGCAGGATCGGAAAGGTCGGGTCGATCCGGTGGAGTCCCTGCACCGCGAGCCACAAGAGTCCGGCCGCGACGTGGAGGCCGTATACGCCCACCACGAGCGGCACGCGGGCGCCGATTCCGCCCTGCGAATCCGTCTCGTCGCGCATCCGCTCGAGCGCGAAGCGCAGCGAGACCACGAACAGCACGAACAGTGTGATCTGGCCCGACCAGAGGAAGTTGCCGTCGAGGGCGCGCGGCCCGGTCTCGCTGAAACCGTACGCGACGAAAGCGCCAACCGCGAAGCACAACCACGCGAACCCGAGGGTTGGGTCGCGGCGCGCCTCGCCTGGGAATGCGGCGACCACGGACACGGGAAACAGGACCGATAGAAGGAACTTCGCACCGAGGCCCTCGGGCGACAGCGCCCGCATGACCGCCAGGGGGGCGAATGCGATGCCGCTCTCGACGTTCGACGGGTGTGCGACCTGAGCCGCAGAGAAGGTCACCGCGTACTGGGCGGCAAGCACGCCGGCGCCCGGAATCGCGAACCCGAGCCAGAACGCGCGGGCGTCGACCGCGGCGCCGCGCCGCCAACCGAGCCCCAAGGCGAGCGCCAGAGAGGGCAGGAGAACCATCGTGAAATTCGGCTTCGCGAGTGTGCCGAGCGCCACGATGAGCGCCGTCGCGGTGAGCCGCCCCGGACTCGAAGTCGCGGGCGGAGCCGCGAACGTGCGCGTGGCCGCGACGAACGCGAGCCACGCCAGCGGCTTCAGGAGCACGAGCGTCGGGTTGTGGTGGGGACTTGGCGCGAGATAGCCGAAGTAGAGATTGTGCGACGGCGCGGTGAAGAGGTTGACCGGCATGATGAGCATCAGACTCAGCGCGAGGAGCGCGGTGGCGATGGGCGGAGCGACCGCGTCTTCGGGAGATAGCGCGCGAAACAAGAGAACGCCGAGCGTGATCTGGGCAACGAGGGCCACGGCGAGCGCCGAGCCGAGGAAGCCCACCACCGGAATCACGGCGTGCGCGACCACGGCCAGACCCGCGAACAGGAAGTTGGGGAGAGGGATCCGCGTAGTGCCGTGCTCCGACCAGTACTGCGCTTCCCCCGCGTGAACCGTGTAGTCGGATTCGCCCCCGATCGCCCACAACACCGGCGTGAAGACGATTCCGACCGCGACGATCGTCAACAGCTCGCCCCAGCGCGAGCCGGGGCGGCTCACGGTGAGACCGTCGCGAGCCGAGCGAGTCCGGCCGAGGCTTTCGCGTGCGCCGGTGATACCGCGAGCAGCGCCTCGAAGACGGTGCGTGCGCGCGCCGCGTCGCCCAGCCACTCGTAGCAGGCCCCGAGATCGAACAACCGGTCCGGCGCGTCGTTGTAGTCGCCGGGACGCGCGGCTGCCGCACGACAACCCGCGGTGCGCTTGATGCGAAGGCCGCTGCGTACCTCCGCGATCTTCTCGCGCTCGAGGGTGCCGGAGTCGACGTGCGCGAGGGATGCGGCGGCCGATTCCGGCTCTCCGAGCACTTCCTGCAGGAGGCCGAGGTGAAGCCACAGACGCTTCAGGTCGGGTCGGATTCGCGACGCTTCCGCGAAACTGTCGCGCGCGGCCGGAAGAGCGCCCATCATGATGAATAGCCGACCGAGCCTGTCGAGCGGGTCGATGTCGGCGACCCGCGGCACGAACCCCTCGAGCCAATCGGGAGGCGTGACGAACGCGGGCGGACGACTGCTCTTGCGCTCGGGGCGATCCCAGCGGATCGCGAGCCTCTCGAGCAGGGGACGGGTCTGCGCATTCAGCCGCACGTACACGATGTAGGAGGGGTCGAAGTAGACGGCCACCCAGTCGGGCCGTTGCTCGAGGCCGTTGATCGCGTCGTGTGCCCAGGAAACGGACAGGACGGCGGTGTCGATCTCGTATTCGTCGGCAATGGCGCGGAAGCGCTCGGCATCCGCCAGCTCCGGGAGCACGCGGGCGAGGACCTCCTGACCATAGACTTCGAGTCGGCCGTCGACATACACGCTGCGTTCGCCCTCTGCGTAGAGGATGTACCCCCCCTCGCCGAGATTGCTGAGTACCGGAGTCGGAATTCCCTGCTCCTTCACGTACGCCATGGCGCGGACCGGGAAGCGAGACTCTTCGACGCCGAAGCCGAAGCGGTGGGGGTAGTTCTGTTCGACCCAGAACGCGTCCGTGACCACGGCCGCGGTCAGTGAGATCGAGAGCAGCGCAGCTGTGGACCGCGCGGCGCGGGGAATCCAGCGACGCAGACCGTCGGGCGGTGTGGACTGCGGCTCTTCGGTCCAGTCACGCAGATGGGCCACGGTGACCGCAGCCGCGATGAAGCCGAAGAGCGACAGGTTGCGGACGGATAGCAGCGACAGCAGCAGGAAGCCCGCCCACCACGCGAGCCTCGTCAGCACGAAGCGATCGGGTCGAAGCAGGAACGACGCGGCGGAAAGCCACATCACCGTCAGATAGGCGATGTAGTGGAAGTCGTATCGCGCGTCGAGCAGGGGGCTACGGAGCTCGTGGATCAACAGCGAGAGCTCACTCCCCGCGCGAATCTGTTGCCAGAGGGTAATCGGGTAGAGCGCCCCCTCGAGGAAGTACGGCGTGGCGAGACCGCACGACGAGACGGCGATCGCGGCAACGGTGAGCCGCCGGAGACGGATTCCCTCGATGGCGTGCCCTTCGCCGGCGAGCCAGACGAATCGAGTCGACAGCAGCTTCTGCAGAGTTTCGCAGATGACGGCGGTCCAAATCAGCACCGGGCCGAGCACCCAGAGCGTGTGCGTGTTGGCCCAGAGGATCTGCACGACGGGCAGTGCGACGAGCCAAGCGATGGGGCCGTTGCGCCGGTAGCGGTCGAGGCACAGGAGCGTCGTGGCGAGCCATACGAAGCTCATGACCTCCGGGCGCAATCGCAAACGCGGATAGATCAGGACGGCGACCATCAAGAGCCCCGCGCTCGTAATCCACCCCTCGCGCGCACGGAAGGCGACGGCGAGCACTCCGAAGGCTGTGAGGATCACTGCGCACTTCGCCAGGATCAGTCCGTTCAGGCCGAAGGCCTCGGCGACCTGGAAGCAGAGTACGTAGTAGAGCCAGCGCAGCTCGATCCAATCGCGGTCGGGAAACCCGTAGCTGAACGGGTCGATGCGCGGAAAGCCGTTCTCCAGGATCCAACCGCCCGTCGTCAGTTGCCACCAGAAGTCGAGCGCGATGATCTTGTGGAGCGAAAGGGCGGCGACCGCCGTGAAGATGGCGACTAGCGTCGCGCGATCGATCCAGTCCCGGCCGGAAGTCTCCGAGGGGAACGCATTGGGGGACACGCCGCCGCGCTAGTCGCGATCGCCAACCCAGGTGAACATGATGCCCCCGTGGGCCACGATCGAATAGCGGTCGTACACCTGGCGAACCTCGCCCCGGCCCGGGACGCCTTCGACGGCGGCTTGGTTCGGTTGGCCCGGGCCGAAGGGTGGCAGTCGAACGTTGCCAAGATGGTCGAAGACCCTCGGATCGAACTCGGAGAGCAGCGCGGAGTTGGGGATGCCCAAGGTGGGACGACCCGGAATCGGCTGGCTGATCTGCGAGAACGAAATCGCGCGGTCCGACAGGAAGAGCGCAACGAGTGCGTTGATGTAGACGCCCACGGCGATGGGCCCACGACGTCCGAGCTCGACATCGAAGCCCAGGCCGGGTGCGACGGCGTGGAAGGTGCTCGTATCCCGGTGCACGGTCCGGAACCGCTTGAGCACTCCCCCGGTGATGGGATTGACGGTTTCGATGGGGAATTCGCGGATCTTTTCGAAGTGAGTGACCGTGTGCTTGAGTATGTCACCGTAGTAGTTCATCGACGGTTTGACGGTGATGTCGTACTCGCCGAACGGAACCGTGAAGGCGAGTCCAGCGCCGGCCCACCAAAGTCCCTTGCTCTCACCGGTCGTGTAGGTCGCGAGCTCCGTAACCTTGAGGATGTCTCTGAGGGGGTCGCCCCTTTTCCCCCCCCGAAC
>SPKZ01000380.1_pt1 | contig 11391 bp, 12 predicted proteins | sample 2456571 | NCBI WGS metagenome assembly SPKZ01 (sample SAMN11192286, study PRJNA482655) | marine metagenome | biome: ENVO:00000447; feature: ENVO:00000244|ENVO:00000211|ENVO:00000569|ENVO:00002023; material: ENVO:00002151; isolation source: ocean water from marine abyssalpelagic zone ...
CCCCAACGCGCATGCCCCCCCCGTTCAACGTCATGCTCTCTTCCGCCGGCCACCGCGTCGCGCTGATGAACTGCTTCCGAGAGGCTCTGACCACGCTGAAGCTCGACGGAGAACTGCTGGCAGTGGATCTGTCGCGCTATTCTTCCGCATACCAACTCGCCGATAGATCCTGGACGGTACCTCGTGCCACAGCTCCAGAATTCATTCCGCGCATGTTAGAGATTTGCGAACGCGAAGCAGTTTCACTGCTGGTACCCACCATCGACGTAGAAGCCGAAACTCTGTCGGCCAATCGCGAAGCATTCACCAAGATCGGTACCCACGTGATGATTTCCGCCCCGGAAGTCATCCGCATCGCCAGCGACAAGGTGCTTACTCACAAGTGGCTCAGCGAAGAAGGGCTCGACACTCCTCGACAGGGCTCCGTGGCCGACGTCCTGTCCGCGCCGGCGGACTGGAGCTATCCTCTCATTGCGAAACCGGTAAACGGAAGCTGCTCCATCGGGGTCGAGGTCGTGCATAACGCGGAGGAACTGAGTCACGCCTCTCGCGACGAGGCGTACATCGTTCAGAGTATCGCCCCCGGGGTGGAATACACCGTCAGTGTCTACGCAAACCGAGGCGGCCAAGCGCTGTGCGCGGTCCCACGTGAGCGGCTGGAAGTACGAAACGGCGAAGTCTTCAAAGCCCGTGCGGTGCGAAACGCCGCCATCGAAGAGCTCGCCTGCCGCGTCATCAATCGCCTCCCGGGCGCCTCCGGTGTGCTCAACGTTCAGATCTTCCACGATGCAAAAACGGGCGAGTTGAACATCATCGAGATCAATCCACGATTCGGCGGCGGCTACCCCCTCGCCTGGCACGCCGGCGCACGCTATCCCCAGTGGCTGATTGAGGAGCTCCGAGGGCTTCCGTCGAGCGCCTCGGCTAACGGCTGGACCGGCGGGATGGTGATGCTGCGCTACGACGACGCCGTATTTGTGCCCGCCGGCGCCGTACAATCATGAGCACCGCCTGCGTCGTATGGGATATCGACGACACTTTGTATTTGGAACGAAGCTACGCGCGCAGTGGCTTCATCGCGGTGGGAGCTTGGGCGACCGACCGTCTCGGTGTTGACGGCCTGGGCGATATTTGTTGGGAACGCTTCGAAGCGGGGAGCCGAGGGCGTATTTTCAACGAAGCGCTTGAGGCACTGACAGTCGAGGCAACCCCGGAGTTGATCGCTGAGACCGTCGGAGTCTACCGCGAGCACGAGCCAAACATTGTCCTGCTGCCGGACGCCGGCCGCGCAGTGCAGGCTTTACGCAACGCAGGAATTGCGATGGCCGCCATCACCGACGGCCCAACCTCCAGCCAGCGCGCGAAGGTGAAAGCTCTGGGAGTGAATCGCTTCGCCGATCCGGTGCTGGTCACTGGCGACTACGGCCCAGGATTTGGCAAACCACATCCCAGGGCCTTCCGCGACGTGGAGGACCATCTCAAGTTGACGGGGGAGCAACTCGCATACGTGGCGGACAATCCGGCCAAGGACTTCGTTTCTCCCCGACAGCTCGGCTGGCGGACTGTCCGCATCCGGCGCACCGGAGGGCTCCATGCTGAGGTAGCCGGCGGCTCAGACATCGACGTCGAGCTCAGCTGTCTGGACGAGCTGCTGCCCGTGCTAGGAATAAGCTAATGCAACGTCTCAGTCAGACCCCGCTCGAACAGTTTACGGTAGGTTGCCTGGTCGCCCGAGACCATTGCGACACCGACCGCCTTCGAGAGTTGTACGAAAGCATCAGTGATGATGAGCTAGTGTTCGACTTCGCTCGGAAGAATCGCGCCACTAGCACCATCGGCTCTCGTCTCGTTCAATTGTACGGTGCCGATGCTGTGACGACGCAATGGCACGACGCTATCGCTGATGTCGGCAGCACCATCCAGGAGTACATGGATGAAACGGACCGCGTAGCGACATTGCTAGCCACAGAGGGCATATCGCTGATCGCGCTCAAGAACTCCGGCATCACTCGCGGGCTCTATCGTTACCCCGCCGAAAGCCCCATGGGAGACGTCGACGTTCTGGTCTCCCGCGGGCGCATACGCGACGCCCACAAATTATTGACGGAAGATGGCTACCGCCTAGGCCTTCAGTCGACCGCCAGCGGGCAGGACGGAGAGCTGGAAGCGATGCTGGCCGAAGGCGGAACCGAATACGGCAAAGAGCTGCCTAGCGGAAAAAACTTGTGGTTCGAGGTCCAGTGGCGTCCGGTGTCCGGACGCTGGATACAACCCGACCAAGAACCCGACGGCGACGAGTTGATTGCCCGCTCCGTGGCCATCGAAGGTTCCGACATTCGCCTCCTGGCACCCTTGGATAACCTCATCCAAGTCTGCCTGCACACCGCGAAACACACGTACGTTCGCGCGCCCGGCCTCCGGCTCCACACCGACGTGGATCGCATCGTGCGTTACAACAAAATCGATTGGACCGCGTTCACCATGAAAGCGCGCGAACTGCACGTCACCACCGCCGTGTATTTTTCTCTCGCCATCCCCGAGGCACTGATGGGCACGCCCATACCCGAAGCCGTTCTGACGGCGCTGCGCCCCCCCCATTGGAAACGAGAATTCATGGCGAATTCACTCCGCCGTGCGGGTCTATTTGACGCCGATGCACCCAAGTTCAATCGCGCCGAATACATCCTGTTCGTCGCGATGCTCTACGAGAGCATCGAGGAATTAGGCCGGGGAATGCTCCCCAGCTATGAACAGATGGCCGATCGCTATCAGATCACTAGTAAGGCCCAACTGCCAGGCGCCTGGGGCCGGCGTTTGGTCGATCTGACCTGGCGCCGGGGCAAAACATAGCGACAGCTAAACAGTGATCGCGGATCGTCCGTGTCTTCCGCCCGCCAGCTGTTAGGGTCTCCGGGTGTCTGGCTTTCGCATCTTCAGCATCGGGAATATCCCTGTTCACCTGAGCCCTTGGTTCATTCTCATTCTCCTTTACTGGACCATGAGCGGGAACGCGCAGGACGGCCTCATCTGGGGAGTTGTCGTTACCTTCAGCATCCTGGTTCATGAGCTAGGGCACGCCGGAGTCGCCCAAAGCTACAAACTACAGCCCAGCATTCTGCTACACGGGCTCGGGGGGCTCTGCTCACATCAACCCGCCTCCCGTCCGCGTCACGAGGCACTGATCATCGCTGCCGGGCCCGGCGCCGGCTTAGTCCTGGGCTGCCTGACATTCGCATTTGCGTTTTCCGACATCGAAATCGGTCAGTCCGCGCAAGCTAAGCTGATTCAAAATCGGGTGGTTACGAATCTACTGTTGGTCAATTTTTTCTGGTCATTCGTAAACCTAGTGCCATTGTGGCCGCTGGACGGCGGACAGCTGTTCCGCCTGTTCCTTCACCGCTTCACCAAGCCCGGACGGGCCGATAAGATCACCCATCAGGTCGGCCTGATGGTGGCCCTTGTCTGGGTTGGCATCGGCTATTACTTCCAAGAGATGTTCCTCATGATGCTCGGTGGGTACCTGGGTTATCTCAACTACCAGGCCATGCAGGGCGAGTCCCGGCAACGTGCGCCAGCCGTCGTTCGAGCGGATCCTCAGTCTCTGGATCTGTTGAAGCGTGCCCAGGCGGCGTTCGCAAAAGAAGACTACGCGAATGCTGCTCGTTGCGCAGAACAGCTTCGCTCGGATGGGCACCTGCCGGGCCACGTCATGGCTAAGGTTTGGAACATTCTCGCGATATCCAGTGCCCGAAGCGGCGAACACCGACAGGCGCTTTCCTACTTGAAGCGTGCACCCGAAACGGCGGAATCCGTTGAAGCGACCATCGAGTGTTTGCATATGCTCGGCCGCGACGACGAGCTGCAGTCCTTGCTTCGCTCCGATTCCTTCCGAAAACTCGGCAAGACACGGCGGAGCGAAATTCTTCGCGTTCTCAACAGCGACTGACGGCGATCGATATAGGCCGACGGTCAGTCCCCCCGAAGCTTCATCGCATTCCGAAACATTGCGTTATGCTCATATCGTGAGCGGATACCTACACGGCAGCGACCGAGAGACTTCCCGACTCTTTGAACAGGCGGCTTACCTACGGCAGTGGTTCGCTCCTCACTGGACCCTCCCCGATTCAGGTACCGTCCTAGAGGTCGGTTGCGGTGTCGGAGCACAGACGGCTTGGCTGCTCGAACAACACCCGGCCCTCCAATTTCATTGCATCGACGCCAATCCAGATCAGATTGAAATAGCGCGAACTACTCTGCAGCCCTTTGTTGCACAAGGGCGAGCCACCATCGACTGCCTGGACGTCGTCGACATTGCACCCAATCATCAATTCGATGGCGCCCTGTTTATATGGGTGCTGGAACATGTGCCAGACGCCCTCGAAGCGTTGGTCGCGTCCGGACGGGCACTAAAACCAGGAGCTGGCATCTGCTGTACTGAAGTGCTCAACTCGTCATTTCACCATTGCCCTGCGAGTCAACCGCTCACTCACTATTGGGAGCAATTCAACGAACTCCAACGGCATCTGGGAGGGGATCCGGACGTCGGCTCTAGGTTGCCGGCACTACTCGCCGAAGCGGGGTTTCGGGAGATCCAGGTCCAGCCCGTAAGCCTGTTCTTTTCCGATCACCACCCCGACGCCCGACGCGAGTTTTTTAGCTACTGGTCGACCCTGCTGGCCAGCGCCGCCCCCGGCTTGCAAGAAGCGGGTAAAATTGGCGGAGCAGAGCTCAGCGAGATGGTCGCCGCCTGCGCCGAGCTGGGAAGTCGTGCCGGTTCAGTGTTGTCCTACACGGCGATGGTCGCCAGCGCCCGCATCCAGTAGACAGAAACGATGCGACTCAGCGAACTATTGCGGAGGGAGGACGCCGAATCACTCATCTGCCAAACCCTCGCATCGGGTTGGTCCGAGCAGTTCAACCAAGAGATCCGCATCAGTCCCTCCGGCACCGGTCAGGCTTGGCGGTATCAAAGTCTACTGAGTGTGATTGTCACACCCGACATCGAGCCCGCGCCCCGACAATTCGTGCGCGAGCTCTTCCGATTTAGCCCACGCCCGTGGCGCGTCGTCCCCCAGTGGTTCGTGGGTACCGCTCTCACCACCAGCGCAGGCTTACGATTCACCAGTCACCCATTTTTTCGCGCTACCCCTGGACTCCAAGAGGCTCAGCAAGTCGTTGTTCTGCCCGGCAACCAACGGATCCGGACTCTGCACTTCGGACTTGGCACAACGCGTGTGTTTTTGAAAACGGGATTTTCCGACGCCTCTATTAAGACGGAGGTGGCGATTCGTGGAGCCGGACAGGACGGTCCGTTTATCCCGATCGAACGCCATGATCCAAACTGGCAGTGGTTCGAGGAATCCATCTTCGACGGGTTCGCCCTTTCGCGCTGCCCCACGTGGTTTCCGAAAGCGCGCTTGGCGAAGCAAGCGCTCGACGATCACGACCAATGGTTGCGGCGCAGCCGTCGTGAACTGCCCACCAGCGAGCATTGCGAAACGCGCCTCTCTACAATTCGAAGTGCAATCAGTGATATGCACTCTCGATTCCCCGAGGATAGCGCAACCTTAGACGAGCTGGTGCGACTCGGAACGATATTGGCAAGCGAGGCTTCGGCCGCCCCGACATGTGCTGTAGGCGTCGGGCACGGGGATCTGCAGGCGGGAAACATCCTGGTGGATCGAAAGGGGCAACGCGCTTGGCTGAGCGACTGGGAGGCCAGCGCTGAACAGTATGAGCACTATGACCGCATGGTGTTCGCGCTCCACATGCGAGCACCTTCGGGTCTGGCAAGGCGGATACAACGCTACGTCGACGGACACAGGACCCCCGCGCCGCTGAGTGAGTTGCCACAGGATCGAGAATGGCGACACCGGGCAGTGAGCCTGTCACTGCTAGAGAACTTGCGGTGGCAGGCAGAACAGTGCGCTAGCGGTGTCTACTCGCGGGTGCCCCCCGACTTGACGGACTTTCTTGGTGAACTGCGGCTCTACTGTGCTTCGGGGTCTTGACCCCAACGCCCGAACACGGCGCCAGGAACGACTCGCTACGCTTTCGACCCGACTCCTACCAAGCTCAGAATCGCGGAATGGACCTCATCAATGCTCTGGGCGGCATCGATGGTGGTGAACGCCCGGCCTTGAGCAAACTCCTGATAAGCGTCGTAGCGAAGACGGCGAACGGATTCCGTATCCGGAAAGGGTTCGGCTTTGGCGATGGCGCGCTCAGTTTGCAGCTCCCAATCTAGGTTGAGCAGCACAGCATGATCTGGCCGAGGTAGCACGCGGGCCAAACCAGCGCGCACTACCTCCAGTAGTCCCGAGAGCTCAGGAAATCGGAAGCGCAAATCTAGAAATGCATCCTCCAAGTAGCGGTCACAGATCACCACGTCATGGCGAAGCAACGCGCGACGGAGACTGGCGCCGTATTCAATCGTGAGATCGGTCAGCGCCATGATCACCCAAGCGACGCGGACCCCAGATTTCTGAAAAATCCGATCACGCTCATCGGACGGGCCCGCCTTGGGGAGCGCATTCGCCCGCCGGCTGCGAATGCGCTCGCGAATATGGTCAAGTCGATCCGAGTAGCCAGGGCGGAACCAACGGGTAGACGTGCGCAATCCTTGCGCCGCGCAAGCCTCCGCCAGCAGGTCGATTTGAGTGGTCTTACCCGAGCAATCAACACCAGAAACCGTAATTAGCAGACTCATTTGGGTTCAGTGTGTCCCATTATGGGAACTCCCCTACCAGGCGTACCATCAGAAAACCACCGCCAAGCAACGCTGAGCTCGCCTGTAATGTCAGGAAAGATCGGGAATATGCGACGGATCACTCAAGACGATCCGGCCGTTGCCGTTCTGATTTGGGGCGGAGAAATTAACAAGGACCTTCTGATGGAATCCGATTCGAGTGCAGCGATTTCTCTGGAAGTCGCCCACGACAGTATGATCGCGACCGTGGACGTTGCCCGATCGCGGCCATCCGCCGTTCCACCCGTGCTAACCGATATCCAAGAACTGCTCGCCTCCGAGGCGAGTGACTCACGGAATCGACGTGGGCAAGATCGAGGAGGCTTTAGCGCAGATCGCGTTCGCGGGGGCGGACCCGCTCAACTTTCTAGTAGCGCTGGGGGACGAGCCCCACCCGACGCAACACGCCAAACTCAGTTTCAGCTTCCGTATCGCCGCACTGTCTCCCGGGGGGGGGGTTACCGAAGACGTCCGTTCCGACAAGGAGCGGGCTCGTCAACTCGTGTTCGAATTGAAGACCCCTGGCGACGTTCTGTGAAAGCAGGCACCCAGTGAAGCAGCCGTTGTCGGCAGGACGGTACTGGGTGAGGGTATCGTACCGCCGCCCGCATCCACTGGCACCGCCGGCCCGTCCATCACAAGTGGGCGTGACATAAAGTTTCTGCCCGATAGCAACACGTTCGTGAGCGACGCGAAAACGGTCGCCTACGCGCATCTGCGCAACGGCAAGCTGATGATGACTTCGCCGATCTGCGTTTCCGACGATTCCCTCCGCGTCACGCTCATTGTGCACCCGGTGGCTGGACACCACCTACGCTCTTTGGAGAAACGTGATCTTGTCAGAATACTGAGCAGCCAGGGCATACGATACGGTGTCGATTGGTCCGTAGTACGGACAGTGCTCGACCAGGCGACGCGCAGCGATCGCATCCTGGCCGATGAAGTAGCGACGGGTCGCGACTGCAGTGGACGGGGAAGATTCTCGCTGTGAGTGCCTGCTCGAAACCCAAGAGGTACCGGGCTCTTGCTTGAGAATGGCGAAATGGATTTTCGCGAACGGGGCACAATACAAAACGTCAAGGCCAATACCGCGGTCTATGAATGCCTGCCTCCAACAGAAGGCGCCGCAGGCGTCGATGTCTTCGGGCAAATCGTAAAACCTCGCATTCGGGTCGATCGCCGAGTCAAAGCCGGACAGAATGTACGCCAGGAGGGCAACTACCTCTTCAGTACTCTCGATGGCGTACTGCAAGAGCATGGCAACAAGGTGAGCGTACTCGGCGTCATCAAGATCATGGGTGACGTCAATATGCGGAGCGGTAACATTCGCGCACCCTATAGCGCCGTCGCCGTGAGCGGCAGTGGACAATCCGGTGCCACTATTAGTGTGTGTGTGGGGGGGGTGGGCGGGGGATCCACATCTCCGAGGTGGTGGAGGACGCGACTCTTCAAACCGACAGCGACATCATCGTCGGGCATTGCCAAGCCCGGGACAGAATCGAAGTTGTCGAGGCGGGTTCCGAACCACGGGTGACCACCAAACTACGGGTGGGCAGCAGCGAAGCCGACGACCCGCTCCGAAAAGAGGTCCGAAACCCTGAAGCCGAATTGTCGAGCCGCGGCAAAATGATCGGCAGGAGAACTCACGAGCACCTGAGCGCGTTACCCGAACGTACCCGCTCGCGTTTGCGTCTCGCTATCACCGAGCCCACCGCCGTCATGGAAACCCTGGAGGCACTCAAGCTTCGTCAGAGTGAACGCAAGGGGCTCGACGCCGATAGCGCCGAAATTATCGTTCGCAACTGCGCCCTCCCGGGTGTCACCATCATGATCAAAACGCGGTGCTCAAGATCCAAGAGACTCAACACCGCTGTCGATCGCACCTGTCAACCGAAGGCGACATCCAGCTCAGTAAACTTCGCTAGTCAATTGTTGCAGTGAACTCCCGTTCGCGACGCCGCGAAATAAATCCGCCAACGGGTGCGCCGTGCGCTTTGCAGATTCCGACCTGAACGCAGTCGGGGGGGGGGCAGTCTATCCCACGAATCTGGCGCCCTCCCAGGGAGCAATCCGCGCACACTGAAAAAGGGCGATTGGCGCGTAGATGGCCTTATCCCCTCGCATGAAGCCATCCATGCCCCCCCCGCCTGCGAACTAGACAACACTCCGCGCCGACTCATCCGCAAGTCAAATCACCTGACGCGTTGGGAGGAAGCTATCGCGAAGAAGGTGAGGCTTTCGCGCAATCGTTTGAGCTTGCTCAAACTGATCGTCACACCCTGGGTGCTGTGGAGCCTGATAGCAGCGCCCGGCCCCTTGTTGCCTATGCTGGGCTTCGCGGTGTTCGGTGCCCTAGACGCCTTAGACGCCTTGGTGGCGCAAACTCAGCAGCAAACGACACGTTTCGGTCGAATCCTGGATCGCCTCACCGACTATCCCTTGCTGTTCGGCGTCGCTATTCTCAGCTCGGAGATCGTGCCCGCCGGCCCGTTATTTCTAAAACTCGGCTTCGACATCGTATTGTTCGCTCAGTTTTCCTTTTGGCGCGGGACTACGGAAAACCGCCTACGCACGGGGCTCAACTACGCGACCGTCCTCGCCGTGGCTTGTTGCGGACGTCAGTGGATCCCCGAGTTGTTCAATGAGTCGATAGTCACCGCACTGCTGTGGTTGAGTGCGAGCTTTGGCGGAACCATCATCTTGCACAACGCGCGACTCTTTCAGCGCCGCTTCATCGCCGATCTTCTAAGTATGAGCAACCTCTGTTGCGGACTCCTCAGCATCCACTTCGCCTCGGTCGCTCAGTTTCCCACCAGTTTGCTTCTATTGCTCGCCGGCGCTGGCTTCGACGGCCTCGATTGGGCAGCCGCACGCCGCTTTGATGGCACAAGCTTCGGTGTCTACTCAGACGACATCGCCGACGCCGTCAACTACGGGATTGCTCCAGGATTCGCCTTGTATTTCGCGGTGGGCGGGCTCCAGGGCTTCGTGCTCGGCGGTTTCTTCACCCTGTTTACGCTCAGCCGTCTGGCGTACTTCACGCTCAACAAGACCGACGCTGATCCTGGCTATTTTTCCGGAACCCCCCGCACCGTCGGCGGCATCCTCGCCTTGTGCGCCGCCATTCTGTTTCCGACACAGCCCGCGCTGATTGGACTGTCCGTGGGGGCGGCGGTGACGCTGATGGTGAGCTTCCAGTCCCGCTACGCCCACCTCGAGCGTTGGCTCAGCTCCGCCCGCCGTCCTCTCGCCCAGCTCGCCCCCTGTGTTCTGCTACTGATCGCCGGACACATTTTTTGGAGTGTCACGGGAGCGGTTGCCGTCATCTTTGCCGGAAACTTGCTGTATGGCTTCTGGCCAACGCTCGAGAGCGCCTGTCACATCGCCCAACGCCGCCTGGTCGCCCGCGGCCGGGACCCCCGAACCGTCGACGAACAACCCGCTAGCGCCTAGGAGCGATCACCGAAGGGACCGAGGCCGTGCAGCAGAATCGCCGCCGCTGGGTTTACGGCGTAAGAATCCACGCCTTCCCTCATGGGAATGCTCACCAGTTCGTCGAGCGTCTCGCTCACGCTGTCGGACAGTCCGTGCGCCTCACCGCCCAGATAGAGCGCCCGATCCCTGCGGTGCCGACCCAAGGCGCCGACGCGTTGACCTCCGGATACCACCGCACCCACCGCGACAAAGCCCGCCGCCTGGGCGACCCCGACGGCCTCCTCCACTCCCGGAAGACTGGCTAGCGGCAACTTAAAAACACTACCTCGCGAAGTCCGAAGCGCTTTCGGGTGCCATATATCTGTTCCTTCCCCCACCACCAGCATCCCAGTCGCTCCTGCCGCCAGCGCCGTGCGGCAGAGTGCCCCGAGATTTCCCGGCTCTTTGGTATCGACCGCGACCAAGACCAAGCGCTCTCCCGGAGAGCCCAAAGCGAACAGTTCATCGGCGCTGAAACTCCGGGTTTCAACTAGCGCGACCACCCCATCCGCCGATCGTCCCTCACTGAACTCCTCGAGCACCGAGCCCGGAGCTTCGAGGATCGTCGACCCAGCTTCTTTCGCCTGCCCGAGGGCGATGCTGAGACGTTCGGTCTGCGCTTCTCGGTCGGCGAGCACGATTGGAACGCGGACACCGGCTCGCAGCGCACGCTCTAGCAAGCGCAAGCTTTCCAGTAGAGTACAACCGGCGTTCTGTCGCCCTCGGCGAGTGGTGACCCCCCGAAGGCGCTCAAGGACCGAGGGCGAGACGACGTCAAGAACCATGAGGGAGACATAGCCCAAGAACTCGAGCGAGGGCTAGTACGCCCCGACCGATCGGCCGCGCCAAGGGGATCGAGGCCAGTCTCTATTAGTTGATCAGGACTGTGTCGCAGCCGAATTCGATGATCACGTCCGTGACCAGCCCGCTTTGGATTCGGTCACAGGCGGCGCCGACAAACTCAACCTGGGTTTGAGTCGTGGGATTGACCCACTTCCAGCCGTTGTTGTTGTCCTTGGGCACCACCGTACCGTCGAAAAAGTAATTTACGCGGCTGTAGTCAACGTTGGGCCCTTGGTTGGGCACAGCAAAGGTACAGGAGTGAATTTGATCGGCGATCTGTTGGAATACCTCCTTCAAGTCGTCCCCGGTCACGGCGGGTATATGGC
>SPKZ01009600.1_pt1 | contig 11385 bp, 15 predicted proteins | sample 2456571 | NCBI WGS metagenome assembly SPKZ01 (sample SAMN11192286, study PRJNA482655) | marine metagenome | biome: ENVO:00000447; feature: ENVO:00000244|ENVO:00000211|ENVO:00000569|ENVO:00002023; material: ENVO:00002151; isolation source: ocean water from marine abyssalpelagic zone ...
TTATCTAATTGACTTTTAATTCTTTTGAAATTACTAGAATCAATAACTTTGTGCGACACTTCGCCATTTTTATAATCACCAAAATCTAAGAAATTAGAATTAGTTATTGATAAGTGATAAACATAACCTTCAGTACCAAGAGCTTCACCGTTCTCTCCTGAAACATATGATTTAGCATAATCATAATTATCGGTAGCATATAAACCAACACCATAAGTAGTCTGACTACCACCTTTTTTTAATTTATCGGAATCAAACTTATCAAACTTAGAAAAACTCCCATGATAAAGAGTTAGATTCTGCCCTGAACCAACATGCTCATTATATTTCTCAAAATACTTCATTATTAAAATCTTTCATAGTTTATATTTTCAATAAGCTTATTACTTATTAATATTTCATAAGGTGCTAGACCAATAGCTATACAAATTCTAACTTCAATATTATCACATATTAAACTTAGATAAAAATTCTTATCTGAGTCTACCTTATATTTTTCTTCAATCACACCGCATTGATATTCAGAACTAGATGGTAAATGGACTAAATTATTTTTAGAATCTATTCTAAAATATGATTCTTTTTTTAAACCATATAATTTTTTAACCATATTAACAAACCCATCCTTTTTATCTTTTCCTTTAATTAAAGGAACTAATGTTTCAATATTGAATGTCTGATGTTTAAACTGTCTCCATACATCATTCATTAAAGAGTAATCCCTAAAAGCAGGCTCATAATCTATAACATCATTACAGAAATCAGCAAGGTTATTGTAACATAATTTAGGTAAAGAATCTATCTTTATACCTAACCCTTGAACAGTAAATGTTTTATAATTCTCATAACTAATATTCAAATTAGACTCAGAAAAAATATCTAAGAAATAATTTAGATATCCAAGAAATTCAGGCTTCATATATTGCTTTAACATAGTAATACATTCATTTACTAGTGTATCAAAATTTTGATACATTTCTTCCTGAGAAGCACCAATAGCAGATTCTAAATCAGTAATAGTTATCATATCTTCTTTAGATTTACCCGCAATTAATTTATCATCAATTAATATAGAGTTGTTATTATTCACGACAATATTAGTATATGCAGGAATTTCTTTTTTAATACTTATAGCACTTTTATATACATCTTGTAAGTACTCCCAATCATTCTCAATACAAATAGGAAATAATACTTTCTTCCCATCTTCAATAGATATGCTATGATTTCTAATCTCATAAACAAACTGATTTTCAAATACTTTATCATTCATCACATATCTGTTTCGTTCTTCATCTAAAAATTTAAAGAATGATATATCACAAATAGCTAATGCTAATAATTCAGAGTATATAAAATCATCTCTACTCTTTTCCTCGCCTATATTACTAAATTGTTTCATAAAGTATATATAAAAATTAGTAGATTTTATTTGGATTTTTAAACATTAAGTAGTATATTCGTATAAGTTAAACATTAGTATTATGGGAGATTTAAATTATATTAAGATAAGAGATAAAGTATTCCACCTTCAAGTGGGAGATATAATTACGTCTAACATGGAAGGTCGTTATATATACCAACCATCTACTAGTGAAAATCTATCACAACTACCATTCAGACAATACAGTAGAAATACTTCAATAGAAATAACTAAGAAATACCATAAAGCTGTTGAAAATGCTGAAAACATTGAACTAGTTGCTGAGATACCTAGCCATAGTGATAATATGCCTCATTTAAGACAAAAAGAATGGAGAGTGATACGCTCAGTAAGAGAGGTTCTACATGAAGAAACAGTAGAAAAAGAGGAAATATATTGCATACTATTAACCGATGATGGTTATAGATACGAATCCGAAGAAATAGAGAAAGAAACCCCTAAACAAATTAAATTAAAAAAATACTTAGGTAAAAAATACTTAACTGTTATTAATAAAAAATATGATTTCGAAACTATCACATATGAATATGGTACATTTTTCGTATATTGTAGATTCAATGATTTTGACCATTTCCGAGATGAGCTATACATTAAGAAAAAAGAATCTTTAGAGACAGCTTTAAAAAATGCAACAGAAAGTTTAAATAATTTTAACACTAATATGAAAAGTGAAGGTTATGAACAATAATATCATTAAAACAATCGACGAGTGTAGTACCACCGAGTTAGAAAAAGAAAGGGATGAATTAATTAAAGAATATATTGGAGTCTTTGAAAAACCACAAGCTTACTATGATAAACTTGTCGATTTAAATAGAGAAATCACATTAAAAAAAGAGGATTAATCCTCTTTTTTTATATAATCTGAAAATGATTTTACATTCTCATAGCTCTGATTCCATGTTTTATACTTTCTTTCTGCATCAGCAATATCAACGAAATCTTTAGAGTTATTAGAATCAGGAAGTTCTATTGTTTCTTCCTCTTCAGATACACCGCTATTAGGTTCATATTTTAAATGTTGCTCACCTTCTTTACGCCAAAACTTACCTGACCAATTTTTAAAATCTTCGACAGGATTTGGACTACCTATTTCAATCCGCTTAGAATTAACATTATTATAATATGGGTTCGTGTCTTTATGACCAGGCATTGCATCGAAGTTATAATCTTTGTTATTAGCTATACTTGCTTCAGGTGTAGTTAAACCTACTTTTCCTGCTTCACTAATCTTTTTAGTCGATGTGTCACCTTTCTTTTCTACAATCTCTTCTTCATTTTCAGAAGCAATAGATTTTTTATCTATACCATATTCCATTAAATCAACAGGTGCAACATTGTCTTTCTTCCTAACTAATTTTTTAGGTATATCTAATAATATATCATTAAGTGGCATGAAATACTCATCCATACCACCATTAGCCAATGAAAATGAAACAAAATATCCATCCTTCTCTTTTGATATTGTATACAAATCATCATTATTATTTGTTAATACATAAATACCATCATTATTAGCAATTTTTATATTATTAAAATCGAAGTATCTTCGATTACTTTCCATAAAATCATCTAGTGTTGTATCATCACTAAAACTGAAAAATTCTAAACCATCTTCTCCCAAAGATGTTTCAAATAATTCATCATATTTTTTAATTTTTCCTCTATTTCCCATTGAGTGAAATTCATTTAAAGTATATATAAAAATTATAAACTAAAATCATTGAAAATCATATAACCAATGAAAACACAATAATCAAATAATCAAATAATGCAATATTTAAATGGAATTAAGATAGAATCTAAGAAATCTATACTACATTTTGTTCCACAGAAGTTAGAATATTTAATCAAAAATAAAAAGATTGAATATAAAGACAAGGAATTAAAAACAGCATATCTTATTGATATCATACACAAATTTATAACTAGACGTTTTTTTACTAACAAGGAAATTATAAATTTATCATCCACAATAATGAGGAAATGTTATGGCACATACTACAACTATTACATGAATTATCTTAAAGATAACAGAATCTTACTTCGTAAAAGCAATTACTTTGTAGGTCAAAAATGTACTAGCTATTCACTCAACCCTGAATATCTAAATGATAAACTTATTAGATGGGATAATGATGATAAAGTGTTATTAAAAAAATGGAAAAAGAATATTATTTCATTTGAGGTAATGAGTCTGAATGATACAAGACAAATTAACGAAACTGTTAAGAAAAAACTAGTAGAAGATTTATTCCACGTTGAGATAGATTTTAAATCAGCTTCAACAAAATTGCTTAATATGTTCAATGATGGTGAAATAGATGATGTTGGATATTGGAAAAATCAACTAAGTATCGAATCAATTAACGATGGTTCTCTTTTCTATGTTGAAGATGATTATGGTAGATTCCACACTAATTATACAGTACTAAAAAAAGTTATCAGAGATGAACATATTACTATAGATGGTAAACCTGTCGAAGAATTAGATATTAAAAACTCACAACCCCTATTCTTATCCATTCTATTGAAAGATAGCCAATTCCATACCGTACACCCAAAAGAGTATAAAAGATACTATGAGTCGGTTAAAAATGGTCGAATTTACGAAGAATATATGAGTGTATCAGGTTGGGATAGAAAAACTTGTAAAGATGCCATGTATAAAGTATTATTTGCCAATAATGGATATAAAGGAAAGAATGCTAAAATCAACAGATATTTTAAAGAAATGTATCCTAATGTTTGGGAATGGTTAAAAGTTACTAAAGAGAAAGCAGGTACACATAAAGTAATAGCACATGAATTGCAACGTAGAGAATCAAACCTAATATTTGACCATATATGTCATAAAATTTATAAAAAAGTACCAGATGCAAGACTATTCACTGTACACGATTCAATATTCTTCCCAAAAGAATACCATGATAAAGTAAGTGATATTTTCCACAATCATATTGATACAATGTTTGGATAAAAATATTTGACTTTTTGAATATTTATTCGTATATTTAAACATGTCAAAAAAATACACAAACCTAGTTAATGAGTTCATGGGTAATAAAAAAGTTACTGAAACAGTTTATATTGTTAGCGAACATGGTAGAAATATACATTCTACTACGTATTATCAAGGAACAGGTGAAGTAGATATAAAAGAATATTCTGATAAATTTACATTAGAAGAAATGGAATATAGCACCTCTTGGTCATGGTTAATGCCTGTAGTGAAAAAATGCTATGAAACCTATCTAGAGTATAAAAACACCTATAACTCTAGTAAATTAGAAATTGATAGATTTAACTTAATTGACATTGAGTCTAGGTTTGACATTATAGGTATTTATATAAAATGTGTTGATATAGAAAACACATTATCAAATATAGCGAAATTTATACATGAGTTAAATAAAGTTAAAAACGGGAGCAATTCTTAGACAACTACTCCATATGTATGCATATGGTTTTTAGCTAATTGCTTCCACTCTTTACCGAGTTCAATCATTTTAGAAGAATCATTATTAGCCCAATACGGTAATGTTTTATTATGTGCATAATACATAGTAGCACCTTTAGTATTGTCTAATAATGATTCTTTTTTATCAATTAAACCATAAACATAATCCCAATGTTTCTTAGCCCATTTAGAACTTTTTTTATACTGTGTGATAATATCAGCAATTGACTCTCCTTTTTTATAATGTCTATTCCACATCGAGAATTGCCATTTACGTAGAGCTTCTTTATAAGGTTTAGAACCTCTTTTCTTAGCTCTATTTTTTAATACATTCAGAACCATAGGAGCATCTTTGGTATCACCTCCTGTCTCACCTATTAGAGTAGTAGCTAATACATCTCTTTCAGAATAATCTTTACCAATATCCTCATTCATTGTTATAGAGTCCCAAATATCCTTTCTTATCAATAGACAATTAGAATCTGTCCATAATTTATTCTCATTGAATTTCTCAACCCATTGAATTTTATCTTTCCAATAACCCTTAAAATAATCATCTTTGTTTTTTATAGTAAATAAAGATTCTCTATAAGGTAACACAACAAAAAGTGTTGTATCATCATCCTCTAATACATGCTCAGTTGTACATACTAGAGATTCATCTTTACAAGGAAATGATTCATCAATATTCAGAGTTGAGGTTTTATTAAAAAATTCATTAACTTTAAGAGATTTATTAAAAATTCCTATTTCAAAATTAGGACTATAAATCTTCTTATATAAAACATTAGTATCATAATTATGACAGTTCTCCAATAAAGATTCAAAAGTTTTCATATCTATCTTCTCTACTCTACTTTCAATAATATCGTTAAATCTATCCCACTTAAATATTCTCATACTCATAATCCTAATGTTTTATTTTTTCAAACAATCTACCATTTTTCTAACATCCTGTTCAGGTATTTCATATGAAAATGTAGCTATGATTTTATCTTCTTGTTTAAGAACCCACACTTTTTCACTTTCTTCACCATATAATTTCTCACTACTTTCTGAAGAAGCATACTTAAATTTCTCAGGATACATATCAGCATATAATTCGTATTCCTGAATCTTCATTTCACCATTTTCATCAGCTTTATATATTGCTTCTGATGTTTCCATGTCTGAAAATTCATCAAACTTTAATACGCCTTTTTCTACGTTATTATCATCATCCATTGTATGTTTTATATACTTTAGAGTATATATTAATAAATTAAGTTTATTTCCACATATAAATTAAACTATTGTATTTTTGAATGTTATAATACCCAAGGAAGAAAATAACTAACAAAAAATTATGTCAGCAAGAAATAATCGAGTTAATAAGAATGCGAATAAATTATTATTCGAATCTATTATTGATAATTATACTTTACGTAGACCCCAAATTCGTTTCGAAGAATGGGTAGAAAAACCTTTAGATGCAGGTAAAAAATTCATTATTTTAGAAGCACCTCCAGGAGTTGGTAAATCTTTAATATCACAACTATACATTAAAAAATATAGAGAGATGTTAAACGTAAATGCTAAGTTTGACTTATTAACTTGTACAAAAAACCTACAACAACAATACTTAGACACATTCCCATATTTATATAATCTATGGGGAAAATCTAATTATAAGTGTGAAAAATATGACAATAATTGTGAATATGGTAAAACATGTAATAGCAATAAAGGTTCAGAACCTTGTGAAAATTGTCCACATACTAAAGCACATACTAGATGGTTAGAAGGTGATATATCAATGACCAATTTTCATATTCATGGACTTTACTCGATGTTTAATAAAGAATTAATGGAGAAAAGAGACTCTGAGGTTTTAATAGTAGATGAATGTCATACGTTAGAACCTACAGTACACAGTTTCGTATCTTTTAAACTATCTAAAAATGTATGGTCTAAATTCATAAATGAAATGGTCTCAGTGACGTGGGAGAATGATGTATTCAATTACAATACTATTCATGAGCTATCAGAATGGATTAAGAACACATTAATACCTCAGTTTGCAGAATCAAGGAAAGATTTAGACCGAAAAAGTAATAGATTATCAGGTAAGAAATTAACTGATAATATTAAGATTATTCAAGAACTTGACGGGTTAACTAATACAATAACTAAATTTCTCGGTGATTATAAATCAAACACTTCAGAGTGGGTGATAGATAAGAGACAAGAAAAAGGAATTATGTTATGGGATATCCAACCATTATGGACGGGTGAAATAATGAAAGAGAATATATGGAAAGGTTATAAGAATGTATTACTAATGAGTGGTACAATTATAGACCCTCATATGTTTTGTGAAGTTAACGGCATTCCAATTGACGATGTTGCATTCTTGAAATTAGGCTCACCATTCCCTAAAGCTAATAGACCTATTTATTATATCCCTAAAGGTAGAATGTCTTATAAAAATAAAGTTGATACTTGGAAAGTATATAAAGACAGTATTAAAAAACTATTGGATAAATACAAAGGCAAAAAAGGTATAATTCATTGTGGTAATTATGAGTTATGGGAATGGTTGAAAAAAGATGTCAAAGATAGTAGATTAATATTTGCATCACCTGAAGATAGACAAAAAAGTATTGATAAACACATTAATGCTACAAACGATAGTGTTATAGTGTCACCATCTATGAAACAAGGTGTCGATTTGAAAGATGACTTATCAAGGTTTCAAATCATTTTAAAAATGCCTTATCCAAGCCTAGCATCTAAAGTGAATAAAAGGAGGTCAGAGAAAAATAAAAATTGGTACTCATGGATGACAGTAATGGATGTAATACAGTCGTATGGTCGTTCTATTAGAAGTGATGTTGATTATGCTGACACAATTATATTAGATTCATGCTTCTCTGATATAATGACACAACATGGGAGTATGTTACCATCATACTTCACAGAAGCAATAAAGAAAATAAATACAAATACAAATAAAAAACGAACAAGATAAAATTATGGATACAACAGGAAATATAGAATATACAGAGGAAGTATATAGCGAAGATGAAGGCGTTTACGAAGAATCATCATGGCAAGGAGAAGAAGAACAATCTGAAGTAGAAAATACTGAAACAACAGAAAAGAAAGACGAACCTTTCATAACAGATGAAATGTCTAAAGCTTATAAGGATTCAATTAAAGAACAAATTGAAAATATATCTGAACTTATAGATTATATGATAGGCAATAAGAAATTCTTGAAAATAGAATTAATGAAAGACGGAATCACATTAACATATAAGAAAGAAGCAAAAAGAGACAATTCTGATAATGGTTCTGAAGTAAAGGAACTTATAGAAAATACCTATACAGAATCTACTATAAAAATTCATCAGAATAAGATTGAATTAGGAACGTCATATAGAACGGAATATTTATATGATAATACTTTACTAAGTAAGTATAAAGAAACACTTTTCGGGATTTATACTGAAAAACAAAAAGAAAAAAGCAGTATTAAAATCAATGAAATTTACGAAGCTACAGGCTTATCACGTAAAAAGAAAATTGATTCAGTATTGAAATAATAAAAAAAGGAGCTTAATATATTAAGCTCCTTTTTTATTTTTGAAAGTAGTAAATTAGTACTTTTATTTACTTCTTACACATTTATAAGATTATAAATTCTTATCCATTTTTTCTACAGTCGGGAAGCTAGTCTCTTCACTCTTTCTTTTTAATTGGAAAAGTAAAGCTTGTTGACCCATTAATAGAGTAATTAAAGCTATCAGTTGTACCGAAATAGCATAAGTCCCACCTTCTACACCATAAGCTGACATAGCAGAACCTATTTCAATTCCTAATGCTACTATAACTGCTAATCCTAATAATACACTTAGAATATAACCATTGATTCTAGTTGCAGATGCTTTACCTAAATGGTCAACCATTGATTCTTTTACTTTAGTAAAGAACCAATCAAAAGGTATGAGTTTTTTTATCCATTTCATAATAATAATAATAATTTTTAATTGTTACCATATATATTAAATCGGAAAGTACATTTTGTGATACATACGTTATGATTGTTACAACATTATACATCACACTCATAATAGGATTAGGCTATTGGAATTCTAAAGGAGTATTAAAAAGACATGGTTGTAAATAAAAATTACTTATTATAAATATGAAGATATTCACAGGTTACGTATTAGGCGTAGATGCAAAAAAAATGTACTCTATAATTTTAGATTCAGATGAAGAAAAATCTTACCAAATGGATTGTGAATTAGAATATATTAATACTGACAATAGTGAAATTACTGCTGAACGAAAATTTAATATGAGTGTTACAGAAAACGGTGAAATGAGTTTCGAATTTTTAAACGAAAAGATAAATGAAAATATTACTGTTCAAGATTTAAAAGATAATATGAATATAGTTAGTGATGTAGATGACTATATCGCAAAAGGTGATTAATAAATAATCAATTTAGTATTCACATTTCTTGCTAAATAAAGTATATCATCCCACTTCATTTTTTCTTTAAATGTTCCTGTTGGTTCATTAGACTTAACAATTTTCTTACTACCATCTTCTGTAATCTTCTTAGAATTCTTTTCTAAATTCCATAATTTACCCGAATCTGATGTTGTATAAAACCATCTTTTAGTTTCATCTTTTTCAAGCCTGATTTCAATAGTAACTAATGATAATTCATCTAAGAAATTATCAATCTCATCCTGCACATAATACATTTTCATATTAGACCACTCACCATCATAAAAATATTTATAAAGAATATAAATAGGCATCTCCAATTCTGAAGCATCTTCATTTGAAATCCAATACCATTTCATAGGCAATCTAGCGAATGTTTCAAAATCTTCAGTATCTTGTAATTCACTAAGCTTCAATTCCAACTTTTCCAAACTTTCTACAAATTTCTCATTACTAGGAATCTTATCTAAACGTTCAGTACCTTTTAAAGTAGGGAACATAGATTTTATATCTACTTTGACAGCATCAATACTATCCATTAACTCCTTAATAGTTACGTCTAAATCTAATGCGTTCTGAAAATATTTAAGCTCTTTCTTAGAGTCTTCTAATCTTGATTCGAATAATTGAAATCCTTCTATATGCTTCATGTAGTATATATTAACTTAACACGTTTGAAAACGATTATGATAGAATAATTAATAATCAATAATCAATAATCAACAACATCATTTCTTAACGTTGACCATTCACCCTGTTTTTGAAAAACAGGTTTAGTATAATCTAATAGAGAACGCTTTCTATCTACCTGTATTATTCTAGTAACCCAATCAATAGGCATTTCTTTTGTTTTCAATAAATCTAAATATACTTGGAAACATTGCTTGTTTATAGCATATGCCTGACATCTTAAAGAACCACTTAAACACAAATTAAACCCATAAAATTTCTCTATAGATAGAGATTTACAATTATCATAATTAAAATGAATGAAATCCCAATGTAAACGGTTTTTATCTACTAACTGTTTGAAATTATTAATACTAGTTTCAAATAATTCATCCCTAATGTATGCATCATCTTCAAAAATGAATATTCTATCATAATCATTATCAATAGCATCTTCTAATATTTTCTGTGTAGTCAATGATAAAGATTTAGCATATACATTCCATCCTAAATATTCATTCACATTTTCAATCTCAATATTATTAATTGGAATAGGAACTATAACATCATAATCAATATTATTCCGAACCAATTCTTTAGAGACTTCTTCTAACCTTTCAGTAGCAGTCTCTAAATTTATCACATATACTTTATCAACTAAACTATTTAACTTTAACATTAACATAAATATTTTTAATCATCAATTAGATATCCTTCGATTATAAGTTTAAAATTATATTCAACAGTACCTCTACTAGTAGCACCTTTTGCAACATAAAGGATATCTAAACCACTACTAGACAACTCTTTAGGAATATAATTAAGATTATATTCCCCTAGATTAGTACTTGTATCTTCACTTGTAGGTAATGAGAAAATACTACCAACACTAGACTCAATTTGAGAAACATTACCAGTTCTATAACCCTGTGGTTGGAATGTAGTCATAACACCCGAATCACCAAAACCACCCCAATCACCAACTAAATCATTGAATATGAATGTAGATGGTTTATAATTAGTCCTATGGATATAACAATAGAAATCACCTGTATATGATACTCTAGCACCTGATATTAAATCTAAACTAATATCACTATTTATATTATTTACCCGACCAATCCAATGGTTAGCAGGCGTATTACCATCAAAAATATCATCACCTATTCTGATATCTGATAAAAATTTAGTACCAACTCCTGTAACAGCAAAACTTGATGCTGTTGATGTAATCTGACCAATTCTAGTAGCACACTGATATCTATCGAAGAAAGCTGTACCTGATTCACCCGCAGTAATATTGAAAAA
>SPKZ01001549.1_pt1 | contig 11377 bp, 13 predicted proteins | sample 2456571 | NCBI WGS metagenome assembly SPKZ01 (sample SAMN11192286, study PRJNA482655) | marine metagenome | biome: ENVO:00000447; feature: ENVO:00000244|ENVO:00000211|ENVO:00000569|ENVO:00002023; material: ENVO:00002151; isolation source: ocean water from marine abyssalpelagic zone ...
TAAAGAAATAGGCACAGCTTCATTGACTTCAACATTAATAAATAAAGGAGAAAGCAACCACCAAGAAATTACGGATACCAGTATAAAAATACTACTTATAATTATTTTTTTCATAATAAATTATATCAAATTTTCTTTTCATTCTTCTAATAAAGAACAATTGACTATAAAAATAAGCAGCATTTTTTATTTTACTGCTGGGCTTTAACTTTAAAACAAGCAACAAAAGCAGAAAAAACTTCTAAGATTCTCATCATTATAGAAACATTTGTTTTTTTAGATTTTAAGTATTTTACGATATCAATATTTCCAAAAATACTTGCATACATAATAGCTTTTGAATTCACTTCTGCTTTATTCTCTACTAACAGTTTTACTATGTTTAAATAACCTTTAAAACAAACACCTTCTAAGGGTGTTTGCCCTCTTTGATTCTTTTGATTTAATCTTGCTTTATATGAAATTAACATTTTACATGTTTCATAGTTTCCATTATAAGAAGCCAACATCAATAAACTATCCTCTTTATGCGTTGTTAAATTGACACTCATTCCTGCTTTAATCATTTTTTCAAGTTCTTTACTCTCTCCTGTTCTTGCATAATCAAGAGCAATTATTTGTAATTGTTCATATCGTCTTTCTTCTTCTTGGCTTATATCTGTTTTCATGATAAAGCGCCTTTCACCCCATTTGCATACTCTTTTGAAATTTGTGTATACAAGGCCAATTGTTTATCAATAATATATTGTGGCACCCCTTGCATAGAAGCTGCTATATTTGAAAAAAGTTGTTCTTTTTGAGAGGCAGACATTAAATTAAATAAAGCACGTGGTTGTTTAAAATAATCATTATTTTTTGTTTTATCATATCTATCAACCTTGCCTTCAATATCTAAAGCAGGTTCTCTAAACGCTTCATCTTCTTTGGGCCCATCAAAAGTATTGGGTTCATAATTAACCCCTTCAACTTCTTTTATATCCTTATAGTTCATAGCCCCATCCATATGATAGGTATTTACTTCATTTAAGGGTCTGTTAATAGGAAGACTTTCATAATGGGTACCTACTCTGTATCTGTGGGCATCTGGGTAAGAAAAAGCTCTTGCTTGTAACATTTTATCAGGGGAAAGACCAATCCCTCTTACAGTATTAGAAGGGCTAAAAGCAGATTGTTCTACTTCATTAAAATAGTTTTCAGGATTTCTATTAAGCTCTAAAACACCTACTTTTATTAAAGGATAATCTTGATGCGACCAAACTTTTGTTAAATCAAAGGGATTGTCTTCATGTGTACAGGCTTGAGCTTGGGTCATTATTTGTACATGCATATCCCAACGTGGAAAATCTTTATTCAAAATAGCTTCATAAAGGTCTCTTTGGGAACTCTCTCTGTCTTTTCCTACAACTTTTTCGGCTTCTTCATTTGTCATGGTTTCTATGCCTTGTTGTGTTTTAAAATGAAATTTAACCCAAAATCTCTCGTTTTCTTTATTTATAAAACTGTAAGTGTGCGATCCATAACCATTAATATGTCTTAAATCTGTTGGTAAACCACGATCTGAAAAAAGAATAGTAGTTTGATGTAGACTTTCAGGATTTTGTGACCAAAAATCCCACATACCAGTACTCCAACGCATATTTGTTTTGGGGTCTCTTTTTTGAGTATGTATAAAATCAGGAAACTTATAAGGATCGGAGATGAAAAATACAGGCGTATTATTTCCAACTAAATCCCAGTTTCCTTCTTGGGTATAAAACTTAATAGCAAAACCTCTAACATCTCTTTCTGCATCAGCAGCACCTTTTTCCCCAGCAACTGTAGAGAAACGAAGGAAAACAGGTGTTTCTTTTCCAATATAAGAAAATAAATCTGCTTTTGAGAATTTGGTAATATCATGAGTAATGGTTAGTTTTCCATGAGCTGCTGTACCTTTTGCGTGCACTACACGTTCAGGTATTCGCTCTCGGTTTTGATGGGCAAGTTTTTCAATCAAATAATAATCTTGCATTAATACAGGACCTCTCTCCCCTGCACTCAAAGAGTTTTGATTGTCTCCAATAATATTACCAGCAGTAGATGTTAGTTTTTTCATTGCATATCCTTTTATAATTTATTATATTATAGTCCAGAAAATAAGCTAAAAAACTTAACATTTTTTTCTAATAATTATGTATCAAAGTTCTTTAAAAACTTTTAATACATTAAATACACAGGGCTCAAAAGTATATATTATTTTATATATTATAAAATTATATAATATTTAAATTAATTTTTATTCCGAGTTCTTAAATATTTTTTCTTTGTTATACTTAAATATCACGTCTCCTCATACAAATACGAGAAAGGAGAAGAAATGATTGATATTAGAAAAGAGATACAAAAATACAAAAATATCGATAATGCGAAAGGCGATGTCTTTTTCCAAGCGTTGGAAGAAGTACTATTATCCATATCCCCACTTTTTAAAGCCGATGATATTTATGAAAAAAATGCCATTATCAAACGCTTATTAACCCCCGATAGAATCATTAAATTTAAAGTCTCATGGTTGAATGATAAAAATCAAATGCAAGTTAATACAGGATATAGAGTTCAGTTTAACAATGCGCTTGGGCCTTATAAAGGTGGTTTACGTTTTCACCCCAGTGTGAATGAAGGTATATTGAAATTTTTAGCTTTTGAACAAGTTTTTAAAAATGCCCTAACTGGTTTGCCTATTGGTGGAGCTAAAGGGGGAAGTGATTTTGACCCTAAGGGAAAAAGTGATTTTGAGATTATGAAATTTTGTTCTGCTTTTATGACTGAATTGCATAAATATATTGGGCCAAGAATAGATATTCCTGCAGGAGACATAGGTGTGGGAGCAAGAGAAATTGGTTATTTATTTGGAGAATACAAAAAAATCACTTCAGCTTTTGAAGGTGTTTTAACAGGAAAACCCTTTATGTTTGGAGGTTCTCTTATGAGAACAGAAGCTACGGGTTATGGAGTCATTTATTTTACGCAAAAAATGCTTGAAATGGAACATAAAGAAGATTTAAAAGGTAAGATTTGTACAGTAAGTGGCTCAGGAAATGTAGCTTTACATGCTATTGAAAAACTTTTAGAACTGGGAGCAATTCCTGTAAGCTGTAGTGATTCACAAGGAACACTATACGATGAAAGAGGTCTTGATATAAAATTTTTAAAAGAACTCAAACTGGAAAAACGTCTTTCTTTAGAAGAATATACAAAAAAACACGGTGAAGCTAAATATATCCCGGTAGCCAAATATCCAAAAAATGGCCATGCCGTATGGTTTATTAAAGCATATGCCGCATTTCCTTGTGCAACCCAGAATGAATTAACGAAAACAGATGCATTAAAACTTATTGAAAATGGATGTATTTGTGTTAGTGAGGGTGCGAATATGCCTTCTAGTAAAGAAGCCGTAAATATATTCCTTGACAATAAAATCTGTTTTGGTCCAGCAAAAGCTGCTAATGCAGGAGGCGTTGCCGTAAGTGAATTTGAAATGAGTCAAAATGCTTCTATGCAAAAATGGAGTTTTGAAAAAGTAGACAATAAACTAAAAGAAACAATGCAACAAATATGTACAAGAGTTTCTTTAACAGCAAAAGATTATGGTGTTGAAGGAAATTATGTCGATGGTGCAAATATTGCTGGTTTTAAAAAAGTTGCTGATGCTATGATTGCAGAAGGAATATAATATTATTTTAAACCTTTTATATAAAGAGGAGAATATAAAAGGTTTATATATAAGATACTCTTTTTAGCTGCATTATCTTATTTGATATAAAAATAAACCCAGAAAATTAAAGGTATTTGTAGAAAGAGTCGTACAAACAACTCTTGTTCTGTAAAAGAGGTGAAGTCTTCATAATGAAAATACATATTTAGATTGGCTGGAAAAATAGCAATAAAAAGTAGTATTATTCCATAAGCTGCAAATTTTTGTGTTTTATGATAAAGAAACAATTGAGATAAAACTATCATTATAAAACCACTTAAATAAACTAATAAAACAGGATAAGGTAAATAATCAGGCAGCATTTTAATATAAAATTCTGTTTTTATAAAATGTGCCGATCCAGCAAAAAACAAAAACAGTGCCAAAAAATATTTAAAAGCAATATAGAGTATATTTTTCATAATAAAACTCCTTTAGAAGCAGATATAAAATACAAGTTCTTATATAATTATACTACTATTTTGACTTTGTTAGATTTTAAATACTTGAATAAATAAGCTAAAAACAAAACCATTACCTCCAAGTAAAACTAAACCTTTTCTCATACCCTAAGTGAAATAATTCTTCAGAGTACTTCTAGTTTATCACCTTTTACAAGATGAGCATTCGTAGTATAATAAGAGCTGCTGTATTCAATATTTAAAGAAAAATATGCACTTTGATGAAGATGTATTTTTATTGTTTTTTCAATTTTTTTACTTAAATCTTTAGTAAATATTTTATCTCTATGCGATTTTGTTAATAAAGCAATATTGACTAATAGGTGAGAATATTTATATTCTAAACAGGGATAAGCTCTGGATTTACACTCCCCTGCACTGTCATCTTTTTCATTAATAGTTTTTTCAATACTATCAAATAAACTTAGCATATCTAGCTTCAAATTATTAGAATATTTTATTTCTACATGAGGCATAATTATCTCCTTTTTATATTTGTTTTTTAAAGCAAAAACAAAATAATCCCAATTAATGTTTTTGTTTTTTACTCTCTTATGAAATTTTATTCTAAGTCATATAATTAAGAACTTAAATGGAAAAACAAAAATTATTGTTTTTTTAATATTAAATGTTATTTACAAACATCTGCATTGTAAGGATTACTGCTGTAAAAACTCTTTTTGAAAGTGGACTTAAAAAAACAAATGTTTAATAAGTCTACTGTCAAAAGTATATATGTTTTATGTAAATAGATATTCTAAGTAGTTTTTATTTTTGCTTGTATTTCAATCAGTAAATTCTCAGGTGCTTTTATAAAAATCTGTTTAATAGCTAAATCAGGAGCATCACTACTAGAATAGTCTAAATTCATAGTATGAATTCTTTGCATAACTTCTTCATAATTATCACTGAAAAAACAGATATGATTAATGATACTTTTTACACTTGTTTCTTCTTTTATACTCTCATTCATTAAGTCCGTTTTATAAAAAGATGCTTCTTCATTAAAAATGTGAATCACATCTTTTTTATCTGAGTACAACCAATATCCTTCAAAGGGGAAATTGGGCCTAAAGCCTATATTAAGTCCAAGTAAAGAAATTAAAAAATCTTTCATTAGAGAAGGTTTTTTAGCTCTTAATGCTATGTGGTCAAATGTTATCTTCATTTTTCATCCTTTGTATAATAACTACTTAACTTCCCAACGTCTGTGCCAAGTCGCAAGTCCTAATCTATCTAATAAGAGCAGAAAAGATACCGTGCACCAACCAATAAACAAACCAAAGATTATTGGAAATATTAAATCTGTAATTATGTCATCTATCTTAGTATTTGCCATTTTTAAATCTAAAAATGAAAAATTAAATACAGTACCAATATAAACAGCTGGAATGTAAGAAGCCGCAGCTTCCTCTATTCTCATAATAAGTGTAATTACCGTTGAAATAAGAAATACTGAGGAGGGTATTACAAATTGCAGCCAGTTTGTATCTTGAAGAATATGTGACATCCATGGAATATATAAAATTGCCATCTGCGCAAGAATAATTCCAAAAACAAAAGAAGTAAAAGCGCCCATGCCATTTTTTGCAGTACCTCCATGAAGAAAATACAATGCCCAACTTAAAAAAGAAATCCACATTGTCCATCCCATATACATACAAACCCAAGCAGTTATAAAAGTCATTAAACCAACAGAAAGAGCAATGGGGAAGATACTAATTAATTTATAAAATGATTTAATCATACTATTTCCTTATATATAATTTGGATAATCACTAAATCCTATTTCATTTCTTCCACCAAATAAAGTATGGGAATCTTTAATATCTGCCAATGCCCAATTATTTTTAAATCTTTCAAGTAAATCAGGATTTGGAATATAATATCTACCAAATCCTACAATATCAACCAAGTCTTTTTCTATCACTTCTTTTGCTTTTTCAAGGGTATATCCCCCTGTAGCTATAATAGTATTCTTAAATACTTCTCTTAACTCTTTTCTGAATGTTTCAGGAATTTTTGGTGCATCATCCCAATCAGCTTCGCATAAATGTATATATGCAATATTAAGTTCATTTAATTTTTCAGATGCTAACATAAAAGTATCTAACATTTCTGGATCAGCCATGTCTTTAAATTTTATAAAAGGAGAAAGTCTCACTCCTGTTTTATTCGCACCAATTTCATTGATGACTTCTTTTGTTATTTCTAATAAAAATTTAATCCTATTCTCTTTATTCCCCCCATAAGCGTCTTTTCTTTTATTTGAATTACTTCTTAAAAACTGGTCAAGTAAGTAACCATTCGCTGCATGTATTTCAACACCATCAAAACCAGCTTCTATTGCATTTTTTGATGCTTGTCTAAATTCTTCTATAACTTGGAACAAATCGTCCTTCTCCATTTCTCTTGGAGTTTCTACTGGAATCATAGTTGCATCTTTGCTTATTTTGCTATCAAATATATATACCTGCGTATCATTTGCTATTAAGGCAGAAGGTGCAATAGGTTGTAGTCCGTTTACTTGTGAGCTTGATACTCTACCTACATGCCATAATTGTAAAATTATCTTTCCACCTTTCTCATGTACTGCTTTTGTAACTAGTTTCCATCCCTCTATTTGTTCTTTTGAATAAATGCCTGGGGTATCTGCATAACCTTGCCCTTGTAATGATATTTGAGTTGCTTCAGATATTATAAGGCCCGCACTGGCTCTTTGTGCATAATACTTTGCATTTATCTGACTAGGAATACAATAATCTTTGCTTCTTGATCTTGTCATTGGAGCCATTAAAACTCTATTTTTTAGCGTTAAACTTTCCATAGTATAAGTATTAAAAATATTTTTCATAAGACTATCCTTTTATTTTTTTAAATGTATTTATTTGAAGATTTTCTAATTGATTTTCTATTTTTTTGATAAACATTTTAAAATGTTCTTTTGATTCATGCTCTTTTAACATATCCATACCACTCCACGTTTCAACAAAAACAAAACTGTACCTATCTTCTGTATTTTGATGTAAATCGTATTGAAGACAACCGTTATCGTACTTATGTGTATTCTCATGAAGTATTATTAACTCTTTATAGACTTCAGCATAAAATTCCTCTTTAATTTTTAATTTTGCAACAATCACTACTTCTTCCATTTTTCTCCTATCTAAATATTATTTGACAGAAAAGTATATGAAAAAATTTACGTTTAAAAAATAGAAATTCTGCGAATTTTATCCACCATTTGTGCGATTATTTCCAATTACATATCTGGCTTTAATATTTAAGCCAGCAATATTTCCTATCAATGTATAATAATATATGAAAAAATCAATGACTGTAAAATCACACTTTGAACAAATAAATCTTGCGCTGGTATATGTTCAAAATAATTTTAGTTCAAATATAAGCGCAGAAGATTTAGCCAAAGAAAGTGGTTATTCCATTTTTCATTTTCATAGAATCTTTAAAGAACTTACGGGTGAAAATGTCAATAACTATATACGAAATACACGCTTAGAAAAAGCATCTAACCTACTACTGTACAATCAACATAAAACGATTAAAATGATTGCATTGGACTGTGGCTTTTCAACTGCTACTGGTTTTACTCAAGCTTTTAAGAACATGTTTTTAATGACACCAAAAGATTGGAGAAAGGGAGGTTATGAAACAAAAACCTCTAAAAGCGATATTCATATGATAAAAGTAGCTAGCACTATGTTATTACCTAGCCCTAAAATAATCAATAATGAAAGTATTTCTATCTTATATATGAGAGTATATAAATATGAAAACGACATAAGTTCACTGTGGCAAGATATGTATGAATGGTGTGAAGTGATGAATGTTTTTAAGGCACCACATAAATATATAGGACTGTTTCATAATCATCCTTCTTTTCTTCCTTACAATACTATGAGATATTCTGCTTGTATAAGAACAGAAGAAAATACATCCCGTTCTGGAAAAGTGGGAAGATGTAAATTAAGCAGCGGAAAGTTTGCCAAGTTTGAATTTACATGTACACACTCTGAATTGTATAAAATGATGCATTTAGCCTATATAAAATGGTTGCCAGCTTCCCAATATGAAGCAAGAAACTTTCCTGCTTATGTAGAATATAAAAATCCTGAACAGCTGTTAAACAATGGAGTATTAAACGTCGATTTTTATCTACCAATACAAATAGTTCTGTAATAAAAGAAGCTTGAAAGAGAGTGCTTTACGTTTTTATGACATAAGCAGGCACAGTTCAAAAAAATAAATTTAGCAATATTACTCTTTACTTACCTAAAGTAAAGTAAGAAACATTTAAGATTGTATGGAGTATACTTTTTCAAGTTTAAAAGGATAAAAAATGAACTATTTCAAAAAAATTTCTCTTAGTGCTTTGATTATTGTTACAGCAAACTTGCTTCAAGCAAAAGAATCTGAAATTAAAATAACAACAATTAATGTCAACAATGGTGTGTATATGTTAATGGGACAAGGTGGAAACATTGGTCTGTCTGTAGGTGAAGATGGGGTTTTTATGATTGATGACCAATTTGCACCTTTAAGTGCAAAAATCAAAGCAGCCATTTCAAAAATATCGAAGAAACCCTTAAAATTTGTGATTAATACACATTGGCATTTTGATCATACAGGTGGAAATGAAAACTTTGGTAAAGACGGTGCCATCATTGTATCCCATAATAATGTACGTAAAAGAATGTCAAAAGAAGGTTTTATAAAAGCCTTTAATAAAACCATTCCAGCAGCACCCAAAGTAGCTCTTCCTATCATCACGTTTAATGATGAAATAAATTTTTATTTTAATAATGAAGAAATAGAAGTTCTTCATCAAAAAAATGCGCATACCGATGGAGACAGTATTATCTTTTTTAAGTCTTCAAATGTAGTGCATACGGGAGATATTTATTTTAATGGTTTTTATCCTTTTATAGACAGTTCAAGCCAAGGAAGTATGAATGGTATTATTACTTCTGTAAACTATATTTTATCTCGTATTAATGATGAGACAAAAATCATTCCTGGTCATGGAAAACTCTCCAATAAAAAAGAATTGATTTCTTATCGTGATACTTTAATAATATTAAGAGATAGAATGCAAGCACTTATTAAAGAAGGTAAAAGTATTGATGAGATTATTGCAATGAAACCCAATGCTGATTTAGATGAGACTTGGGGAAAAGGTTTTTTAAATCCAGAAACATTTTTAAAAATATTATACGGTGTCATCAAAGACAATATGAAATAGAAGGCTTTTCACTCTTCTATAATATTCTCTACAATAGATTTACATTTAAAATCACTAAAAGAATAAAAGTAAATTTTACTTATTTTCTTTTAGTATTTTTCTAATTCTACTTAAATGAGTAGGTGAAATCCCCAAATACAGTGCGATATGATATTGTGAAAGTCTTGGTAAAATATGAGAAAATTCTTCTACAAAATTTTCATATCTTTGCTGCGCATCTTCTAAAACCAAAGCTTGTGCATTTTTATCTTTCTCTAGAACCCAATGTTTTTCTAAATACAATATATGCAATAGTTTTAAATCTTCTTTTTGATATAAAAGTTCTCTGTATTTTTTATAATTGATATCAACAACAAGAGAATTTTCCAGTGCTTGAACCGAAGATTCTATGTCTGTACCTTTTAATAAAGCGATTATCGGACCAAAAAATCGTCCTTCCCAAAAAAAGTTTTTATTATACTCTTGTGCATCTTCATTGGTTGTACAAGCTCTAAATAAACCAGAATAAATAAAAGTAATACACTCAACGTTATCATATACATCAAAAGCATATTCGTTTTTTTTTATTTGTCTTATCGTACAAATATCCATATATTTATTCCAAGTATCTTCTGAAAGCTCATGATATGAATCTAGGCTTTTTTTAAGTGCATCAAATATTTCTTTAGTATCCAAAATTATTCTTTCTCTTTTTTTATAAGAATAATATAATTTTCTTAAAATCAACCTATGTGTAGAAGAAAAATTTTGATTTATACTATTCTTTAAATAAAAAAAGAGGTTTTATGAATAAAAATTTACAGGCACATTTATACGTCTTATTATCAACATTTTTAGTTGCTGGCTCATTTATTGTTTCACAAAAATTATCGGGACAACTTGACCCCATTTCCATTACACTTTTGCGTTTTGTTATTGCATCCATTTTTTTGGCACCTTTTGTATTTTTTAAAAAAGAGTTTAGAGTAAAAATACTTCCTACCTTTAAAAGAGCCATGATTATTAGCTTTTTTTATGCTTTGTTTTTCATAGGAATGTTTAAAGCTTTAGAATACACAAGTGCAATAAATACTGGAACTATTTTTACTTTATTACCTCTACTTACAGCAGTATTTGCCTTTTTTGTTTTTAAACAAATTATTGAGTTAAAACAATATATTATTTATCTTCTAGGTATTATTGGGACCTTAATAGTTGTTTTTAAAGGGGACATGGATTCGTTTTTATTGTTATCTTTAAATAAAGGAGATATTATCTTTTTATTTTCTATTATTGCAATGTCTTTATACTCAATATGTGCAAAGTATTTTTATAAAGAAGATGATAAATTAATTGTATTGGTTTTTATGACTTTACTTGGTGGAAGTATTTGGATGTTATGTGCTTTATTACTCTTAGATATTCCCTTGTTATGGGGAGAAATAGAAGAAGATTTTTATCTTTATATGATATATTTAAGTATTATTGCTACTTTGATTACTTCATATTTATATCAAAAAGCGCATATAATATTAGGACCTAAAATAGTAATGTCTTATATATATTTAAATCCCGCATCTATTAGTATTTTATTGTTTTTTTTAGAAGGTAAAACAACGAATTTATGGACTTCTTTGGGTATTTTAATTTCAGCACTTGCTACTATTATTTTATTGAATTTATCAAAAGTTAAAATAAAAACATGAGAATCTGTTTTAAAAGAGAAGTATTTACTTCAAAGTTTTATATCTTACAGAGAATAAATAAGCTATTTATTCTCCATTTAAAACAGCTAGAACTGTTGCTCTGCTTGTTTTAAGCACAGATGTTATTTTTGATATATTGAGATCACCCTTGTCGTTATAATACGCTTCATCATCTAACATACTTAAGATTCTATCTTTTTTATCAAGAAGTTCTTGGGATGTAGCTCTGCTCTCAAAA
>SPKZ01008734.1_pt1 | contig 11370 bp, 9 predicted proteins | sample 2456571 | NCBI WGS metagenome assembly SPKZ01 (sample SAMN11192286, study PRJNA482655) | marine metagenome | biome: ENVO:00000447; feature: ENVO:00000244|ENVO:00000211|ENVO:00000569|ENVO:00002023; material: ENVO:00002151; isolation source: ocean water from marine abyssalpelagic zone ...
ACAGACAAGGCAGCCATGGCAATTCCAAGCGTCAAGGTGCTGAAGATGGAACCAAAAAAGGAAAAAATGAACCTAAGCACGTTTCGGTCTCTTTCGCGGGTTGCGGCCAAATATAGGCAGCATCGGGTCTGGGGTCAAAGATATGGACGTCCGGGATCAGATAAGCGCCCAAGAGGTCAAAAAACAGATTAGCGCCCGATGCGCAATGGTGGAGCGTTTACCGCGCAGCCTATCAGAAATCGGCAGCCAAGGATACGGGCCCACGATCAAAACCCCGCGCCCGCGACATTTTGCAGGACGATTATTGGCGAACCAAGGCACGCCGTGCCTCGTCCTGATTGCGCCATGCGCGGATGCCATTCATGATCCCACGCGCAGCCGTGGCACGCCACTCGGGGTTGGTGATATTGGCCGCGTCCTTGGGACTCGACAAATAGCCGACCTCCACAAGGATCGACGGGATATTAGCCGATTTCAGAACCGAAAACCCCGCAGATTGTAACGGGCGACGGTACATCTTCACCTTCTCACTTTGCAATCCGCGCACAACGGATGCTGCCAGCGACTCGCTGCGGGGTTGGGTTTCTTGCCGCGCAAGGTCCAGCATAATATCCGTGACCGCGTCATCGGTGCCGCGCAGATCTGTGCCGCTCAGCAGTTGCGCGCGATCATGGCGCTCCGCGAGCTTGGCCGAAGCCACGTCAGAGGCCTCCTCAGACAGCACATAAATGCTGGCACCATGGGCCAACCCTTCTGCCAGAGCATCCGCATGGAGCGACACGAACAGATCCGCCTCCACCTGTTGGGCCATTGCGACACGGCGTTCGAGGGACACAAAATAATCCCCTTCCCGAGTCAGCACGACTTCAAATTCGCCGGACCGCATCAGCATCTCGCCCAGTTCATAAGCAAAGCGCAGCATCAGGGATTTTTCGTTCAGATATTTGCCGTTGTAGTCGGTCTCTGCACCCGGATCCAACCCGCCGTGGCCGGGGTCAATCATAACAATCAATGGCCCGTCACGCCCGCGATCCGGGGCCAGCGCAATCGGCTCTGGTTCGGGCAAATCCCAACGCGGATCCTGCGGCGTACCCGCCTGTGCCGCAAAGCTCTTGCTGTCTACGGGCTCTAGCATAACCTGCAAGGCCGCCTCTGCCGTTTCATCATCGACGGTCATTTCGACCTGGGCCACCTTCATTGGGCCACCCAACTCCAATACCATCCGGGACCAACCCGGCACATAGCCACCAAACCGCAAAGCCGTGACATGCGAGCTGCGACCGAGGGTGCCCGCCGCCAGCGCGCTCCAATCGATTTCTTTAAAATCCAGAACCACACGTGGCGGCGCGTCCAGCGTAAAGACTCGGAACGGAACCCCTTGGCTCATCCCAAGTCGCAACCGAATGTCATCTCCTGCGTCCTGCAGGCTGCTGTCTTCTGGCAACACCCGAGCCAGGGCCGAAAACTCCTGTGCGCTCCCAGCGCTCGGCAACAAAATAGCCAACGCCAATAGGGTCACACGGATCATTCCCGCCCCTCCATAAAGGTCTTTAGCCGTGCGAGACCCTCTTCAATGTCCTCTGTTGACCGCGCATACGAAAACCGCAGCGTTGTCGCCCCGCGGACCGGATCAAAGTCGAGCCCCGGCGTGACCGCAACGCCGACTTTTTCCAAAATCTCTGCCGCCAACGCCCGGCTGTTTTGCGTAATGTCCGAAACATCCGCATAGACATAAAACGCCCCATCGGGCGGCGCGATCTTGTCAAATCCCACTTTCGGCAACCCCTCAAGCATCAGCTGGCGGTTCTTGGCATAAACCGCGAGATTGCCTTGCAATTCATCCTCGCACTCGATCGCCGCCAGTGCCGCCAGCTGGCTTGCGTGGGGAGCGCAGATGAACATGTTCTGCGCGATGCGTTCGACGACACGCACGTGATTTTCGGGCACAACCATCCAGCCAACTCGCCAGCCGGTCATGGAGAAATATTTGGAAAAGGAATTGATGACATAACACTCATCCGAAAGTTCGAGCGCAGTGACCGCCTTTGCCTCGTATTCGATGCCGTGGTAGATTTCGTCCGAGATGAAGGACGCCCCGGCCTCTGACGTCGCCGCCATTAAATCCGCCAGCGCCGGTTTGGACAGCATGGTGCCGGTGGGATTTGCAGGGCTGGCCACCAAAAGTCCACGCAAGCCCCGCCCCACAAGATCCGCCGCCACAGGCTGAAGTCGGTTTTCCGCCGCTGTCTGAATGTTCACCGGCTGCATCCCCAGTGCGCTTAGGATCTGGCGATAACTCGGATAGCCCGGCGCACCAATTCCGACACGATCTCCACTGTCAAACAGCGCGGTAAAGCTAAGGATAAACGCCCCCGAAGACCCCGGCGTAATCACCACACGCTTGGGGTTCAGATCCACATTGTACCAGTCCCCATACAGCTGGGCGATGCGAGCCCGCAGCTCAGGCAGGCCTAGTGCAACCGTATAGCCCATCGCGCCAGTGTCCAGCGCCTCTGCCAGCGCACGACGGGCGTGCTCTGGGGCCCCGGTTGCGGGCTGGCCGACCTCCATGTGAATGATATGCTGGCCATTTTCCTCGGCTTTGCGGGCGGCCTCCATCACATCCATCACAATGAAGGGATCAACGTTGGAACGGGTTGAGTTTCGCATTCTGATCTCCCATGGTGCGGCCATGATCTTTGACCGGTTAATCCCCGTCGCGTCAATCCCGGGCCCGGGCTTTCTGCGGCTTTCGGCGCGTTCCCGTGTCGCGCTGACGCTTCTTCTGCTCGGGCTTTGCGTTCTCGGCGGGCCGATGCGGGCGCAGGGGATATCGCTCCTGCGCGATCCAGATATCGAGCATGGGCTGCGCGAATTGGCGACGCCTGTTTTGCGCGCAGCAGGTCTTGACCCCAGCCGCACACGTCTTTTGGTGGTCGACAGTGCAAGCCTCAATGCTTTTGTAATCGACCACACCGCCATCTTTCTGAATTATGGGCTGATTCTGCGTACATCCAAACCTGAAATGCTGCAGGCCGTAATCGCCCATGAGGCCGCCCATATTGCCAATGGCCACATCGGCAGGCGGGGGCAGAATATGCGAAGTGCAGGAACTGCTGCGGGTTTGGGCACCGCATTGGCCGTTCTCGCCGGGGCGCTTGCGGGTGGCGAGGCAGCGGTCGGGATTGCGGCGGGCACACAAACCAGCGCGCTGCGCAGTTTTCTGAGCCACACACGCGCAGAAGAGGCATCAGCAGACCGTTCCGCACTTACCTACTTGCGGCGCGCGGGGATTAACCCCCGCGGGATGGTTGAACTGCACGGGCTCTTCGCAGGCCAAGAGGTGCTGTCCCGCCGCAACCAGGACCCCTACATGCGGTCTCACCCTTTGACCCGCGATCGCATTCGCGCTGCCGAAGCTGTGGTGGCAACCCTGCCCAAGGCCCCCGGAGTTGATCCAGAGGCTGCTTATTGGCTGGCGCGTGTACAGGGCAAGCTCTCGGCCTTCAAACGTGCCCCTAAATGGACCAGACGCCGCCTGCGCAGCGAAACCTATGCAGATGTGAAACTGATGCGCGGCGCCATTGCCGATTTCCGCAGCAACAAGCTAAACGCGGCCCTAAAGCAAATGCGTGAACTGCGCAGCTTACGCCCCAATGACCCCTACTACGCCGAATTGGAAGGTCAGATCCTCTATGAAAACCGCCGCTGGGCCGAGGCCAATGCCGCCTACACCCGCGCAGCACAAGGCGCGCCCAAGGACGCGCTGATCTTGGCCGGTCTGGGTCGCACCCAACTGTCTGCCGGAAAGCCAAAGACTGCATTGGCGACGCTGGAGCGCGCGCGTCTTCGTGATTTCCGCAATCACCGCTTGTTGCGCGATATGTCGCTGGCCTATGCCCAGACAGGGCAACCCGGGATGGCCTCCGTCGTTACCGCAGAACGATACGCTCTGCGCGGCCGCCTGACAGATGCAGGCCAGCATGCAAAACGTGCCCTTGGGCTCCTGCCCGAGGGTTCCCCGCCTTGGCGACGGGCGCAGGACGTGTTCCTCGCCTATGAGCGCTCTGAGAAAAGGAAAAAGAAATGAACGCCCGAACCCGTCTTGCGGCCTCCGCCGCATTTGGACTGAGCCTCCTATCCAGCCCTTTAGCGGCGCTTGACCTCGACAATATGAACAGCAAAGATCGGGACGCCTTTGGTCAGGCTGTGCGCGCCTATCTTCTGGAAAACCCCGAGGTCATTATGGAAGCGGTTGCCGTACTGGAGCAGCGCCAAGCGGCCGCAGATGCCGCCCGTGATGACGCGCTGGTTGAAACCTATATAGCCGAGCTGCAAAACGACGGCTATTCTTGGGTTGGTGGCAATCCCGACGGTGACATTACCGTGGTAGAGTTCATGGATTACCGCTGTGGCTACTGCCGTCGCGCAGTGCCTGAAATTGCGAAACTCTTAGAAAAAGACGGCAATATCCGCCTTGTTGTAAAAGAGTTTCCGATCCTTGGCGAAGCCTCGATGGTTGCCGCGCGATTTGCTATTGCGACAAAGAACCTAGCAGGGGATGACGCCTATAAGGCCGTGCATGATGCGCTGCTGTCCTTTTCAGGTGAACCCACAGATGTTGCCCTGCGGCGTCTGGCCGAGGGGCTGGAACTGGACGGGGATGCCATTTTGGCTGCGATGAACGCGCCCGAAGTCACGGAAGCGATCACCCGCACCCGCGCGCTGGCTCAGCAGCTTTCCATTTCCGGCACCCCGAGCTTTGTGGTCGATACGGAACTGCTGCGCGGCTATCTGCCTGCGGACGCTATGTTGGACATGGTCGCAGAAATCCGCGCCGCCCGCGGCTAAGACGAGGGACGTTCACTCGGCGGCGCTGCCCTGAAACATCCAGAGTGTTTCAGGGCGAAAAAAGGAAGGGGCACAAGGCCCCTTCTTGTATTACTCACCAGCTTCTGGTGCTGCAGACTCGGACTCCAGTGCGGCGGCTTTTTTCTCGACCTCTTGCACAATATGGTCGACCATCTGATCGTTGGACATCTTGTGGCTCGCTTTGCCCGCGAGGTAAACCATGCCGCTGCCCGCACCGCCGCCGGTAAAGCCAACATCGGTCATCAACGCCTCGCCCGGACCGTTGACGACGCAGCCAATGATGCTGAGGCTCATGGGCGTTTTGATATGCGCCAGTCGGTCTTCAAGGGTTTCGACGGTTTTGATCACATCAAATCCCTGGCGCGCGCAGGACGGGCAGGAAATGATATTCACACCCCGGTGACGCAGGCCCAGAGATTTCAGGATCTCGTAGCCAACCTTGACCTCTTCTACCGGGTCCGCAGACAGGCTGACACGCAGGGTGTCGCCAATGCCCATCCACAACAGCTGGCCAAGGCCAATAGCGGATTTAATCGTGCCCGACATCAGACCACCGGCTTCGGTGATGCCAAGATGGATCGGCGCGTCAGTGGTGTCCGCCAGCATCTGATAGGCAGCTGCCGACATAAACACGTCGGACGCCTTAACCGAGATTTTGAACTCGTGGAAATCATGATCCTGCAGGATTTTGATGTGGTCGAGGCCACTTTCAAGCATCGCATCCGGGCAGGGTTCGCCGTATTTTTCCAGAAGCTGCTTTTCCAAAGACCCTGCGTTCACACCAATGCGGATCGAACACTTGTAGTCGCGTGCGGCGCGGATCACCTCGGCCACGCGTTTCTCATCTCCGATATTGCCGGGGTTGATACGCAGACAGGCCGCGCCTGCCTCAGCGGCTTCGATCCCGCGTTTGTAGTGGAAGTGGATGTCCGCAACGATCGGAACTGGGCTTTCGCGCACGATCTCTTTCAGGGCACGGGCAGACGCCTCATCGGGGACCGAGACCCGCACAATGTCTGCACCGGCTTCGGCCGCGGCAAGAACCTGTTCGATTGTTGCCTTGGCGTCGGTGGTGAGCGTATTTGTCATGGTTTGCACCGCGATGGGTGCGTCTCCGCCAACGGGCACATTGCCGACGTGGATCTGGCGGCTCTTGCGGCGTTCAATATTGCGCCAGGGGCGGATGTGATTCATCGACATGCGTCTTCCTGCTCTTGCAGCCCATCGGTCATACTCTGCGCCGATACATAAAGCCGCAAGCCCCTTGCTGCAACATGGTTCCCCATCACAAGTCTCCCTAGCAGGAAGCGGTTACTCGCTCTTTCGGGTCTGTGCGCGCAACTGTGCCACCATTGTCGCCAGAGACAGATTGTCCTTCGCTTTGAGGTCTGCGATGGGGAACCTGTCGGACAATGCGTCCGGATCCAAATTAATCCGCTTTGTCACCTTGCCGCGACCTCCAACGGGGCCGTAATGGGCATCATTGACAGCAAAATAGATGCCACTGCTTTCCCCCGTGCCAAATATATGTGGCTCGTCGGTCTGTGGCACATCATAGGTCTGGCCTGGCTCCATAATGGTTTCAAACAGAACTGTACCGCCTGCGGTTTTGACCTGCACCCAAGACGGGCGCACTGCCAAGATCCGCACACCGGGCGCTCGCGCGGCGACCACCTGCGGGGTGACTGTCTCCTCAGATGCAGCTCCCGGCGAAACCGGGCGATCTGCAACCGTCGTCGCTTCTGACAGCATCACGCTAGGCGCTGTTTCGCGATTGAGCTGGGCAAAACCGGTGAAATTACCAAAATCGCGAGGATCAAGCGTTGCGATCGGCGCATCTCGCGCCACCAGCACCGGCACATCCAGCGCTTGCGGACGATACAGCCGGTTCAGCGCATCGGACGCGTCGTCCACCAAAGCATCAGATACCACCACACCATCCAATGGATCCAGATCCGCCAGAACATCCGGAGTTTGCTCAACCGGGGCAAAGGTAACCTGCTGCACTTGACGAAGCACCTGCGAGGCCCCGTAACCGATACCGCCAATCACGGCAACGAGCACCAGCAATGACCCCACGGCGCGCGGTTCAATACGTGTCACGAGGCTTTCGTCCGCAGGCAAGAACGGCGTGCCCGCAAAAGCTTCGCTTCCAAGCCCGCCCTGCGCGGGGCGTGCTGCAGCGCGCGGTTTCTTTCCTGAGGCCTCCACGGACATACCGTGGGCCACCTCAAAACCGCTTTCGAGGCAGAAGTCGCGGAAGCATTCTTCGGCATCCAACCCGAGGTATCGTGCGTAAGAGCGCACATAGCCCGCGATGAACCCCTGCGTATCAAATACGGAAGGGTCACAGTTTTCAATCGCAGCAATGTACGAAGCTTTTATTCGCAGTTCACGTTGAACGTCCAGCAGCGACTTGCCCATTGTGGCTCGTTCACCGCGCATAACATCTCCGAGACGCAGTTCAAAATCGTCAAAACTCTTTGGTTCTGGCGACGACGTGCTGTCATCGTTTTTGCGCGTTGAAAAGCGCCCGATCATGCCTGTAGTCCTATCGTTTACTGCCTCGAAACCATCCCCTGATACCGAAGTCCGATTCGGATAGAGAGCGTCCCCACTAAAACGATAACACAAAAACGATAACAGAAAACTTCTCAGTGTGTTAACCGGCTAACTCGGCACGATTTAGCGCACAATGAGACCAGAGTTTGTCCATTGCCCTCACCAAATGATCCAATTCTTTTGGGCCATGTACAGGGGACGGTGTGAACCGCAGACGTTCCGTGCCACGCGGAACGGTGGGGTAGTTGATTGGCTGGACGTAGATCCCATAGTCGGACAGCAGCATATCGCTCAGTTTTTTGGTGTGCACCGGATTGCCCACGATCACCGGGACAATATGGCTACCGTGGTCGATGACCGGCAGACCCGCAGCCTTGAGGCGCATTTTCAGAATCCGTGCCTGCCCCTGATGTTTCTCGCGCAACTCGCCGTGTTCTTTCAGGTAGGCTATTGAGGCCGCTGCGCCCGCCGCCACTGCAGGCGCAATCGAGGTGGTGAAAATAAATCCCGGCGCGAAAGAGCGCACCGCATCCACCATCTTCGCAGAGGCTGCAATATACCCGCCCATCACGCCGAAAGCTTTGCCCAGCGTGCCATTGATGATATCGATTCGCTGCGCCAGCCCGTCCCGCTCGCTGACACCGCCACCGCTTGGGCCATACATGCCCACGGCGTGCACCTCATCAACATAGGTCAGTGCGCCAAACTCATCCGCCAGATCGCAGATCGACTGAATGGGGCCAAAGTCGCCATCCATTGAGTAAACGCTTTCAAACGCGATCAGTTTAGGCGCGGCCGGATCGTCGGCCTCCAATAGCGCGCGCAGGTGATCCACGTCATTGTGGCGGAAGATCCGCTTTGCACCGCCATTGCGGCGAACACCTTCTATCATCGACGCGTGGTTCAAGGCATCGGAGTAGATGATCAGCCCGGGGAACAGTTTCGGAAGTGTCGACAAGGTCGCATCATTGGCGACATAGGCCGAGGTAAAGATCAGCGCCGCCTCTTTGCCGTGCAAATCCGCAAGTTCGGCCTCTAGTCGTTTGTGATAAACCGTGGTGCCAGAGATGTTTCGTGTGCCACCAGACCCGGCCCCTGCCCGGTCCACAGCTTCGCGCATCGCTTTTAGAACAACCGGGTGCTGGCCCATACCAAGATAATCATTTCCGCACCACACCGTAATTTCTTCTTGGGTGCCGTCGTCTTTGTTCCACGTTGCGTATGGGAACTGACCTCGTTTGCGTTCAATGTCGATGAAGGTTCGGTATCGACCTTCTTCGTGAAGGGCATCAATCGCTGCATCTAGCGTCGCGTTATAGTCCACCGGTCCCTCCATAGCATCGTCTCCAAATTTCAGTGACACGCACATATGTCCCTGCCCGCCCTTCGGTTCCGGCCCGAAGTTTGGATTGGATACATCCCAGAGCTGGCTTTCTAAAGTGCCCATGAGGATGCAACTTTGACGCAGGTCACCTGCGCCGCCCATCTAACTTAGAAGCTTTCTAGTTTTTCACAAGCGCCATTGGTTGGCGCAACAGCAGCTTTGTGTTGTTTTGGTCGTTTTGCCGCAGGGCTTGTGCAGCCAAAGCAGAACTATACGGGATCAGCTTGCGCCTCTGTGCCATGGGTGCTGGCCTCTGTTTCAGACCACTGATATGATCAGCGCAACGGCGTGCATGACCTTCGATCGCCGTCATATTGAGCAGGAGAGACCCCATGTCAATCAATGACGTATTGGCCACAATCGATAACAATCTGGACGCCGCAACAACGCGCCTTATGGATTTTCTGCGCATTCCGTCCATTTCCACCGATCCTGCTTTTAAAGCCGACTGCGACAAAGCCGCAGACTGGCTGGTTGCCGAACTGAAGTCCATCGGCATTGAGGCCAAGAAATATCCGACCCCGGGTCACCCGATGGTGATGGGTGACGTTGGAACTGAGCACAGCGAGAAACCGCATCTTCTGTTTTACGGTCACTACGATGTGCAACCCGTCGATCCGCTGGAGCTGTGGGACAGCCCACCGTTTGAACCCGCACTGGAAGACACCCCGAATGGCACTGCCATTCGCGGCCGCGGCGCGTCTGATGACAAAGGCCAGCTGATGACTTTTATCGAAGCGTGCCGGGCTTGGGCCGATGTTCATGGCTCTTTCCCCTGCCGCATCACCTTTTTCTTTGAGGGCGAAGAAGAATCAGGGTCCCCGTCACTGATCCCGTTTCTGAACCAACACGCCGAGGCGCTGAAGGCTGATGTAGCACTGATCTGCGACACCTCGATGGTGTCGCGCGGTGTGCCCTCGATCGCTTCGCAGCTGCGCGGGATGGTCAAGGATGAGTTCACACTGGTCGGCCCCAAGATGGACCTGCACTCTGGCCATTACGGTGGTCCCGGCCTGAACCCGCTGCGCGAAATCTCCAAGCTTATTGCGTCTTTCCATGATGATGAAACCGGCGCTGTTGCAGTGGAAGGTTTTTATGAAGGCGTGCATGAAGTGCCCTCCGACATCTTGCGCCAATGGCAGTCCTGCGGCTTTGACGAAAACGACTACCTCGACAATGCGGGATACACTGTCGCGCACGGTGAAAAGGCCTACTCTACGCTGGAACAGCAATGGGCCCGCCCGACGCTGGAAGTGAACGGCCTGTGGGGCGGCTATCAGGGCGCAGGCACCAAGACGGTGATTCCCTCTGAGGCGCACTGCAAGATCACCTGCCGGCTGGTGGGAGACATGGACCCCGAGAAACTGCGTGGGAAGATTCGCAAACACGTCGAAGACCGTCTGCCCACCGATGCCAAGGTGATTTGGGATCAGGATCTAGATGGCTCTCCTGCTTACGTTATTGACACCACCCGGGCTGAATTCGCGGCAGCACGTGTTGCGCTGACCGAAGAATGGAACCGCGAGGCCGTGTTCTCGGGCATGGGCGGTTCCATCCCGGTGGCGGGCTATTTCAAATCAATTCTCGGCATGGATGCCATGCTGGTGGGCTTTGCCAACGACGACGACGCCATCCACTCTCCGAATGAGAAATATGATTTGGAAAGCTTTCACAAAGGCGCACGGTCTTGGGCACGTATCCTATCCGCGCTGAGCAAGTGAGCCATGTTGAAACTCTGATGATGTGAACGCCCTCCGACGGCATCGATGTGCAAAGATGGATCTTCGATGTTCCACAATGGAGGACGGTCCTGTCAGAAGTCTTCCCGGTCGGGCGCGATCTGGCGAACAGTGTCTTGCGGGTTCGCAGGGCAGATGGACCGCGGCGACCTGCTTTGCGCAAGAGGTTGCGGAGGGATTGGATGCTGGCCTTCTTCAGCGGGTTACAGCCCTGCGTTGTCGCGATGGAAGCCTATAGCGGCGCGCCTTTCTGGTGTCGTGAGATCGCCAAGTTGCGTCAGGATGTACGGCGCATGCCACCCTCCGAGGTGACGCCCTTTTTCAAACGCCAGAAAAATGATGCAACTTAGGCGATCTGCGAAGCAGCCCTGCATCCGAAGATGCGGTTCGTTCCGGTAAAGATCGCGGAACCAAAGGGCTCCGCCATGGCGTACCGGCTTCGCGCGCCTTTGATCCGCCAGCCGATCCAGTCGATCAATCGCCTGAAACCGCAGGCACAGGCCTGCTGACTTTTATCTATTCGCGGACTTCAGGTCGATTGAGGTCTGACCAAGCAAGCAGATCTTGGGTTTCACTGAGCGCCGGCGCACATCAAGACACGCACATGAATGCGCACAGTCGTCCGGCCAATCTCCACCAAATTTGCAAAAACAATTCGCCGCCCACGGGATCTGCCGATGCAGACCAATCTGATCCATCAACACGTTTGCAACACCACCCCTCTGACCGCGCGGAAATTGTGCCAGCCGCCAATTCCATCAGTCTCATCGACCGGACGCCAGAACGTCGCAGACTGCTTCGGTGACCGTGGAC
>SPKZ01024263.1_pt1 | contig 11367 bp, 10 predicted proteins | sample 2456571 | NCBI WGS metagenome assembly SPKZ01 (sample SAMN11192286, study PRJNA482655) | marine metagenome | biome: ENVO:00000447; feature: ENVO:00000244|ENVO:00000211|ENVO:00000569|ENVO:00002023; material: ENVO:00002151; isolation source: ocean water from marine abyssalpelagic zone ...
GTAACCATGGTTGGTCGGCATTTTTATCGCGCTTTGCAAACTTGCAACAAAACAGTTTTATTAAAGGTAATGAAATTGCCTTGCTTGGTCACATTAATGTTGATGATTTACAGCAACAGAGCGAAAGGCTAGACAGTAGCAATGCCGAGCAACTAACAAGCTTACGCCAACTAGTCAGCGAGATTGATTCACGACTAACGCCAGTAATTAAAGCCATTGCTGAAGCAGGATTAATGCCGATTATCATTGGCGGTGGACATAACAACGCTTTGCCCATTATTGCAGGCATCAGTCAAGCGTTTGCCACACCAATCAGTGCGATAAATTTAGACCCTCACAGTGATTTTAGAGCGTTAGAAGGACGGCACAGCGGCAACGGTTTTCACTATGCCAGTGATGCGGGTTTGCTTAGCCATTATTTTTGCTTGGGCCTGCACGAACTCAAAAACTCAGCCGCTAGCATTAACGGTCTAAATCAACGTCACTTTCCTTTTGTTAGTTACCAGCAAATTTATGTGCGCCGTGAAATGACCTTGGCTCAAGCACTACAAGACGCTAGTTGTTATCTTAGCGATAGTAATCGCCCGATTGGTGTCGAGCTCGATTTAGACAGCATTTCATTTATGCCTGCCAGTGCGTATACCAATGCAGGGGTTGATCTTAGTGATGCACAATATTACGTGCACACCATTGCAACACTGCCTAACAGCTGTTATTTACATTTAACGGAAGGAGCGCCATGTCAGCATCCGTCAGGTATGACTGCTGGTGTCAGCGATGTAGGTCAAGGTTATGCGGCATTAGTTTGCAGTTTCATACAAGCCAAGCAAGAGATTGGTGCATAGTTTAACGAGGGATAGTGTGCTGATGTTTGTGATCGGCGTTATAGTCATAAATACTCCATAGTTTTTTCAAACGAGCTAGCTCTCCCGACGTTTCTAATTGACGAAAAGCCGCCTGAAATGATGCCACCAAAACCGGGTCACTGCCTAGACTAAAGGCTATCTCTAAATCATGATGTAGCTCAGGCACTTCAAATAATTTAATCAATCGGTCGCCATCTAACTGCAGCTTGTCGACTAAACTTGCTAACACCAGTTCTGAGGTAAGTAATATTTCACTGCGCCCCTTAAACAACATGCCAACGTTTTGCTCGTCACGGGTGGTTAGATTAATTTTATTAAAATTGTTGTCTTTAAGGTAAATGGCAGAGTTATACCCTTTGGATACACTGATACGGTAATTTTTTGCTTGTTCAAGCGAGGTAAATTCATCAAGAAATTTCTCACGCATGCCCCAGATAAAAAACCGTTCATACTTTACTTTACCCAGCCATATAAATTTTTTGTCACGAAGCTGCGTATGCGCGATAGAATAAATTAACACATTAGGCTTTTTCAGACCGATGCGATAAGCCCGCGCCCAGGGGAGAACTTTTATATCAGCAACATAACCAGTCATTGAGAATAAACGATTCACGATAGCGGTAGAAAACCCACCTAAGGTACCATCATGGTTTCTTACTTGAAAAGGGCTTAAGTATTCGGTCACCACTTCAATTTTGTTCGCTGCAAATACCTGACTTATACATATCAATGCCAGCAGCAAACTAAGCAGTATTTTCATCTCTCTATAATAATACATTAGGCTACCAACTTTTTTAAGCAATAGTAGTTACATTGTAGCTCTCTTTTTAGCCGACCATATAAGTTCCGGTGCCAAATGCGATGTGGTCGCCATTTTCATTATGTAACTCCATGCGCGCAACAGCCACTTTATTGCCGGCTCGGATAACCGTGGCGGTAGCTGTAAAAACATTGCCACGCCCGGGTCGTAAATAGTCGATGCGTAAATCGATGGTGCCTAAGTTTTGCAATCTAGCCATGACGGTATCGTGGGTCACCAGCTCCATATTTTCTAACACTTGTGCAAACACCATCATGCCACCCGCCACATCGAGCATAGTTGCGGTCACACCGCCGTGTAAAATGCCATGCACGATATTGCCAACCAATTCAGGTTTCATTTTTATCTGCAGTTCGATACTGTCTTGCTCATAACTAATGACATCAAGGCCAATAAAATTATGAAAAGGCATCTGTGTATTGAAGAATTGCGCAATTAACTCGCGTATCTCTTTAGTATTAACGGGAGTAGTCATCTCAATTGCCTTTAGTTAAATAATGCGATAAATCAGTCTAAGTAATACACTTAATTTAAACAAGCATTTTAATGAGACAATCATTGCCCACTGCATTAAACTAATGCAGTTGGAAGTATGCGGCTATTCTCGCTCGTAACATTAATTGAGTACACCATGACAGCACCCGAACAAATATTGAACCAAGTCTTTGGCTACAGCGAATTTCGTGAAGGCCAATTAGATATCATCAATCACGCCACGAATCAGCGCGATTGCTTGGTAATTATGCCAACGGGTGGCGGTAAGTCACTGTGTTTCCAAATCCCTGCGCTTGTCTTACCAGGGCTAACTATTGTTGTTTCTCCCTTAATATCCTTAATGAAAGATCAGGTAGACTCCTTGCAAGCCAACGGTGTTGCCGCCGCTTATCTCAACTCGTCGCAATCAAGAGAAGAGTCGATGAGCATTATCAATGCCATGCAATACGGTGAATTAAAGCTAATTTACGTGGCGCCTGAACGCTTGATGCAGCATAATTTTTTAGAGCGTATTAGCCAATTACAAATATCGTTAATTGCTATCGACGAAGCCCATTGTATATCGCAATGGGGGCATGATTTTAGACCGGAATATGCACTGCTTGGTCAAATTAAATCCTTGTTCCCTCATGCACCTGTGATGGCACTAACCGCCACTGCTGACGATGCAACACGTGAAGAAATAGTCACTAGATTAAAGCTTGATAATCATTTTTATCATCAAGCGAGTTTTGACAGACCTAACATTCGCTATACCTTGTATGAAAAATTCAAACCGTTCAGCCAGTTATTGCAATACCTAAAAACTCAGGATAATAATTCTGGCATCATTTATTGCACCACTCGCAAGCAAGTGGAAGAAATTGCCTTTAAATTACAGCAGCAAAATTACAGCATATTGGCCTATCATGGCGGCATGGAACACAGCGTGCGACAAAGCGTGCAAGAAAGTTTTATACGTGGCAATACCGACATTGTTGTAGCCACAGTAGCCTTCGGAATGGGCATAGACAAACCCGACGTGCGATTTGTGGTGCATTATAATATTCCAAAAAATATCGAGTCTTATTATCAGGAAACTGGACGCGCCGGACGTGATGGTATGAACGCGGAAGCGGTAATGTTGTACGATCCAAGTGATATTGGCAAGGTGCGTTTTTTAATTGAACAAGGCAACAACCCCGCGCAGCAACAGGTTGAGCATCAAAAACTAACCGCGATGGCAGCATTTGCCGAGGCGCAAACCTGTCGGCGTCAGGTGTTACTGCATTATTTTGGTGAATACGGCACAAAAAAATGCGGCAACTGCGATATCTGCCTCGATCCACCTAAGCACTTTGACGGCACCTTAGCCGCACAAAAGGCATTGTCGTGTGTGTATCGCTTAAAACAAAGCTTCGGCGTTGCTTATGTGATTGACGTATTACGAGGCTCTAAGAATCAACGTGTTTTGGAATACGGCCATGAGAAACTCAGTACTTATGGCATTGGTGTAGAGCATAGCAATGAATATTGGCTAAGCATTTTCCGCCAACTCATTCATCTTGGCTATATGCGTCAGGACATCACTCGAAGCTCTATTTTAGTGCTAAACCCTGAAGCTCGGGCGGCGCTAAAAGGCGAAAATATCATTGAATTGGCAGTGCCTAGAATTCAGGCGATGAGTAAAAGTAGCACTGGCAGTACGCGTTCTCGTAAAGATGATTATGACTATGACGAAGTCTTGTTTGCAAAGCTGCGCGCTCTACGAAAAACCATTGCCGACAAACAAGGCGTGCCGCCTTATGTGGTATTTAATGACGCAAGCTTAGCCGAAATGGCTGAACAGCAACCACAAACACCGTTTGAACTGCTTAAGGTTAATGGCGTAGGAGAGCGTAAATTAGAGAAATTCGGAGACGACTTCTTGGCGATCATTCGCAGTTATCAATATGACTAATGACGACCTCATACTTTAGAATGCCGAATGCAATTACGACCGTTTTTTTTAGCTAAATAAAGTGCGTCGTCGCTTAACTTCACTAGTTCATTGGCACAGCTCTGCGTGCTAGGCGAAATGATTGCAATACCTGCGCTGACAGTAATTACCGAGCTAGCTGAACTAAAATGATGCTCAATAGCCAACTGCTCTATATTTTTTAATATACGCTGGGTGACTCTATTGGCGCCATTCTCATCAATGGCCGTTAAAATTAACACAAATTCTTCGCCACCATAGCGAAAAATAGTATCAGAAGGTCTTAATAACGATCCTTGCATTGATTGAGCAACTAAGTGCAAGGTCTCATCCCCCTTAACATGACCATAGTTATCGTTGTACTTTTTAAAATGATCGATGTCTAGTAGCACTACCGCCAGTGTTTTTTGCTGCAATAGCGACCATTGCCATTGCTTGCTAAGTTCTTGGTCGAAGCATCGTCGATTAGGGATCCCTGTAAGTGCATCTGTTAAGGAAATGTCTAACAACTGTCGTTGAACTTTCTCACTGCTTTTTATTTTCTGTTGCAGTTTACTATTAAGCGCAGTCGCCTTTGAACTAGAATGCTGAGCACGCTGCAATTGAGACTTCAATCGATTAACAATAACAATAATTGCTACCGAAGTAGCAAGGCTTATCGCTAACAAACCAATAAAGGTCTCTGTCAGCAAAACTCTAAATGCCTGCGTTGTTTTAGCTACGGGTAAAATAACCTCTAACACTCCGCGAACATCACCCACTTGCCACTGATTAAATGGCGTCTGAGGATGATTATTGTGACAGTCAAGACAGCTTTCTCGCATCACATCAGCACTAGCATAACGTAAAGACTCTACACCATTTACTTGTTCGAATTGAAAATAGTCTTGTGTTGGGTTTTTGTTTAATGCTTGCCATGCTTGCTTAGCAAACATATCTTCCATGCCAATACTTTCGACGCGCCAAGGGAATGGAAACGGACTATAGAGCCGACTGCGTACTCCAGGAATATTCAAATTATTACCTAACAACATACTAAAGGTCGCTGGTAAAGGGATGGCGTTGGCGTGATTTTTGTAATCGTGGGTAATTTTCATGCCGTTAGCTTTGGCCTTACTCACTACTTCAGAGGTATATAACGATCTTACCTTGGTTAAGGTTGATATATACATCTTGGCATTTTCAATAGCAAATTTTCGAATTTGTTGTTTTGACAATTGCTCGAGATAAAAGAATACCACCGTAACGGCCAAACTAAACGCGAATAACGTAATGGCGATGCCCTGCTGAATCTTCGGTCTAAGTTTATCTTTTTTAAACAATGCCTTTTCAGTACGGTTCATACATTCCTAGTTTAAAACCAATTAACAAGCAACTTTAAAAAGTGTTAACAACATACTAATCCAAGGTGGCTATAAAATATACAATTATTAGAAGAACTGACTACCAAACAATTAACTTTTTTTTCCATATAAAAAAAGCGCGAAAGGAATAACCTTATCGCGCTTTTAGTTAACTTAGAGTTGGCTTAGAGTCTATTATTAGTCTTCAATGCCATTCATCGATAACGCCATTGCTTCCGCAACTTTGATGCCATCTATCGCTGCAGACAATATGCCACCAGCGTAACCAGCGCCTTCACCAGCAGGGAATAATCCTTTGGTATTAATGCTTTGCAAGTTGGTGTAATCACGTTTAATGCATATTGGCGAAGAAGTACGTGTTTCTACCGCGGTTAACATTGCATCGTCCATCGCAAAACCATGAATTTTACGGTTAAATGCTGGGATAGCTTCACGCAATGCCACGTTACAGTATTCAGGTAACAAACGGCTTAAGTCGGTGAACTTAACGCCTGGTTTATACGATGGTTCAACGCTGCCAACAGCTGTTGATGCTTTTCCTTTAAGGAAATCACCGACCAACTGTGCTGGAGCTTCGTAGCTTTCGCCGCCCAATACATAAGCCGCGCTTTCTAACTGACGTTGTAATTCAACACCAGCTAGTGGGTCACCAGGAAAATCAGAAGGCTCAATACCAACCACAATCGCGCTATTAGCATTCATTTCGTTACGTGAATATTGGCTCATACCATTAGTCACCACACGGCCTTCTTCTGACGTCGCCGCAACAACGGTGCCTCCTGGACACATACAGAAACTGTAAACCGAACGTCCATTACGACAGTGATGTACTAATTTGTAATCCGCAGACCCTAAAATAGGATTGCCAGCGCTTTTACCGAAACACGCTTCGTCAATTAGTGCTTGCTTATGCTCGACTCTAAAACCGATTGAGAAAGGCTTAGCTTCGATATAAACACCTTTATCATGCAACATTTGAAAGGTATCACGTGCACTATGCCCGATAGCTAGTGCTACGTGCTTAGATTTTATTTGTGAACCGTCGCTCAAGGTTAAACCGGTAATTTGGCCATCTTCAAGATGCAAGTCATCAACCCGTGCGCTAAAGCGAATCTCACCACCTAGACGAATAATCTCGGCACGCATTTTTTCAACCATCGTTACCAATTTAAAGGTACCAATATGCGGCTTACTTACATAAAGAATTTCTTCTGGCGCACCGGCTAAAACGAACTCATTTAATACTTTACGTCCGTAATGCTTTTTGTCTTTGACCTGTGAATATAATTTACCGTCAGAGAACGTGCCCGCACCACCTTCACCAAACTGCACGTTTGATTCGGTGTTAAGGGTTTTCTTGCGCCAAAAACCAAAGGTATCTTTAGTACGTTCACGTACTTCTTTACCGCGATCCAAGATAATTGGGTTGTAACCCATTTGCGCCAACACTAAACCAGTGAAGATACCACAAGGACCAAAACCAACAACTACAGGACGTTCACCTAAATCTTCTGGCGCTTGGGCCACAAATTTATAGCTCATATCAGGGGTGGCTTTAATTGAATCATTTCGCTCAAACTTAGCCAATAACGCTTCTTCATCGGTGGTTTCTACATCAACTGTATATAACAAGATGATTTGGCGCTTTTTACGCGCGTCTATGCCACGGCGAAAAACGGTTACATTAACCAGCTGTTCGGCTCTAATTTTTAAGGTGAACATCACCAAGTTATCTAGGTCTTCTTGGCTATGCTCTAAGCCGAGTTTAAGGTTGGTTAATCTAATCATTGGTAATGTCCTGTGCAAAGTTACTTAGTTATAGTAAAAATGATAGTAAAAGCTATTAATTGGGCGCTATTGTACGCCAATTTACGAATATAAGTAGCCGTGAAATAGGATACAATTAACACTATTGCCAATTAACAAAGTTGGTCATTGAAATAACGCCAACAACAGGTATCATCGGCGCTGAAAAATTTAACCTTGGAGAGTAACCATGGCATTCGTTGTCACCGACAACTGCATACAATGTAAATATACTGACTGTGTAGCCGTTTGCCCTGCCGACGCTTTTCATGAAGGGCCTAATTTTCTGACAATTAATCCAGTTGATTGCATTGACTGTGATTTATGTGTACCTGAATGCCCCGCCAATGCCATTTTCCAAGAAGATGAGTTACCTAGCGACCAAAAAGAGTTTTTAGCGCTAAATGCCGAATTAAGCGAGATTTGGCCAAAAATTACCGAAGTGATTGCCCCGCCCAAAGATGCCGATGAGTTTAACGGTGTTAGCAACAAACTAGCCAATCTAATCATTGAATAATCCTTAAGGTTGTTATGCCATATCTATCAGCAATTACCCTGTTATGGGCCTTTTCATTTAGTCTTATCGGGGTCTATTTAGCGGGTCAGGTCGACCCGTGGTTTAGCGCCATGAGCCGCATTGGACTTGCAGCGTTGCTATTTTTACCGCTATTACGTCTCAAAGGGATTAGCATCAAGGTAGCGGTAAGTTTTGCTGCCATCGGCGCGATTCAACTGGGCATGATGTATTGTTTTTATTACCAATCCTTTTTATATCTAAGCGTGCCTGAAGTGCTGTTATTTACAGTGCTTACCCCAATCTATGTCACGCTATTTTATGATGCGAGCAAGCGTAAATTTTCACCGCTATTTTTACTCAGCGCGACCATAGCGGTTATTGGCGCAATGACCATTAAATATCAAGGCATTAATGCAGGTTTCATTAGTGGCTTCTTGTTGGTGCAAGGTGCTAATTTGTGCTTTGCTTTAGGGCAAGTGGCCTACAAAGTATTGATCGAAAATCAGCAAACCCCTCTTAAGCAATCAAGCATTTTTGCTTTATTTTACCTTGGCGCGTTTGCTATCGCGCTGCCAATGTATTTACTTTTTGGCGATAGTAACAAGCTGCCAACCACCAACACGCAATGGGGTATCTTGATGTATTTGGGCCTTGTCGCCTCAGGTCTTGGTTATTTCATTTGGAACAAAGGCGCTACCCTCGTCAGTTCTGGTACGCTAGCGGTAATGAATAACGCGTTAGTTCCTGCGGGGCTTATCGTCAATATTGTGATTTGGAATCGCGATGCAGACATTACACGCTTAGTTATTGGCGGCATGATCATTGCCTTTTCCCTATGGCTAAACGAACGTTGGCAACAAAAATAGAGCAAGTATGACGCTTGCTGGCGTAATACTTGCTGACTGAATTTTGAGTATGCATGGTATAAACAAGTCATAAAGTACTTGTTATTCATCGCCGCTAAAGCGACTATAAATTAAACAACATAATAAGGTGTGTGATAAATGAGAGCTCCTCAACGCGAACTTACCCTGCGCTTTTTGGCCGAGCCACAAGATGTGAATTTTGGTGGCAAGGTTCATGGCGGCGCCGTCATGAAATGGATAGATTTGGCAGCCTACGCCACAGCAGCTGGTTGGAGTGGCCGTTATTGCATTACCGCTTATGCTGGCGGCATCCGTTTTATTGCACCAATTCATGTGGGCAGCTTGGTCGAAGTTAAAGGCAAGGTTATTTACACAGGTACATCATCGATGCATATCGCCTTAGAGGTCAATGCTTGCGATCCTAAATCCCTTAACAAGCGCCTGACTACGCATTGCATCGTGATCATGGTAGCGGTGGATGAAACAGGTCAAAAGATTGAAGTACCAAGCTGGGAGCCTGTTACCGATGAAGATAAGCAGCAACACGCAGCAGCTATAAAGTTAATGGAAATGCGCAAACAAATTGGCGAAGAAATGCAGATCTTTGTTGACTAAATAAGGTTAGCGCCTCGATACTTTTATGAGAGAAGCTTTCATTCGAGGCGCTTTACTAACTTACCTATTTACCATCTTTGAAATCTTCGGCGATCGCAATAAAGGCCATCTCACAAGCTTCAAACGCCTCAACTATTCTCGGTTCAAAGTGACTGCCTCGTCCTTGGAGAATAATCTCTTTCGCTTGATCATGGCTAAAGGCTGGTTTGTATACGCGCTTACTGAGCAAGGCATCATAAACATCGGCTAGCGCCATTAAACGCCCCGACAATGGAATGTCATCGCCAACCAATTTATTAGGGTAACTACTGCCGTCCCACTTTTCATGATGACTAAGTGCTATCTCGCGTGCATAACGTAAAAATGAATTACTGCCCATTTGCTTTTCAGCCACTAACAAGGCGTCGGCGCCAATTTGCGCATGCGTTTTCATGATAACAAACTCATCATCCGTTAACTTGCCGGGTTTTAATAAATGTTATCAACAATGCCAACATCATGCAGCAGCGCAGACTTGTAATATAACTCAATGGTTTCATCATCAAGTTGCTGGCTAAAATCTTGATGCTTGCGCAGCTGCAGCGCTAATTTTTTAACGTAACGCTGGGTTCTTATATATGGGCGCGGTTTCATTGTCATGTGTTTCAGCCAATGATGCTAAGGCCAATATCGACGCATCGCGAGTCACTTTTAGTTCATTTTGATAACTCAAAAGGCTATTGATCATCGCATTAGTGCCGTGAGCCATTTGACCAAATTCATCACTGCTAACCACGGGCACACGCTGCGCTAAATCACCGTTAGCGACAGCGTCAAGCACGCGTGTTTCATGGCCTAAATACATCGCCAACATCGCGTATTATTTGTTCATGGCATATCGCCCTCAGCGAGTAATGTAAAAGCATTAAATTAATATTCAGAATGGGTAGACAGGATTATTGAACATTAAATTTCAATACTTTGTTTTTTGTCAAAAAAAAAAGGAGTTCCGATTACTCGGAACTCCTTTTCTTGTCGAACTATACCCGTCATCCTTGAAACCGCAGTTTTATTGTCGGCAGATTCGAATCACAATCACTTATAAAACATAAGCTCAGGCGATTCGAATCTTGACAGCTTCACTGCAATTCCAATGATTTTGGATATTAATAGGGTTATCTATTTTGGTCCGCCGCGATTTGCGCGTTTACGTTCGTTTTCAGAAAGAAGTCTCTTACGAATACGAATGCTTTTTGGTGTTACTTCAACCAACTCGTCATCATCGATAAACTCTAGCGCTTGCTCTAGGGTGTAGATGATTGGCGTAGTAAGTACTTGTGCTTCATCGGTACCAGAAGAACGAACGTTAGTTAACTGCTTGCCTTTAAGCGCGTTAACCGTTAAATCGTTTTCACGGGCATGAATACCTAGAACTTGACCTTCGTAAACTTCTTCAGCATGTTGGGTAAATAGACGACCACGTTGCTGTAAGTTAAACAATGAGTAAGTTAGTGCTTTACCAGTAGCGTTTGAAATCAATACACCGTTAGAGCGTTGACCGATATTGCCGCCTTTGTGCGCTGCATATTCTTCAAACGTATGGTAAATCAAACCAGAACCAGAAGTCATTGACATGAATTCAGTTTGGAAGCCGATTAGACCACGTGAAGGCATATCGAAATCAAGACGAACACGACCTTTTCCATCAAGTTGCATGTTAGACATTACAGCTTTACGTAGACCAAGTTTTTCCATTACGGTGCCTTGATGTTGCTCTTCAACATCAACAGTAACTTTTTCCATTGGCTCCATTAGTACACCATCAACTTCTTTGATGATTACTTCTGGACGAGAAATAGCAAGCTCGAAACCTTCACGACGCATGGTTTCAATTAAGATACCTAAGTGAAGTTCACCACGACCAGATACTTTAAATTTATCAGAGTCAGAACCTGGCTCAACACGCAATGCTACGTTATGTACCAATTCTTGTTGTAGACGCTCAGCAATGTTACGAGAAGTAACGAATTTACCTTCTTTACCAGCAAACGGAGAGTTGTTTACTTGGAAAGTCATGGTAAC
>SPKZ01013932.1_pt1 | contig 11365 bp, 11 predicted proteins | sample 2456571 | NCBI WGS metagenome assembly SPKZ01 (sample SAMN11192286, study PRJNA482655) | marine metagenome | biome: ENVO:00000447; feature: ENVO:00000244|ENVO:00000211|ENVO:00000569|ENVO:00002023; material: ENVO:00002151; isolation source: ocean water from marine abyssalpelagic zone ...
CACATAGTGTCTTATGAATTTTGCTATATTTTAATTATTATTAACATAAAATTAGTCAACGAGTGGTCGCTTTCTTGAGTGTCAGGGATTGCTGGTTAGTGAGGCTGAAACAACTACCGGTCGTGATTTTCGCTAATTTCTGAAAATGAGCATAGTAATTATTGGAGTGGTCGTGCAATATCACCTACGAAACGTGATGCGATTGATTCATGTTATCCCAAGCTAATTCAAGTGCTAGGCATTAATCTTGATGATTGGATAAAAGTGGCAAAAAACTTTAGGCGACAATACGGCAATTTTTCTGGCAGCGAGCAAGCGTTGCAGCGATGTCGCTCCCTTATTAACAGAATCAAATAATCACTATTAATCTGTGGGTTACTAATACGTTTTTAGCCATCCAAATTGTTTGAATGTCTATATTATCTTAGTGACAGTGTCACTAAGATAATTAATAAAGTCACGCTATACCGTCGTAAGCTCACTCTATATTATGATATTAAGCATGGGCTTAAAATAGAAAAGGGCTGCCGTTAACTGTCAGCCCTTTAAAATATCAATAATCTAGATTAAATTATTGGCATTGAATCTGGTATAAATCATTGGCCCACTGTGGGTTGTCGATAAATGGATTACGATTTTTTTGCCATTGGAAAATACGTTGATTGCGGCGACGCTCCCAGTCACTGACAGGATCGCTATTGTGCCATTGAAGCAATGTGCACAAATCACCTAACTGAGCATTGCCTGTATTTGTTGTGCCATTAGTGATAGATAAGTCGGGTGTGCCGCTGTTGTCGTTACCCTCGTAACGTACATCCATGTAGAAAATCATGCGTGCTACATCACCTTTTGCCGTATTAACCGGTTCAAAACTATCGTCATCAGTGAAGTTACCCGGCGCTTCAGATATTTCACTGCCACCGTTTAAGAAGTCTTTATTACCACGCGCGCTATTAACACTGACATCGGCGGGGCGCAAATGATGAAAATCGGTATATGCATGTTGACCTGAGCTTGGGAAACCATGGCTCTTTGCCCACACATGTTCACGATTCCATGCGTCTTGTGAGTTACTCATCCCTGCTCTATTTATTTTAGGCTCTGAGCGATTTGTATAGAGCAAAATAACATTATCGGTGTTATTTGGATCTTCATCGGCATAACCTAATCCGTCCCATGCTTGTGAATAAGTGAAGCGAACATGATCTTTAATAATGGTATTTAATGACGATTTCAATGAAGCACCAGACTGGCTGATGGCTGTTTGGTAATACACATCATATTGGTAACCCTCAGACGGAGGATCTGTTGGTTCTGTAGGTTGGACTACCGGTGCAACAAAACTAGCGGTTAGTGTTAGTGCATCAACGGCGCTATAGGCATCGATCATTATGTAATAACGACCAGTACTTGGCGCTGCAATATCACATGATTCATTGTTGCCATTTAAGTATGGGCGACAGATATTACTGCTAGTGGTTGGGGCTTGCTCAAATTGTAAATAAAGGTCTGCATCACCCGTACCACCTGAAATAGCCACGCTTAAATTGCTCGCATCGGCGGGTACATCAAATTGATAATGAATTTGTTCACCAGTACTAATCACAATGTCTGACACGGGGAGTGCGTTGGTTAATACAGTACTAGCAGGTTGTGGCTCTATCGTTATCGCGTCAATGTTTACTACTAACGACAAAGCACTAAACTCTTGATAGGCGTTGACTTCGACCGTATAAATGCCTGCTGCGGGGCCACTTATGCTACATTGCTCATTACTACCGTTGAGGTATGGCTTACATATTTGCTTATTATTGAAACTTAAAATTAAATCGGCGTCTCCGTTGTTCCCCGTCATATTAATGGTTAGTTTGCTGCTATTGACTGGCACATTAACCACGAAATCGAGAGTCTGTCCTTTATTGGCTGATAAACCTGTTTTAGGTTTATTATTAAACAGTTGATTGTCAGTGGTAGGCACGCAGTCGAAGGTTAGACTGCCTGTATTATGTGAGCCAGCATTAGAGCTAACGGCCCATGCTGTATTACCAGTGTTTAGAGATGTGCGATAAATTGACTTATCTTTGGTTGAAATAGGCCAGTTTGCTAGCCCATGTTCCCACGCTACCGTGTCAATAACTGCATTATTTTTAAGTAATTTAATGTAATCGCCTGAATTACCTAAGGTAAGGGATAGGTCATTGGCATCGGCGTGTTGGTTAAACAACGCAAAATAGGCCGCATCATTTTTTGCTACGCTAAAGTAGCTGTTAGGTGCGATAGTTCCAGATAATACATAAGTGCTGCCATTGTCTTGCAATTTATAATTGCTTAAATCGATAGCGCTACAGCTAGCATTAAACAGCTCAATATATTCTTCGGTTGTATCATTGTTGGGCGCGTCATAGAGAACTTCACTAAGGACTACATCGGCGAACGAAAGGGGAGATAATGCGGTTATAGCTAACCCTAGTAGGATATTTTTTTTTTTCATTATATTTGCTTCATGTTAATTAAAAGGTTGTTTATTAACCAATTCCCTTTGAGAAACGTGACGATTGTCGCATAATAAAGATATAAAATAAATATAAAATAAATATAAACTAAGACTTTAGTCGTAATTAATGAGGAGGTAGCCAATGTGTAAATATCGAGGTCTCTGCACATGCCAATGCTTTTTAGAGTTTAGCCGAGGGCTATTATTTGGCAGATAAGCTGGGATTAGCGTTAACTATCAACTTGCCGTAAAGCTTGATGCTAATAACGAAAATGCTAAGTTGAGGAGCGCACAAATTAAGACAATGATCGTAAAAGTTAAAATGATGAAATTGCTGTAAAAGTCAATTGAGTGATGCAAATCAACGTTCTATTGTAACCGAACATGGCTATCAGCAAGGAAATGCGGTTACAATAGCGCCATAAAATATCAACCGTATCTGTTATTGATGAATATTGAAGAGTTACTAGGCCCTATTGAGTCTTTTTTGCAGTGTGAAACACCAGCCGCTTGGTTAAACAAGGCGAAGAATGCAGAGCATTTGCCGACCTTGTTGTTGGATCATTTAATGTGCGAGCTAAAAGCCGCGCAAACGGCGATGTTATTAATTCGAAAATATGCTGTGAATAAAGATAGCAGCGCTGCGTTAATGCAATGGTTTAAACCTTACGAAGATTTTGTTTATCGTAAGGAAGGCGAAATGAGCGAGTTATCTCGTTTTAGCTATTTATCAAAAGACATTGTCGCCGATGAAAACTTGCCATACGGACAAGATTTAGTCGACAAGATGGTATTGCTTATTAAAGAAGAGCTGCATCATTTTTATCAGGTGTTGGAAATCATGCAAGCGCGCGACATTCCTTATCACAATATTCGTGCTGGGCGTTACGCCAAGGGCATGATCAAACACGTTAGAACTTATGAGCCTGCGGCATTGGTCGACAAATTGGTTATTGGCGCTTATATAGAAGCACGCTCTTGCGAACGTTTTGCAAAGTTAGCACCATTGTTAGACGATGATTTGCATAAGTTCTACGTATCACTGCTACGCTCGGAAGCTCGCCATTATCAAGACTATTTAAATTTAGCCGAAAAGATTGCCGGTCAAGACATTAGCGATCGCATCAAACTATTTGGCGAAGTTGAAGCGCAGTTGATTAATGATGCCGATGAAGACTTTAAATTTCACAGCGGTATGCCGCTAAATTAATAGCAATTTGATTAAGTTGTGCTCTTGTTGTGCGCAGGAAAAACAAATGAAGACAAGGCGCTTGATTGATGTCGACAAGGATGTCGATATTAGGGTAATGCATGGAGCATATTGCCGAGCAATAGCTAGCTATTGGGATTGAAATCAACGTAGTCTTCGTTAATTTTAACCAACACAAGTGAGCAATAACTTTGTCAGATTGGTATAAGCTGATGTGATACTATTAGGTTTAATGTGAGTAGTAATATGAATAACGAGATGCTGTAAATGGATTTTAATGCTTTGGTTCGTTCGATAAAAACGTTACCATCTTTACCTCAAGCGTACCATAAGTGTTGCGAGCTGCTTGATAATGATACCTGCGACTCGAATGAGTTAGCCAGCGTTGTACGCTCTGATGTCGCAATGACCTTAGCGTTATTGCGCTTAGTTAATAGTGCCTTTTATAACATGCCGCGAAAAATAGAGCGGGTCGAACATGCGATATCTATTGTCGGTCAGACTAAATTTAGAGACCTCATTTTGTCTGCCGCTGTTGTCACGGCCATGAGCAAGCTGGCTAATGGTGAAATTGATATGGCAGTCTATTGGCGTCATAGCGTATTTACGGGATTACTGGCTAGACGTATAGGCTTATATAGTTACTTGGCTAATAGTGAACGTTTGTTTATCGCTGGCTTGTTGCATGATGTCGGACAATTGATTTATTTTAATATGCAGGCCACGCAAGCCATGAAGGTCACCGAATTAGTGAGTAAGCTCGGTGTTAGCAGTGTTGTCGCTGAAGACAAAGTCCTAGGTTATAACCACTTGCAAATTGGCGCTGCGTTATGCGAGCAATGGCAGTTACCACAATGGTTAATACAATCCATTAAGTATCATCATGAACCCCAACTTTCAAAAAATTATCAGCTAGAAGCGACTGTTTTACATTTGGCTAATCACATTGCTAGCTATCACTATCCAAGTTTGACTAGCTTAGGTGAAATTAATAGTGATGATACCCCCTATGATGTCAACAATGAGTGGCGATTACTTAATTTAAATCAAGATATGATTGTCAACGTTACCGATGATGCAAAAACAGAATTAGAGACTGTACTATGCTCTTTAATTCCTGAATTAAGTGGCGTTTAGCATCCTGTTATAATAGTCATCTTATAAAGCGTGTTTAATGTGCGACAAAATCTGCATATTCATGGTTATGGGTATATAATCTGCGGCATAATTTTTAGTAGGATTCTACTTTGTCATCTCTAATCAATAAATGTATTCAATCATCTCTACTGCTAGGTTGTTTGTTAGCAACCTCCGCTCATGCCAAATTTTGCGCACCAGCAGAGCAGCCTATTACTATTAAACAGCAAGATGAGCTGTTCATGGCTGAAATGTTTGCGGCTGATTATGTATTTAAAGGTCGTCTATTCACATTTTATGATGAAAAATGCGATGGAGAAATTTGTCAGTTTCAAGGATTAGTGTTTAAAGTTTTACAGCAAGTAGAAAACAAACTACCGCTTTATTTTGAAACAACTTGGACCGAAAATTGCGACAAGCCTTGGTTATATTCAAGCCAATGGCGAACAGACAAAGACGAAATGTTGTTTAAGGTTAATAGTGAATATGTTGTTTTGGCTAATGATACACCCAAAGGGGTTGTAGTGATTGGCGCAAAAGGCGGCATAACCATTAAAAATATAATTATGAGATATGAATTAGAGCGCATTGGCCGAGAAGATTAATTAAGTATGTGATCTTGTTGTGCGACGGGAAAATAAACTAGAACACATGTTCATTGTTCCAGACTGAACATAAGCACTTACATCCTGTAGGCGGGCGCTCGATTGATATCGACATGAATGCCGATATTAGGGCAATGCATGAAGCGGTAGCTCTATTGTTAATTTTAACTAGCACAAGTGAGCAATTATTGAGTGTAATTGGTATAAACTAAAAAGGTTGAGCATTGCTCAACCTTAATTGGAGGGGGTACTGTCAGATTAACTGCAGTTCAGGTCTTAATTAATCACGCCGCGTTCGGCAAGTTCGTTGAACTCGTCTTGTTTCTCTCGCTCCTCTGGAGTCTCTGCGGACATTTGATTGCCTGTATGTACTTTATCTAAAATTTTACCTTTGTGCTTTCTCATTTGATTTTCTAATTTACTAATCAGTCCATCTATTGCATCTCTAATCTGGCGATCCGCAGACGAAGTTGCAAAAATATCATTACCTGGAATGTGAATTTTTGCTTCTGCAATAATCAGGTGAGTATCATGCTTTTCTGTGGTGAAATTTACATTTACACTAGTGATTTGATCACTAAATCGTTCTAATGAGCGAATTGACTCTTTAACATAAGTTTGGATTTCATCTGTAATTGTAACGTGCTGACCACCAATATTTATTTTATACATATAATTGCGTTCCTTGTGTAATTGAGAGTAAAAATAAGTAAATGACTCCTGTTCGGTGACTGAACGTACCTATATATTTGCCAGTTTCATCGCGCGGTGTCAATAAAATTTTGATACTAATTGCCTCATTACTATCGTAGAACAAAATTTATAAAAACGAATGAATAAATCAAATTTCTTCATTTGTATTTTTTTTGCACTTAAAGTGGTGTTTTATTGAGTGCATTTTGCTGGTATTTTGTTTTTTGATCGACAAAAGTTAGCATACACCGATAGTGTTTCTGTATAGTATCCCCTTGGATTTTTGCTATTTCACCATCGCACCTAGTCGACTATGGATAAAAGGATTAGAGAATTAAATGTCTGTCTTGCAACACATTGCCTGTGATCACTGTGATCTATTAATTGCAGCACCCATCATTGAAGTGGGTCAATGTGCATTATGTCCTCGTTGCAAGCATAAAATATCCCGCTTACGTCCCAACGCATTTATGAGTTTATTTGCCTATGCGGTCACTGGTTTAGTATTGTTAGTCTTAGCCAATTTATTTGGCTTAATGCAATTTAAGTTAGCCGGTAATGTTGCGCAAATCACCTTGTGGCAAAGCGCTAGTGAATTATATTTTGATGTGTATAAGATATTGTCTATATTGGTTTTTTTGTTTACTATTGTATTTCCTGCGTTGGTCCTACTGATGATCATCATGTTTCTGATTACCATTAAAACCGGCATCGGCAAGTTTTACATGACGAGCCTATTGCGCCTTATTTTCACGCTGATTCCGTGGTCAATGGCTGAAGTATTTATTGTTGGCATTATTGTCAGTTTGGTTAAATTAGTGACTATTGCCCAAATGCATTTGGGTTGGTCTTTTTGGGCGTACACAGCGTTCGCACTTTGTTATCTTAAAGTGCTAAGTTTGGTCGACCGTTATCAATTTTGGCATTGGATTGAAGGTTGGCAGCATGACTAAATACAGCAAAAATTCCGCGGCCGCCGCTGGTTTAGCTAATTGCCTCAGCTGTGGTTTAGTCTCACCCATTGAAAAAAAGCAATGCCCGCGTTGTCATGCGCCATTAAACTTACGCAAGCCTTATAGTTTACAGCTGTCATTAGCGCTGCTAATCACCGCATTAATTATTTATATCCCGGCTAATCTAGTGCCAATTATGATCACTGAAAAATTAGCAAAAGTGGAATATGTCACTATTCTCGGCGGCATTATAGAGCTTTGGCAAGATGGCTCAGAGCCCATTGCCGTGGTGGTGTTTGTCGCAAGCGTATTAGTGCCTATCATTAAGTTTATTATTTTATTTTTACTGTATTTCTCGGTGCGATTTGCACCAGGAATATCTATTACCAAACGCATGATGTTGTTTAAATTAACCCATTTAATTGGTCGATGGTCGATGGTCGATATTTTTGTGATGGCCGTGTTGGTCGCCCTGATCCAAATGAATCAATTTTTAAGCGTATTGCCAGGCGGGGGTGCTATCGCCTTTGCTGCCGTTATTATTTTAACCATATTTGCTGCAAATTCATTTGATCCTAGGATCTTATGGGATAATTTGCCGCAGTCAGATGTTGATGAGAATAAATAATTAATATGAAAGAAAACCAAGTAATTGAGCCTGCACAAGCAGATATAAAAAGTCATAACCGTATCTCTAAGGTATGGTTGATTCCCTTTGTTGCATTTGCGATGAGTGCTTGGATGGTATTAGATACCTACTATAATAGTGGCCCTGACATTGTGATTATCTTCGATAACGCCAAAGGGTTAAAGGCCGGTAAGACGCGCATAAAAACGCGTAACGTTGATGTAGGTTATGTCGAGCAAGTATTACTCAATGAAGATAAAAGCGGCGTTATCGTGCATGTAAAACTTGATAAGCAAGTAGAAGATTTACTGCATGACGATGCCGAATTTTGGGTGGTTAGCCCTAAAATTGGCCGCGGTGGCATATCAGGACTTAGCACCATAACCTCAGGCGCTTATATTGAATTTGTAGCGGGTGATAGTAATATCATGAGCACTAAATTTGTCGGTCTTGAACACGAACCTATTACTGCTAAAGGCGTTGCTGGTGTTCGCGTTAATTTGGTCAGTGATAAAGGTGATTCGTTAAGCATTGGTGAGCCGGTGATGTATCGCGGTTTTGAAGTGGGCAGGGTAGAGCGTTCACGTTTTGATATTGCCAAGCGCCAGGTGCATTATCAAATTTTTGTTAAATCACCTTATAGCGAATTATTGACTGAAAATACTTACTTTTGGAACAGCAGCGGGGTTGATTTTAGTGCGACGGCTGAAGGAGTTAAAATAAATTTTGGTTCGTTGGAATCGATAATTAGTGGTGGTATTACCTTTGACGTGCCCACCGATTTGCCATTAGGCGGTTCCATCGACATCGATAAAAACCACATTCTTTACCCTGATAAAAATAGCGTTTATGAGCAGCGCCAATATCACTCACATGAATTTATAGTGCTATTTAAAGATTCAGTACGAGGTCTTAATGCCGGCGCGTCGGTGGCTTATCGCGGTATTCGATTAGGCACCGTGGTTCAAGTTGTTTCGACTTTAGCCTTGGTTAATGAGTTTGATGCGGGCGAGCGGCGAATTCCGGTAAAGATTAAAATTGAACCAGCTCGCTTTGGCATGCCCGACAGTGAACAATCCGCGCAGGTTATTGCAAATTATGTTGATCGCTGGGTTGAACAAGGGTTAAAGGCCAGCTTAAAATCGGGCAGTTTGTTGACCGGAAAACTCTTTGTTGATCTTAATTATTATGACGTTGAAAAGCGTATTACCGCTAGCGGAAAATTTCACGGCGTGCAGATTATTCCAAGCGTGGAAGGCTCACTGGCTCAAATTGAACAAAAAGTATTCGCCATTTTAGACAAGTTCGAAAAAATGCCGATTAATGTCACCATCGATTCTATCAATAAGATGTTAGCAAGTGCTGATGCGAGCATTAATCAGCTTAACGGCGCGGTGGCGCAAGTAAAGAAACTGCTAAGTAATCAGCAAACTCAAGACATTCCAGATAACATCAATAAGACATTAAGCGAACTGAGTAAAACCTTGGCTAGCTATAATCAACAAGGCCCGATGTATAGTGAGCTGCAGCGCTCCATGGTGCAGTTTCAGCAACTAATGCGTGAAATTGAACCCTTGATTAAAGGCCTAAATAATAAACCCAATGCGTTGATTTTCAAAAGTCAGGCGGCATCAGATCCTGAGCCAAAAGGAACCTCGAAATAATGAACAAGTTATGTGCTATTTTTGCTGTTGTATTACTCTGCGTTGGTTGTGCTTCTTCGGATCAGCAAATCAGTTATTATCAATTAGCCACGGGCCCTAGCGCCTCAAAGGTGCTCATTGACAAACCACAATTGATGATTGAGCCGATTGATATTGTAGATTATTTAAAACGCCCTAATATTTTGTTTAAGCAACAATCGAACACCTTATATGTCACTAAGTATCACGTGTGGGCTGAGCCACTTGATTTGTCGATTGCCCGTGGTTTGGTTAACCGACTTAATAGCTCGCAGGATAATTTTCGTGCCGACGATAATCGATTTAGTCGATGCGGTACTACCAATGATTGTTACCGTTTACGCCTGATGGTGGAAAAATTTTACCCAACCCATGATTCAACGGTGGAGTTTGCTGGGAAATATCAAATATTGCGTGGTGACAAATTGCTGCTCAAGCAAGATTTTTCGTTGATGAAAGTTCTGCGTGAAGATGGCTACCCACACGCGGTTTTCTCATTGCGTGAATTGCTTAACCAACTAAGCACACAAATTGAGCAATATATGTCACAACAACCGTAAATACGGGTGAGTTAGCGCTTAAATTATGCTAGGATCGCCAAAATTTTTACAGTGGGTAGATAGCATGTTTGTAGTACGTTGGATCTTAGGCAGAATAATTCTGCTTCTCAATTTTATTTTTACACCTCGCGGCATTAAGCGAAGTGCACAGCAGCAGCAAGATGTTGATCAAGCTTGCGAAAAGCTGGCGTTATATCAATTTGCTGCTTGTCCATTTTGCGTCAAGGTGCGTCGTCAAATGAAACGTTTGTCGTTGACCATTGAAATTAAAGACGCAAAAAACAGCGCTATTGCCGCCGAGCTGCAACAGCACGCCGGTCGCGTTAAAGTACCTTGCCTACGCATTGAAAGTGCTAATGGTAACGTGCAATGGATGTTTGAATCATCAGACATCAATGATTATCTAAGCAATACATTTTCAGCGGAGCCACAAGTATGCCAAGGTTAAGAGGCCTAGTTGAGTTAGGTAAAGTTAATACCTTAGAAGTTGTCAAAGAAGTTGATTTTGGTTATTACCTTGATGGTGATGATTGGGGGGAGATATTATTACCGCACGGCTCTTGTGAGCAAATCTTTCAAGAGGGCGATCAAGTCAGTGTCTTTTTATATAAAGATTCTGAAGATCGTTTAATTGCCACTACCAAAACACCATTAGCTCAAGTGGGTGACGTTACGTCATTAAAAGTAACGGCTATTACGCCAATCGGTGCATTCCTTGATTGGGGTCTAGAAAAAGACTTGTTAGTGCCTTTTGCTGAGCAAGCACAACGCATGGTTGACGGTGAAACTTATTTGGTGGTGTTATACGTTGATGTGAGTAATCGCATTGTTGCCTCGTCAAAGCTTGATAAACGTCTTGATCGCGAGCCTGCGCATTATGAAGAGCATCAGCGCGTTGATATCGTTATTTGTGATCACACAGATATTGGTTACAAGGCAGCGGTTAATGGCCAACATTGGGGCGTTTTATATCGTAACGAAGTCTTTAAAGAGCTGCGTATTGGTTTTAAAACCATTGCCTATATTAATCGCGTTCGCGAAGACGGTAAGATTGATTTATTGCTTGAAAAGCCAGGTTATACCCTTAACGATGAGTTAGGTATTAAAATTGTTCGTTTTCTTAAACAAAACGAAGGTCATAGCCACGTTAGTGATAAAAGCTCGCCAGAGATCATCACGCGTTTGTTTGGTGTTAGTAAAAAGAAATTTAAGCAATCGATTGGTAACTTGTTCAAGCAAGGTATCATTAGCATCGACAAAGACGGCATTCGTTTAAATTAATTGATTTGATGATTACGTCGAGCAGAATAAAGCGTCTTAGCTAATAACTAAGGCGCTTTTTTTATCTAGTTATTGCCGGGAATAACCAGGCCACAATCCTCATACCTTGCTCAGAACACCTC
>SPKZ01016586.1_pt1 | contig 11364 bp, 9 predicted proteins | sample 2456571 | NCBI WGS metagenome assembly SPKZ01 (sample SAMN11192286, study PRJNA482655) | marine metagenome | biome: ENVO:00000447; feature: ENVO:00000244|ENVO:00000211|ENVO:00000569|ENVO:00002023; material: ENVO:00002151; isolation source: ocean water from marine abyssalpelagic zone ...
CGCGCTCGGCAAGGAGGTCGTCGTCGTCGGCGACAACGAGCAGGTGAGTCCCTACGGTGTCGGTCAGCGCGGCGATCGCATCCAGGCACTCATCGACGAGATTCCCGCCGGCGTGCCGAACCGGCAGCTCTACGACGGCAAGACGTCGGTCTACGACCTGGCGAGCCAGGCATTCGGCGGCACGATCCGCCTGCTCGAGCACTTCCGGTGCGTCCCCGACATCATCCAGTTCAGCAACGACCTGTGCTACCGCGGCGAGATCCGCGCGCTGCGCGAGGCGTCGTCGAGTCCGATCTCGCCCCACCTCGTCGCCCACCGGGTGAAGGGCGGTGTGGACGTGGACGGGATCAACGAGCCCGAGGCTCTCGAGATCGCGTCGCTCGTCTCCGCGCTGTGCCGCCTCGAGGAGTACGAGAACAGCACGGTCGGCGTCATCTGCATGGTGGGTACCGACCAGGCGCTCTACATCGACTCCGTGCTGCGCCGCCGCCTGTCGGTCACCGAGTACCAGCGCCGACAGATCCTCTGCGGCAACGCGTCGCAGTTCCAGGGCGACGAGCGCGACGTGATCTTCCTCTCGATGGTGAACTCCCCCTCGGAGAAAGGGCCGCTCGCGCTGCGCCAGCGCGAGGACGCGCGCAAGGTCGTCAATGTGGCGGCGAGCCGCGCGCGGGATCAGCTCTGGGTGGTGCACTCGCTCGACCCGGGCCGCGACCTGAAATCCGAAGACCTCCGCCTCCGCCTGATCGCCCACGCCGAGGACCCGTCGGCGTTGCGACCGGAGCGAAACCACGAGGAACGCCGCGGCCACGCTTCCGAACTCGAGAAGCGCGTCCACCTTCACCTGGCCGACGCCGGCTACCGGCTCCTCCAGCAGTACGCGGTGGGCGAGTACGTGCTCGATCTCGTCGTCGAAGATGCGAACGGCCGGCGAGCCGCCGTCCAGTGCGACGGCGACCGGACCTTCGATGCCGACGCTCTCGCCCTGGCGATGGAGCGACAGATCACGCTCGAGCGGCTCGGCTGGGAGTTCCTGCGCGTGCGGGGGTCGGAGTTCTACCGCGCACCCGAGCGCACGCTGAAGAAGCTCGAGCGCCGGCTCGCGGAACTCGAGCTTCGCCCGCTTCCGCAGGGAGCGACGGAGAGCGAGTCCACCGCGAAGGGCGAGCCCCTCGACGCGAAGGTGCGAAAGCGCGCCGAGCAGATCCGGGCGCGCTGGAAGGACGTTCCGACGGTGTCGTCGGTGCTCGGCAGCGACGACACCAGCGAGGCGACGTCCGAGGCCGAGGCGCCGGGCGCCGAAGACGACTCCGGCCCGAGCGTCCGCTAGAGGACCGCGCCCGCGTTCTTGAGGCGGCCGATCTCGTCCCAGTTCATGCCCAGCTCGAGCAGCACCTCCTCGGTGTGGGCGCCCACCTCGGGGGCCGGAGTCAGCGCGGGCGGCCGCTCGTCGAACTGGCAGGGGTTGGCGACGAGTTCGTAGGTCGACCCGTCCGCGGCCTCGAGTGTGGCGAGGTATCCGTTGGCAAGGGTCTGGGGATCGTCGCGTACCTCGCGCGCGCTCTGCACCGGCGCCCAGGGAATCTCCAGCTTTGCGAGATTCGTACACCAATGAGCGTAGGATCGAGCGGAGAATTCGCTTCGGATGATTTCCACCAGAGCCGCGGCGTTCGCTCGCCGCTGGGTCGCGTCGGCGAAGCGCGGGTCGTCCAGCAGGTCTGCGCGACCGATCCCGCGACAGAAAGGTTCCCAGTAGCGGTCCGGTTGGAGCATCACGAACGAGATGAAACGGCCGTCGCTCGTCTCATAGGTCCCGACGAGTGGATTGATCGAACCCCGATAGGCCGCGTGAGGGTCGTAGTCCGGGTTGCCGCACGAGACGATATCCGCGGACAACACCCAGGCGGCGGTGGACAGGAGCGAGACGTCCACCACCGAGGCTTCGCCGGTCTGGGTGCGGCGGAACAGCGCAGAGGCGATTCCGAAAGCGAGATTCATCGCGGACGTGTGGTCGCCGAAGGCCGGGCGCTGGGTCAGCGCGCGACCGAGATCCGGCGGCGCCACCGTGTGGCTGATGCCGCCGCGCGCCCAGAACGCCGTGGCGTCGTAGCAGGGCAGGTCGGCGTGGGGGCCGCGCACTCCGAGCCCGAGGCCTCTCGCGTAGATGATCCGCGGATTGCGTGCTCGCAGTTCCTCGACCGAGAGCCCCAGCCGTTCGAGGGACGCGGGGCGGAAGCTCGTGACGAAGACGTCGGCGCCCTCGACCAGGCGCAGCAGCGTCTCGAGCCCCTCGGGCCGCTTGATGTCGATGCCCACGCTGCGCTTGCCGCGGTTGTTCTGCTCGACGCGCGGGTCGATGTTGCCCAGATTGACCCCGAAGCCCTGGGTCTTCAGCCCCCGAGAGGGGTCTCCGGTCTTCGGGTCCTCGATCTTGACGACGTCGGCACCGAGGTCCGCGAGCAGGGCCACGGAGGATGGGACGAACACCCACTGTGCAAGCTCGACGATCCGGACGCCTTCGAATACGTTGGTCATTGTTGCTCCCCGAGTGCAGGGGCCGCGGCGGTCCAGTCGACGCGCGGCCTCACTCCGTGATACTACCTGAGCGAAGTTTCCCGCTGGTTCGTCCAGAGGAGGGACCGTGAGCGCGATCGGGATCGTCTCGGCGGATTCACACATCAACACACCGCGCTACCTCTACGAGGAGTTCGCACCGGCGAGGTTCCTCGACCGCCTGCCGCGGGTCGAGTCCACCGACGAAGGCGACTTCTGGCTCTTCGAGGGGACCCGGCGACCCGGTGTGATCGGCCTGTCTGCGGCGGCGGGGATGAAGCCCGACGAGTACGGCGTGAAGGCCGTGCGCTTCGACGAGGTCCGTCCCGGGAGCTGGGACACGGCAGCTCGCGTGGCCGACCAGGAGCTCGACGGGATCGCCGCAGAGATCATCTACTACGCCGGGATGCAGGGCGACCAGACCCGCGACCTCGAGCTGCGGCACGTGATGTACCGCACCTACAACGACTGGCTCGCCAGCTTCGTGGGGGGCGCTCCCGACCGGCTCGTCGGCCTGGCGGCGATTCCCATGTGGGACGTCGAGTTCGCGAGAGCCGAGGCCCACCGCGCGGCGAAGCTCGGTCTGCGCGGCGCCATCATTCCGTCCTGGTCACCCGGAGAGTCCTACGTCGACTCGAGCTGGGACCCCCTCTGGTCCACCTTCGAGGAGCTCGGCCTGCCCGTTTCCATGCACCTCGGGACCCGCCCTCACTGGGTGCGGCTCGACAACTGCTCGCCCGCCTACCTCTCGGTGAGCAAGATCAGCATGGCCGAGCCGCTCGCCATCATGTTGTTCGGCGGTCCGCTGCTGAAGCACCCCGACCTCGAGATCGTGATGGCGGAGGCGGGCATCGGTTGGCTCGCGTACATGAAGGAGTGGATGGACAACGTCTACAAGCGACACCGCTTCTGGACGAAGCTCGAAATGCCCGAGCTCCCCAGCTCCTACTTCGAGCGCCAGGTGTTCTCGACCTTCCAGGAGGATCGCCCGGGAGTCGTGACCCGCCACTTGATCGGCATCGACAACATCATGTGGGCGTCGGACTATCCGCACTCGGACACCACCTGGCCCAACTCGCGAAAGTTCATCGACGAGCAGTTCTTCGACGTGCCCGACGACGAGCGCGAGAAGATCGTGTCCAGCAACGCGGCCAAGCTCTACGGCCTCGTATGACGGGGGCGAACCCCGGAAAGGAAACCATGCGTCTCGAGGGAAAGACCGCGATCGTAACCGGCGCTGCGAAGGGTATCGGCCTCGTCTATGCGGAGCGTTTCGCGAAGGAGGGCGCTCGGGTGGTGGTCGCGGACGTAGACGAGACCGCGGGCCGGGCCGCCGCGAAATCGCTGGCCGCCTCGGGCGACGCGGTCTTTGTCAGGACCGATGTCGCGGACGCCGGGTCCGTCGAGGCCTGCGCGGCTGCGGCGGTCGAGCACTACGGCAGCATCGATGTCCTCGTGAACAACGCCGCGCTCTACGGCGACTGGGACATGCGCGACCAGAGTTTCGAGTACCTGAAGAGGGTCTTCGAGGTCAACCAGCACGGCGTGTGGCTGATGACGCGCGCGGTGGCACCGAAAATGGCGGAGCAGGGTTCCGGGCGCATCATCAACCAGGCGTCGGGTGCTGCCTTCAACTACGCGAGCCCGCCGTCGCCCGACGGCGAGTTCCACGGACTTTCGTCCTTCAGCTATTCGCAGACCAAGTTTGGCGTCGTGGGTCTCACGAAATTCAGCGCCGCCCAGCTCGGCCGCTTTGGCATCACGGTGAACTGCATCGCCCCGGGCGTCGTCGATACCGAGGCCACCCGCAAGGCCGTTCCCGGAGAACTGCTCGAAAAGCTGGCCGACGAGCAGCCGATTCGCGGCGTCATCCAGCCCGAAGACCTCACGGGTGCCGCCGTCTTCTTCGCCTCGGACGAGGCCCGCTTCGTGACCGGGCAGATCCTGGTCGTGAGCGGCGGGCGCCACATGCCCTAGCGGTCCGGCCTCTTCTCCCTCGGAGTTCTCGTGGGACCCCTGCTGCCCGGTCCCGCGAGAACTCCGAGGGAGAAGAGCCCGGCCAGGTGTTGGGTTCGACCGCGTCGCTAGGCCGAGTACTTCCCGACGAAATCGCCGACGATCCGATTGAACGTCTGCGGATCTTCGAAGTACAGCGAGTGTCCCACCCCGGGAAACTCCGTGAGGTCGGCGCCGGGGATCAGGGCCTGGACTTCTCGCAGCGCTTCCGGGGCGAAGAGCTGATCCTCGGTTCCGGCGAGCATCAGCGTTGGCACCGCGAAGTCGACGAGCTGCTCCTCGGTTACCCCGGCCGCTGGGAGGCGGACCATCGCGTCGCTCGGCAGTGGCGCGTTCAGGCCGGAGATCTGGTCGTAGAGGAACGCGCGAGCGGGATCGCGGTCCGGGAAGTCCGGGGCGAGGGCGGCGTTGGCGGCGACGCCCTCTTTGCCGATGCGCTTCGCAGCGCGCGCGAGAGAGTCGCGGACACCCGGGGTGACGACGCCGGCGGGCGTGCCGCCGAGGATCAGGCAGGCGACCCGTTCCGGGTGGTGGAGCGCCAGCCGAAGACCCGTCCAGCCTCCCATCGACTGACAGACGATCGCCGCGCGTTCGACGGACTCGGCGTCGAAGATCGCGACCAGGTCGTCGGCGAAGTGCTCCGGGAGAAAATCTTCGCCCGCGCACGGCGAGTTCCCGAAGCCGCGGTGGTCGAAGGTGATGACCTCGTGTGTGGCGGCGAAGTGCGGGACCTGCTGCCACCAGCTCAGGTGGTTTCCGCCCGCCCCGTGGGCGAAGGCGAGGGGCGGTCCACTGCCACGGGTCTCGTAGTAGATGTCGACGCCGTGACTCTGAACTGTGGGCATGCTGCTTCTCCTCGTCGGAGTGCCATGGTACGCGCACCGCGCGGCTCGTGTCAGAGCGGGGTACCCTTGCCCTCGAAGGAGACCTCCATGGTCAACGCACTCGAGTCCTCCCCCTCACGCAGCGACCGAATCGAAAGCGTCGAGCAGCTCCGGGAGATCATCGGGGAATCGATGCCCGGCCTGGGCGAGAAGAACGAGGACCGTCTCAACGAGTTCTCCCGGGCGTATCTGGCGCGCTGCCCCTTCCTGGTGCTCTCCACCGCGGACGCCGAGGGCCACCAGGACGCGTCGCCAAAGGGCGATGCAGCCGGCTTCGTGCTGATCGAAGACGATCACCACCTGGTGATTCCCGACCGCCCCGGCAACAAGCTCGCGTACGGGCTCGAGAACATCCTCGCGAACCCGCGCGTCGGCGTCCTCTTCCTGATCCCGGGTACTCCCGAGACGTTCCGCGTGAACGGAACGGCGGAGCTCACCACAGAGCCAGCACTGATGGAGCGGCTGGCGGTGCGCGGCCAGCCCGCGAAGCTCGGTATCCGCGTGACGGTCGAAGAAGCCTTCTTCCACTGCGCGAAGGCCTTCATCCGCAGCAAGCTGTGGAAGCACGAAGAGTGGGGGGAGCGGCACAAGGTCTCGTTCGGCGAGATGTTCGCGAAGAAGGCGAAGGCCGGCCCCGAAGCCGCAAAGGCGCTCGACCGCGCCGTCGAAGAAGATTACGAGACGAATCTCTACTAGCGCGTCGACTTCGAAGAGGTCTCCGCCGAGATCCAGGCGATGTTCGACCGCAAGACGGTCGGCCGCACCAGCGCCAGGCTCTACTGAGCTCTACTCCCCCGGGGCTACCCGAACGCTCTCGCCGATCCGGTCGAAGAGCAGCAGCTTGCCGTCACCTCCCGACCAGACTGAAGCCGTTGTCCCTCAGGATCCAGCGCTGCTGGTCCGCCGGCAGGTGGTCGATGAGCTTCTGGAAATCACGAGGCTCGGCGAGACCTTCGGCGTGGGGATAGTCGGACCCCAGAGCGAGCATCTCGTGGCCCACGCTCTCGACGAGGCTCGCCACATCGTCCTCCGGGTACGGTGTGACGACGATGTGGCGCCGGGCGATCTCGGTGGGTCGCTCGGTGAGAGGGCCGCCGATCCACGGCCCGTTTCGCCCCATCCCCCTCATCTTGTCGATCCGGCCCATGAAGTAGGGGAGCCAGCCGGCGCCGTTCTCGACGCTCGCAACCTTGATGTTCGGGTAGCGGCCGAAGAGGTTGTCGTAGATGAGCTGGGAGAGTGCGCCCATCACCGCGACGTCGCCGTAGCTGTTGAGCCACTGCCAGGCCGAGAACTTGAATACGTGGGCATCCGGGTCGTAGCCCCAGAGTGGCGCGAGCGCTTTGTTGTGGCCTCCTTCCCCCTGGTGGAAGAGGACGGAGATTCCAGCCTCGTGGATCCGCGCCCAGAAGGGATCGAAGTAGGGGTCGCCCGCTGAGCGACCGTAGGCGTGCCCCGGTCTCAGATTGATGGCGCGCGCACCCAGGTGGAGCACCCGGTCGAGCTCCAGGATCGCCCGGTCGAGATCCCGGAGCGACATGGCCGCGGGGCAGAAGATGCGATCCCGGTACGCGTACCCCCACTCGTCCTCGACCCAGCGATTGAGGGCCCGCAGGTGCGCGTAGAGGACATCGGGATCCTCGATGCGATGCTCGGTCGATACGGCGGTCGAGAACATCGCGCAGGCCTCGATGCCCTGCTGGTCCATCAGCTTGATGCGCTCGTCCCGGTCTCGAAAGCCGGGAAGCGCTGGCATCAGTGTGTACCCCTCCCCGTCTTCACCAGACTTCAGCTTGCGGAGATACTCCTTCAGCGAACCGGGCCGCAGCACCCAGTCTTCCTGCCCGGGCTTTCGCTCTTCGCTCTCCCCGAACTGCTTCTCTTCGCCGAACAGCAGAAAAGCGGCGCTGAACTGGCCCTGGTACTCGGGCTCCAGATAGCGCGTGAACGCTTCCTCGGTCTCGTAGTAGTGGTTGTCCACATCGAACAGTCCGTAGTCGGCACGCACCATTTGGACCTCCTGTCGCCCCGCCGTTCCCCCAGGCTACGGCGCGTCTCCTTCAGATTCAATCCAGCTTCGAACGCCGCGCCCGCTCCGAGCCCATCGCGAATTGAATCCGGAACGATCCCCGGGCTACGCTGCTCGGAGATGGACCTGAGCTACGGGCACGAGATCGAGCGCTTTCGCGCGGAGGTGCGCGACTTCATCGAGCAGAACCGCGACCGGGCACCCAGGGGGCAGGGGGTCATGGGCGGGCGCGCTTCGGCTGCCATGCTCGCCTGGCAGACGCTCCTCCTCGAGCGGGGCTACGCGGCCCGCAGCGTTCCCCGCGAGTACGGGGGCTACGGGGGCGAGCCGGACCTCGTGAAGACGATCATCGTCGGCGAGGAGTTCAGCCGGGCGGGCGTGTCCGCCGGGGTTTCCGGTCCCGGCGTCGACATGCTCGTTCCCACCCTGCTCGAACACGGCAGCGAGGACCAGAAGAAGCGCTTCGTGACGCCCACCCTCCGGGGCGAGATCGTCTGGTGCCAGGGCTACTCGGAGCCGGGATCCGGGAGCGACCTCGCGAGCCTGCAGACCTCCGGCGTGGCAGACGGCGACGACTTCGTCATCAACGGGCAGAAGATCTGGACGAGCTCGGCCCACATCGCCGACATGATGTTCGCACTGGTGCGAACCGAGCCCGAGGCGAGAAGACACGCCGGCATCAGCTACGTGCTGATTCCAATGGACGCGCCCGGAATCGAAGTGCGACCGCTTCGCGGCATGACGGGGGATTCGGAGTTCAATCAGGTCTTCTTCAGCGACGTGCGTGTTCCTCGCTCGAACATCGTGGGCCGACGCGGTGAGGGCTGGGAGATCGCGCACACCACGCTCAAGCACGAGCGTCAGGTGGCCGGGAATCCGAGGGAGCTGGAGTCCACGCTGCAGTCGCTCATCGCGCTGATGGAAACCGAGACGTGCAACGGCGTCCGCGCCATCGACAACCCGCTGTTCCGGGAGCGGCTGATGCGCGCGCAGGCTCGCGTTCTGAGCCTGAAGTACCACGCGATGCGATTGCTGACCTGCGAGCTTCGCGGAGAGTCGCCCGGCGTCGCCGAGCTCGTGGTCAAGCTTCGGGCCTGTGAGCTCATGCAGCAGATGGCAGCGCTCGGCCTCGACGCGATGGGCGAGCTCGGTGTCCTCTACGACGGATCGAAATACGAGCGCGGAGCGGGGAGTTGGCCGTCGGAATACATGACGTGGACGGGCTTCATCATCGCCGGAGGCACCGCGCAGATTCAGAAGAACATCATTTCGGAGCGCGGGCTCGGCCTGCCGCGCGAGCCCAGGGCCTCCACCGAGAGGGCGTAGAGGATTTCGACAGTACTCGGCGGAGAGACGCGAATTGAAATTGAAATTCGTACCGCGTAGTGTGCTCGACCGTCCCTCGGAGACATCGGGGGTCCGTATCAGGAGGATCTGGCGATGCTCGACACCTCGGACCTCGACCGCTGGATTGGCGTCCCGCTCACGGGCGGCGACATCGTCGAAGACATTCACGTCAACGACATCCGCCGCTGGGCCCAGGCGATGCAGAACCCCTACCCACTGCACCACGACCGTGCGTGGGCGCGCGAGAGTCGCTTCGGCGACATCGTCTCGTCGCCCTCGTTCACGGTGAACACCACCTGGGGACACGGTGCCGAGCCGTCGATCCAGGGTGTCGTGCCGGGAACCCACATGTTGTTCGGGGGGGACGAGTGGTGGTTCCACGGGCCGCGCATCCGGCCCGGCGACGTGATCCGCTGCGAGAAGATGCTGTTCGACTACACCCAGAAAGAGACGAAGTTCGCGGGCCCCACGATCTTCTCTCGCGGCGACACCACCTACGCCAACCAGGCGGGCCAGATCGTCGCCAAGCAACGATCGACCTCGATCCGCTACCTCGCGGAGGAGGCGGCGAAGCGCATCCGCGAGGAGGAGACCGTCGACCCCGAGTGGAGCGACGAAGATCTCTACCAGCTCGAGGAAGAGAAGATGGACTACTACAAGTCCTTCCTCGACCTCGGCCACGATCGCCGGCTGATCGCCAAGAAGGGAGAGAAGATCGCACGGCGCCCGATCGGGCCGCACACGATCCAGTCCTTCACGACGGAGTGGCGGTCCTGCCTGTTCACCGTCTGGGGTGCCACGAACTACGACTACGAGGGCACGGAGTCCACCACCGAGACAGCGGGCTGGCTGCCGGAAATGACGAAGGACTTCGAAGGCGGAAAGGTCGACCCGGCGCGCACCGACGGCTTGTACCTCGGACCGTCGCGCGGTCACACGATCCCCCGCTACGCGAAGCTCATCGGCATGCCGCGCGGCTACGGCTACGGCGCATCGATGGGCGCGTGGGTCCTCGACTACGTGAGCAACTGGGGTGGGGAGTGGACCGACCTCAAACACTCGGACATGAAGTTCCGGGCGCCGGCCCTGACGGGCGACGTGACGTATCTCGATGGCGAGATCACGGCAGTCGAATACGAGCGCAAGAGCGGCCGTCCGCTCGCCACCGTTCAGGTGTCCATGACCAATCAGCTCGGCGCCGTACTGGCGGTCGGCGACGTCACGGCGCTGCTGCCGTCGGAGACCGCGCCCGAGTCCGAGTAGGCGAAGGGAGAACCGCTTCGTGACCAGCATTGGCAGCGTCGTCCGACGGGAGGACGCGAAGTTCCACCCGCCCGCGAACCGGGACGACAACTGGTGCGAAACCAACTGGTTCGGGTTCACCATCCCGGAAGAACGCATGCGCGGCGCCGCGTATGCGCTGTTTCGCACGAATCTCGGTGTCTGTCGCTCGATGATCCAGGTCTATAGCCAGGCGCGGCGACACGTCCTGGCCATGGACTACCTGCGCGATGACTACCACATCGCGATTCCACCGGGAAACCTCGACGACTACCGCCTGTCGAACGGTCTGCGCGTCAAGATGACGAAGCCCATGGAGGAGTGGATCGTCGAGTTCGACGACGGTCGCGGCAATCGCTGGGATCTGGTGCAGACGGCGCTCATGCCCCCGGTGAGCGTCACCGAGCTGGCGGTTCCCGATTCGGGAGTGGGCTACGCGATCTTCCAGCGCCACGACCCGAAGGAGCCCATGGTGACGGGGCACATCGATCAGACCATGCACGTGGAGGGAGAGGTCGTCGTCAATGGGCGCGCGCTCCGGGTCGACTTTCCGTCGAACCGCGACCACTCCTGGAGCCCGCGCCGGGAGTACGGGCACAACGTCATGGGCAACTTCGACGAGGCGCACTTCGGCCGCGACCTCTCGTTCCTGCTGCAGACGCGCAACGACGAGCTCGAACGCGGAACCGTCACCCACGGCTATCTCCGCGAGGGGCGCGAGGTGATCCCCCTGAAGGCCGGGGTCGGCCGCTACCGCTTCGACGACTGGGTCATCCAATCGCTCGAGTACGAGATCGAGGACGCAAAGGGTCGCACCCATCTGCTGCGCGGGGAGCCCGTGTCCTTCGCGGAGTCCTACCAGGCGAACGCCTTCACGATGACCGGGGTGGTGCGCTGGAGCCTGGTGGGCGAGACCGGCTGGGGGGACTTCAAGTGGCACTGGGACGTGCAGAAGATGCAGGCTGCCGTGCGCGACGGGCGCTTCAAGCTCTAGGCCAACAGGGGATTCGCCGGTGAAATACATCCTGGGCCTGCCCACCGACGACGTCGAGCGACGCGAGGAGTTTGGCACGGCTGTGGCCCTGACCGAGCTCGGAAGGGCGGCCGAGGACCTCGGCTACGAGGGCGTCTACGTCACGGATCACCCGGCGCCGACACCGAAGTACATGGCGCAGGGCGGACACCACGACCTCGATCCGCCGGTCGCGCTCGCCGTGGTGGCCGCGGCCACGCAGCGTCTGCGGCTCATGACCA
>SPKZ01011254.1_pt1 | contig 11357 bp, 10 predicted proteins | sample 2456571 | NCBI WGS metagenome assembly SPKZ01 (sample SAMN11192286, study PRJNA482655) | marine metagenome | biome: ENVO:00000447; feature: ENVO:00000244|ENVO:00000211|ENVO:00000569|ENVO:00002023; material: ENVO:00002151; isolation source: ocean water from marine abyssalpelagic zone ...
CGAATGGAATACTTCAGCAACCTTCGAGGCTTTTTCTTCTACCTTGACCTGCTCATAACCAAAATGGGTTGTATCGTTGTCATGCTTGCTCATGGAAAAATCTCGTCAAATAAATTACTCGATAGTGTACTTGATGGCGGCGCTTACCGAAATACTCAAATTGATAAAATTCAAACGATTTTGAACCCGATCTAAAATAATTAGAATTTTGCTGAACTATTTGTGACCGAGGCGCTCTATATATGTGAACTTATCTCTCTGTTCATTATATTTTTACGACACCTTAGTTTTTGAAGGTGTTTTTTTTTGTTTTTTTCAGCCATAAAAATCGGCTTTATCCCATACCACTGTTATCTATTGTTAATCCAATGATATCAAAGGGATTATGGTGGTGCTAAACGCAGGCGTTAGAATCACGAATGATTCGTTGAGCACCCTGCGTTAGCATTGGCATAATCTCACCTACAGCAATATGGAACAGTGCAAAAAAATCACACTGGTAATCACCTATAATAGCTATACACTAGCCGCCTATTCTCTCGACAACGAATCAAGTATGACCACTAGCAATCAATATAAACAGGGCATCATGTTTGCCTTTGCCGCCTACATTATGTGGGGCGTGGCGCCAATATATTTTAAAGCGTTGGGCAACATTGCGCCGATCGATATTCTATTACATCGAGTGCTTTGGTCTTTTTGCTTTGTTTTAATGTTGCTTATTGCTACAGGTGGCATTGCCAACATACGATTGCTGTTTCGCCAGCGGAAAAAAATGGCGATGTTGGCGGTTACCTCGATTATTATCGCCTTTAACTGGTTGTTATTTATTTGGGCAATCAATAATGGGCATATGCTAGATGCTTCTTTAGGGTATTACATTAATCCGTTATTTAATGTGTTGTTAGGAACCTTCTTTTTAGGCGAGAAGTTAAGAAAATTACAGTGGGCAGCCGTAGCCTTGGCTGTGTTAGCGGTGCTTATTGAATTAATATCGTTCGGGTCTATTCCTTGGTTGTCGCTGGCATTGGCGGGATCATTTGGCATCTATGGCTTAATGCGTAAGAAAATTAATGCAGATGCGATCAGCGGTTTATTTATTGAAACCTTATATTTGGTGCCATTAGCGCTGATTTATTTGACGTTTATCGATAGTAGTTCGCTGATTTTATTAACCAGCGACTGGCAGTTTAGCGTGCTATTGTTGGCCGCTGGCATTGTTACTACGTTACCGTTGCTCGCATTTTCAGCTGCTGCCATTCGCATTCCGTTATCAACGCTGGGTTTCATTCAATATATTGGGCCAAGCATGATGCTGGTATTAGCCGTGTATATGTATGGCGAGGTATTTGAGGTGCAAAAAGCCTACACATTTGGATTCATCTGGCTTGCGCTTATCGTATATACCTTTGATGGCGTTAGACATAGCATGAAAAAAAAACGTGCACGAAAAACAGCTAGTTAGTGGCTAACCATGTCAACATTTCTTTGGGGTAGTCGGTAAATAATCCGTCTACGCCCATGGCTTTAAATTCAGCAAATTGTTGTTGGTTGTTAACCGTGTAAACTAACACTTTTAGGCCACGTTCTTTGGCGTCATCGACCAAGGCTTGAGTGATAGATTGTGCGCAAAGGTTAATAGACCAAGCATTTAATTCTTGTGCAAATTTTGCATATTCTAACATAACACCCGCGCTAAGTACGCCGATTAAAATCCGTGGCTGACGCTGTTTTAGTTGCTGTAATTGGTGATGAAAAAAGCTTGAAATCAAAAAGTCATCATATTGCCAACCGGCCTCTACAAACTCCTCGATCAACATTATCAATCGGTCAATGCAATTGGTGTCTTTTAGTTCTATATTAATTATTACGCGGCGGTTAACGTGACTGATGACCTCTTGCAGCAAAGGGATCTGCTGACCATTACCGGCATCTAACGTGCGTAGCGTAGCTAATGTTTGCTGTTCAATATGGCCATTACCATTGGTGGTTCGATCAAGATGTTCGTCGTGCAGCACAATAAGCTCATTTGAGTGTGTGCGAATATCAACTTCGACCCATTGCGCGCCATGCTCAATCGCTACTTCGATAGAGTCTAATGTATTTTCAGGCGCGTATGCGCGAGCGCCGCGATGACCAATACATATCATAGATTTATCTCTTAATTAGGGAAATAGGTAGTAGCATCGTTAACTTGCCATGGCGGGTGTTTAATCATCGCTTGTTCAAATGAATCACTCTGAATGAATACGGCTAACCAGCGATGCAGTGCTGGGTAGGGGGCTTGTTCAAACCACGTTTTATCAACATAAGCAAACTGGCGTACGAATGGAAAGATCGCAATGTCGGCATAACTTTGTTGCGTGCCAAAAAGGTAATCTTGTGTTATGAGCTGCTGCTCTAATTGCTGTAAAAATAGTTCACCTTGCTCGCGATAATAGGATTGAGACTGCTCGGGATGGCGATCATGATACTTGTAGCGGTCAAGTGCCGCTTTAAACCAGCTGTCGTTGTCGCTAATTAAAGCCAGCTGCTCATCCGACGGAGCATCAAATGCTGCATTATCGCTATTGTCTCGCGCCCAACTCATGATGGCATCGCTTTCATCAATCACCTGACCGTTGGGTAATACTAATACCGGCACCGTGCCTTTAGGCGAGCTAAGTAGCATTTGTGGTGGCTTGTCTTTTAATATGATTTCTCGCAATTCTACAGTGATACCGTTTAATAAAATGCTCATGCGAGCACGCATGGCATAAGGGCAGCGGCGAAAACTGTATAACGTTGCGACGCTTTCGTTAGTTGATGACATATCAATTCATTGATGAGAGGAAATTGTTCTCATTGTAAGCTTTGCAACGAAAAAAGCCATCCCAAGGGGATGGCAATTTAAATGAACATAAGAATGTTGTATTATATGGCTTCTAAGCGAGCGTAAGCGACCACTAACCATTTACTGCCTAATCCGTCGAAACTGACTTCTACGCGTGATTGGCTGCCACTGCCCTCATAATTAATGATGATGCCTTCGCCAAATTTTGTGTGTAAAACACGTTGCCCTAAACTGAGCCCCGTTTGGTTAAACTTATCTTGGCTTTGCTCAAAACGGTTATATTGGTTAGGACGTGAGATCTGAGTCGTCAGGCGAATTTCTTCTACAAATTCCACGGGGATCTCTTTAATAAAACGAGATGGTTTATGAAATTTCTCTTGCCCATACAAACGGCGTGACTCGGCGTAAGTAATCACCAACTTCTTCATCGCACGCGTAATGCCAACATAGGCTAAGCGGCGTTCTTCTTCCATTTTATCGGGCTCTTCCATGGTGCGGGTGCTTGGAAACATACCTTCCTCCACTCCCGCAATAAATACCATCGGAAATTCCAAGCCCTTAGAGCTGTGCATGGTCATTAGTTGCACCGCATCGTCATATTCGTCGGCTTGCGATTCCCCTGACTCTAACGCTGCGTTGGCAAGAAATGCGCTAAGTTCACTCATTTCTTCGGCTTCTTCAGGGATCACAAAGTCATTCATGGCGGTTAATAGCTGATCTAAGTTGTCGAGCCTATCTTGGCCTCGTTCACCTTTTTCTGCACGATACATAGTGCGCAAGCCACTATGATCCATCACGAAATCACTCATCGAGCGTAAAGACATTTCGACACTGTCATCTTCGAGTTGGTTAACCAAGCTGAGGAAACTATTGACCGCATTAGCTGCGCGGCCGGTAAGAATTTTTTGCGTAATAAGCAGTTTACTAACCTGCCATAACGTCATGCCTTGTTGACGAGCGTTGAAACGCAGTTTCTCCATGGTGGTGGTGCCAATGCCACGGGTGGGTGTATTAACAACGCGCTCAAAAGCAGCGTCGTCATCGCGATTTGTCATCAGGCGTAAATAGGCGAGGGTATCTTTGATTTCTAAGCGATCATAAAATCGCAAACCACCGTATATACGATAAGGTAATTGCTGCGCCAGTAAGGCTTCTTCAATGACACGAGACTGCGCATTGCTGCGATACAAAATAGCCACTTCTTCTAAGTTGCCGCCTTGTTCATGCCATTCTTTAATTTTATTACTAATGAAACGTGCTTCATCGAGTTCATTAAACGCCGAATATAAGGAGATAGGATCGCCTCTTTCACCATCGGTCCATAATTTTTTGCCCAAACGCTCTGAGTTATTGCTGATCACTGCATTGGCTGCGTCAAGAATGTTAGCGGTAGAGCGATAATTTTGTTCTAACTTGATGGTAATGGCTTTAGGGTAGTCGGTTAAAAATCGTTGTAAATTTTCGACTTTAGCGCCGCGCCAACCGTAAATTGATTGATCATCATCACCGACAATCATCAGGTTATTGGTATTGCCCGCGAGCATTTTTATCCAAGCGTATTGGATGTTATTGGTATCTTGAAACTCGTCGACCAAAATATTGCCAAAACGGCGCTGATAATGGGTCAATACTTGCGGATTATGCAGCCATAATTCATGGGCGCGCAGCAACAACTCGGCGAAATCGACTAAACCCGCGCGATCACAGGCTTCTTGATACATGCGATACAATTCACGCATTTGCGTTTCATACGCATCGCCATAAGTATCAATGTGCTTAGGGCGTAAGCCTTCATCTTTATGGCCATTGATATACGATTGCACTTGGCGCGGTGGGTATGACTTATCATCGAGATTAAGGGATTTAAGCAAGCGTTTTAACATGCGTAATTGATCGTCAGAATCAATGACCTGAAATGCTTCGGGCAATTTCACTTCGTTATGGTGCATGCGCAATAAACGATGCGCAATGCCGTGGAAGGTGCCAATCCACATTTTACCCAACTGATCCCCTAATAAGCTCTCTACGCGATAGCGCATTTCTTTGGCCGCTTTATTGGTAAAGGTTACCGCTAGAATCGAAAACGTAGATTGTTTTTCAACTTTCATTAGCCACGCAATGCGATGCACTAAGACTCGCGTTTTACCACTGCCAGCGCCAGCTAACACAAGTTGTTGTCCAGCATTGGCCGCAACAGCAGCGCGTTGTTCTTCGTTTAAACCGTCGAGTAAAAGTGAAACATCCATTGGCAGTACATTCGTTAATTTTTCAGTGCACAGACTATAGCAAATACTGTACGTAAATACACCTAATGTAAATTATTCATGCGATTGTAAAATCTTGCGTTAGGCTTAGCCTACGTGCCCAAGTTGTCAGATAACTGTCTTGTTGGTAATAGTAATTAAGGTGTTGCTAATCTGTTAATGAACAGTTAGCATGCTGTTTTTTTTTATAAGGGAATATTAAAAATGAAGTTGTTTACTCTATCACTATTGCTGGTTCTTACCAGCGTATCAACATTAGCGAACTCGCTAATACCAATTGCTAGTTTTAATCAAATGCCTATGGTGCAAGATCCTATCCTATCACCAGATGGTAAAAATATTGCGGTGATCACTAACCGTGATGGCGTGACACAAGTCTCTATTGTGCCATTTAATAATCCAAAAAAGATGGTGCCGATTCTTGAGTTGGGTGCCGAAAAATTTCGCATTGAAACAATCTATTGGGCAAATGATGAGCGTGTCCTCGCGGTTGTTAGTCAACCCTTCAAAAACGGCATGAGACAAACTCGTTCAAGTCATATGTATTCTGCTGCTATTGACGGTAGCGATATTCGTGAACTTCGAAAGAAAGTTAAAAAAGCCGTAAACGAAGGTCAGAACAAAAGCGTAGACTTCTTACGTTTGTCACCGCATTTCTTAAGTATTTTTGAATCCGATCAAGATCATATTTTGGTTACAATGAGTGATAAGCGTGATAATTATTATTCGTCGGTGTTTAAGGTCAATGTAAATACAGGTGAATTCTTTAAATACATCCCTAACCGAGACAAAATTGATACATGGTATGTCGATGAGCAGGGTGAAGTATTAATGGCCATTGGTTCTGACATCGATCGTCATACTGACTTTCGCTATTATTATACGCGCCAAGATAATAAAGCAGACTGGGAGCTAATAAAAAAGCGTGAAAATTATAAAAGTTTCACATTTCGTCCTGTTTTATTTGAGTCAAAAAGTAACAGTGTCATCATTATAAGTGATTACAAGTTGTATAAAGACGCATTGTGGCGTTTTTACATCGCAACGGGAGAGTACGAATTACTCGCTCAAGCGCCTGGTGATTTAGACATTGATCGCGCATTAACTGTATTAGAGGGTGATAAACGTAAAGTGGTTGGTTTTAGTTATACCGATAACTTTAGTAAACGAGTTTATTTTGAGCCGGCGATGCAAAACCTTAATAAACAAATTACCGGCATGTTTGCTAAACGCGGTATACAGGCTTATCTTTATCATTGGGATCGGGCACTAAATCATTATTTGATTTATACAGTTAGTGATAACAAACCTGTTAAGTTTTATAGTTTTGACAAAAGCAAAGGTAAACTTTCACCGTGGTACGGCCAATTCCCTAGCTTAAGCAAACAAAAATTAAGCAAGGTTACCCCATTTGACTTTAAAGCACGCGATGGCATGTTATTGCATGGCTTTATCACGCTGCCAGAGGGCGTTAAAAATCCACCTTTAGTTATGTTTACCCATGGTGGACCTTATGGTTCTCAAGATACTCAATCTTTTGATACCTACGTTCAGCTTTTTGCAAGTCGCGGCTACGCGGTACTGCAAGTGAATTATCGTGGTTCGGGTGGTTATGGCAATAACTATTTAACTTCGGGTTATGCACAGTGGGGAAAAAAAATGCAAACCGATTTGTATGATGCATTAGCTTGGGTGAAAAATAAGAAACTAGCCGACACTAATAATGCTTGTGCTGTTGGCATAAGTTATGGCGGTTACGCTTCATTGGCCGCTGCCTTCCAGCAACCAGACCAATTTAAATGCATTGTCAGTATCGCTGGAGTGAGTGATATGGACGCGCAAGTTCGTCATTGGCGGAGAAACGGCTCGCTTAGTTATATTCGTAATGTGGTTAATGCTGCTGATGTTAGTCTAAAGCCCATTTCACCAGTACACTTTGCCGATAAGTTTAAAGCGCCTGTATTGCTAATTCACGGCCGTGTTGATACTAGTGTTAGCTTCCGTCAATCGGAAGACATGTATAAATCGCTTAAAAAAGCTAAGAAAGAGGTATCTATTGAGCTATTTAAGTTCGGTACTCACTACAGAGATGATGCGGAAAATCGTAAAAAATCGATGGGCTTGATGATTGATTTTGTTGGAAAATATCTAGACTAAACTTATAGCTATTGCTTAGTAAAAATCCGCTATTGTTATCAATAGTGGCTTTTTCTCAATCAATTAATCAATTAATCAAATAAAGCTAACAGTTCTTTTAATTGGTCAATTTCAAAGGTTGGCAATTGCAGCGGTTTTTTGATGTGCTGCAATGTTTTTTGATTGGGATTAAACCAACAGCTTTGCCAGCCTGCATTGCTAGCGCCTACTATGTCTGATACCGGATGATCGCCAACGTATAAAATGTCCGCGCTGGTTAATTGAAGTTTGTGTTGTGCCAACCGAAATAAATCGCTGGCCGGTTTCATCGCTAGTTGCTTGCTGGCACGGAGTGAAAACTCCACATAGCCGCTTATCCCCAACTGATTAACATCGGCATTGCCGTTGGTAATGACAAACAGGCGACATTTTTTCGCTAATTGGCGTAATACTTCAAAAGTATCATTGGTGATAACAACTTGATTTCGCCACTGTAAGAACTCACTTAATGCCGCTGTACTGCCTTGCTTAGCGTCAAGCGCACAATAACCTAACTGTAGCAGTCCTTGCTCAAGAGCCGCTAATCGAGACAAGGTAATATCATGGCTTAAACTAGGCTGCGCCGCGACAACGTTATGGCGTATTTTTAGCCAGTCGTTAAAGCCATATTGCTGAGTTTTAGGGTACTGTTGATTGAGGAATTGTTGTAACTTTTGTTCGGCTTGTCGCAATACCGGTAAATTGTCATACAAGGTATCGTCAAGATCAAAGCCGATAGCTAATGGGCGTCTATGAGGCTTGTAACAACGTATGCTCATTTACAGTAATCGATTGATTAAGCTAGAAATTAAGCGGCATAACTGCATCAACATTAAATTGTTCATTTCAGGGTGGAAGTGATTAGGATCGTCACTGGCAATGGCTAATAAGCCTAATTCACCATGTTTACCAAGAGCTATAAGTGCCACTGAGCCAACTAATTCATGCTCAAACAATAGATGCTGTTCTTGTTGATTAATACGCCCAAAATAATGCTCGTTACGATCTAAGCGTTGCACTAATAGATTATCTAACTCGCTGCGTTTAATGAGCAGTGAAGCCGGCGCATTATCAGGAAAAAGCTTTAATTTCACTTCACTTAGATCGAGTCTTTTCACAAAGCAATCGCTAATTTGTTGTTCCAATTCGGCTAACGTATGGCAGTCTAATAAAACAAAAAATAAACGAGTAAATTTTTGATACAACTGTTGGTTTTGTGTTGCGATGCCCATTAACGAAGTGATTTCATCTTCTAAGGAGGTGATTTTATCGCGCATTATCTTTTGTTGACGCTGTACTAATGAAACGGTGCCATGTTCATGTGATGGCACCGTTAAACTCGTTAGTAGTTGTGGCTGCTGCTGGAAAAAATTTGGGTTTTGTTCAAGGTACTCGACAATGAGTGCTTGATCTAATACTTGAGATAACTCGTCTAACTCATTGTTCATATTTTAATTTGTCCATCATAAACATGTTCTGCAGGGCCGGTCATTTTTAAGATGCTATTATCGCCACGCCAATGTATTTGTAAGCTACCGCCGGGTAAATCTACGGTAACGTTTTGATCAAGCAAGCCTTGTTTTTGACCAACGGCCACCGCTGCACATGCGCCAGTGCCACAAGCGCGCGTCTCACCAACACCTCGCTCATAAACGCGTAGCTTGATATGGCTGCGCGATATAATCTCCATGAAACCAACGTTAGTGTGCTCAGGAAAACGTTCATGACTTGATAGAGCAGGCCCTAAGGTGGCGACAGGCGCTTGTTCAACATCGTCAACCGTTAGCACACAATGGGGATTACCCATAGAAACAACGCCACACAACACGGTTTCTTGTTCGGTACGCAATATATAATTGTTCTCAATTTTATTGGCTTCAAATGGCACCTTAGCGGGTTCAAATTGAGGCACACCGATAGAGACTGTAATCATGCCGTTGCGCTCATGTTTTAGCTGCATTTTCCCGCCTTTGCAACTCACCCCCAAACGATAACGATTGCTTAGGCCTTTAAGGCGAACAAAACGGGCAAAACAGCGTGCGCCATTGCCACAGTTTTCAACTTCACTGCCATCGCTATTGTAAATGCGATAATGAAAGTCTAAGTCGGGATCGTATGGCGCTTCAATCATTAATAGTTGATCGAAGCCTATGCCTGTATGGCGGTCAGCCAATTTTATGATTTGCTCTTTCGACAAAAAAATATTTTGCGATACAGCGTCAATCATCACAAAATCGTTACCCAATCCGTGCATTTTAGAAAATTTTAATAACATTTAGTTTCTTATAGTGTGACCCTAATCCATTAACGGTCATCGCTGATTATTTATACCCGTCATCCTTGAAACCGCAGTTTTATTAAGAAATACGTCCTGTATTTCTCCAAAGGCCGCCGTAAGCGACGTTCAAAATATTTCCAGAATATTTTGTGTCTGTGCTGTAAACCACTATCACTTATAGACATAAGCTCAGGCGGTTTAAAACTTGACGGCTTCACTGTAATTCCAATGATTTTGGGTATAGCTTTGCGATAACTCAATGGTTAATGATCAAGGTTCTTTGTTTCGCCTCGCCATAAATCTGCTAAAGTTTCGCGTTCGCGAATGATGATGGCTCTGTCTTTATCGACCATCACTTCAGCAGCCTTTACCCGAGAATTATAATTTGATGCCATGGTAAAACCATAAGCACCCGCCGAACGAACCGCAATGAAATCGCCTGCCTTTAGGGCTAAATCACGCGATTTACCTAAAAAATCCCCAGTTTCACAAATGGGACCAACTACATCGTAGTTTTTAGTGGCTTGTGTTGTGCGTTCTACTTCAACGATCTCTTGCCATGCACTATATAATGCTGGCCTGATTAAGTCATTCATTGCCGCGTCAATAATGGCAAAATTCTTGTCTGGCGTTTCCTTAAGGTACTCAACCTGAGACACCAAAATGCCAGCGTTGGCCATAATGGCACGCCCTGGTTCAAAAATAATCATTAGCTGTGGATAGTCAGCTAAGCATTCGGCCAGTGCCTTGGCATATTCAGCAGGTTGTGGTGGTGTTTCGTCTTGATAAGTCACGCCTAAACCACCACCAACGTCAAGATGACTAAGACTAATGCCAAGCGCTGTTAATTGATCCATTAAGCCCAATAGCTTTTTTAAGGCATCGGTAAATGGCAATAAATCGGTTAGCTGCGAGCCAATATGACAATCCATGCCTTTTATTTCAATCGAAGGGGACTGCGCGGCCATTTGATAGGCTGCGATGGCGTCGGTCATGTTAATGCCAAATTTGTTTTCTTTTAAGCCTGTAGAAATATAAGGATGAGTGCCCGCATCAACATCTGGATTAACTCGAATAGAGATTGGTGCCACCATATTCATCGACGCGGCGACTTCGCTGATACGGCTTAACTCTGGCAGCGATTCAACATTAAAACAAAAAATCCCAACTTTTAGCGCATAGCGTATTTCTGCGACAGATTTGCCAACACCCGAAAAGACTACTTTTTGTGGGTCGCCTCCTGCTTCTAGGACTCGGGCTAATTCGCCCATGGATACAATGTCAAAACCGGAACCTAATTTAACCAGGGTATTTAAAATAGCCAAGTTAGAATTGGCCTTTACCGCATAACAAATGAGATGTGGCTGATTGCCTGCCGCCTTATCAAAAGCGTGCCAATGGCGCTCAATGGTGGCGCGCGAATAAACATAAAGCGGCGTGCCATAAGTTTCGGCTAATGTCTTAACTGGTAGTTCTTCTGCAAACAATTGTTGTTGCTTAAAATTAAAAAAATCCATTATTTTTTATCTTCTTTAGGCTCAGGTTTTGGTTGATTACTGTCTTTTTTCGGCTGATTACTTTCTTTTTCAAGTTCAATGTCAGAATGATAAAGAGGTCCCTTCTGACCACATCCGGCCAGCAAAATGAGCGAAATGAATAATATAGTTAATTTAGACATCGTTTATCCGGTGCTTATTGTTTCAATTAGCCCTATAATCGCACTGTCTATGATAAAAGCAATATTTTTGAGGTTGATATGAACGATAGTGAGTTTCAGCAATTAGTTGATGATCACCTAATGGTTATC
>SPKZ01012574.1_pt1 | contig 11345 bp, 9 predicted proteins | sample 2456571 | NCBI WGS metagenome assembly SPKZ01 (sample SAMN11192286, study PRJNA482655) | marine metagenome | biome: ENVO:00000447; feature: ENVO:00000244|ENVO:00000211|ENVO:00000569|ENVO:00002023; material: ENVO:00002151; isolation source: ocean water from marine abyssalpelagic zone ...
ATGACGGATGCGCCTTTCTTCATCGACAAGATGCCCAACAACTTCAGCCACATCGGCTTGATACACCTGATATTACCTAACGCCAAGATTATCGACGCGCGTCGCCATCCTATGGATTGCTGCTTTAGTGGTTATAAGCAGCTGTTCGCCTCGGGGCAGGGCTTCAGTTATGGCATGGACCGCATAGGCAACTACTACCGGGATTATGTCGATCTGATGGATCACTGGGATCGTGTGCTTCCAGGGCGTGTATTGCGAGTTCAGTACGAGAACATGGTAGACGATACCGAAGCGCAGGTTCGCCGGCTTCTGGATTACTGCGGCCTTCCCTTTGAGGAGCAGTGCCTGGCATTTCATGAAACGCAGCGCACGGTGCGAACCGCCAGCTCAGAGCAGGTGCGCCAACCTATCTACCGCAGTGGTATGGGGCAGTGGGAGCCGTTTTCCCGGTGGCTGGACCCACTGCGGCAGGCGCTGGGTCCGGTGCTAGAGCGTTACCCAGAAAAGTAGCGGCGTTTAGCTCGAGGTCGTGATGCTGCTGTCGCTGGCGACCTCTTTAAGTAACCACTCCCGAAACAGCGCGATCTTATGCTGCTCTCGGCGCTCCTTGCGGCAGGCAAGGTACCAGCTGCGCGGGTTTGGGATTGCGTTATCTGGAAACAGCTCGACGAGCGCACCGCTGGCCAGGTCACGTTCAATGTAGGGTTGCTGACCCAGTGCCACTCCAAGCCCTTGTGCAGCGCTTCCCAGGGCCAGATCATAGCTCTCGAGTTGCAAGCCATTTTCGCAGTCAATCTCTTGTAGGGCATGTGCGGCTAGCCAAACCTGCCAGTCCTCTCTAGACGGGTACACCTGTATCAGCTGCGCACTCGCCAGATCGGCAGGCGATGCAAAAGGTCCATGCGTATCTCGGTAGCTTGCACTGCAGACGGGGGTCATCGTCACATTAAATAAGTGTGCGTAGTCCAAGCGTTCATCCGTGGGCTGTGTGATCAGAATCGCCGCGTCAATATCGCCGTAGTCGAAGTTCGCATCGGTCTGTGCTGTGGTGAGCCGTACTTGAACGTCCGTATGTTCCTGCTGAAATCTTGCCAGACGCGGTAACAACCACCTGCTGGTAAACGTGGAATACACCTGCAGCGTCAGGATAGAGACCAGCGAACTGCTAGTGACGGCGCGGGTGCCCTCGGCAATCTGGTCAAAGGCTTCTCGCAGGATGGGGTAATACAACTCCCCCTGCGCAGTGAGCTCAATACCGCGAGCTTGGCGGGCAAATAGGGCCAGGCCCAATTGGTCCTCCAGTCCCTTTATCTGGTGGCTGATGGCTGACTGGGAGACGCTGAGTTCTTCGGCTGCGGCTTTAAAACTCAGGTGTCTGGCTGCGGCCTCAAAGGTACGCAATGCGTTGAGCGAGGGAAGTCGACGGGATTTTGCTGGGTGCATGATGCGGCCAAACGGTTTTTCAGAATTACGAATAGTAGCGACTACAGCCGCTTAAACATAGGCGCGTTGATGGTAGAGTGCGCGCTTACCGTTCGCTGCGTGCCGCCATGAAAAACGTCGTCTTATTCTTACGCTTTGCTGTGTCTACTGTGTTGGTTTGCGCAATGCCTGCCTGGGCACAGCCACCCGTGTTGAGCGCAAATGGGGTTAACTATCAGGGACAGTGGTTGCAGGCAGACCAGGTTCAAGCCTTTTACGGTGTGCCGTTTGCCCAGCCGCCAGTCGACGATCTTCGTTGGCAGGCGCCGCGCCCGCTTCATGATGTCGGTCCTACAGCCGGGAGGGTATTGGCGCATGCGACTCAATTCGCAGCCGCCTGCTATCAGGGACCGCATATCGCCAACTGGTATCGCGGGGTGGTTGAAAGCTTTGGTGGTGATCCCGATACGGTGCTGCAGCCGCCGGTCGCCGAGGACTGTCTTTATCTGAATATCTGGGCGCCTGCAGGTGCAGAGCCGGGCAGTTTGCCGGTGATGGTGTATGTCCATGGCGGCAGCAACAAGGGGGGCTTCTCCTTTGAGCCCAATTACCACGGGGAGCACCTCGCCGCGCGGGGTGTTGTGGTTGTCAGCGTTGCCTACCGCTTGGGGATATTCGGATTCTTCAGCCACCCGGAACTGCAGCAGTCAAATTTTGCATTGCTGGATATTGCAGCAGCCCTCAGGTGGGTGAAGGCACATGTGAGTGCGGTCGGTGGAGATGCCGGCAACATCACCCTGGTGGGCGAGTCCGCCGGTGGCAATAACATCATTCACCTCATTGCTAGCGATTCGTCACCTGAGCTATTTCAACGTGCCGTTGTGCAGAGTGCAGGTTGGGCCATGGACAGCAGGGTGACGCGGGCCGCAAGCTTGGCAACGGGAGAGCAGGCGGATGCTGACTTAGCCGGCGGTAAGGGCTTGGCTGCCTTGCGTCAGGTCAGTGCCCAGGCGCTGCTGGAACACGCTGAGCGGATGGCGCTGGAGTTTGATCCCGTTGTAGATGGCGACACAGTGACTGCCCCGGTTGCCGACTGGCTGGTATCTGCTGGACCGCTGCCTGACCTACTGATTGGCAGCAATGCCGATGAGTGGAAAATGTACCTTGATGAATCCGCCAGCCTGACTCAATGGTTCGAAGACAGTGGGCTTACGCCTGATCAGATAGCGGCACTGAGCTACGAGCTGGGCGAAGCGGCGCTTGCCGACGAGCGCAGTGCACTAGACCGGCTGATTACAGCGCAGCAATTTGTCTGCCCTAGTCTGGCGCTGGCACGGCAGACCCGCGCTGCAGGGGCTGCCAGTTACGTGTATTTGTTTGCACGCCAACGCGCCGGTGAGCAGGCGGCAACCATGGGTGCCTATCACGGCGCAGAGTTACCCTATGTCTTCAACACCCACGACAGCTGGCTACCGACGAGTGCGGTGGACCATGCGATCACTGAACGGATGATGCAAGCCTGGCTAAACTTTGCCGCGCAGGGCGACCCCAACCCGGTCAGTGGCGACGGTTTGATGTGGCCTGAATTCGATCAGCGCTCGCTGGCGTATCGGTTAGATACCACCGATGCGGTGCTTCCTCACCGGGACAGCAAGCTCTGCCAATTGCTGCGGCTATAAGCTGCGTTCGTTAGCCAAGCTCCGGTAGCTCTAATCAAGTGGCTGGTGCTTAGACGGGTGAGGATTTCTGTATTGTCCTGAAATTAATTTCAGGTGATTCTCGCGGGCGTTTTCTCCAAAATTGCCGCGTTCGTTCCAGAGCGTATGTCCACTATGTCTCGGTTATTGTCGTGTATGGATTCCCTCTATCTGGAGGTGTTTCCCGATGCCAAGATTCATGAACAGCTACTCAGTTTGCCCGCCGGCTCCCACGTTGGTTTGACCTGCTCTCCCAAGAAGGGTCTGCAGACTACATTGGACCTGATGACGCAGTTGCATGGCAGCGGTCTCGAGTTGATTCCACACGTGGCTGCGCGCCAGGTCCGCGACAAAGCACATCTGCAAGATGTCCTCGATCAATTGCATGAGCAGGGTGTGGAGACACTGTTCGTGCCCGGTGGCGATATGGCCAAGCCCGTGGGCAGCTATGACAGTGCTCTGGCGTTGTTGCGTGATGTGGCAGAGCTGGGTCACTCGCTCAGGGACATCGGAATCGCCGCGCATCCGGAGGGTCACCCGGAAGCGTCGAACGAAGCACTGCAGCAGGCCCTTCTGGATAAGCAGCCTCTGGCGACCTACATGGTCACCCAGATGTGCTTCAACGTGCCTCTGATGATCGACTGGCTGAAGGGCATGCGCGCTGCCGGCGTGAGCTTACCAGTGTGGTTTGGATTGCCGGGGGTGATGGACAGGCTAAAGCTGTTCAAGACGGCGCTGCGCATTGGTGTAGGTGAGTCAGCGCGCTTCGCGCGCAAGCAAAAGAGCTTGACCGGTGCGCTGCTGGGCGCTTCCCGCTACACCCCGGACGACATTCTGATGGATGTGGCTCCCGCACTGGAGGATGAGGCCCTGGGTATCGGTGGCTTCTACCTGTTTAGTTTTAATCAACTGGAGGAGACGTTGGCCTGGCGCACCCAGTTACTGCAGGACCTGAAGGCCAAGACAGCCTAGGACATACAATAATGAAACACTATGCAACGCTTTCACCCCAACTCAGCATTGGCCCACGAGTACGCAAGTCTCCGTTCTACGAGGCAACACGTTCGGCTGGAGCTCAGTCCTTTACGATTTACAATCACATGTACATGCCCACCAGTTACGGCGACCCCTTGGCGGAATACTGGGCAATCGTCGGTGGCGTGACGCTGTGGGATGTTTCCAGCGAACGCCAAATCGAAGTATCAGGCCCCGACGCGGTGGCGTTCACCCAGTTGCTAACCCCACGCGACATAGCATCCTGTGGCGTAGAACGTTGCCGCTACGTGGTTTTTACTGATGACAATGGCGGCATCATTAATGACGCTGTCATGTTAAGGCTGGAAGAGGATCGCTTCTGGTTGTCGCCAGGCGACGGTGACGTGCTGCTGTGGATTAAAGGCGTTGCTGCACGTTCTGGTATGAACGTACGCGTGCACGAGCCCGATGCCTCTCCATTGCAATTGCAGGGGCCCCTCGCACCTAAGGTGGCGCGAAAGCTCTTCGGCGATGTGGCCATCGAAATGGGCTACTTCCACTTAAAAACCCTGGAGCTGGAGGGCATTCCGTTGGTACTCAGCCGCACGGGTTGGAGTGGCGAACTGGGTTATGAGCTGTACCTGCAGGATCATAGGCTGGGTACAGAACTGTGGGATAAGGTTATGGCGGCCGGCGAGGAGTTTGGCATTAGCCCTGCCACGCCGTCGGCTATGCGCAGTATCGAAGGCGGCTTGCTGTCGTATTGCTCGGACATCACGCTGGACGACAATCCCTTTACCCTCGGGCTTGAGCGTCTGTTGGATCTTGATAAGCCCCATGATTACATCGGTAAGTCCGCGCTGCAGCGCATCGCAAAGGAAGGGCCACAGCGTCGTCTGGTCGGAGTAAACATCGACGGCGCGGCGCTTGCCGGCAACGAAGAGTTTTGGCGAGTGCTGGCGGATGGCGAAGTCGTGGGCCACCTTACGCGCTGCTGCTTTTCGCCCCGTTTAGAGCACAATATTGGGCTGGTCAACGTAGCTGCGGGCTACGCCGCGCCGGGTTCTAGTGTCCAGATTGAAGTGCCCGGTGAGGGTGTGCGCCAGGCTACCGTGGTGGCGCTGCCCTGGTTTGAATCCGAACGCAAAATTCCGGCTGACATCTAGAGCTCGAGCATGTTGCTATTCAAGGCGCCGTGCGGGTAAGTCCCGATCTGGCGCTTGCAGCCAGTCGCACATGGCCAATGCCTCGTTGGTGTAGGTGCGGCGCTCGGCCTGGTCAAGGCCGAGCCAGCGGAGCGTATTCATCAGCCACCGATCCGCAGGGCCGGGCAGCAGGCCTGCGCCAGGCGTGCAGCAAATGTGATGCCAGTGCAGCAGTCCGTTTGCGAAGTGCAGCACCTCTCCGTTGGGCGAAAATGTGTAAGCCAGCTTGGCCGTCTCGGGTAGCGGCGGGCCTGCTGTTATCGAGCGGGCAACCACCACAACAGTGTCGGCGGTGGGTGTGTGCCTCGATACCAGCTGACGGTAATGTCGAGGACTGCCAACACCCAGATCAAATGCCGCCCATGCCAGGCACTGCTTATCGGTTGATGGATGCCTTTCTGCTGTGGCCGTTGTGCCTTGTCCCTCAATGAATTGCGGATACCAGGGGTGATGCGACAAAGATGCCTGCGCATACAGCAGCTCGCCAACTTCCTTCAGTGAGGGTATCGATTGCGCGGGTATGGCGATATGCGTCTCGTAGCAGTAGGTGCCGGCGGAGGGCACCCAGTGCTTTCGGGTATCTGCCTCGGCCACCTTCCTATGTGCATTACGATGCGACGCTGCCAGTTCTGCCAGTATCAGCGCTGTGCCTGGCGCTTCCTTGGCGGCTTCCTGCTCTGTAATTTCCTGAGCCTGCATGGAGAGTTCCTGACTGTGTGACTCAACACTAGCCCAGAGAGGGAATGCACTGTAGGTCAATGGGCACGGACAATTGAACTATCCGCGCATCTGTTGTCGCATACCGGTAGAATTCCACTCGCGTTACGCGTGTTACTCAGGATCGATACCATGCAGGCAATCAAGCAACTGCTGCTTTCTCGAATGTACTGGCTGGGCATAGCTGCAGGCGGCGTCGCCCTGCTGGGCATAGCGCTGTATTACCAGCATGCGCTGGGAGACGAGCCCTGTCAGGTTTGCGTGCATGTGCGGGTGTGGGTGGCGGCCTTCACGCTACTGGCGTTGGTGATGGCGGCCGTGCCACTGAACCGCTGGCTGCAGCTAGCAGGCAATGTAGTGCTGTGTGTCTGCGGGGTCGGTGTGGCCGAGCGCGCGTATTACCTGTACCTCATTGAGAACGGTCGCGGTGAGGGCAGTTGTGAGTTTTTCCTGGGCTATCCGAACTGGTTTGCACTGGATAAGTGGATGCCAGGGGTATTTGAAGTGCGTAACCTGTGCGGATACACGCCCGAGATGTTCTATGGCCTTACCATGGCAGAAAGCCTGGTGCTTACCGGTGCCGGCGTCGGGTTGCTGGCGTTGCTAACGGCTTGGCTGTGGGTTAGCCAGCGCTAGCTCTTTACTCGTCGGCGGCTTCAATAACCCTGCGTTCGATGTGACGCGCCAGAATACGCTGTTTCTCGGCCAATACCTTTTTGTCAGCCCTTAACGCCCAGAGTTTGTCACGCGCCTGGCGGTAACTCTGCTGGGTATCGACAATGCACTGGGGGTAGTCCACAGCGTACATTTGCTGCTCCATGGGCGTGAGTGCCCATGGCGTGTGAACAATGGGTGCGGGCAGTTCCTCCAACTCCGGACACCAGCGCTTGATAAACACTGCGTTGGCGTCGTGTTCCTGTGATTGCTTTACCGGATTGTAAATGCGGATGGTATTGATGCCGGTTACGCCTGCTTGCATCTGCATTTGTGCGTAGTGAATGCCTGGCTCGAAGTCTAGGAATAATGAGCCGAGATACGCGGCACCGGTGCGCCAGTCCTGCCACAGGTGGTGACAGAGGAACGAGACCAGCATGGCGCGTGACCGAAAGTTTACGTAGCCGGTAGCTCGAAGGCATCGCATGGAGGCGTCAATCAGTGGGTAACCCGTGTGGCCCGTTTTCCAGGCGTCCAAAAGCTCTGCCTCACGCCCGCGGGAGTGTGCCAGATAGCCGCGGTTGATGTCTTCAAACTCCATACGGCACTCCATTTCAAACTTTTGTATAAAATGACAATGCCAGTGCAGTCTCGACTCGAACGCCGATAAGGCCCGAGGCCATACCCCTAGCGCCTGCCGCTGTAGAAGCGCTTGGTAGACCTGCCTGATGCTGAGATTCCCCCAAGCGATGTAGGGGGAGAGGCGGGAACAGCTCTGGCGACTCGCCTCAGGCTTGGAGATATGTGTGGCGTAATGGCTGGCCCGGTTGCTCAGGAAGCTATCCAGGGTTGCCTGGGCAATGCATTCACCACCCGCCTGAAACGGCGCGCTTTGCGTTCGCCATTTTGCCGGTGGCTCTCTTACAATGAAGGGTGATAGTGCCAGTGTCTCTGCGCCCATGGCGCGCAGCTGCGATAAATCTACCGTCGCCTGAGGCGCCGACATCGTCTGATGCCATTGCCGGTTCCAGCCTTTACGTGTTCTCAGGCCACGAAGTACGCCGTTAGTTGGAAACTCCCGCCAGCGAACTTGCTGTGTATCGCACCATTGAGCGACATGCCGGTCGCGGGCAAAGGTAATGTCCAGGCCGGTTTCCTCGTGGCTCAACAGCGCGTTGATGGTGAGGGACTCGTGCAGTGTGCGAAGAATCTCTACCGCGTCACCGCGGCATATCACTAGCGGCAGGCTGAAGGCTGCCAGCTTCTCGCGCATGTCCTCCAGGCTCTGCCAGACAAAGCGCCAATGCCGATCCCGGTAATGCGCGTCACCGAGTAACGCAGGCTCAAAGATATAGAGCAACAGTGTCGGCTTGCCGTCCTGCGCGGCCGCCGCCAGCGGCGCATGATCCTGCAGTCGCAGGTCGCGCTTAAACCAGACAACGTTGATCGACACGTATCAGGATGCTCTGGCAAAGGGGTAGGCGACAGGCGTGTTATCCTGCACGTGCTCAATACGGCAGTCGGCGCGGTTCATGGCTTGAAGTATCAGTCGGTAGGCGTCGCGATCAAAGTATGCCGCGGTATTGGTATTGCGGTCCTCGGGTGCGGTGTCGGTGAGCCCTGACTCTGCTGCCCTGCGAGCGGCAGCGGCGGTGGCGTAGCAGCCGCGAAACAGCCAATGATCTATCAGGCAATAACTGCTGGCGGGCTTGCCGTTGATGTCGACGCCGTTTTCTACTATCACAACGGGCCCCGAAAACGGCCACGCAAGAATTTGTTCGCTTTCAAGCAAACTCAGCAATCGCTGATTATGTGCCTCCGGCGACTCCTCGCCGACACAGGCGCCGTCGCACCGTCCGATCTGGAACTGGAAGCAGGGCGCACGACTTTTGTCCAGCCCAAGCACCAGTAGGCACAGGCCATGGTCGCGGGCGAGTCGTCTAAGCGTCGACTCTACATGGCGCTTGTTGTGGTAGAGACCAAAGCAGTCTCTGCTGCGCTCGCCGCGGGCGATAAAATCCGTTGCTAATGGCTGCAAAAACCCCTCGCCGTCAGGCTGCAGCTCAATCGTGAGCAGCGTGCGCCGTACGCGCTGCCGGCGGTTGTAGAGTGGGACTTCCATCTTTATCGCGTGGTTCTCAGTTAGGAGCGCTGCCATCTCGCCGACGGTGGGGGTGCAGTCGATGCGTGCCACCTGGCGCATCATGCGCTGCTTACGGCTGGGGATGCGTCCGGAGCGAAGATGCTCGCGGATACGCGACTCCATACTCACGCTCTTGCCTACGTACAGCAGTACCTCCGTGTCACTGAAGAACCGGTAAACACCGCAGCAGTCTGGCACGGAGGCTACCCGTCTATCGCCAACGGTAATGGTCGGTTCTGTCTGCTCGTCAGTCATGACGGTATGATCTGTCAGATCAGTGACGCTGCACAGCGGTGTACAGGTTGTGTCGTAGGCGAACTAACCGCTGATCGGGCGCATTAGCGTGCCTGAAAGGCCTGGGGGCGAAAATGAAAACAAGCTTCAGCGTGGTAGCGATTATCGTTTTAGTCCTGGTGCTGCTAGGCACTTACCGCGAGGCACAGTTTGGAACGACAGCCTTGTCGCGACCGGAACTGGTCGTCGGCCCCTCGGTAGAAGTGGCCATCGTCGCCAACGCCGTTGGTGGCAACCTGACCTTCATCAACTTGGCCAGTCGGCAAGTGCTGGGCGAGCGCAATGTGATTGCTGATGGCATCCGCCCGGGTGTTTTCAGGGATCCCTTGCAGTGGGCCCTGCAGCCTTTGGTGGAGCGCAGCGGGGGTAAGAACTATGCACAGGATACGGATCTCTCGCCGGACGGTGCTGTGGTGTATGTGTCCCGTGGTTTTCTCGGTGATGTGATCGCGATGGAAATCGCGACCGGTGATGTTCTTTGGCGCACCCCCATCAGTGGCTTGCGCGCTGATCACATGGCCGTCTCGGCCGATGGCAAGCGGCTATATGTGTCTGCGCTGATCTCCAGCGGTAACGTGGTTGATGTGCTTGACGCGCATACCGGCAAACACATTGGCGATTTTCCCGGTGGGAGCTGGCCCCACGATATCCATGAAAATCCCACTGGCGACAAAATCTATGTCGCAAGTCTGGGCGATATGACAGCGCATTTGGCCGAAAGAGGAAACGATCCCGAAGCCTACCTGGTGTCCGTGGTGGATGCAGATGGTTTTCAAACCTTGGCGAAGCACCGGTTCAGGGCGGGTGTGCGACCTTTTGCGGTAACGGCAGATGAAGGCAGGGTATACGCCCAGCTTTCCAATGAGCACAGCGTTGTTGTCTATAGCCTTGCGCAGCGAGAGTTGTTGCATGAGCTTGCGTTGCCGGTTGCTGAGGGAGTCACCGAAGCTGACTGGGACTTTGAGTCGCCTCACCACGGATTGGCTCTGTCGGGCGATGAGAGCACATTGTGCCTGGCGGGCCGAGCCTCCGATTATGCGGCCTTAGTCGATGCCGAGTCACTGACCTTACGCAGCGCTGTGCCAACCGGAGATGCACCGTCATGGGCTGCGATCGATAGCACCGATACTCTCTGTGTGTTGGCAAACAACCGCAGTGACGACGTATCACTGATTGCGCTAGTTGAGGGCATGGAGGTGGCGCGCTTGCCAGCGGGCCGCGGGCCAAAGCACGTGACCATAGGCAAGGTGCCCAAAGCGGTACTCGACTCGCTGGCGCGTGACTAGATAGTGGCTAAAGACAGACTAGAGGGATATCCCGATCACGAGAGCGACATCAGAGCGAGTTCGTGTGTGATTGGTGCTCACCAGCCAGCCATGTGTCGGTGACCGTGTAGTCATCATCGAACAACATCAGGTCGGCACGGTAACCCGGCGCGAGTTTACCCAGCCGGTCCTCTAGTGCGAGGCAGGCCGCCGGATACAGCGACGCCATGCGCAGACACTCATCCAGTGCCAGGCCGACTACTTCGTGCGCGTATTGCACCGCTTCCAGCAAACTGATCGCGCTGCCTGCCAGTGTGCCTTCGCTGTCTGTCAGTTTTCCTTGTTCCAGGCTAATGGTCCGTCCATTAAGCGTGAAGGATTGTTGAGGACTGCCCACCGTGCTCATTGAATCCGAGACCAATATCAGCTTGCCTGATGGCTTCATGCGGTGAGCGAGGGCGATGGCGGCCGGGTGCACGTGGTGTCCATCAGCGATGATGCCTGCCCAACTGTCCGGGTGCAGAAGCGCGGCGCCAACGGCGCCTGGCGCGCGCGACTGCAGGGCGCCCATAGCGTTGTACAAGTGGGTAACGCCTACAACGCCCCCATCAAACGCAGCAAGCATCTCTTCGAAGCTGGCGTCGGTATGGCCAGCGCAAATTCGGATGCCGGCCGCAGAGAGGCGAGTGATGTGCTCGGGCTTGCAAGTTTCCGGCGCCAGGGTGAGCAGCACTTTAAGCGGGGACAGGGTTTCAATCCACGCGATATCATCTTCATCCATGCCGCGCAGCATGGTTTGCGAGTGAATGCCGCGCTTATGTGGGTTGAAAAATGGGCCTTCAAGGTGGATGCCCAGTACGGCGCACTCACCTTGCTCGATCATTTGCTCTACGGCTGCTACGGCGCTCCTGGCAGTGTCCGAGGTGTCACTGATGAGTGTGGGCATGAGGGTGGTTGTGCCGCATTGCCGATG
>SPKZ01000181.1_pt1 | contig 11344 bp, 8 predicted proteins | sample 2456571 | NCBI WGS metagenome assembly SPKZ01 (sample SAMN11192286, study PRJNA482655) | marine metagenome | biome: ENVO:00000447; feature: ENVO:00000244|ENVO:00000211|ENVO:00000569|ENVO:00002023; material: ENVO:00002151; isolation source: ocean water from marine abyssalpelagic zone ...
ACTCTTACAGATCTTAGTACCAACACAAACGATGGTACAGTAAACGGTGGGGCAACATCCAACGGCGCAGAGATGGACTTCGATGACCTCCAGGCTCCTGAGATCTTTGGTACGTTGTTACTTAATGGTACGACGCAGTACCTCGATGCGGGTAATGATGCGAGTTTAAACATTGTAGATGACTTTACTTGTACAGCGTGGATAAACACTAATAGCCATGCAACTTACCAATGCGTATTCGGCAAGTGGATTACTCTTAATCAAAAGTCCTTCTATTTTGGCACAGAGATAACAACTGGTAATTTAGTATTAATACTAAGTACAAATGGTACCGCTACTACCTCTACACATACAACAACACTAGCGGTACCTATTAATACCTGGACATTTATTACATGTAGAATGACAGGTGGTAATATCTATGTAAGTATGAATGCGGGTACCGAGCAATCATTTGCTCAGACTACATTACATTCATCAACATCTAATCTATTAATTGGTACATATGAGAACGGTATTGGTGACTTTGTAAATGGATCATTAGCATCAGTAAAAGTATTCAACATAGCATTACCTGCTCCTCTAATCACTGACCTGTACAATGCAGGTGTACCGAAAGTACACAGAGCCTACAACTCAGTGATACGTGACAACTGCGTATTAGCAATCGAAGGTGCAGAGGATCTTAACACTGCCCTGGAACAAACAGACTTCGATGCATTAACGAATAATCAATTTCACATGACAGATGGTACCCTAACAGATCTATCTGCAAATGCTTACGCTATAACAAACAGTGGTACAACTCAAACAAGTGGATACTTAAATAATAAAGATGTCACAGACTTCGATGGTTCAAGCCACTTCACGGTAGGAGCACTGTCTGATTTCATATTCCTACATCTCGATCAAGGTAAGAGTGTATTTGTAGTTGTCCAGACAGATGTCGCAACTGATAACCAGGGTGTTATATCTACAAGTTTCGGATCATCAGCTCAGACAGGTTTTGATTATTGGATCAACGGTGCCTCGAACCAACATAGACTTTTAATTGGTGATGGCGTTCCAGCAGCTCCACTAGATTATATTGCAGCTACTTCATCAATGACATCAAGATGGATGATCGTAGAGTTCAGTGGTTCTACTACTGTGGGTAGTCTAATCTATGAGGACTCAACCTCAATAGCAAACTCAGGAACCTCTTCAGCTGGAGAAGATCTTGGAGACCCTTTAAATGTTCTAAACATCGGTAGGTTCAGCGACGGTAGTGTTAATTTCGATGGACGTATCGCTGACATAGTTCTCTTTGATGCAGAACAAACTGGCGATAACAAGCAAGTGGTATTAAGTAGATTAGTTTCTAAGTATTTTCCACTAAGAGACTCATCGAACCAGCGAAACACTGTAACAGAAGTAGCCTCGCCTCTTCTTATCGGTTCCGGTCTAGACTTCAATGCTACAGAGAACACTGAATCACTGGCTCTAGCGAACACTGCAGTATTGAATGGTACGACACAATGGTTCGATGCTGGGAATGTTGTGAATGCAGGAACCAGTGATTTCAGCTTGTCTTGTTGGTTTAAGAGTACAAGTGCAGCAAGTCAGCGCATAATATCTAAAACTAATGCAGGACCTTTTTATAGCTTATATCTCGAAGGTGGTACTATTGTCTGCAGGACTTTTGTATCAGCGGGTAACCAAAGAGTGCAGCAGACTACTGCTGCTACTTTTGACGATGGTAATTGGCATCACGCAATTATCTTTTCAGATAGATCCGCAGGAACTCAGGTGATTTATATTGACGGGGTCTTAGAGCCCTCCTCAAGTGTATTGGTGTTGGGAGTGGTTACTGCTACAATCGATAATGCGGACTCTCTTATAATTGGTGCGAGAAATACTGGTTCGCCTTTCGATGGTGAGCTAGCATTCCCTATGATTTCAATAGGCTCAGACTTAACAGCCGATGCTACTGAATTATACAACGGTGGTATTCCTAAGTGCTGGGATGACTTATTACCTGCAACGCAGTCTAAGATATCTTATGCACCTTCATTGGTGACCTGGAAAGATAGTATCAATCCAATTGTTGATAGATCACCAAGTAATATAACTACGACGATTGTAGGTGAGGTACCCTTCACTGGATCAGGACTGGCTGCTGAATGTTCCGAGACCATGTGGACACCAGCCCAGGATCTTACAATGAGACAGTGGATCGATGCTAATGATAGTAACACTACCGATGAGATATCCGGAGAGTATGAAAGTATAACAGATAAGTCTGTTAATGGGTTAACCATAACAGCCCCAAGCGTAGCACGTAGACCAACTGTTGGTTATTTCAATGGCCTTAATGCAATTGATATATTAGTTACACAGGTTACTGGTGAAGTTCTACGTACAGGTTCAAGCGTCATTGGCACGAATGATGATTACACTATGATTGCTACATTTGGGAGTGGTAGCTCAACAATCGGACGGGGTGCCGATTTGTTTGGCAATGGTTGGTCAATGTATCTTACCCAGGGGGGAGAGCATAATGTTGTTTTAACCTCAGGTGGTGCTACAGCTTTCCTCTCTAACTCAGGTGGTGGCGGCTTGATGTCAGGCCAACTAGATCAAGGAAATACTCTTCGCTCTTGGTCAAATGGTGGTTCTTTAGATTCAGAAGTTGTTACTATGACCTCTTTACGGACGAGCACTCTAGATTTACAATATGGGGCTCGTAATAATGATGGTTCTAAGGCTGGCCAAATCGGTGAAGCAGTAGTTTTCACAAGTCTTATTTCAACAGCAAATAGACAACTCATTGAAGGTTACTTGGCTTGGAAGTGGGGTTTAGTTAATGATCTGGTTAGTAGCCATCGTTATAAACTAATAGCCCCTCGAGCCGATGGAGCACAGGTTCCTAACACCCTCTTACTCGATGGTACTACACAGTACATCACGGTAACAGATGATGCTAGCTTAGACTTCGATACAACAGACCACGCGATTACTGGTTGGATTAATACTCTTGACACACCTGGATCACCGAGCCTAATAATCTCGAAGCGTGCAACCGCTGGTGACTTACAAGGATACGAAGTATCATTGGAAACAGATGGCCGCTTAGGCGTTAGAGCCAGACAAAACGCAGGTGCAGATGTACAGGTAGTAAGTCTCAATGTAGTTAACGATGGTCAGTGGCATTCATTCATTGCTAACTTTGATCGTGATGCTAACCTGGAATTGTATGTTGATGAGGATGCGGTACAGACAGCGAGTATCGCAGCAGTAGGAACACTGGACAATACAAGCAACTTAATCGTTGGTGCAGATAATTCACTGATCAATTGGTTCAGTGGTTCGGTGGCCTCTATCAAGGTATATGACTCTTTACTAGATGCTGGTGAACGTACAGAAATAATCAATGCAGCTGGTAGTTATGTTCCGAAACTTAACACATTATACAGCGCTCCGCTGATCGCTAAAGAAGTTGCAGCGTGGGAATTCGCAGAAGATATCCCGGCTGATGGCCAGGAACTAGAAGATCAATCTGGTTTAAATGATGGTACTGCTACAGGTAGTCCTGCATTTAATGGTAATTATTTAGGATTTCAAACTAGTTAGGGCTTGACAAATTTAAAAAGGATGCTATATTAATACATTATGAGTGATGACAATATATTTCTAGAAGACGGGTCTTACGAATACATTAAGATAAGTGGCGTTTGCTACCAGAGAATAAGACAACAAGTCGGTACTACCACACACAATTCCATAGATACAGTTCATGCTAGTTGCCAGGACTGTGAGGATGATGTTGTATTAAGTACTACCACTACCCCTGTACTTAATAGCTACCGTTACACACCTTGTGACTACAGTACAACTACGACTACTACTTCTACCACTACGACTACCACTACAACCACTGGTGCAGGGTTCGATACGAGTCCTGTATCTGAAGCTACGAAAGCTGTAGATGATCCACAAACGGATTCTATATTAACAGTAGGTGGTTATTGGAAAGTTACTAATCAAGATGAATTCGTTACAGTACAAGCTATGCTCAATGATTCAGCGACTAACTTATTCCCTGCCGCTGAAGCTAGCTTTCAGAACCAGGCTGCGATTACTATGTTAGGTCGAGTAGCTTATGAATATGATCTCGCTACTGATGGGATAACGGCCACAATAGCTGCCATTGAAACAATGGTAACAGCTGCTGAGAGTTTTATGCTTATGTATAAACCCGGTCCACTAGAAACTGTTAACAACCCTTTATATAATATGCATACTTGGACACCACTTGGCGAGGTTACTGTGGCTGAGGCAAGTGCAGTGATATCCGATATACCTAGAAGCGATGGTATGTTTGTTGGCTTTATGCAACTAGATGATTACAATAATACATTAGCTGCGCGTACTGGTGTTGACATCCCAGAGAGTACTGGAACCTTAGATACACTCTGGGGTTATGAACCATAGAGATGGTATGCAGTTCGTACAGTTCTATGCATGTCCATAAAATAGGAATTTAACAATGGCAGACTTACTTTTAGATAGCGACTACGGAGATGTAGTTAAGCATAATGATATATGTTACTACCGTGTGGGCCAAGATCCCTCGGACCCTGACTTCGCAGGTACCCCTGATGCAGCAGATATATCTGACTGTATTGTATGTGTTGGTACTCCGACGACTACGACGACGGCACCAACTACTACGACCACTACAACTACGACTACGACTACGACGACTACGACTACGACGTTGGCAGGTCATTCTACCTCGCCCGCATCCGATGCATTTTGTGTGAAAGCAGATGGTGAAGTTATAGCATCCACTGCTACCATTGGTTATTATTCATTAAAGAATACATGGAACCAAATGGAAACTGTTCGTAATGAATTGAATAACTCTGGTGAAAGCTTGCCTACTTTTAGCTCTGCTAGTTTCCTAAATGTACAAGGGCCCCCTGGGTCAACTAGATTAAGCCGTGTTGCTTATGAATATGATTTATCAGTAGCTGGTGCTGAAATTAATATTGAAGTAACAGCCACCGGGTCTTATGAATTTATGATCCTCTATAAAGAAGGTCCATTGCCAGCAGTTAGCAATGAACTATTTGATATGCCTAGCTGGACGCCATTAGGAACATTTGATTCAGCAGATACCGAAATAGAGTTAGTCGATATACCTGTTTCAGCAAATATTTATATTGGTATTATGGCCGTCGAAGATTATAATGATAATCTCGCGACATATGTGAACACAACTGTCAGTAGCTATGATGCGGTGAGTGGTGATCTGTGGCATTGTATTACAATACCTGAAGCCACCTCTTGTGTGGAACCAGGGGACGGATTAGTATCTGTCGTACAGGCGTTCAGAACACGAGCAAATGGAGGTCTCAACTCCCTACCTACGGTGAAAATCAATATGGATAACTCCGGGTTTGGGGTTACTAAGTTCTTTGATGGTGTTGCAGGACCTGGTTCTTTTTTAATAATAAGGGTCGGGCCGAACGAGGCGTACATAAACAGACAAGCCTACGAGTTTGACACAACAGGAACTACTAACCTCTCTATTAATGTGAGAAATAACAGTACCTCCAATTCACCTACTTCTGGGCATAACTTTGTTCTTGTATACAAGACAGGTACTGTAAACACTGGTGACACTAATCCATTATTTGACATGGCCTCTTGGAACATCGTCGGCTATGTGGATTCTCATATCGGAGGTAACCAACCTTTCGATATCAGTGTATTACCGAAAAGCTCTAGTACTTGGGTAGGTCTGATTGCCAGCGGGGACTACGAAAACGATCTTAGCGATTGGTCGCCTCATGACGCCACCCGAACCGATGGAATGCAGATCGGGGAGCTGTGGGAATGTCCTATAACTACTGCGTTAACTGCTGCTTCCTGTGCCTACAGCGGTGGAGCGGCTCTACCTAAAGTCTCTACAGAAAATGGTAAGATATTCCTTTGCGATTGTAAAGACGAGGCAGGATGGTTAAATGTTAAAAGTCAAATCGATAATCCAGCTGCAGCAGGATTCGCCACCGGGCAAAACGGTACGGAGTTATTCCAGACACATGCTGTTGCAGGACGTATTGAGATGCGGAGAAGAATGGTGAGATACGATACCCGAGGAAGAGATGATTTAGCTATACGTATTTCTGATGCCTCAGGGCCGGATGGTCATAAAGGGTATTTGATGTACCACATCGGACCTCTACCTGCTGTAACCAACACGCTTTATGATATGCCTAATATGACACTATACGGATCGTTCACAAGCGCGCCTGCACTTAACACGGATTTGGATATATCAGATATCCCAAGGGTAGCTGAGATTTGGATAGGCATGATAGATGCAGCGGATTTCCACAATGACCTCGAGCCTCTATATGCCGCAGACTTTAGAAGACAACACACGATCGATGGCCCCACTAATGGTGTGTACGAGTGCCCATTCACGCCATTGAATCTAGCTATCTGTGCTTCTAATGGATCGGGTGCTCTAGTACAAGCGGATCGGATGAGTTCAAAAGGTGAGTTATTTACGGCAGATCAACTAGAAGTTATCCAAACACAATTGAATGATTCCAGTCTGACAGACGGTAGTGGCTACTTAATTGACGAAGGTGGAGCGGACGCTGAAGCATCCTTCCGAGCAGGTGTAGGTATTTCCGAATTAGGTAGAGTAGCCTATAGGTTTGACTTAACAGGTACCTCTAATCCTTCTATAAATATGGGACGACATGGACCTCCGGATGATCTGAACTACAGAATAGTATACTCAGTAGGGGCAAGAGCTGCTGTAAACAACCGGACATATGATATGCAGTCTTGGACATCGCTAGGTGTTTATACGAGTGATGTCGGTTCCGCTAACGAGTTCGACCTAACAGGTGTGCCGAAAGTGGCCGAGGTGTGGATAGGTATTATGCAAGATGATGACTACAGAAACTTCCTTAACCAGTGGGACGGGTTAACCGAAGGGGAAGCTGGACACGGCGCAATAGTAACAGATGTTTATGATTGTCCTTAGGAATAATTAAATGAATAAATTAACTTGTGTAATAACGTTCTTAAATGAACACATAGAAGTATTCCGTACTGTGAAATCAATACGTGATAGTGTAGGTGACCAGGTAGATATAGTCCTGGTTAATGATTGCTCAGAAGATGGTATAGAGTATAAGGTAATAGCAAATCAATTTAACTGTAAGTATGTACTTAACCAACACCGTCAAGGTGTAGCTAACTCCAGAGACATTGGAGTAATGATGGCCGAGACTGATTACTGTATGATCCTCGACGCACATATGCGTTTCTACGATGATACCTGGTTACCACGTATGATTGAAGAGATTGATGCTAACCCTAAACGACTATATTGTACAGGGTGTCAAGCTCTGTGGTGGCCTCTTGAAGAAGATAAGTATCAACATGTGAATCTTGGTGCTTACTTAACATTCAATTTTAATAACCACTATGACAGCCTCGAACCTAAGTGGACGAAAACAAAGAATCGTCCGGATGGTACCGAAGCGATACCAATTATACTAGGTGCTAACTATGGATTTGCCAAAGAGTACTATGCTTACATTGGTGGTGACGATGGTCTGCTTATGTATGGTGGTGATGAAGCCTGGCTTAGTTTAAAGTCATGGGCTCTTGGTGATGGATGTGCGATTTTAAACGATGTCATAATCGGTCATGTATTTCGTGAACGCCACCCTTATGTAGCTCCACTACGAGAAGCTATATATAATAAGTGTTTTATAATTGCAGTAATATTTCCTGAGAAAACAGAATGGTTAGCCTGGTTGTTTGATCAAGGTGGTAAACCGGTGCAGGATTTATTTATAGAAAGAACCGAACAAATTAAAAAGACCAGAAGATGGTTCCTTGGTTACCGATTGAAAGGTTGGCATGCAATATTCAATAAAATAAATAGAGAGTTTTACAAAAGATGAATAATGTATTTGTAATATTGGAGAATGTTAACTGGGATAGATTTACTAGTAGTCAACTGGAATTTATTCAACAGAGCCAGGTAGTTGCTGTTGAGCCTTACTTCGACGACACCTTCTTGGATGTGGGTATCATACCTAATGTTTATATGGGTGAAACTTTACCGGATGTTCTGTTAGGTACTGGCGTGAAATATCTTAAGGGTAATAGCATGTCAAACTTACTTACGTTTGTATTTGATTACTATCCTCCTCGCACACATCTCCGACTGATAGGTCACCGTACAGCATACAGATATCTTAAGGCGGCTGATGAGGTTGTGTTACTAGAAGATATGTTCGAATACGATATGGGTTTAAGTATCGTTGATGATGGTGTTGAGCAGCGGCATAGCGCACTCATACCTGTGTATGGTGTGATGTCAAATACTGAAGAAGCAGATATCAAATTACCTAGCTTAACTAAGCAGGCCTCCAACTTTGCAAAGTCTGCCCTTAAAGAATTCGGTAAGATAATAATGGGAACTCCGGCTGTAAGCGCAAGCGAGAAAGCCCGGCGCTGGAACACATGTTTGACATGTCCCTTCCTGGATCCAACGAAGCACTGCACCAAATGTGGTTGCCCCATGGAAACCAAGATTACGTATCGTGGGGCTACCTGCGGTAATAAAGAGAAACCCCTTTGGTAAATTATGTTAGAAGATTCCACACGAGCAGAATTAAATAAGCGTCATGAATCACTCATCTCGTTTATTAAAAAGCGCATTGATGCAGTGGCTCAGATATTAAAAGATCTACCTGGTGATAAGAATTTCTATGATGATATGTTACCGGGTGTACTTATAGGGTGGGACATAGATGTCACACAATTGACAGACTACGAGATGCTTAAGTTCCTAAGGGAACTGGAACACATGGCTAACAATGCAAGACTCGTTGAACAGAACTTATCAATGGTTCGAAGGTCATATGTTCCAATGACCTGGTGCTCCAAGTGTCATGATAAGATTCTTATCATTCGTAAAGCCCGGTGCATGATATGTGCTGAGTGCCGCACTATCTTAATGGAGTAGGAGACCTCCTACAACTAGGTTGCGCTCAATTCTTCTTACGTCTTCTAGGCTTAGCTGCAGGTTTAGTCTTAGGCTTTGGCTTAGCTTTACCGTCGTTCTTCTTCCGCTCTGCTGGTGTATGATGAGGCATTATTCTATTCCTTTTGATTTACACACTTGGAATCCAAATATGAAATTAAACATTCCCCATAACAGGAATACAATCCCAGGGTAAACTAAACTAGCTTGAAGACAGAACATAGCAAACACCATTAAGGTCATTGAACCTACTAGTGTTACTGCGATGTCTACAATGTTATAATTATCATAGATATTATCATTCTTAACTGAAGCTATCAACAATCCTAGAAACATAAATGGTAGCAGGACTGTCATTAATATAATGTGAATATACATGAACACTCCCCAGCCGGATTCTGGATTACATATCCCTACGTAATCAATCCAATAAACTGTTGCCATGCTTATGTATGATAATATTTTAATCATCTTCTCCACTTCCCGTTTATAATATTAATCAAGGCACGTTTACCATTAGCATACACTATACAGTGTGTGTTCAACCAGCTGCTTGGTCCTGAATTATATTCAAGCTTAAGCTTTGAACTGGTCCCTACCTGATATGATCCCCCAACAATCTTAGGAGAGTGGCTGTGTCCGATGATAGTCTTCGGTCCTATCTTACTGAAAGAACGTATGCTACCTCTACTACCGTTTGCCCCTTTGTCCCCATGAAACCCCACCTCAATGCCCTTGACATCATGTGATTCATCACGAGATAGGAAATGTAATCTATCTTTAACTTTAGGTATTGCATCTGTCATTAATTCCTTTGCGCAGTACTTGAACAAATCTATTGACTGAGCTCCGTGCTCCGTCATCTCAGCATGCTTAAGTACTTGCATTTGTAATTGTAAAAGGAACTCCGCATTCTTAAGGTCGTTCCTGAAATGTGATTCCATGACCCAGCGAGTCAGTGCATCATTATGATTAGATGCGATGACATAACACTCGGTATTCTTAGGAGTAGTTTCTTCCAGGAATTTCAAGCTGTCAAATACTTCCTGCTTGGCATCATCAATCCCATGCTTATGTTTAGCATAGTTAGTCATGAAGTTATCCCGGTGGTGATGGTTCCTTGAATAGAAATCCAGCAAGTCATGGTGGTATATTTGTTTAGGTTTAAGCATAGCACAGATACTATCTTCGTTTGTAAACGTGGCCGCTTTAACATCAGGATCAACCCAGCTAACATGCGTGTCACCGCATATCAATGCTACTATAGGTTCCTTATCCATAGAATGTACAAACTCAGTTACCGTTACCCCCTTATCCTTATAAGAATGTGGCTTACAAGAATACTTATATTGTAAATCATGAAATGATCCATCCTCTTCAGCGATCACATGTCTAATATGAAAATCATCGCCATCTAATTCTACTACACAGGCAGCATACCGGTGGTGAAACTTTCCGTTCTGTGCTGCTGCAGATGTACCATAGTCTGGTATAGTAACTGCCCCAGTGGTACACTGGATCTTTGGTAACGAGTGTTGTGGTGTAGGCACTGTAGTGAATGCTAGTTGTGGATGAGGAAATATTCCTGAGGCCTCACCGGTGCAAGCTTCTCTTGAAGATAATGGATTCATCACAGTAGGACGTCTTGTCATTGATGCCATGATTTTTAACAGGGGATGTATATCATGATCTTCTGTAAGCTCAAAAGGTACCAAGGTTTTATCTAGGACCTTCTCTTTATTAGCACCATAATTATATGGTATAACAATTAACTCGGCCTGTAGTTCTGAACTTAAACTGTGTAGGTTTGAATAGAATTTATCATGAATAGCAGCGCCAACTTCAGCTGATGTAATTATGAAACTAGTTACCGGCTTATTAGATCTCATTATCCTACCTAATGTAGTATCAGATATTTTAAGATCCTCTATAAGCTGCTCTCTATTATCAGTATAGTTATTTAACTTCTTAATGTTTATGTCAGATGTTATCTTCTTCATAATAATCCTTTCTTAGTAGCCTCTTTATAGAAGCTGGCTATTTGCATACATTCTTTCCAGTCACCAGCATCCTGATGAGTGGCCGACAAGTATGTCAGGTTTAGTTTAGGATGAGATATCTTCATACAGTGCATTCCATCCGAATCATTGATAGCCTGGGCTACAGATAATATATCAATTAGTTTAAATTTAATATCCAGACCTATACATAACTTAGCATAGATATTACAATTGTCAAGTCCATACGTTAATATTATTAATCCGGCATTAGGTCCTA
>SPKZ01022856.1_pt1 | contig 11332 bp, 15 predicted proteins | sample 2456571 | NCBI WGS metagenome assembly SPKZ01 (sample SAMN11192286, study PRJNA482655) | marine metagenome | biome: ENVO:00000447; feature: ENVO:00000244|ENVO:00000211|ENVO:00000569|ENVO:00002023; material: ENVO:00002151; isolation source: ocean water from marine abyssalpelagic zone ...
AAATTGATAATCCAGAAGAGCCACAATATGAAGAAAAAACTCCCGAAGATCTAGAACGTGCACTAAAAGGAAAATTCATTTCATGTAATGTTCAATATAGAGATAAAAAAATAGATGCACTAGTTTGTAATATTTTTGTTCAAAAGCCACCTGAAGGGTTTTAATTAAAATATAATTGAAAAAATTATTTTGATTATTAATCAGTCTTCCTGATTTGTTTTTAATCCCTTGTAACGATTTCTTATTGTAACTTCAGTAACTCCTGCAGCTTCTGCAATATCTCGCTGAGTAACAGATACTCCATTTTTTACACATGATAAGTATAGAGCAGATGCAGCTAGTCCCATAGGATCTTTTCCTGCAGATTCTTTTCGCTCTTGTGCATCTTTGAGTACTTTGATTGCATAACGTTTTGTTTTTTCTGTAATATCTAATTTACTTGAAATTCTTGCAACACATTGAATTGGATCAACTACAGGCATTTTGAGTTCTAATTCATGATGTAATAATCTGTAACATCTTGCAATATCTTTTCGTTTAACATTAGCAGCATCTGCAATATCTCTTAAAGTTCTAGGAGTTTCGGTATCTCGGCAGGCAGCATAAAGTGATGCAGCAATCATTGCAGAAATAGATCTACCACGGACTAATTTTTTTTCTAGTGCTTTACGGTAAATGTAAGCTGCTTTTTCAAGAACATTTGCTGAAATTGCAACTTTATCTTTTAATTTATTTAATTCACCTAGTGCTTGTCTCAAATTTCTATCAACTGGTTGATGAGCTTGACTTCTACTATCCCAAGTTCTAAGTCGTTCAATTGTACTTTTCATTGATGCAGCTAGTGGTTTTCCAGAAGCATCTTTGTTTAATGGATTAATGACAGTCGATAATCCCATATCATGTATTGTGAGTGATGATGGTGCACCAGTTCTTGCAGGATCTGAACCACCATCTTTTTGAAATGATCTCCATTCAGGACCTGATGCATCAGCTTTTTCTGAAACAACAAAACCACATTTTGCACAAAATTGTTCTCCAGTAACATCATCAATTAACATGGATTTCTTTCCACAACGTACACAACTTGGAACTGAGTTATTGACTACCATGTAAATTACCTTATGGCGTGTTCCTTTTTATTGAAATATCTATTGTTGAAACATCTCTGTTTCGTCCATCAGATGAAACAAGTGATTCTGAACCGATTTTAATATCTCCGATCGAAAATGCAGGTTTTGTTTTACGTATTACAATTTGTGTCACATCTATGGCAGTACCCATGCTTTGCCCCCTAGCTTTAATTGTAATCACAGGCATGGTTGCTAATTGAATAATTGCTGAAGTAACATAAGTCATTAATGGTTTTTTTCCAATGTATATTGTATCTGCCTTATTACTGGACATGTTGAATTAACTTTTTCGTCTAATTTAAACTGATTACGATTCAAATAAAGAAGAAACTTCCAAAAAGGATCGATAAAACAGGAGAATTAATCAAAATACAGGTATGGAAAATAAGATAATGCATAATATACGATAAAATTCAAATAAAAATAGATATGGTTTTAGTGAATAAGAAAATTCTAGCAGGAGGTCTTGCAATGCTAATTGTAGGGATTGCGCTTTCAGTAAATATCAGTGCAACAATGCCTGCAGGTCAAGCAGGAATGACTGAGGAGGAAGTGATTGACTTGATGATAGCACAACAAGAAACTCAGGATTACAATACACTCTCAGGGATTCTAATAGGTATTGGATTTTTACTAGTATTGATTAGTTTTGGAGCACGAAGAAAGAAAGATAGTGCAAAAAAAGTAGAAAAAAAAGCAGTAGAATAACTCAAACCTTTTAATCTTAAATTGGAAAATAATCATTATTGATTCAAGCAGAAATTAATATTTACCCAATGGCAACAAGAACTACAAGTGCTAGTTTTTACATTGCAAAAGCGATAGAGTCAATTCAAAACATAAAGAATCTCAGATATGAAATTAATTCAATGGGGACAGTTTTTGAGTCAGACAATATTAACGTAATTTATGATGCTGCAAAAAAAATGATGGAAACAGTTCATAATCTTGGAATCAGTAGAGTTGAAGTGATAATTAAAATTGATTCAAGAAAAGATAAACAAGTAAAAATGGAAGAAAAAATTGATTCAATTAAAAAATATTTGAATTAAAAATTTTTTAATATTTTAAAATGAGTATTTCTCTGTGCAGGATTTCTTCCAATCTCTTTTACCATACTTGCAAGTTCTTCAACTGAAGAATCAGTTGCCTTTCCAGCTGCACGATAAATTTCTTCAGAAAATGCAGTACCCACCAAGTCACTACCCCCATTAGATAATGCAACTTGTGCTAGTTTTTTACCATATGCAACCCAATAAACTGAGATATTATTCAGTGTGTTTGCAAGCATCAATCTAGATAATGCTGTAATTTTTAAATCATACACTGATGAGCATTCATTGTTTACCAAGTGTTCTTGTTCAAGTTCGGTGTTATCTAAACTAAATTTTAATGGAATTAAAGTCATAAAACCATGTGTCTTTTTTTGTAGTTCACGAATTTTTATGAGATGATCAACAATATGTTCTGGTTTTTCAATATGACCATAAAGTATGGTAACATTACTTTTAATTCCCATGTTGTGTGCTTCTTCAATTACATCAAGCCATTGTTGTCCAGAGCACTTTCCTCGGATTATTTTATTACGAATGTCAGGATGAAATAGTTCTGCACCTCCACCAGGCATAGAATCAAGACCTGCAGATTTAAGACGGGATAAAATTTCTTTGGTTGAATTTTTTGTTAATTTTGATAAATAGAAAATCTCAGCTGCAGTTAGTGCTTTAATGTTAAGTTGTGGATGATTCTTTTTAATAATTCGCATCATGTCCTCATAATATTCTAATGGTAATTTTGGATGAAATCCACCAACAATGTGAACTTCAGTTGCACCCATTTGTTTTGCAATTCCAACTCTTTGTTCAATTTCTTTTGGAGTCAAAGTATATGCGTCATCTGCACCCTCTTTTCGATAAAATGCACACATCTGACAGCTGGCCGCACATACATTGGTATAGTTCAGATAGTATGATGCAGCAAAAGTGACAGTATCGCCAACTAGTTTTTTCCGCCTAGTGTCTGCAACAGCTCCCAGTAGATGAAGATTGTCATAATCCATCAATTCGAGACCGTCTTTGTAAGAAAGTTCATCTCCTGCAAGAGCTCGATCTAAGGCTTGAGAGTCTCCAACTAACTGTTCTAACACGATAGTATCATCTACACATCAGGATATATTCCTTATAGTCTCAAGAAATAAGTACCCAATGGGATTATTGCCATCATGGTGCTTCCTCTAATTGATGAACACAAGCCAAAATGCTATTTGTGTCATGAAGGTTTTGAGGATATAGAGAAACTAAGAGAACATCAAAATATAGCGCACAAAGACATCTTGGAATCAAATGAGAAACAGGTTAATCGAGAACCAGCACCCGGCGATGTTACAGTATTTTAGATTCTTTTTCTTGTATAGATTTTAATAATTTTTGAGCAGTATCTTTAGAGATACTTGCTAATTCATATTGCTTGTCAATAGATAATGCTTTTTTAAAATGTTTGATTGCATCTTCTAATTTACCCATCTCACCTAATGATAATCCCTTGTATGCAAGAGCCATTGCACATTTTTGATCTATTTTTAGGGCGACATCATAGCAATCTATTGCTTTTTGATATTTTTGATTAGAATGTAGAGTTGCACCCTTGTTTAGTAATGCATCAAGATTTTCAGGTGCAATTAGTAACGCTTTGTTGTATGAATGAATAGCAAGTTTGTATTGTCCCATATTTTGTAGAGTTGCACCCTTATCAACAAGTGCTTGAATATTGTTAGGTTCTTGTTTGAGTGTTAAATCATATAGTTTTAAAGCATCATCAAAATTTCCATCATCTACACAATCAAAAGCTTCTGCTAACATACTATCTGTTTTATTACTCACCATATTTGATTATGTTTTGCTAATAATATAGATTCACCACTAGTCAACACAAAATCAAGATGCATTTTTATCTCTAGGATCAATCAATAATGATTTGTTAAAACATTCCATTGCTTCCTGGTATCGTCCTAAACTTCGTAGAGTCACTCCTTTGTAATTCCAAAGATCAGGATCATTTTGATTCAATAGTAAAGCTTGTTCAAAAAATCCAAGCGCATCATCGTATTTACCATCATCCAAAAAGGATTTTCCACGAGTTACAAGGTTTTGGATTTCATCCACAATTAACAATATAGTATCATTTGTATTAAATCTAAAAAATTAACTCAAAATATAGTCAGTAAAATTAAACAGATTTACACTAAATTACTTAAAATTTAAATAAATTTTTTAATTACATATAGCATGACTCTAGATAAAACTGATGAAAGGATTCTCAAAAATTTAATGGTGGATGCAAGACTATCAGCAAGGCAAATGGCATTAAAACTTGGAATGTCCACAGTTACAGTATTATCTCGAATCAAAAAGCTAGAAAAAGCAAAAATCATTCGTGGATATACTGCAATAGTTGATCATGAAAAACTTGGGTATTCCCTTACAGCAATAATTGAAATTGTTGCTAAAAATGACAAAATAATGGATATTGAAGAAGAGATATCAAAATTTGAAAATGTGTGTGCAGTGTATGATATTACAGGTTCAACAGATACGGTAATAATAGCAAAATTCAAGGAAAGAAATGACTTGAGCAAGTTTGTAAAGGGGCTAGCATCCATTCCAAATGTGAAAAATACAATCACACACGTAGTTCTAAATACTACAAAAGAAGATTTTAGATTAACATAAGGTAAAACAAGATGAAGTGGCAAAGTATTATTTTAATTTCTATAATTGTTTTTAGTGCAATACAAACTATTCATGCACAATCAGAGGGACCCTTAATAGAATTAGTAGTTACTGAAGAAGAAAAAATAATACTCTTTGGAGGATTCTCAATTGCAGTCATTGCAATCATATTATTTTTAGCAAGAGACACCATACTTCGGAGAAAAACATCATATGATAAAGAAGAACTTGAATCAAAAAAAGATAGAACATATGAAAAATATCACTCGGATTGGGGTGAAGATTATGAGGAATTGGGGTATAGAAAAAATACAAAAGAGGACAAAGCGTTTCGTGATGCTGTAAAAAATGATGAGCTTCCAGATTATTATAAAATTTTAGGTGTAAGTAGAGAGGCTACACATGAAGAAATTAAAAAGAAGTTCAGAGAGATGGCAAAAAAGACTCACCCAGATAAAACAAAAGAGGATTCTGAAGAAGCAATGGTGAAGTTGAACAGGGCTTATGAAATACTTTCAGATGAAGAAAGTAAAGAAAGATACGATAAATATTTAAAAATAGACTAGGCTGACTCTAGTTTTACAATTATCATACTAAGTTCAATGGAATTTGGAGTTTGAACACTATTTGTAAGATTAGTAAATATTTCCAGATTCAACGATTTCCCATCAGATTCTATTTGGGTTGTGATTTTGAGTTCAGCAAATTCAGTGTTTGGTCCAAGCATCTTTTTTGTCAATAATGGAATCACAGAAAGATCTTTAATCATACCATTCATTTTGTAGGCAAATTTATCTGAAAAATATACACCTCCTCGTGTTGTTGGTTCATTTACAGGAATTGGTGAATTTGTAATTGAAACATTAGTCATAGAGTAAATTTTATTCTGTAAGTAAAGTTTGTACTCTGAAGAATTTTTTTTATTAAAATTCATGAGAATTTCAAGTAAATCTTGATTTATTGACATTAAAAATAGCCTGATCATAATTCTATTGAATCTTTCTAAATGACATCAAGAAAAAGAAATAGGTACAAAAAATATTAGAGATCATCTTTAAAAACAGGAATTGTGATCGATTTGTATTGCAACAGTTTGCAAATACCCATTCAATGCGTAGTGGAATTCTTAGTCTAATGGTGGAAAAAGGATTAGAAGGTGACTGTTATGTAGAAATGCTAGATTACACTATTGATTTGTTTGAAAGTCAAGGACTTGGAACTGATTACTATGGGTATCATAACATTAATCATGAATTAGAAGTAACATATGTTTCACTTTTAGCCACAAAGCAAAATAAAGTTCAATTCACAGATGGTGATTTAAAATACTTGTATATTTCTGCATTATTTCACGACTTTGATCCTCAAAAAAGTGTAGACAAACCACATGAGGAAAGTGTTTTGAAATTTATCTCAAGGGATAGAAAACTTCAAGAATTAATCAACATGGCAGGTGTTGATTTAGAAATTATCAAGGTGTTAATTTTGAGAACAACATATCCATGGAGTGGGGATCTTAAAAAAAATGCTGAAGAACAAATTAAACAATGTTTTCAAAATTCAGATTTAACAAAAAATGACCAACAATATCAAGAACACATTATGGAGATGGGTGAATATCTTTCAGTTGTAGATAGAATAAGTGGTTATGCATTGGGAGATTTTACAAAAGCAATGGAGATGGCAAAAATGAATGCCCATGCACTTGCATGGAGACCATCATTAATTATTAGAAGCGCTGTTGCGTATTTTGAAGAATTACTAAATGCAGAACCAGAGATGTCAAAAGCAATTCTCAAAACTCTCCCAAAAGAAATGAGAAAAAACTTTTTTGATACTGTGTTGTCATTTATGAAAATTAGACAAGAGGAAATTACCATTCAAGCAGATTACTCTTATGAAAATCTTAAGCTTGTTCCAACAATAGAAGGCATGTCAATACGAAAAGACCCAAAATTCATTAAGACGTTATACGATATTTTTTTACAATTACCAACTCCGTTACAATTTGAAAAAGAAAATTTTGAAGATACAGTAAAAAATCCTAAAATAATAATCAACACACTTCGATTAAATAACAAAAATGGTGAAATAGTAGGATTCTCCAAAGGGGGCCCACTAGAAAAATACAAGCTTCGTGAAGAGATCAGAGATGAAAACTATGGTCTAGGAAATACAATATTTTTAGAACCATTGGCATTAAAAATGGGGTATTGGGGGTTAAAAGGAGGCAGTGAGATGCGTCACATGTTCATAATGCAAGCTCATTCTATGAAATACAAGTATCTTACAAGTTTTGCATTGCGGGAGGTTATAAAAGCAAGAATCGATAAAGAACAAGCAGAATTTGTGACATTGTTTGATCCTGAAAGATGGGATTATTATCGAATTATTATTTAGATTTATCATATGAAAAAATCTATTTTAAAAATACTAGAATCAACAATTCAAGGAGAGGTATTATCACAAAAAGAGTTTAGGCAATTTTATTCGGTGGATGCAAGTTCATATCAAATTATTCCAAAAATAATTGTAGTTGTGAAAAATGAAAAAGATGTAATAAACACAGTAAAAATTGCAAAAAAATTCAAAACATCAGTTACCGTCCGTGGTGCAGGAACAGGTCTTGTGGGAAGTGCATTAAATGATGGAATAATTATAGATATGAAAAATTTTGATTCACTTCAACTTTGCAAATATTTTGTAAAGGTGGGTTCAGGCATAACTAAAGGTAAACTTGACAAAAAGCTAGAAGAGAATAAAAAATTCTTTCCACCAAATCCGTCAATTGGTTCTTTTTGTTCAGTTGGCGGGATGTTAGGAAATAACTCAAGCGGGAGTAGAAGTCTAAAGTATGGAAGTGTCATTGACAATGTATTAGAAATTACATTTATCGATGGAAATGGAAAAAAGATCACACTTCCAAAAAATAAGAAAATTGCAAAAAAGATTTTAAAATGTGTTAAACAAATGGATAAAGAAAATATTCCAAAAGTGACTAAAAATTCTTCAGGGTATAGAATTGATAAAGTGAAATCAATTAATGATGTTCATAAAATTATTTTGGGTTCTGAAGGAACATTAGGTATAATTTTATCTACAAAATTAAAAATTTTAGATAAACCAAAAAACAGGGTTCTTTTTGTAATAGAATACACATCAATTAATGCTGCAATAAAAAATTGCATTAAAATTAAAGAGACAAAACCATCTGCAATAGAATTTGTAAATAAAACAACCCTTGTTCAAATAAAATTTAAATTTAATAAAAAAACTAAGTGTCTACTTTTTGTAGAGTATGATGAAAAAATTAATTCCAATAAGAAAAAATTAAAACTTGTAGTTAGTGGAAAAATCATACAGGAATTAAAAAATAATGCAGATGTTTTTCAATGGTGGAAATATAGAGACTCATCATTACATTATAGTTTAAAATCAATTAAAAGTGAAAAAAGAATTCCGCATATTATTGAAGATTCTGCAGTTCCTTTAGTAAAACTTCCAAAATTATTTTCATTGTTAAATAAAATAAACAAAAAATATGATACTAAATCAATTGTTTATGGACATGCTGGAAACGGAAATATTCACATTAGATTAATCTCAAATAGGAAGAAAAACAGTATGATTAAAAATATTGCAATACAATTTTTTAAAGAAGTAATTAGGATGGGGGACCATAACAGATGAGCATGGAGATGGGCTTGCACGCTCAGAATTTGTCAAATTACAATATGGTGTTAAAAATTATCAAATTTTCAAAGAAATTAAAAAATTATTTGATCCAAATAATGTACTAAATCCAGGTAAGATAATTACAAAAAAAGCACAATGATTAAAAATCTAGAAAATTTCTAAACTATTTAAATTTAAAATTAGAAAAAATCAATGCAGAAACGCTTTATTAACAAAAAAATATCCAAAAACCATGTTAGTTAAGAAATCAGGGGTTTTAATCATAGTACTAATAATTACAATTGGTTTTTCCACAGCATTTGCATCAACTGAATTACAAAGAGCTTCAATAAACGATCCAAGATTGGAAAATGCATTTGGGCTGGACATTGCAGATAATATCAATGTAAATCAGCAAATTCAAATTTCAGCAGACATTACAAACCACCAAGAAAAATCTCAGAATTTTGTATATCTAATTCAAATTAAAAATGAAAATAATTATGTAGTTTCTTTAGGTTGGATTAGTGGGCAGCTTTCACCAAATCAAAAACTCAGTCCATCACTTTCATGGACACCAGATAAGGAAGGCAAATTCATTGCAGAGATTTTTGTTTGGGAAGGTTTACAAAATCACAGTGCATTATCGGAATATACAACGTTGCAAATTAATGTCAGTTGAATTTTTACAAAATAATTTAAATCAAAAATATGATCATTATTTAAGAAATTTGAATAATTCATTCGTAAATTGATAAAAAATGTCCAATACGAAAAAAATCGTTCTGCAGTATAAAAATTGAGATCGGGGATTTGCCAATTAGTGAAAAAAAATCAACAAGTTCTCGCTAATAGAACATCAAATCTAGTGAAGTTATGACAATAGGATATTGTGTAAAGTGTAGGGATAAACGAGAAATCGGCAACCCTGGACCATACACCATGAAAAATGGTAAACCTGCAATCAAAGGCACTTGCCCCACATGTAGTACAGCCATTTTTAGAATCGGTAGAGGGTAAAATTCTCAATAGAGAATCTAACACCACTAGTAAGGCCATTCCATGGCAATGCGCTTGGAATGGATATTTTTCTATTTATTTCCAAGTTTTACTTTACAATGAAAAAAATTATTTTAGGCGTCTATAGATCTCTTTGAATTCAATTGAAATGGTACATGACAAATTGAGTAAATGAGCAAGTTGATTCATGTTTGACTTGTCATGCGCCAGTTGTCGTAATATTGTCAAAGCTTTTTGTGGAGAGCTTACTGAGAGAGAACTTTGACCAGACCAGGTCTTAAAGGCATCTTCAACATCCAAGCAGAAATTCAAAACAAATTCTTTCCAATTTGGCATTGCTTTTAGTGCTTTTTCATTAAGAAGTACTTGAGATAACTCACGAAATTCACTTACCCTGTCTATGTACAACATGTCAAGGACTTGACTGATTTTTCCTGCATCATACTCATCTACATTAAGCATATACATTCCAGCAATACTCATAATATGATTTACTTACAATCAAAGATAAATCAAGTAGTTTATTTTCTGTAAATTTATGAAAAAAAATTAAATAAAATTAACAAATGTAAAGAATTCAAAAAAAATAGAAAAGATTAGATCTTATTGAAATGGATCTATAAATGGACAGTTAACAATATGGTCACTATCCATTGGACGTGCAATACCAATGTTGATCAAACCAGATTCTCTGTATGCGTTCATATCATCAATAGTTTCTAACAATTGTGCATTTTCAGGATCATCCCAACCGATCATAAAGATTCTCCACATTGGGAAATAATTTGCATCGCCAGGAGCTCCTGCTGCAATTCCAGGTTGAAATCCTAACGGACCAGTGCCTGTTAAACCATTTTTGAACTGATACAAATCTACTGCTGCTGAATTTGCAATCAAGCTTGCAGATGTTGGTGAACTTACAACACCCATCATTCCGGCAGGACCACTAGGAGTAGCATCTGTTACAATGTAATAGATCGTTCTACCATCTGGACCCCATCCACGATGAGCAATGAAAGTCACATTCATCTCTTCTGTATCGATATCAAGAACTTGACCACCACCATAAGGAGTAACATCAGTTAGTGTTTTGTCTTCCTTAACCATCATCTGACCATCTGGCCAAACAATTTGTGGCATATTCAAAACTACATCAATTTCTGTTAATGTAATTTCACTATTATCAGCTGCTTCCATAACTGCAGTTTCTGAATCAAGTACTCTTGGAGTTGCACCATCATTCCACATTACGTGAACATGTGAGGTCAATGCACTGTACACATCTGCTTGTGCAGGAGTACTAGTAAACACTTGACCTTGGTATCCGTGTATACCATCGCCTTCAATGCCATTGGTAAACAAGTATACTGTTGAAAGTGCGTCTTCAGGGGCATTCTTTAACAAAGGAGCAAGTTCTACTTGCCATCCTTGATTTTCAGTAATTATTTCTGCATGTTTAGGATCACTAGAATCAGTGATGATGTAGTAAACATCTTCACCGTTGTAGTATCCTTGATGCATAGGAATTGTTGCTGGAACATTTGCTCTTGATAATCTAAGTACAGAACCCAAGTCTGCTTCAGTTTCTTCCATAGTTTCTTCCATGTGTTCTTCTTCATTGGTTTCTTCCATAGATTCTTCAACTGGAGCTACAGGAGAGACACTACCTTGATCTGCTTTCCAAGCGGCTTTACCGCCAGGATAGTTAGAGCAAAGATCTAATCCACAGATACCAGTACTAGAACCATACTTTGATGTTCCAGTACCTTGGCTTTTGAG
>SPKZ01005171.1_pt1 | contig 11331 bp, 10 predicted proteins | sample 2456571 | NCBI WGS metagenome assembly SPKZ01 (sample SAMN11192286, study PRJNA482655) | marine metagenome | biome: ENVO:00000447; feature: ENVO:00000244|ENVO:00000211|ENVO:00000569|ENVO:00002023; material: ENVO:00002151; isolation source: ocean water from marine abyssalpelagic zone ...
CGAACAGAACCACGATGAAAACGGTATTATCTGGAACGAGTCAATCGCACCATACAAAGTATCTATCATCCCAATGAACATGCACAAATCAGCAGACGTAAAAGAAGCAGCAGAGAAAATCTACGCAGACCTTCAAGCGGCTGGCATCGAAGTATTCTTCGATGATCGTAAAGAGCGTCCAGGTGTTATGTTTGCGGATTCTGAACTTATCGGTATCCCACACAACATCATCATTGGCGACCGTAGTCTGAAGAATGGTCTAGTTGACCACAAACTACGTGTTACTGGTGATAAGACTGAAATCGCACTGACTGACATCGTAGAGCACATTAAAAGCCTACTAGCTTAAGCGAATACGCGATTAACTGACTCAGTTCATGACGTCAGGTAAGTGAACAATCAAAGCCAAGCATCTGCTTGGCTTTTTCGTCCCTGGAATTCAAGGTGCCAATAACCCTATCGTAAATTTACACTGCGACTCTAGCCTGTTATTATCCCGTCATTAGAGCACAAGGCGGACATGATGAATAAACAGCAAGGGTTTACCTTAATCGAATTAGTAATTGTGATTATAGTTTTAGGCATATTGGCCGCTGTTGCAGTACCTAAATTCATCAATTTATCCTCAGACGCCAGACTTGCCTCTCTGCGTGGCATGGAAGGTGCTATCCGCAGTGGTACTCAGTTAATTTATTCTAAAGCAATCATTACAAACCAAGATGATGGTGATAACCCAGACGCGATCATTGATGGTATCGCCATTCAATTACACAGCGGTTATCCCGTAGGTAATTGGATATATGCTATCCGTTACATTATTAACTTAGACACGGTTGGTTTTTCGAAGGTCGGGGAAAAGTGTACGACAGACTGGTGTGGTATGGGTGACGCAAAAAAACTGCCAAGTGGCATAGTCACTACAGGACGCATAGGTAAAGTATTTCCTCGTGGTTATAGCTGGAATGATCAATGCGGTGTTTACTATATTAATCATGAAGACGGAACTAAAGCTGAAATAGGCTTAGAGACCAAAGACTGCAAATAATTAATATTAACGTATTAGTATGACTCTATTTAGAATCTATCATTTAAATTAGATAGTTTAATACATTTCAATACATTGATTTATATATAGTATAAACTTACCTTTAGTTTCACTGTCATTTAAATAAGTACTTAATGGTTAAGTGAAAGCAGTCAAAAAAGGTCATCACCATGAAACGGATTTTCCCCTCTCTTTTAATAATGTTAAGCATGTTGTCATTCAACTGTTGGGCAAACGACGGCGTCTTAAAGCGTGCTTATCAATCTCAGCAAAGTAATATTCAGGTCAAAGGTTCAGGTAAAATGACGCGAATATTACCCGATGATAATGACGGTTCCCGCCATCAAAAATTCATCTTACGTTTGAACAACCGCCAAACTATCTTAGTCGCACATAATATTGATTTAGCACCACGCATTAATAATTTAAAAGTCGGTGACACAGTACAGTTTTACGGTGAATATGAATGGAACAGCAAAGGCGGTGTTATTCATTGGACCCATAAAGATCCACGTAATAACCACAAGCACGGTTGGTTGAAACACCGAGGTCGGATTTATAATTGATTTAACGCCTGCTACTCTAAAAATCCCCTATCCCACAGTATTAACTTGGCGAAGCAGTGAGTCTTTAACAATAATTAATAGAAGGTATTTCTTCTTTAATTAAACAGGACTTTATCTATGGATTTAGGTTGTTATGGCAGGCACTAAACAGGGGCTATTATTGACCGGCGGAGGCGCTAGGGCGGCATATCAAGTCGGTGCGTTAAAAGCCATTGCGGAATTTTATCCCCGTAATCACGGTACCCCTTTTAAAGTCATCACTGGTACATCAGCAGGGGCCATCAACAGTTGTGCGATAGCTTGCTACGCCAGTTGCTTTCGCTTGGGGGTTAAAAAGCTCGAGTACATCTGGAATAACTTCCACGCCAATCAAGTATTTCAATGCAGTTTTAATGAAATATCTAGGCACTTGTTACTTACCTTTTTATCACGGTTCCAGTCACCACACGTGGCCCGACAACCAGTATCGCTGTTTAACAACAAACCTTTACATAAACTACTGGATCGTTATTTGGATATGCGCCGTATCGACATTAACATTCAACGCCAACACTTGGATGCGATTTCAATCACTGCGTCTGATTATAATAACGGTGATTCCATCAGCTTTTTTCAAGGTAATCAGCAATTACAAGAATGGCAACGAGCCCGTCGCTGTGGGTTGCGAACACAGTTACACGCCCACCATTTGTTAGCCTCTTCCGCTATCCCTCTGGTCTTTCCGTGTACCCAAATAGGCCAAGATTTTTATGGTGATGGTTCGGTACATCAATTATCACCATTAAGCCCCGCCATTCACCTCGGCGCAGAAAAACTACTCGTGATCGGGGCTGAACAGCCACCGCACAAACTCAAACCAGGGGAACTACGTCAAACCCCCTCAGGTGCTGACATCGCCGGGCATTTACTCGATACCATTTTTACCGATACCTTAAACTCGGATAGAACGCTTAAACCGCGTTAATGACAGCCTTGCATTAACGCCTGAACCACAGCGTTCGTCCTTAAAAATGAAACCCATCGCGTTATTTAGATTAGCCAATGAACATGATATTAATGCGCTTGCCGATGAATTCTTTTACGAATTACCCATCACCATACGCACCCTGCTACGCACCATCGGAGTGAATGAACACAGCCATTCTTCAATTACGTCCTATCTGATGTTTGAACAAAACTATACGCGCGAATTAATGCGCTTAGGCTATCAAGATGTATTAAAGCAAGAACAGGCATTAAGGGAATTTTTAAATATATAACTAGCCAGCCCAACCACCTAGTAAACAATGTTCCGCCCGTTTTACATAACGAGATGGCCCACAAACCAGCACTACATCACCCACTTCAAAAATAAAGTCTTGATGAACTTGAGTTAACTCAATCCCTTGTCGACGCACAGCACGGCAACTGACTTCTTTTAACTTCACTTCGGCGACAGTTTTTCCAATCGCGTAAGCACCAAACTCCAGCCTAATCGCATGTAACCGTTCTAGCGCTTCACTTTCTTCAAAAGACACACTACTTTCACCACCAAAATAAAAACCGTGTAAATGGTTATAATGCCCCTTTCGTTCATGCTGTAATCGCTTCAAAATACGCTTAATAGGTACGCCTGAAATAGCCAATACATGCGATACCATCATTAAACTGCCTTCTAAGGATTCAGGCACCACATCTGTCGCACCCGCATTATGTAACGTTTGGATATTGGAATCATCGGTGGTACGCACTAATACCTTCGCCTCGGTTAATGGTTTGACGACCTTTAACAACTCAATGGCTTTCTCGGTATCGTTGAACGTGATAATAATCGACTTGGCTTTCTCGACACCTAACATCATTTGAATTTCACGGCGGCTGGCATCACCAAATTCAATTTTTTCACCACCATTTAAGGCTTCTTGCACACGTACTGGATCACGATCGATAACAGTATAAGGGATACCTTCTATTTTTAAGAAACGCGCGATAGTTTGTCCGCTGCGGCCATAACCACAAACAATCACATGATCAGTGTATTGCCCTGGAAGTGGGGGTGATAGTCCGCTTTTACGTTTCGGTTTAGACTGAAATAATAATCGCCGCACGATGCCCTGATGGCACTCAATCAACCAAGGTGTCATCGCCATACTGATCACCCCAACACCGACAAGGGTCGAAATTAACGGTAAAGGTAATAATGCCAATTTGCCAGCTAACGCCAATAATACAAACCCAAACTCCCCCATTTGTGCTAACACTAAGCCTGTACTAAGGGCATTACTGCTACTTTCCCCTAACCATTTAGCGAGTAAAAACACCAGGATGTTCTTACTTAACATCATCACCACAAGCACCATGATTAACCGAGGCCAATCTGCAAGTAAGCTAGGTAAATTCAGTAACATACCAATGGTGATGAAGAAGAGTCCCATTAATACATCACGGAATGGACGGATATCCGCTTCTAGTTGATGACGATAAGGCCCCTCGCCTAACATCATCCCCGCCAAAAATGCCCCCAACGCCATGGATAAACCTAACCAATGCGTCATAAGCCCAGCGATCAAAGCCACTAATAATGTCGACATGACAAAAAGTTCATCAGAACGGATTAAAGCGATCTCTTTAAACAGGGTTGGTAATATCCAGCGTCCCACAGATAAGATCACAAATACCGCAAATAAACCTTTGACCATTGCCCAACCCATTTGTTCAGCAATCAGCATAATATCGCCACTTTGCTGTGCCAATAAAGGGATCATAATAAGGAAAGGGACAACTGCGATATCTTGAAATAACAACACACTGATCGAGAGCTTAGATAAGCGACTATTCAGTAATTTCGACTCAGCTAACTGCTTGATCACGATAGCGGTGGATGACATTAACATCGCAGATGCGACGACAAATGCTTGCGCCCAATAGAGTGAAGCAAATGATCCGAGCAACATAAATAGCACACCGACACTCAGCACTTGCCCACCACCAAGCCCCAACACTAAATGTCGCATCGATAATAACCGTGGCAGTGAGAACTCTAAACCTAATGAGAACATAAGGAAAACGACGCCTAATTCGGCAAATAGCTCAATATCCGCTTGTTCGACAATTAACTGAAAACCATAAGGCCCAGCAATCATCCCCGTAGCAAGGTAGGCGAGAATAGGCGGTAAGTGAATACGTTGGAATAACGCCACTAATGCCACGGCAAGGGAAAGTAATTGAATGATATCAATAAACAAATTATTTTCCTCCTTAAGTACTTACCGAAAGTCATCAGCTGCATCACTAAGATAATAAAAAACAATGCCACTAAAGAATATGTACTAGCGCCCGGTTTAACAAGTTGATGAAAAGATCAGTAAAAGATCAGCAAAAAAGATCATCATTAATTAACCATAAAATTTTTTAAATATGGTACACAATATGCATGTTTAAAAATAATACTGGACTATGTGATTTTTTTGACTGAGGTAAAAATGGATAACTTAAGCATCATAAATACCCAAAAAATACAAAGCAATTATGAACTTACACCTCCAAGGCGGCAGCAAAAGCTAAGCGCTGCGCAAACGATCGCCACATTAAAAAAATTACAAACCAGCCTAGACGTCGATTCTTTGTTACATAATTTTGCCGCAATAGCGGCACAGCATGTCCGCTTTACTGGCTTAAGCTTTACTGACGCAGCCAACAATATTCAATTAAAGACTGACTGTACTGCCGTTTTCCAACAAAATTATCATTTGACCGCACAAGGTAAAGATCTGGGGGCATTGCTATATAGCTCAGTAAAACCATTAAAAATTAATGAACTCAGCGTATTAAAAGAGTTACATCAACTGCTAGTCACTAATCTTATGCACGCCTTAATGCTACAAGAAATGCAAATTAGGATCATGAAAGATCATTTAACTGGTTTAGATAATCGCGCAAGTTTTGATGAAAATATCCAGCGTTCTTACAGCCTATGCCAGCGTCATAAATCTAACATGGCGTTATTGATTACTGATTTAGATGATTTTAAACGCATCAATGATACTTATGGCCATCAATTTGGTGATCGTATTTTGAAACATTTTGCGCGCGTATTACAACGTAGTATCCGTAATAGTGATGTCGCATTCCGATTAGGTGGCGATGAATTTGCAATCATCTTGCAGCCTGCATCCGAACAATCAACACGTTTAGTCGTAGAGCGTATTGATACTGAAATTAAGAATGACTCACTACTGAGCGAGTTTAAGATCACCTCAGCCATCGGTTCCGCAACATGGCGAACGGGTGAAACGATCGAGAGTTTATTTAAAATAGCCGATGAAGACCTGTATAACAGTAAACTAAACATCAAATAAAAAAGCTCACCAAACTAGGTTTGATGAGCTTTGTTAAGTATAGAACAAAACGTGCTATTTATTTTTTACCATTAAATCGTAATAGCCTTAATGCATTGGCTGTAACGAGTGCAGTTGCCCCTGAATCCGCTAAAATAGCAACCCACAGTCCTGTGAATCCAAGTAATGTCGTCACCAAAAATACCGCTTTAAGCCCAACTGCCAAGGTAATATTTTGTTTAATATTAGCCAATGTTTCCTGACCAAGTTCAACCATGTGTGGCAATTCAACTAATCGGTTATGCATTAATGCTACGTCTGCCGCTTCTAACGCGACATCGGTACCACCGCCCATCGCAATACCAAGTTTTGCACTCTTCATTGCTGGCGCATCGTTAATGCCATCACCCACCATTGCAGTATCTTTACCTTGGTTAAGTTCACCAACAATGCGTGATTTATCTTCTGGTAATAGTTCGGCACGATATTCCATACCGAGCGAATCAGCGATCACTTTCGCCGTACGGCGGTTATCGCCTGTTAGCATAACGGTACTAATACCGAGTTTTTGCAATTTCTCTACCGCTTCACGCGCATCTTCACGAATACTATCAGCCAATGCAACTAAGCCAATGACTACCTCGTTTTGTAGCACGACAACGGTCGTATTCCCGCCATTTTCGAGGTTTACAATCGCACTGCGAACCTCAGGAAGTTGCGCTAGTTGATCGGTCATGTGGTGCGGGGCTAATAATTTAATTAACTGTGTAGACTCACCCAGCTGTACTTCACCTTGCACACCCAAACCCGCTAATGTTTGGTCATTGCTAACCGCTAATAAACCCACTGATTTTAGTTCTGCATGCGTCAATATCGCTTTTGCTAATGGGTGATTCGACGTTTGCTCAATACTGGCAGCAAGTTGTAATACTTTGGCGTCATCATCAATAAAGCTCACAACGCTTGTTACTTCTGGTACACCTTGGGTCAAGGTACCGGTTTTATCAAAAGCGATTTGTTGAATGCGACCAATTTGCTCTAGTGCTGCACCTCCTTTTACTAACACACCACGTTTACTGGCTGCAGATAATGCTGACGTCACTGCTGCAGGTGTTGAAATCACTAACGCACAAGGACATGCAATTAATAATAATGTAAGACCTTTATAAACCCACTCAGTCCAGTCACCACCGAATAATAATGGAGGTACAATCACAACCACTAATGCTAACAACATCATTGCAGGTGTGTACCAACGACTGAATCTATCAAGGAAACGCTCGATTGGGGCTTTATTTTCTTCAGCTTCTTCAATCAGGTGTAAGATACGATCAATGGCGTTATTACCTGACTCTGACACCACACGCAATTGCGCAAGTCGGTTAACAGCCAGACTACCTGCCATCACTATATCTTCAGCTTGATGTTCAACAGGAACAGATTCACCGGTTAATGCACTTTCGTCAAAACTAATGCCAGAAGATAATAAAGCACCATCGGCAGGTAAGCGATCTCCCGGTTTAATTTCAATAATATCACCAGGCTGTAGATCACTGGCAGCAACGAGCACACGCTTATCACCCACAATTGTCATTGCTTCCTCAGGCACTAATGACATTAATGATTTAACGCCTTTACGTGCTTTACCTGCCGCAAACGATTCCAGTTTTTCGCCTACCATGAACAGTACAAGTACCATTGCAGACTCTGCTGTTTCACCTAAAACAAGGGCGCCGACAGTTGCCACTGACATTAATGTTTCGATGGCAAACGGGGTACCTGAACGCGCTAATTTAATGGAGCGATTAATAACAGGAATAACACCAAAAACACTGGCGAAGGTAAATAGCCACTGACTTGCATCACTGTTAAATTGTGTAAGGATGGCGGCAATAACGATGGCACTGACTAACGTAATAGCATGCCAATGTTCACGGAGGTTTTGTGATAGTGAGTTATCTTCTTCAACATTTTTTGCTTTTTTACCCGCTTCTTGTAACTTGAAACCAGCATTCACAACGGCATTAATCACATCTTGCTTAAAGCTATCAAGGGTATTGCTATTAGAATCTTGTTCGATATCAACAAGTAATTTTTCAGTGGCGAATGCAACACGGCATTGTTTAACTTGTGGTAAGGCTTGAACGGCTTTTTCTACTTTACGGGCACAACTTGGACAGTCCATGCCTGTGACTAACCAAGATAAACGGGTCGTTAAACTACTGGACTCGGGTTCCTCGTCGTCAGCAATCACCTCGTTTGATTCTGCGTGTGCACAGCAGGAATCGCTACTTGCAGATGTGACATTGTGCTCATCTGTATGTTGATGTTCGTGTACGTGGGTTTTGCTGTGATCACTACCACAGCATCCTTGATTTGATTTTGGTGCAACTGCTGTTGCAGTATTGCCTTTACATGACATGCGTTTATCCTCGTAAATAGAATTGAATCAAAGTTAGTAATATAAATAACAGTTAAAGCGTTCAAGCCAGTTAACCTACATATAAATATATATTCATATTAACTTTCATTCAAGTGTATTTACAAAAAAAAGCTAACTCATTCGTTATCGTTCACGAAAATGAGTTAGAAGTCATACTCTTAAGCTGTATATTTAGGTTTAACTCCCTACTCGTGCGTCAGTAGTTCTGACTGCAACTGCGCTAAAAAATCACGCATATACACACTGCGTCGCTCTGCTTCTGCTTTAGCCGCTTGAGTTTGCATACTGTCACCGAGCGTTAATAACTTAGTAAAAAAGTGATCGAGCGTGTACACATCGTCATTTGGATCACGATCAACACAGAGTGGATCAATGCTGCTATAGAGCTGACGATTAAGCTTACCACCGACTAAAATACAGCGGGCAATACCAATGGCACCCAGCGCATCCATACGATCTGCATCTTGCAATATTTTAGCTTCGAGGGTTTCAGGGCTTATATTGGCACTAAAGCTGTGTGCTACGATGGCGTGATGAATTGCGCTCAGATATTGCGAGGGGTAATTAATCTCTTGTAAGAATGCCACAGCGCGATCTGCGGCTAATAAAGATGCTTGCTTGCGTTGTGGATGGTCTTTGGCAACCGATACACAATCATGTAACCAAGCGGCGGGCTCTAAAATTGCCAACTCAGCCCCTTCTCTTTTACCAAGTTGTCTTGCCGTCGCAACAACACGTTCAATGTGATCGATATCATGCGCGCGATCGGCACACCCCAGTTGGGTTAAGAATTCGATAAATAGGTTTCGCATGACACTCTCTTTAAAATAACGTTTTAAGCTAGGATCTTTAATGATAAATTATTCATGCTCTGTCACGTGACAAGCCAGATCATGCACCACATGACGAATATGATGATCATCCAGTCGATATAATACCTGCTTACCTTGACGTTCAGAACGTAAAATACGCGCTTCACGTAAGTGACGTAAATGGTGGCTGGTAAGCGATTGTGACATACCCGTTACCGCAGAGAGATCAGATACCGCAACAGGCCCGCCCATACAAGCAAGCACTAAACGTATACGTCCTTCGTCACCTAATAAGTGAAACAAATGCGCCAGTGAGGCAATGTGTTTATCATCTAACGCAGGTAGCTCTGCACTACATTGCGGTTCGGGGCAACATTGAGATTCTAGTTTTGGCATTATGCCTCGCTTATAATTATTTGAAGTACCTGAAAGTGTAACACTTGAGATCGTAGGGGCAAGATCAAAAATGCCAGCTTCATACGACCGAATGGCACGTAATCAGCTGGCACTTATTTATAATTAACAGTATCACATTAACGGTATCATCGAACTGACGGTAACCGTGTTACCGACAGTAAGCATATACGTTCAGATTAGATGAATGCTAGTTTTGCGATGAATACAACAGCTAATACATTCATACCTAAAGACACATCAGCAGAACGACCTGTGCAATGCTTAATGATAGTAAATGATAAGAAACCTAAGATAATACCGTCAGCGATTGAATACGTTAGCGGCATCATGATTGCAGTGATTGCAGCGGGTACGTAATCCGTAAATTCATCCCAGTTAACTTTGTGCAGGCTGCCAACCATTAAGAAAGCAACATAGATTAACGCGCCCGCAGTTGCGTAGCTTGGTACAATCTGAGCAATTGGCGCAAAGAACATTGCCACTAAGAATAGTAGACCAACAACAACCGCAGTTAAACCGGTACGACCACCTTCAGCAATACCCGCATTACTTTCAATGTAAGTAGTTACTGGTGGGCAACCAATGATTGCACCTGCAACACTTGCAACACTGTCTGCAGTTAAGGCTCTATTTAGGTTTTCAATTTTGCCGTCTTTATTATACATTTCTGCTTTTTCAGCCACACCGATCATGGTGCCAGCCGTATCAAACATGTTTACAAATAGGAATGCTAGGATAATACTGACCATAGATACGTCTAATGCACCCATTACGTCCATTTTCATGAATGTTTTTGATAAGCCAGTTGGTAGTGATACAACTTGTTCTGGTAGACTAACTAGCCCCATTACCGCACTGATTGCAGTCGTAATAACAATACCAATTAATACCGCACCGAATACTTTACGCGTTGCTAAAACGGCGATAATTAAGAAGCTGAGTGAACCCAAGATAACTTTAGGATCGTGAAAGTTACCCAATGTCACTAACGTTGCAGGGCTTGCAGTAATGATGCCCGCCGCTTTTAAACCAATGATACCTAAGAATAGACCAACACCCGCCGTCATTGCGTAGCGCAAGCTGCTTGGGATACTATCAATGATCCAGCCACGTAGTTTCGTCACACTCATGATGACAAAGACGATACTTGAAATGAATACTGCACCTAATGCAACTTCCCACGTATAGTCCATGCCCTTTACAACAGCAAAGGTAAAGAAAGCGTTAAGCCCCATACCCGGCGCTAGACCCACAGGCCAGTTCGCATAAAGACCCATGAAGATACAACCAATTGCTGCACTGAGTGCTGTTGCAACGAATACCGCTTGGTAATCCATGCCCGCAATCGACATGATATCAGGGTTAACAAATAGGATATAAGCCATGGTAACGAAAGTCGTTAAACCTGCCATTACTTCTGTTTTAATCGTCGTATTATGTGCTTTTAACTTAAACAACTTTTCCATCAAAGTTGCAAAAGCAGAAGTGTTTGTTGATGCAGAGGTAGACTGACTTGCGGTATTCATTAAGGTACTCACTTTTTATTTCGTTCATCTTACTCACTGTATAACAGCGGTTGTCTGTACTTATTGCTCTTTAATGCAACTGATAGATACAAACCAAGATGACTGGTTGTTTAATAAATGGCTGTCGCTTAGCGGAAAAGTGGAAAGTTCTAAGCTGACAATTATTAAATAACCGGATTTAAAATATAGGTAATTATTACCTGCTA
>SPKZ01002936.1_pt1 | contig 11330 bp, 4 predicted proteins | sample 2456571 | NCBI WGS metagenome assembly SPKZ01 (sample SAMN11192286, study PRJNA482655) | marine metagenome | biome: ENVO:00000447; feature: ENVO:00000244|ENVO:00000211|ENVO:00000569|ENVO:00002023; material: ENVO:00002151; isolation source: ocean water from marine abyssalpelagic zone ...
ATACGGGCAGCTGTTTTCCGCTATCTGGTATGTGGCGACAGCAGGCGCGCTTATTGGTGTGATTTGGTACTTTGCCGGTATGGGCGATGAGTTACTTTCCCTACCACTACAGATATTACAAAGCTAATTACCAGCAGTGCCACCAGCCCATTGCAACCTGATTTTCTGCAATGGGCTTCGCTGTACTTTGTTATGCAAAGTGCTAAAGAAACACATCAAGGTAATCCAATCGAAAAACTGTACTTGAAGCTGCGAAGGTGATAAATCCAATGTGCAGGCCTAACGGAATAAGGAATTGTGAACCAATCGGCGCGGTCATATTGAACCCACATAATGTGCCTAATGAAGAGACGAAAAAGGTAGTATGAAGCTTAAGTGAAGAGTGTCAACTATCTTGAAAAACACCCTATTCAGTATACATAAAAAAGCTAAATGACCTCCGGCAAAGCCGGAGGCTTATTGGTTACGCTCTAAAAAAGCTTAAGTTAACGCTCAAAACGTCGTAGCATGTGTCATTTCATTTTTTTAATATTTTACTGAAATGACACTAAATTATAAATACTACCTTATTGATTGTGTAAACGATTAATATCATCACTCATTCGCTTCATGTCATCCATGATTGCGATTGCTTCAGGGGTCGGCGTTTTTTTGTTTTTCTGCTCCCGCTTCGCATTTTGGCTGATAAAATCACCCGCATAAATACCATCGGCAATGAGCATAGCGCCGCCACAATCGACATTATAGACTTGATCGTTATAATCAACTTTTGATAGCTCAATGATTTCTTCCAAACCATCTTCGGTATGTATTTTGGCCGAAATAGCTAACTTAGCCGCCATCATTGTGCCTGAATCTGACATAATCGGGTGATTGTCTGTGATCTGCAACACTTTACCAGATGCTGTTTCTATACGTATCAGCTGCTTTTCTAAACCTTTGTAGATTTCCGTAACCGTTACTTTTTCCTGCTCTGCCGTTAACAATACATCACCAATAGAAATTTCACTGATTTTTTTCACACAACCACCAGCCAATTTAATCAGGCTATCCTTGTGGAAACAGCCCCATCTGATTAATATATCCGGTATCTTGACCGTATTTGAGTCCGAATGATTGTATTTTCCACCTTCAGGTGGCTTTGAAGCACTCGTTATTGCAACATTTACGTCAAATATGTCGCCATTTGCCTTAACGGTTTCGATTCTGAAACTCCATCTTAATTTAACCCCAGTTAAGCAGGGACCCTCTGTTGTATAGTTATCTTTATGTAGCTTAACACCCCAGTCTTCGTCAAAATTAAAATCAACCTTCCATTGTCCAAGGAGCCCTGCTTCCTTACTAAAAGTTAAGTATTTATTCAAATCTGACGGTTTGTCATAGTGATATTTCACCAAGGTTTGTCCGTCATAAACTAACTGTAAGCCCCCAATATTTGATATTTGTGTCGGTCTCAGAAAAGGCGCTAATTTAAAAGATCCCTTAACTGGCAGCTTAGTTGTCACTAACTCACCATTCAGCACACCTTTATAAGTATAGTCCGTATGCTCACCAGCAGCAGCATCTCGATCATACATAACGTTAACGGTCGTGTCATTTAGACTATGGGGATCATCAATAACAAAGTCGGTGACAACACTCTGTCCATTAACCAATGTATAACCCTGAGTTTGTTCCTCGCTTGTATATGTAGCAGCGTCAGCATATACGTAGGTAAACTCAGTAACCACTTCAAGTTCATGATCATTAAATTGTCCTATGTCTGAATTTAACGCCTCGACTCTAGATTCAATGTCGGTCTCACTCGTATATTCACTTATGGTGTTTAGTACGGTTTCAGTGTTCAGATCGGTTAACGTTGAAACGACCATAATCATTGCTGCGTTATTAACTGTTGCAAAAGAATCGCATGCCACAGAACGTCTGTCAGATGCTGTCAGATTACCTTTACTACTTGCGCCATCGGTTATATAAATAGCACTCATCATAAAGCCTTTATCTAAAGCATCATCCCCAGTTTCTGCCTGTGTTTTTGGCGATTCAGGCGTTTTTAAAAGCGAATTATAGAGCGCGGGATACTTTTCTTTCGCAACCTTAGTACCACCGACATGCTTAAACATTGATTCTAACTTGTGAGTTTTAGCCATAAAGTTGTTAGCGTTAGTTATAAAATCATCAGCTTTATCAATTGCTTGGCTTACTTTATCTATCACGTTACAAATTGTGGTTATCGGTTTTTTATTTTCTTTAATCACCTTAACAGTACCGGTTTTACCTTTCAGACCTTGATTACCCTTAGTACCATCCTTGCCATTTTCTGTATCCGCACTCCAGGCACCATTCTTACCTGAAACCCCACCTTGACCGCTACCACCAACACGACCAACACGATTAGTCCATGTGATATCATTAGTAGTAGAACCCCAATATACCGTTACTTGAGTACCATCACCGCCATTACCGCCATTACCGCCGTCACCGCCGTCACCGCCCTTGCCGCCCTTAGGCCCATTTTTTTGACCATCACCACCATCACCACCATCACCACCATTACCACCATCACCACCATTAGAACCAACATTAAGTAATGATAAATTCATATCGGAGTCTTTGATTGTCAATGTATAATCCCCCAATGAAGAACCGTTATAAGCTGATGAGCCATCTCTGCCATTTTGCCCATTGGCACTCGTCGCTCCATCTTCACCCTTTTGACCTTTTTTTCCATCGATTCCATCTTCTGATACTATGATGATGTCGTAGTTCCAATTTTTTTTCTGACTGGAATTTAGATTTGTTGTCGGTATCTTGCCACCTAAAGAACCATCATCTTCAGTGATTTTATCAATCGTAAGCTCTGCACCGACCTTAATTTCAATATATCCTCCTCTTTGAAAGAATATTTCATCGTATTCTGTCGGATTTTCGATATCAGACACTATTAGTGGAAAATCAGGTGTTACCGTAGTTGTTCTTCCCATCATTACTTTCCTTGTTGTTTATAGGTTGTAGGTTGTTACTCTTTTGAATTTACGTATTACTCAATAAAATCACTTTAGGTATTAAATGAAACATTTCTCACCCAAAGAGACCCTATATCATTTAAATTTCCCGGTTGTTTTACTTGATAAATCTGAATGTTAGGGCCGTTAATTTTATTAACGTCACCGAATTGCTGTTGTCTATCATCTGCCTGAACAGTGTTCATCAATGCATCTTTATTGTCGTATATCTCCGCCGCTGCTTTTCCTGCTACGGATTTACCCGCATCCGCTAAAGATGTGCGAATTTTTTTCTTAAGTTCATGTTTTGCGCTGTTGGGTGTAACCGTATATTTCCCTGTGTTTTTATTACTCCATGCTTTTTTTGCAGCAGGGATACCACCGACGATGGCACCCGTGATAGCACAGGTTGCCCAGCCATCTGTAAATGCGCGGTCTTCCCTAATATTGGTTATTCCGTTTGAAACTACGGAATTATTTGCGCCTAATATAACCCCTGAACCAATCTCAGCGAACGTCGTTGCCGTGGAACCTATCGTAGGTGCTGCGGCGGCAATTCCAGCGCCGACCCCGAAAGCAACAGCGCCAAAAACAAAGCCTAAGCCACCTGCAATTAGTGCGTCGGTCAAATTAAAATCGCCTGAAATGGCAGAGCTCACGCCATAAACCGCCAAACCAGCACCACCGCCGATCAATCCCGCCCCTAACATACCAAGGGCGACTCCGGCGGCACCGCCTAAACCACCAGTAGCAACAGTAATAGCAACACCGACACCAATAAGGACAATGCCAATGACAGCTGTAGCAAAGGCAGCCCAAGAAAAAGCGCCATCAGGATCAAAGTAATTAACCCAATCCGAACCGCAGTATAAATAAGGACTGGTATGTTGATTTTCTGGATCCAAATTAAGGAATCGGCCTAATGATGGGGAATATATCCGGTAGCGCATGGTATACAAGTCTAACGTCGCTTCCAGTCTTGCGGAGGTAAAACGAATTGGAATCAACGTTTCTACTGACTCATCTAGAATTGTCTGAACATCTATCTGACCAAAGGGATCGTAGCTAAAGGTGGCTAAAAGTGCATTACCGTCATAGATAGCCCGAACGGATGACTGATAATCCTTAATTAAAAAATATACTTGATCATTCTGGATCTGCGCCATCATTCCATTGGCACCATATATGCAGAGTGTTCTAACACCGTTTTTCATCTCACTAAGCAATCGGCCTTGCATATCGTAATTAACAAAAGTCGTCGCAGTGCCATCGTTTTTTGACGAATGTCCTTGTACACCATGGGTATAAGTCAGTTGTCGGCTTCCGACTTGAATTGCCGTTGGTTTATTGAACATATTGTCATACTTGATGAGCATCTCATGTTCAGGTACTTGGGTAACATTCCCCGACGGATCGTATTGAAAAGATGTATTGCCCTTGGATAATAGCTTATTGGTTCCTTCTTCATATTGAAATTTAGTAGACCCATTATTTTCATCGACCTGATTGCCGTTTAAATCCAAATCGATAGCATGAGCTATGCCATTTCGTTCATAAGATTGCAGCCTACCGTAAGCATCATAGCTATAATCAAAGGTTATTTCTGGAGTACCGACATGTCGACTAATAGACTTCGTGATCCGTCCTCCCAACCCAGAACTTGACCCCGTGTCGGCATACTCTAATTCTTGTTCAAAGAATCTGTCTTGCATGCCTTTTAACCACATTGCCGAATCATAAGTATAGTTTTTTTCCAAAGCGCCTTCTTGCTCAGGTAAGAACGTCTCCCCTGCAAGTTGCCCACAGGGTAGATAGGAACAAGTATAAATGAGATTGTTTCCGTGTTTCACACCGACTAATCTGGATAAAATATCGTAGATATTCGTTACGATCACATCGTCCATTCGATAACTTGTCATGTTCTTGGCGTGATCATACTCCATCACCAATACATCCTCATTGGCTTGGGTAGATGTGATTTTGTCCTTAATATTGTCTTTAAGGTCATCGAGGTACTTTTCGACGGTTTCTAATATTCCCAAAATTTTTGGACACGTTATTATATTCTTGGCTTGATCATACTTCGTCGCTAATACATCCTCACTAGCTTTGGTAATCGTAGTTTTCTCCCGAATATTTCCCCGAAGATCATAGCGATATTTTTCGACGGTTTCTAATACCCCATCATCATCGAAGCTTTCAACTTTGCTAAGCTTGCGCAGTAAGGTCTGATCCGTACCATCGCCATCATAGAAATTTCTAACTCTGGCAATGCCACCAGCAGGCGCAATACCAACCCCTTGCGCCTCTAGTTCTAATTGTACTGGGTCCCATTCGCCCTCGATGGTACCCTGTTCAATCATTCGCGTATAAGTGTCATACACATAATATAAATAACGCCCGGAATCTGACGCCTGATTCTTAAATCGTAACTTTCCAGCCCGATCATAGATAAATTCATAACCACTGGCATCAGGTTCTTTCTGTGAACTCAGTTTACCAAAGACATTATATGTATACGTGCTAAAGAACTGCTCATGCCCTTGCATACCCGAGAAATAGTTAGGGTAGAATACATGCGTTAAATTACCATTGTGATCATATTGATATCGCATCAGCTGCTCAGCGGTATCACTGGCTTCATTATAAGTGATGGACATCACTTTGTTTTCAAAGACATCTACGGCTTCAAAACTGCTAATTCCATCAGGCATTTTCTGTAACTTCAGGGTACAAGTGCCATCTTGTAAATGATGAAATTGACCTTCATTAATATAGTAATCAAAGCGCATGGTATTACCATCGCCTTCAATCGCCCTTTGCTTACCCGCCTGACCCATTTCTATCTGTTTAGGTGACGGGGATTTCGTATGTTTAATTTGATCATAAGGAAACCCATCATCCTCTGGATAAGTATCTGCAACGAGTCCTTCCAATATTCCAGTGTCACTATTGTAGTGCGTTACTAGATCTTGTTGATATGACCAAAGTACATCTTGTAGCTCTAATTTCTTTGTCGTTATCTCCGCTTGTCCCTGCGGGTTATAGAGGGTTTGCCCGACAATAATACCGGTTTCTGTAACAGCAATATCCTGATGAGATTTACCCGCAAAATCGGTAAATGAGAGCAATATTTTTGGATCTGGCGCAAACCCCATGCAATCCACATTTTCAGTATCAGACACGGCTAGCTGTAATTGTGTTCCTACTGCAAAAGGGTGCTTGCCCTCATAAATAACCGTATCTTCACAAGACAATTGAATACGATGCCCTACTTTTAAGAGCGTAAAGTGCTGGCCATCGGTGACATCTACTTGATGAACAAGCCCTCCTGCGTACTTTATCAACCACGTATTATTAATTACTTCGAGATGGAGTTCTCCTAACGTCAACGTCGGTTGTCCATCCGTCATTGCTGTAAATAAAGCAAAATTATTTTGGGCTATAAATTCCCAACAATTATCAGCGCGAGACCAGTATTTGCTATTACCATCCCATTGATCCATCCAATGAAAGCGTCCGCCGCTGGGGAATTCTATCAACAAAGTTTCATTTAATGTTAACGCTGTCGATAATTGCCCATGCCGCTGTCGCGATAGGCTGATAAATGATCCGTCATCGCCTGCAATAGCCGCTGGATTTTGAAAACGGTCAAGGTAAATTCGTTCACCGCTTTCGTGGTTTTTATGAGATGCAGATTGCTTAGCAAAAGCCCCTGTATACACATAAGCTTCGCCTAAGGAAAGCGATGGTGACAGAAACAGTGCGTCGATATATAAAGGCTGAGTGCCAGTAATAGTCACTGTCAACGCCCCTTTTTCTGACGCTGAATTGGAGAAAATATCTCTGAGTTGCTGCCAACGATATTCAGCAGCGGGATAAGTTTTAGTTTCTACCATGCTACCAAGCCGCCAAGTAATTGTTATCTCACCCTGCGTTTTTGCGGCTAAAGAAATTCTATTATGAGTACCCTTGTTAGAAAGATTGATACTCAGCGCATTATTGGGTTCAATGCGCAAACTTTGCGTTCCGCTGAAGCATTCGCTAGGATCAAGCATCTCGCTAATCCTACCTTCCAACATGTTAAGTTGAGTCAGATTTTCATAAGGTTCAAAACCACAGTACAGAACTTCTTCTGGAAGCGCGTGGTCAAATGCCGCCACGATAAACTGATCTTTTTGATCATAGAGGTAAGTTGTTTTTGTTCCTTCTATATCTTCCGTACAAGCTGTTTCCAGATTCGTGTTAACCTCTATTGCTTTTTGGGTTGTAACCCATTGTTCTCCCTCTTCTTCGAAGCTCGCTGTATGATCCCACAAAAATTCTCCGGTTTGATAATGTCGGTTAGAACTGTCTTTCTCAAAAGTATACCGAGTGACCGCCAATATCGTGTTTGACGTTTCCTCTTTTTTTATCTCAAGGACAACATCTGACAGGGCATTTTTTTCCAGAAGGGTGCTGTCATCTTCCCACAAATAGCGAAATTCAGTACTGAACTGTACTTCTTTTCCCTCGGCATTCAGACCGACTTGTTTTATTTTTCGTTTGAGAAAATACTGATCTTCATAATCAATATATGTAGCTTTTTTAATGGATGATGTGTTTTTCGCTTGATGATTCGTCATGTCATATGACGGGAAATAACGAGTCTCTTCTAACCGTGTTTGTAAAATAGTAAAACCAAGCGTATCCATGGCCTTCAAACTATTTTCGGACCGATTTACTTGGTTGTTATCACCATCATATTCTATGCTATGAGCCAAACGACCACACATGTGGCTATAATACTGCTTTACATTGGTATGCTTATCGTCTGGGTAGTCATAATCATTTACACTAGCGCCATTAAAGAAGTGAAATTCTGTCTTCCCACTAGAGCCATTTTCATCAACTGGATATACCGTCGTGGTTTGGAAAGCACAACGATCATTTTCTAGGCGTACCGTATTCATGTCATATTGAAGATAAATATCTTGTTGCCATACACCATAATCACAATTCAAAGAACGGATCAGTACATTGTGCTGTTTGTCTTTATATTTTTTTTCACTCAACTGGTAAAAATGTACAGCCTTGCTGCTAGCTTCAGAATTAAACGTATAAAAAGATTGAAGACCCGCTTGGGAACCCATCGCGCTCGTAGCATCTAACCGTTGTCCTTCGATTACTTTTACATCCGTACTCAATGCACCGTTTTCAAAGGGTACTTGGTAAATTTGTTCATATCCAATAAGTTGATAGAGTAAATAACCGCCTTGAGCATCGATTTGTACATGAGCATAGTCAATGTTTTGCTCTAGATCGCCAATATTTATCCAAGTGTCATCAATTGTCCGCGTGAAGATATACCGCCCCAATACAGCGTACTCCCCTGCAATCAATGGTTGGCAGGTTCCCTTTATTTGCGTGAGGTCCTCTGATTGTGGAACCCCATCGGTTGTCCATCCATCACGATAAGGGTCAAACCTTTGAGCATAGAACCGTTGACATTGATTCACATTCTCAACAGCCAAGGCCATATCTGAAGCGTAAGAAAATTTATAAGCGCCACCGGAAACGACGTCAAGCAGCTTGTGATGAACCCAACCTTGAGGTGTATAGCGGTATACGTGCTCTGCGTAGCCAATTAGGGTATCTGTTGTCACCGCAAATATATAAGGGCTTATCGTATCATCTGTATACTCAAAATCTTCCACTTGATAGTCAGTGAATTGAAAACCATCGGTCCAAGTCAGCAAAACTAGCGTTGTTTTAACACTGTTTCCTTCATGGTTAATAAAACACGCACTTGCTTGAGCATATCCGATAGACCATACATACTCTCGGACCACAAGTGCCCAGTCCACATTAGCTGTCACATCAAGGGTTCCCCCTATTTGCCAATTGTGATCTTCATCTGAATAGAAACTTTGTAGGCGAATATTGTCTGAGTTACTGTCACCATAGGCGCCGAAGATAAATCCATCCCCCGCACCCAATGCCTGATATCCCCGACTTTCCACTTCCAACGTATTCTCATGCCAATCATTGTCTGTGTATTTATATTGTAAAATGTTCAGACTATTTTGCTCGGTATATTGAACAGCAACAAAATCGGTTCCACAAGCAATGGAAGGTCTATCGGGGCTATTTTCTGTTGAAAAATCTCGAATTTCCCAATCAAAACGCCTTACAGGTGAACGTTTAATAATTTTTATCTTATACTGCTGGATAATAAGTCCAGATAGGAAAGGCAAATAAATCCATTACCAAATTGTAATTGTACGTCTGATACACTCTCGTCAACCATGGAGCCATCAATATGCTGTCGCCAAGTAATATCCCATTGATAGATATGAAACTTTATTTTTTCCTCGCGCTGAAGCAACACAAATTCAAAATCATTTCCTTTGTATATTTTACTTTCCCAGTCCATCTCCAAATCAAACTGACCATACCCATCACTGGTCGATAGCTCAGTCTTCTCATAGTTATATGATATTCCTGTTCCAAGTGGATACTGTAACTTTTCTACCAGTCCTTCAAACTCACCACTCTTTTTATAAGCCAAAGTCAAAGCTGGCCGCTTGGTACCTTCTGCTGTGATTTGCGCTATTTCGGTTAATCGCCGCTTAGTTTCTTCGGTTCCAGATTCAACTAACTCATAGATCAGTTCCTGAGAATACATCAGTACGTGATGCTCATTACGAACATCTAGTTTTTTAAGATATTTGTCTTCATATTTTTCTTGGTAAGCATTATCGCCAGCCGTAATACTGTGGTTTGTTCCGTATTCCCCGGCTTCTTTATCTTCATAGTGAAACAATATTTCATGATCGTAGGAGGTTTGAATTCGTTTTAACCGTACCGTTCTGGTATAAGAAGCACCTGCAAGCGTTTCCATTACATTATCGTATTGGTACTGAACCTGCGCCCCTTTGCTTGTTTCAGCCGCTGAAAAATACCATGCACTGATGAAACTTTCTGCACCTTTTGAGACTAAAGGTCCAATCCAATTATCCCAACTCAGGGTTTTTTCATTGCTGTCATCACTACCACCATAAGTATGTCTAGAGCCATCTTCATGCAAGATTTCCCAGTAGGAATGCTCTGCATTATCATATAAATAAAACTGCCAATTAGGATGCTCAACCGAAAAAAAACTTATCTTATCATCCGCAGTTCGTCCATTTCGGTACAAAGGATACTGACCGCCTTCCCCAATAAGATAAAATTCCTTTTGGTAGGATTGCTTAACTTGCCTATTTTTTACCATAATCGCAGAAAGCCCAATACCCCAACCATAGCCCAAAACGGTATTAGCAAGCTTTCTATTTTGGTGGTGAAAGTGTTCAGGATTATTTTGCATATATCCTGCTTGAACCGTTACAGAAAGATCGTCACGACCCTCCAAGTGGCAAAGTGTAAGTGGTAATTTTAGTGAGCCAGTAAACAAATCAATAGTATTGAGTGCATTTTCAGTAGAACTGTTTCCCTTTTGGCCATTTCGATATCCAATGTTCAATCCATTGTCGTTTTCTAAATATGACACGCTTAACCTCCTATGTTAAAACGATACTTAAATGCGTTTGTCGAAAAAATGCCAATTAAAGTTACTCGTTTTAAATTAACATCCTATAATCAGCACCCTACAGATGTTAAATAGGCTTAACAATCAAAACTTTACATTAACAACTAAAATATTAAATTAACAATGGGGAAAACCCAGTTAAGTGCGAATCCCGAGGGCGAGCTCAACGGGCTATGGCTCAGTAATACAGAGCAGGCGTTACGCTATTGGGAGATAGGCCGAGACTTACATGATATGCGCTTAGCGGCGAGCCACTATGTTTACAATTAAATTACCACTCATAACAACAAAATAAAGCGAGGGTACTACAGATGGAAAAAATTAATATTATTTGTGTTGATGATCAGCGCGAGGTATTGAGTGCCGTGTTGCAGGATTTATCCCCCTTGGCCGACTATTTTAATATTGAAGATTGTGAGTCAGCGATAGAAGCACGGATAGAAAGCTATATCGAAAAAAACTTAGTTTACATAACCGGTCATTTCCACAAAGCCTTCACCGGTATGAGAGCCTTTAAAGCTAACCATGCCCTCAAAATATTCAATCCCAAAGCGCATGATCTGCTGCTGATTAATCACAGCCACGCGTAAATCAACATTTAAACCAATACTTTGTTTTTCTACTCGCAAGTCAAATGCATAGGGATAATCTAGCGTATCGTTAACATGACTGACCAACTTGATATTATTCGCATCAAGAATATCAATAGCACCATTACTGTGCATCAAACTACCATAGATAAAATCCTGTTCAGAAGA
>SPKZ01012884.1_pt1 | contig 11330 bp, 11 predicted proteins | sample 2456571 | NCBI WGS metagenome assembly SPKZ01 (sample SAMN11192286, study PRJNA482655) | marine metagenome | biome: ENVO:00000447; feature: ENVO:00000244|ENVO:00000211|ENVO:00000569|ENVO:00002023; material: ENVO:00002151; isolation source: ocean water from marine abyssalpelagic zone ...
CTAATTTAATATAGTCTTGTATGGCTAAAGCTGATTTTTCCACTATCCTCCCTTATTGACACCTAAAATGTGAGTCGGGAAATATAAATCATAGATTATTACTAATGGGGAACGAAGAGGCGGCACTTGTTTGTCTCTTGTTAAGCTACTGAAATTAAAGGGTTTGACTCTTGGCGGGTGGCATAATGTAAGCTGGTTTTTCACCGTGTCTCACACAATAAAAACCCCATTGAGCATTGCTCTACGGGGTTTTTATTTCTATATTTTTCTTGAATAATATATCAAAAAACACTACTGGCTAAATTAATCCTTTTACTTTATCAAAAAATTTAAATCCCTTTTCTTTTCCTTCGTCGGTACCGTCTTGAGAAAAAAAGTTTAGCTGTTCAATTAAAGACTCTTTGGTTTTTTGAGCAACAAATAACTGAAAAGGTTCACTGTCACCACCACTAATCACGCCACGATAATTAGATAAAACGGTGTAATATTCTTTACGCTTACTCATTTCTGAATCGATCACGGTTACGGGATAACCATGTTGGAATAAATAAAGATTCATTACTAATCTTGATGTACGCCCATTGCCATCAATAAATGGATGAATGTTGACTAATTTTTGATGTAGGTGTGCTGCCATTTCAACAGGGTGCATGGTGTTTTTCTTTTCATTAAAGAATAAGAAAAAATCTTCCATTAGCTTCGGTAAAATAAACGGTTGCGGAAACTCATGTTTACTACCATTTTGCTGCATGACAAACACTGGCTGCTTTCGGAATTGGCCTGCGTGTTGATCCTGAATACCTTTTAGCACCAATGAATGAATATTTTGGATCTCACGAATAGATAATTCGATGTTCTGCTTTGCTACATCACGAATATATAGAATAGCTTCTTGGTGGTTAATTGCCTCTAAATGGTCTACCAGAGGTTTACCGCCGATAGTTAATCCAGTATTGATAACTTGGTCTGTTTCACCCAAAGTTAGAGAATTACCCTCGATACAGTTCGATTCGTAGGTATACTTAATATCTAATTCTTGATTGAGATTTTTTAACATGCTCGGGTTAAAGGGTCTAAAACTATCCAGACATTCATTTAAGTCAGTCAGTTGATTATATAATTCAGATAAGTTGTTCGTTTCAGGCCATAGTGCTAATAAATCTAAATGTGCAGTATATTTTCCTGTGGTGTTCATCATATCCATAAGTGACAAATTAAAGCGCGCTTTTAAAGCCGTTAGCTCTGCTTTTTGGCTTGCTGTTAATGATGAGGTGATTTTTGGTGTGTTACTTATCATATCAATGGCACTTATTTATAAAATTGAAGTTTTTACTAACGCTATTATACCGATATTTTCTATATATCAACTACAGCTTATATTCAATTGCACAAAAATAAAAATGATCACTTGATCAAATACTCCATATAATGATGATCGGAGACTGGCTGTTTGCTCGGTTGCTGATATTTGAACGGTCGTAATGCTTTAACGACGAAACCTAGCTCTTCATAGAGCGTTTGAGCCATCGAATTTTTAGTGGCGACATCTAGTGATAAATATTGAATATTTTTCTCTTTAGCCATTTCACACATTTGTTGGATCAGGGCACGACCAATTTCCTGACCTCTGAGTTCTGGTTTGACGCCTAAATGACCGATATACAATCTATTTCTAGTGGGGTACTGAATCATAGACTCTACTTTTAAACCTCGAAAAAGCACGCCAATCCCTGTCACTACGCCATAGAATGATTAAATCACTTTAATATTTACCAGCATCTCTTTAAGTTGGTGGCTTGACGTTTTGCTCATCACCGTGGCAATGAACTGTTGCTCAAAGGTCGCTGGCCCAGAGCTAAAGACTAGTTCAGTCATCGCATCGGCGTCTTCAGGTGTTGCCGCTTGTAACTTAATGGTGTTGGGAGTCATCCTGATGATTCTTCTATTCTCAATGAGTTTGATTTAAGTTTAGATGCTATTACGGTTTTTACATCTGATTACAGATATTTTTAATCAGTTATGCAATGATTGCTAAGAACTATTGTCTACTAAGATAGATAAATAAGGAGTGTTGTAATGAATAAAATATTAGCAGTGATGTTAGTTGCTTTAGCTACGGGTAGTGCTCAGGGTGCCATTAAAGATAAATACATCTCGGATGCGGTGTCAGTGACGTGGCAAAACACTGAGGACTATCGTGATGTTCGCACCGCGAATGGGATCAAAAAACGTTATCAACAGCGAGTTTTCGATCAATTGGAGCGTTATCTTCATCAAGAGATCCCTAAAGTGATCTTAGAGGATCAAACCATTAAATTGACGATCCATAATTTAGACTTAGCCGGCGATGTTTTGCCGATGTATATTGATCATCAAGATATCCGCGTCATCAAAAATATTTATCCACCGATGATTGATATTGAATATCAGTTATTAGCCGCCGACGGATCGGTGATCAAGTCTAAGCGCGAAAAAGTCCGTGATATCGGCTTTAACCTAGGATCTCATGCTAGTTTGAGACATGAGAATTTACATTATGAAAAAGCGATGTTAAAAAAATGGCTAAGAAAACAATTTAAATCTTAAAGTTGGCACTTTATTTGCTTTTATAAATATAACATTTGAAAGTAACCTTGTTTTATCGGGTTTCTGACACTAAATAAAAAGGACAATGTTATGTTTAAAAGTGAAATAGCAACAAATGCAGTAGCAAGCGCTGAAACGAATCGATTAGTATTGGCTAGCTTAGGTATTGAGCATCACGGTGACATTCAGTATATGGTACTTAAAAGTGATATCGATGGCCAAGAGATTTACTGTGCATTAGCGGGTGGCGAGATTGTTGATAATGATATTAACTTAACGCCTGTCGGTACGGGTGCTTATGAAGCTTTATGTTCTTTACCTGGTGATGAGATACAGCTTTTCGCGTTAAGTGATGACGATGAAATTATGGCGCAGCAAATCCCTGGTATTTTAGAGCAACAAGCAGCAGGTAGCCGTTTGTGTTTCATTAGCGCCAACTTAGTTGAGCGTCAGCAGCAAGTGATGAATGCTTTTGGTATGCCAAAAGGTCATAGCTTAGCGGCATAAGCTAAGCTATCGGTATAAGCCACTCGTTAATACCTATTAGCTTTGTGGCTTACCCTTTAGGTTACCTTTAAATACCTCTAATACCTGCAATTGAATTTCAATCTTCGACACTAACGGTGTAATCAATGCTGGCACACTATCTGGTGCTGCTTCTTTTATCTCCAGCAAATCTTTAGCTAGCTCTTCGGCATAGGGAGTAAAGCGATTGGAGTTTGTTTCAAAGCCTTGAGTCTTGTTAAAAATAGCACTAAATTTAGCCATGTCTTGCTGACGAAGTTCGTTTATTTTTTTATCTGCATCAATCGACTGACGGTAAATGAGGCGAATGTTTTCCTGTAGGGCGGCAAAAAGTTGACTGTGCGGCATAAAAGTCTCTAGTAAGGGATAATTTTCGCTATTATACCTTGGGTGCTAGTCCAAGATCTATGGGTGTTTTGTGCGCTTCACCGCCGATTTCACGAACCAGTTTGGGCACTAAAAAACCAGGTAGGGTTTGATACAGTTCTTTCATCATTGCAATCGCGTTTGTTTCATCGGAATCAAAGTGGCTAGCTCCAGCTACCTTGTCTAATAAATGTAAATAGTAAGGCATAACTCCCGCATTAAATAATTGCTCACTTAAGTCGATCTGACTTTGGCTGGTGTCATTAATACCTTTGAGCAGCACCGCCTGATTTAACAGAGTAACCCCAGCCTGTTTTAATCGATTGGTCATCGCCATGACTGACTGATCAATCTCATTACCGTGATTGATATGCAATACCATCACAATGTTAAAGCGTGATTGCTGACACATCGCGCTAAATTGCTCCGTGATCCGGCTGGGGATCACAACAGGCAGTCGGGTATGAAACCTAATGCGGGTTAAATGCTTAATCGGTGATAACAGCTCAAATAAAGCGGCCAGTTGATTGTCGTTGGCCATCAGGGGATCGCCGCCAGACAATATTATTTCGTTTATTTGCGGTCGTTGTGCAATGTATTGTGCAACATCTTTAAAGCCTGATTTGTTTGGGCTGTTGTCTTGATAGGGAAAATGACGCCGGAAACAATAGCGGCAATTAATCGCACAGCCTGTTCTGACCATCAACAAGACCCGATTATCATACTTGTGTAATAAACCGGGTAGCACCGTTGTTTGTTCCGATAAAGGATCGGAAGTGTAGCCCTCAACTTGATCAAATTCTTGCTGATCGGTCATTACTTGTAATAATAAGGGATCTTGCGCGTCACCGTGTGCCATTCGATTGACAAAAGGTAAGGGCACCCGCAATGGAAATAATTTTCGCGCAGCAAAAGAATTTTTAAACTTTTCGGGATTAATCCCAAGATAAGTCAGAAGTTTTTCAGGGTCATTAAAGCCTTGCGCCAGCTCTTTTTGCCAACTCGTTTGCTCAATAATGATATTTTTGGCTATTATCTGCGTCATTTATTTCTAGATCAGCGAATATTCAGGTAGAATCTGCCGATTATTACTATTTATTGATTTGGGAGACTATACCAGTAATGCGTGTTGACGGTAAGATGGTCAGTCACAATTTACAGTATCGTTTCTGACAACATAACGAGGACATCATGGCTACAGTTAGCACTAATGATTTTAAAAACGGCCTTAAACTAATGTTTGAAGGCGAGCCAAGTACTATTCTTGACAATGAAACGGTTAAGCCGGGTAAAGGCCAAGCATTTAACCGCGTTAAAATTCGTAAATTGATTTCAGGTAAAGTACTTGAAAAAACAATTAAAGCGGGTGAAAGCTTCGAATTGGCTGATGTTATGGAATGTAGTCTTGACTTCTTATACAGCGATGGTGAATTTTGGCATTTCATGAATCCTGAAACATTCGAGCAAATTGCTGCGGAAGAAAAAGCCCTTGGTGATAATATAAAATGGTTAGTTGAGCAAAGTAGCTGCATCATTACCCTGTGGAACGATAATCCAATTATTGTGACGCCACCTAACTTCGTTGAGTTAGAAGTGACTGAGACTGACCCTGGTCTTAAAGGCGATACCGCAGGTACTGGCGGTAAGCCAGCAACATTGATCACCGGTGCTGTTGTTCGCGTACCACTATTCATTCAAATTGGTGAAGTGATCAAAGTTGACACTCGTACTGGTGAGTATGTATCTCGCGTATCTAAGTAGCGATATTTAAGACGACCTTATCAACCCGCTATCGATGATCGCGGGTTTTTTTATCTTTAAAAAAGAAGAAGCACCGATGACTTGGCAACCGACCGCAACAATTGATACCCTCAAACAACGGGCAAAAATTTTGGCACAAATCCGTGAGTTTTTTGCGCTGCGTGACGTGTTTGAAGTCGACACACCTGCCATGTCACAAGCAACGGTTACCGATGTTCATTTGCATACTTTTGCCACCGAATTCGTCGGCCCTGGCTACGCTAATGGTCAGAAGCTTTATTTACAGACTTCGCCTGAGTTTCATATGAAAAGGTTGCTGTGTGCTGGCAGTGGCGCTATTTATCAGATCTGTAAATCTTTTCGCAATGAAGAATCAGGACGCTATCATAATCCTGAGTTTACGATGCTAGAGTGGTATCGTCCGGGGTTTGATCATGTGGCTTTAATGGCTGAAATGGATCAACTACTTCAGCTGGTTTTAAGGACATTACCCAGTGATAAAATGAGCTATCAGCAGGTCTTTATTGAGCAGTTAGGGGTTGATCCACTAACCGCCGATCTTGAATTGTTACGACAAACAGCGATGGCTTATGATTTGGGGGACTTTGTCGCTACGGAGTCAAACAAAGATACGTTATTGCAGTTATTATTTTGTTTTAAGATTGAGCCGCACATTGGTCAAGAACGACCAATAATGATTTATGATTTTCCGGCATCGCAAGCTGCGCTCGCTAAAATTTGTCCGATTGACCCACGGGTCGCTCAGCGTTTTGAGGTTTATTACCGCTCAATAGAACTGGCTAATGGCTTTCATGAATTGACCGATGCCCAAGAGCAACAATCTCGCTTTGAAGCCGATAACCAGCAACGGATAGCGCAAGGCTTGTCTGCGCAGCCAATCGACGTTAAGTTAATTTTGGCGCTGGATTCTGGGTTACCAGATTGTGCGGGTGTGGCCTTAGGCATCGACCGCTTAGTGATGCTAGCATTAGGGAAAAAACACATTAATCAGGTGTTAGGATTCGATATTCAAGGTTGTTAATAATATTTACTGTTTGGTGCTTAAATATTGATCTTAAATAAGTTATGCTAAAGTCTAATTTTATACAGTAATGGATGATGTAACAAAAGTGCCATATGGTCTTGTTACTATCAATATACGCTTTATTATAACAAGGATTCAGTAATGTCTACTCGCCCGTCTAGTTCAAGAAAACATGGTTCAGCCCATAAAATTTATATCCCGAATACTGCTCGAGATAACCAATATCTATTGGCCAATATTACGATCACCGATAGCTTAATTAAGCTAATGGACCCACAATTTGAACTAGGTTCAGAGTTACCTTATAAAACTTTTTATAAACAAATACGCAATAAACTATTTGCGCTATGTGAACAACATGACTTAAAACATGTTCATTTTATTGCTAACGATAAAGCACCATTAGTGCGTTTTAATACGGAAGCACAAGCGATAGAAACCAATGATCAAATCCTATTTTTTTATGATCCTCAATATCATCAAGGTCAAAAATACTTTTATGATTTTAATGTTAGGGCTAGAAAAATTTCGATATTATTTTTAGCAACAGGTGAAGAAATTCGAACCCAGTCAGCGTTGTTCCATCGTCAAGTGACTGAGTTACTCGCTGAATTCTCGACAGAGCTAGCATTAGAATATCCAATCAGACTACGAGATCATCAGCATTTAACCTTTGATTTATTTGCTAAAAATAAAGATGATGTCGCGAGCCAATCCCATAAATTTAGACCGATTTCGATGCGATATTTGGCCAATGATGTTAATTTACCTTCCTCTCATAGCGGGCTGACTTATGTGGTGGCTGACATTACGATAAGCTCTAATATTCGAAAACTTGCCAAGATCGATTATGATGCACCGTCGCCATATAATCCGTTATATACCATGATAATCGATGCCTATGTGGGAGCGATGCAACAACAAAATTTAAATAATGGTGCGGTGATTGCCAATGGTTTAACGCCACTAATACGTTTTAGTGCTAATGATGAATCATCGGTTAATAAAGGCTGCCAAATGATTGGCTACGATCCGGCACAACCGGGTTGCGGTATTATTAGTAAATGGCATGCCGATGAGTTTGTTGATACCGTGCGGTTGGTCTTTATGGCCACCAATAATGATTGTACCGACCGAGGTTATGGTCGTTATGTTAATCAAGTCACTAAGGTTTTGGAGTCGGTTGCAGATAAGCTGCAAATAGATGGTAGTAAAGAGCAATTGATGGTGCGTTTTCATCAGCATATTGCGTTTGATCTTTAATTCGTTCTGTTTTTCGGTGGTTAAACAATTTTTTTATCAATTGATTCATCCACTATACTAAGTATAGTAAGGTTGAGTTAATATTTATTAGTGATAATAAATTTTTAGATTTATTGTTTTAAAGGAATTGTGATGACCACTCCAAAACAGCCATTAAAGAACGATCAAAGTAACCATTTGTCAGAGCAGTTAGATCATTTTGAGAAAATTGAGCCTCATGTTCAACGGGATAACAGCGATAAAAAAGTTCCCTATGAGACGCCTCTTCAAGATATTGTGACACCCAATTTTGTTCGCGGTTATAACTAATGATATATTTTGAACAAAAAAAACCGGCCTTTAAAAGGCCGGAACAAGGAAATGTATTACAAAAATTATAACAGAGATAACTAACTACACTAAGTTAGTCACCGGATGGTTGAAATGGTTCAAAAAAAATTAAATTATTTTTAATGCGCCTGTTCCCAGTTGTCACCAGCACCAGCTTCAGCAATTAATGGCACATCTAATTGTGCCGCTTGTGCCATTAACTCTTGAATTTTTGCACTTATTTCATCGACTAGTTCAGCTTTCACTTCAAACACTAGTTCATCGTGAACCTGCATAATCATGATTGCGTTTTCACTCGGTTGGGTATTTAACCAACTCGCCACTAGAATCATCGCTTTCTTGATAATATCTGCGGCTGTACCTTGCATTGGCGCATTAATCGCCGCACGTTCTGCTGCCTTGCGTCTGGCACCATTTTTAGCGTTAATATCGGCTAAGTATAAACGACGACCTGCAATGGTTTCGACATAGCCTTTATCGGCCGCTAATGCTCGAGTGTTTTCCATGTAGTCCAACACACCAGGGTATTTATCGAAATAACTGTCGATATATTGTTGGGCGAGCCCACGTGATATATCAAGTTGCTTAGCGAGGCCAAAAGCCGACATGCCATAAATCAACCCAAAGTTAACCGCTTTAGCACTACGACGCTGATCGGTCGTTACCTGCTCGAATGGGGTGTTAAATACTTCGCTAGCCGTTGCTTTGTGAATATCTAAATTGTTTGCAAAAGCGGTTAATAAACCGTTGTCTTGAGACAAGTGAGCCATAATGCGTAATTCAATTTGACTATAATCGACCGCGACTATCTTGTTGCCTGGTGAAGCAATAAAGGCCTGACGAATTTTACGGCCTTCTTCAGTCCGAATTGGAATGTTCTGCAAGTTAGGTTCGGTCGACGATAAACGTCCGGTTGCTGTTACTGCTTGATGGTACGAGGTGTGCACTCGACCGGACTTTGCATCGATCAATAAAGGTAATTTATCGGTGTAAGTTGTCTTGAGCTTGGTTAAGCTCCGGTACTCTAGAATTGTTTTTGGTAATTCATGATCATGCGCTAACTCGTGCAATACTTCCTCATTGGTCGAGGGAGCACCTTTAGGGGTCTTTTTAAGCACAGGCAGCGCCATTTTCTCTTCACTAAACAATATGTCCTGTAATTGCTTGGTTGAGCCTAGTTTGAACTCTTCACCGGCCTGTTGCCAAGCTTGCTGTTCTAGTTCATCAATCCGAGTTGCTAGATATTGGCTCTGTTCAAATAGCTTAGTGTCATCAATCAAGACACCTTGTCGTTCCATATCAGAAAGGATCGAGATTAAAGGCAATTCAATCTCAGTAAACAATTTAGCTAATCGCGGTTCTGCAGAAACTTTCTGCCATAAGTTATCATGTAAACGTAATGTGATATCGGCATCTTCAGCAGCATAAGGGCCTGCCTCAAGGATTGATAATTGATTAAAGGTTTTTTGTTTAACCCCTTTACCAGCGACATCTTCAAAGGTAATGGTTTTATGGCCTAAATATTTTAGCGCCAATGCATCCATGTTGTGTTTAACCGCCGTGGAATTAAAGACATAGGATTCAAGCATAGTATCGAACGCGATGCCATCAAGAGTAATGTCGTAATTAGCGAGGACATTACGATCATATTTAAGATTCTGGCCGACTTTAAGAGCGTGAGAACTCTCAAGTAATGGCTTAAATTTTTCTAAGGCTAACGCTAACGCTATTTGTTTAGGGGCACCTTCGTAATCATGAGCCAGTGGTAAATAAGCCGCTTCAAAAGTATCTTCAGCGGTTTTTATTGCAAAAGACATCCCGACAATTTCAGCCTGCATATAATTTAGGCTGGTGGTTTCTAAATCAAAGGCGAATAAATTGCTGGTTTCTAGCTTTTTGACCCACTGGTTAAGCTGACCTAAGGTATAGATCACTGGGTAATTATTTGTTTTTATCGTATTTTTGTTAATAACTTCAGTGCTTGAAGTGGATTTTTTCGCATTATCGAGTGGGTTACCGCCCTCTAGTGCGTCTGCTAACCAGCGTTTAAATTCCAATTGACCAAATAATTCAATTAATTGATCTTGATTAGGCTTCGTTATTTTAAAATCGTCATAGCCTTGGTCGAGTTCGACATCAATTTTTATGGTAGCCAATCGGTAGGATAACCGCGCCATTTCTTCATGTTCGACCATGCGTTTACCAATGGTTTTTGCACCGCGAAACTCAAGTGACGCTAATTTGTCGATGTTTTTATAAATTTCATCAACCGAACCAATCCCTTGCAGCATACCTAGCGCGGTTTTTTGTCCGACTTTTGGTACTCCTGGGATATTGTCCGAGCTATCACCCATTAAACCGAGAAAATCAATAATAAGTTCTGGTGGCACCCCAAATTTCTCAATCACGCCATCACGGTCCAGTACTGTATTGGTCATGGTATTAATCAACGTGGTATTTTCATCCACTAACTGAGCCATGTCCTTATCGCCAGTACTGATTAGAGTATGAATACCTTGTTTACTCGCTAATGTTGACAATGTACCGATAACGTCATCGGCCTCTACGCCTGAGATCGATATTAATGGTAACCCCATTGCTTTAATTAACTTATGTAAAGGTTCTATTTGAATGCGAAGGTCATCAGGCATCGGCGGACGATTCGCTTTATATTCGCTGTACATCTCATTACGAAATGTTGGACCTTTAGCATCGAATACGACGACCATATTCGATGGTTCATATTGCTTAATTAAGCTGCGCAACATGTTAATGACACCATAAACGGCACCCGTTGCTTCTCCTTTGGAATTAGTCAAATGAGGCGGAGAAAAAAAAGCACGGAATAAATAAGAAGAACCGTCGACGAGAATAAAGGGGTTTTTAGGAATCGTAGCCATAGTATATGTCGTTTTATTTGAGAAATTAAAGGGGGTGTATGACGCTAGCATGCCACAGTTAAGAAATTTAGTTAACTAACTTTTTATGATCAATTTAAAATTAGAGCAAGACCGTGTGCTGAGTTGAAGATGATGAATAAAATCAAATAAGATTGGAGAATTTTGTTGTGGATAACTCTGTTAGTTATTTAAGATTAAAATTTGAGCTAAATCAAACGTTTTATATATTAAAGCTGTAAGATGTTGAAAAATAACGATTAAGTCTGATGGTTAAAAAATGACCTGTTTTAGTTTCATTTGTGGATATAATTTATTTGGCATGGAGCTTGCGTAGCGTCTATAGATCCCAGATATATAAAAAATAACCCTATTTGAACCATTAAACTAAAGGGGAAATGTAATTTACCAGAAAAATAATTGATTGCTAGTTTTATTTCAAATTATTTATCGGGGATAAAAAAAACGGCCGCAATAAGCGGCCGAAAAAATAGCAATGTGAGCAATAGTCGTGTGGGAATAAATACGGTGTGTTGTATTTTCCCCACTAACAAACA
>SPKZ01016261.1_pt1 | contig 11330 bp, 10 predicted proteins | sample 2456571 | NCBI WGS metagenome assembly SPKZ01 (sample SAMN11192286, study PRJNA482655) | marine metagenome | biome: ENVO:00000447; feature: ENVO:00000244|ENVO:00000211|ENVO:00000569|ENVO:00002023; material: ENVO:00002151; isolation source: ocean water from marine abyssalpelagic zone ...
CACCTGATCCCATTCCGAACTCAGAAGTGAAATGCAGTAGCGCCGATGGTAGTGTGGGAGTTCCCATGTGAGAGTAGGACATTGCTAAACTTCTATTTAGAGAAGCCCGTTACTTATGTAACGGGCTTTTTGTTTTATGGGTTTTAATGTTACAGTGCAGTTTGAAAACTGTAGTGCTATTGGTAGTGTTACTTAGCTATAATCTAGTAAATTTGAAGCATACTGAAAGTGAAGTATTCAATTGAAAGATTCTATAAATTATTTTTCACGCTTTTTAAATGTTTTTTCAGATATTGATCCACAAAAGTCCACAAATTCATTCACTTCCTAAAATTCTATTCTCAGCCCTTAATTTTACTGGTTTTTTGACCAGTACGCATGCTGATGTTTTTACCGATCATTGCTTGACATAACTTTGCTTTAGTCACTAAAATGTATCGATGTGGTATAAGGTGGGTAATTGTGGATCTGGATGTATATTCAAGCTGATTTTTAACAATTACTGTAAATTATTAAATAAAAACAAAGTTGATTAAGTAAATATTATGTTCAGAGGTGCTAGCGCAATTACGCTTGATAGCAAGAATAGAATCACTGTACCTACTCGGTATCGCGAGGAGCTATTTGCCGATTGCCAAGGAAAAATGATCTGTACGGTTGATATTCAACACCCGTGCTTATTACTTTATCCTTTGCCAGAATGGGAAGAAATAGAATTAAAACTTTGCAGCTTATCCAGTATGAATCCACAAGAACGGCTATTACAGCAAGTTTTACTGGGTAATGCTACTGATTGCGATATGGATAAAAATGGTCGCTTATTACTTAATGGCCCATTAAGACAACACGCGGGATTAGAAAAATCAGTGATGTTAGTAGGACAATTGAAAAAATTTGAAATTTGGAGTGAATCCGCATGGCAAGTCCAAATGCAGCAAGGCATTAGTAAAATACAATCAGGTGAAATTGAATTAACAGACCGTTTACTTGAAATATCATTATAAAATATTTGTCGGCGTTTTCAGTCATAGATATTAACGTTAAACAGACAAATATATTAACAAGGTTATAAAAATAACAACATGGAATTAGATAAAACGCATATTTCTGTTTTATTAGCTGAGGCTATAGATGGCTTAGACATCGATCCCAATGGCTGCTATATCGATGGTACTTTCGGTCGTGGTGGTCACTCATCGTTGATCCTTTCTAAATTATCAGCAAAAGGGCGGTTAATTGCCATTGATCGTGATCCTTCAGCGATTACAGCTGCTGAAAAATTTAAAGATGATAAACGCTTTCATATTGAACACCAAGGGTTTGCCAATTTAGCTGACATAGCTCAACAACACAATTTGCTTGGCAAAGTAAGCGGTATTTTATTAGATTTAGGTGTATCTTCACCACAATTAGACGAAGCTGAACGTGGCTTTAGTTTTATGAAAGATGGTCCGTTAGATATGCGTATGGATACTAGTCGTGGTCAAACAGCGGCAGAGTGGTTAGCTGTTGCCGATGTTGAAGATATAACTTGGGTGTTAAGAACCTTTGGTGAAGAAAAGCACGCTTGGCGTATTGCTAACGCTATTGTTGATGCACGGGCTGAAACCCCTTTTACCCGCACTGGCCAATTAGCCAAATTGATAAAAATCACCGCACCACAGCGTGAAATCAAAAAGCATCCAGCCACACGCAGTTTTCAAGCCATTCGTATGTATATCAACAGTGAACTCGAGCAAATTGAAAAAGCCTTAGCAGCTTCTTTATCTGTGTTGGCTGAAGGCGGTCGTTTAGTAGTGATTAGTTTTCACTCACTGGAAGACCGTTTGGTTAAGCAATTTATGAAAAAGCACTCACAAGGTAAAAAAGTACCACGTGGTTTGATGATTACTGAAGAAGAGTTAAATAAAGGCAAAAAACTGCAATTAATAGGTCGTAAATTAAAACCTAGCAAAAGTGAAGTGGAAGTCAATGTACGTTCGCGCAGCTCAGTGTTACGCATTGCCAAACGTTTACCGCATATAGAAGACTAATTGTGTCAAATAAAAGGGTGGCACAAGGTAAATCCGTGCTCACACTAGATATTTGGCAAGACATTTTACAGCATATTGTTAGTTATGCTTTATTAGTTTTGGTGGTTATATCCGCATTTTTGGTGATTTATTACACCCATGTAAACCGACAAACCACCAGTGAATTAGAGCTGTTATTTACTCAGCGAGATGAGTTAGACATTGAGTGGCGCAATTTATTATTAGAGCAAAGCTCTTTAGCTGAACACAGCGCCATAGAAAGTAAAGCGAAGAAGCTATTAAACATGAAGCGGCCAGATGCGAAGTCAGAAGTAATAGTAACTTTAGAGTAGCGGCTAGGATAAATAATTTTCAAACAAGTAACGAAAGTACGGATAACATGAATTAAATGAGCAAGAAAGCAAGTAATCGCAGCAGTCAACAAACAACTACCGCATGGCGTTATTACGTCGTGTTAGGCATTGTTGCCTTGATTTATGCCGGATTACTAGCGCGTAGTGCTTATATTCAAATAATTGAACCTGATATGCTGAAAAAGCAGGGAGATATGCGTTCAATGCGGACTACTGCCAATACTGTGCAGCGCGGCTCTATTGTTGATAGAAATGGTGATGAACTTGCTATTAGTGTGCCGGTAGAAACGGTATGGGCTGATCCAAAAATCATTATGGATAATAATGCTCTATCGATGAGTGAACATTGGCAAGCACTGGCCGATGTTTTAGGCCAAAATGTTAATAAACTAACCAGCCGTGTAATACGACATCCGACAAAACGTTTTGTTTATTTAGAGCGAAAAATTTCTCCTGCCATAGCCAATTATATTCGTGAACTGAAAATCCCTGGCATTCACCTGCGTAAGGAATCAAAACGTTTTTATCCAACCGGTGAAATAAGTGCTCATATTGTTGGTTTTACCAATGTCGATGATAAAGGCATTGAAGGAATTGAACGAGTATACGATCAACTGCTTACCGGTAAAGGTGGTAGTAAGCGTTTTAGAAAAGATGCTAAAGGGCGTAAAATTGAAATTCTATCGGTTGAAGCATCCCAAGAAGCAAAAAATATTACCCTGACAATTGATCAGCGCATTCAAGCGATTGCTTATAAAGAACTAAAAGGTGCTGTACAAGCCTTTAAAGCAACTTCTGGCTCGGTAGTGGTGGTAGATATTCATACCGGTGAAATATTAGCGATGGCAAATAGCCCATCTTATAATCCTAATAATCGTCGTAATACCGCGATTCATCGCTTCCGTAATCGTGCTATTACCGATATTTACGAACCCGGCTCAACCATGAAGCCCCTAACCGCGTTAACCGCATTAGAGTTTGGCTCAGCGAAACTTAATACCATTATTGATACTAGCCCAGGTTGGATGCGCTTAGGCGGCAGGCGCGTTAATGATCCCATTAATCGTGGTAAATTATCCATTGAAGAGATTTTAGTCACTTCATCTAATATGGGCACCACTAAGCTTGCTTTGTCAGTGCCAAAAAACTTTTTGCTCGATAAATTTTTTGATGCTGGATTTGCCGATACTACTGGAACAGGTTTGGTTGGTGAAAGCTCTGGCATGATGCATGACAGACCACGATGGTCAAAATTTGAGTTAGCAACGTTATCATGGGGTTATGGTTTAGCAATAACACCGATGCAACTAGCACGTTTCTACGCGACGTTAGCCAATGGTGGCATTAAGCGTGAACTGTCAATTGTTAAAACTGAACAAGCAAGTGAAGGTGTACGAATTTTTTCTCAAGTGAACTCTACCGCGGTGATGACTATGCTAGAAACGGTAGTTGATGAGCATGTACAAAAAGCGAAAGTAGCTGGCTATCGCGTTGGCGGTAAAACTGGTACTTCTTTTAAGGCGGTAGCAGGCGGTTATGGTAATGATTATGTAGGCTTATTTGCAGGTATTGCTCCTATTTCTGATCCTAAAGTTGTCGTGGTTGTGGTTATTAATGATCCCGGTGGCGATCTCTACCATGGTGGAGAAGTCGCTGCGCCAGTGTTTTCTCGCGTAATGGAAGGGGCACTGCGAGTATTAAATGTGGTACCTGATGCTAGTGGCAAATTAGCCTCTAGTAACAAGTTGCCAGTTGCGCATAAAAAGCAGTTAATTACACATCAGGAGGCTAACGATGTCTAAATCATTAATAAAAAGGCCTTCACAGCAATTTATGGTGAAATTACGAGATGATTTTTCCATCAAGTTACCTGATGACTTTACTTTAGCGAATCCTTTGGCTGACTTAACTAATGACACTAGGCAACTTAATTCTGGTGATATTTTTTGTGCCGTCATTGGCCATGTTGTTGATGGACGAAAATATATTGCTGCCGCTATCAACAATGGGGCTAGTTTAGTTTTAGCTGAATGCTCAGATGAAAGTGAACATGGCAATATTATTTTTCAACAAGAGATTGCTGTGGTGAGTTTTTACCACTTAAATAAAAAATTATTTACTCTGGCAAGTGCTTATTATCAAACACCGCAAGCAAAAATGACCATGATAGGTATTACTGGCACTAACGATAAAACCAGTACTAGCCAGTTACTTGGACAAATACTAACAAGTTGTCAAAAACCTTGTGCAATTATCGGTACCAATGGTGCAGGGTTGGTGAATAATTTACAAGCCATAGAAAACACTACGCCAAGTGCCACTGATTTAGTACAATTATTTGACAGATTTACTAAACAAAAAGTGACTCACCTTGCTATGGAAGTTTCTTCACATGCGCTTGAGCAAGGTCGTGTTAATGGCAATGCCTTTGATATTGCCGTTTTTACAAATTTAAGCCGAGATCACTTAGATTATCACGATAGTATGGCTAATTATGCTGCAGCAAAAAGGCAGTTGTTTATTCATAATAATAAACAAGTGGCGGTGTTAAATGGTGATGATCAACAAGTTAAAACGTGGCTAGCAACATGGCCCGATAATCAAAAAAAATTGTGGCTTTACGGGCGCAGTGATTCAGTTAGCAATGCAAGCCAGTTTGTTAGCTGTAATAACATTGAGCACCATAGCCAAGGTGTTAATTTTATTTTAAAGACACATTTAGGTAATATTGACATTCAGAGCCCATTATTGGGTGATTTTAATATTGATAACTTATTAGCTGTGATTACAGTGTTATTGATTGAAGGACTTTCCTTAGAGAATATTGCCCAAAAAATTACTAGTGTGAAGGCGATTTCCGGTCGTATGGAAACCTTTTCGGCAAAGGCATCAACAGCGCCAACGGCAGTAGTTGATTATGCCCATACACCGGATGCACTAGAAAAAGCGCTGCAGGCTTGTCGTCAACATTGTCATGGTAGTTTACACGTGGTCTTTGGTTGCGGTGGCGATCGAGACAAAGGCAAGCGCGCACTAATGGCACAAGCAGCAGAAAAACATGCTGATTACTTGGTGATTACTAATGATAATCCGCGCTCTGAAGCGCCTATGAGTATCATCGATGATATTTGGCCGGCTTAACGCCACAAGCACAACATCAGGTGATTGTTGATAGAGAGCAAGCCGTATTAACTACCCTAAACAAAGCTAACAGTGATGATGTGGTGTTGTTAGCAGGTAAAGGACATGAAGATTATATTATTTTAGGCAAAGAGAAAATTGACTATAACGAACGACAAGTGGTAATGGACTTCTATAAGCATGTTAACGCTAATTCAGGGTCTAAATCACTAGGTGGTCAACTATGATCACCATGGATTTAGCCACGTTAGCAACAGCAACCAATGGTCAGCTACTTTGTCATCAATCACTTAAAACTTTAACTGTCGAAAATCTGAGCACCGATTCACGTGCATTTAAGTTAGAAAACAAGTTGCAAGAAAAAGGAAAATGTGCTTTTTTAGCGCTAAAAGGTCCTAACTTTGATGGTCATCGCTTTACTCAACAAGTTATTGATAATGGTTGTCAGGTGTTAATTGTTGATCATTATATTGAGGGTTTGAATACTGCTACTTGTAATAAAAGTGTTGCGCAAATTATTGTTGATGATACCCGTATTGCCTTGGGTAAAGTTGCCGCTTATGTGAAACAGCAAGTCGCCCCTAAAACCATTGGTATTACTGGCAGTAGCGGTAAAACTACCGTAAAAGAAATGTTAGCGGCTATTCTCTCTCGGTTAGGTAAAGTGTTGGCGACTAATGGCAATTTTAATAATGATATTGGTGTGCCCTTAACATTATTACGCTTAACGCAAGATGATGATTTTGCCGTCATTGAAATGGGCGCGAATCATATTGGTGAAATTGCTTATACCACAGAATTAGTCAAGCCAGATATTGCCATGATCAACAATATTGCCGCAGCACATTTAGAAGGCTTTGGCGATTTATGTGGTGTTGCTCGTGCTAAGGGTGAAATTTTTTCCGGTTTAGCTGCTGATGGTATTGCGCTTTATAACCAAGAGACTAAATATACCAGCAAATGGCAATGGCGTTTAACTGACAAGCAAGTTCGTACATTTTCTTGTGCTAATGCTAGATATACCGATGGCCACGTGAACGCCGATTGTTTCAGTAGTAACGTTTGTTTAGATGATAATGGCTGTGCCAGTTTTAATTTACATACATCCCTTGGTCATTGTGAAATAAAACTAACCGTGCCGGGTAAACACAATGTTTGTAATGCCGTTGCGGCTGCTGCGGCCGCGATAGAATGTGGCGCTAGTTTACAAGATATTCGCTTGGGCCTAGCGGCAATGGCACCAGTACAAGGTCGATTAAATATTCATCATTTAGCGAATAAGAATTCAAGCCAAGAAATAAGGCTAATTGATGATACTTATAATGCCAATGTCGAGTCGATTAAAGCCGCAATTTCTTTATTAGCTAATTATTCAGGACAACAAGTTTTAATTTTGGGTGATATGGCTGAGCTTGGCAGTACAGCAAGTAGTTACCATCAAGAAGTAGGGAAATTTGCCAAAGAACAGGGAGTGAATGTTCTACTTACCCTTGGAGTATTAAGTCAAAATACTAGAGACGCTTTTGCTCAACACAATAAAGCGATAAGTAAGCACTTTAGTGAACGTACTGACTTATCAGCATACTTATTTTCACTGCTCAGCCAAGACAATAAAAATCAGGAAGTAAATATCAATATTTTAGTAAAAGGCTCTCGTAGCGCTCATATGGAAAATGTCGTTGAAGATATAATTAGCTGGCATGGTAACCGCGCACAAAATAGCGTTCGCCATACTCCAGAGGACAATTCTTAATGTTACATTGGTTAGCCGAATACTTAACCCAATACTATAGTGCGTTTAATGTTTTTTCGTACTTAACGTTTCGTGCCATTGTTAGCACGTTAACTGCGTTAATTATTTCTCTTTATTTTGGCCCTAAGTTAATTCGTTATTTGCAAAAAATGCAAATTGGGCAAATAGTACGCAGTGATGGTCCAGAAAGTCATTTATCAAAATCTGGTACGCCAACCATGGGCGGAATTCTAATTTTAGCGGCGATTGTTGTTAGTGTTTTACTGTGGGCTGATTTAAGTAATGTCTATGTTTGGGTGGTGTTATTTGTGGTGGTAAGTTTTGGCACCATTGGCTTTGTTGATGATTATCGAAAAGTTATTCGAAAAGACGCTAATGGCTTAATCGCTAGGTGGAAATATTTTTGGCAAACTGTAGCAGGCCTCGCCACAGCAATATTCTTATATCAAATATCACACCCAGAGCAAACATTTTTACTGATTCCCTTTATTAAAGATGTTATGCCGCAACTGGGTATCTTTTATATTGTGATGACCTATTTTGTCATTGTTGGCACTAGTAATGCGGTTAATTTAACCGATGGTTTAGACGGTTTAGCCATAGTACCTACTATCATGGTTGCCGGCGCATTGGCATTATTCGCTTATGTTACTGGTCACGTTAATTTTTCTAGTTATTTAAATATTCCTTATATCGCCATGACTTCAGAATTGGTGGTGGTTTGCACCGCTATTGTTGGTGCTGGCCTAGGTTTTTTATGGTTTAACACTTACCCCGCCCAAGTTTTTATGGGCGATGTTGGCTCTTTAGCGTTAGGGGCCGCGTTAGGCGTGATTGCCGTTTTAGTGAGGCAAGAATTAGTGCTTTTTATTATGGGCGGCGTTTTCGTTATGGAAACGGTATCGGTAATTTTACAAGTTGGCTCATATAAAATGCGGGGTCAAAGAATTTTTCGTATGGCACCAATTCATCACCATTACGAGTTAAAAGGTTGGCCAGAGCCACGAGTAATTGTGCGCTTTTGGATCATCTCATTTATTTTAGTGTTGATTGGCTTAGCAACGTTGAAACTGAGATAGCAGCGAGTAACTCGTTACGAGTAAAAAGTAAGAAAGTAATTAAAGAAAGAGAAATAAAAGAAAAATGACATTGTTAGCAGACTTTAAAGATAAACAAATTTTAGTGCTAGGCGCGGGCATGACAGGCATGTCTTGTGTTCGCTATCTTAGTGCTCAAGGGTTGTGTTTTGCTGTTAATGATTCTCGTACTCAACCTTTTACTCATGATTATAGTGCACAACAATTTAGGGATGAATACCCTTATGCTAGTTTACATTTAGGACAATGGCATAGTGAATTAATTGCTAATGCGGACATTATTTTAATCAGCCCTGGTATTGATAGTGCGATTAATGATATCGCTGCGCATATCTCCGCAGATTGTCGTGTTATGGGCGATGTGGAGTTATTTTGTCTACTTAATAATGAACGTATTAATAAAGCTGACACTAGCCCAATTGCAATATTAGCGGTTACGGGATCCAATGGTAAATCTACCGTGGTTTCTTTACTGGCTTATTTAGCTGATAGCTTAGGAGTTAATGCCCAACTTGGCGGTAACATTGGCCAGCCAGTTTTAGATATTTTCACTAAAGAAACTACGGGTGAAAACACACATTTACCCTCAGTGTTAATTTTAGAGTTATCAAGTTTTCAACTAGAAACGTTAACCAGTATGCAGGCTATTGCTACTAGCGTGCTAAATGTGAGTGATGATCATCTTGATCGCCATCAGAGCATGGCAAATTATCAAGCTATTAAACAAGGTATTTATCGGCAAGGTAAATTAGCCATTATTAACCGTGATGATGAAGCCACTAAAACCGTTAATAAATCTCAGCCAGTACTATCTTTTGGTAGTGATGCACCTACTCAAAATCAGTTTGGCGTAACTCGGGTAAATGGTAAAGCGACATTAGCTTTTGCCGAGCAAAACTTAATCACCTTAGATGGACTACCATTAGCGGGTATGCACAATGCATTAAATTATCTAGCCGCTTTAGCACTTGGCTACAGCGCAGGTTGGTCGCTAACGGCAATGGTGAAAAGCTTAACTGGTTTTACAGGTTTGTTACATCGTTGTCAAAAAATAGCCAGTAATGATGGCATTATTTGGATAAATGATTCAAAAGCCACCAATGTTGGCGCAACTATCGCAGCGATTAATGGTTTAGCACAAACACTAACCACAGAAAATGGCGTAAAACAGCGCTTGATTTTAATTGCCGGTGGTGACGGTAAAGGTGCTGATTTCACGCCATTAATTGCGCCTTTAACTGCACATGTTAGCCAAGTTATTGCGCTTGGTAAAGATGGCGATAAAATTGCGGCGTTAGTTGCTAATGCTAACAAGGTAACTAGCTTGTTTAGTGCAGTACAAGCAGCTAAAGCAAGTGCTCAACCGGGTGATATTGTCTTGCTATCTCCTGCTTGTGCTAGCTTAGATATGTTTAAGAACTTCGGTGATCGTGGTGAGCAATTTATTGCTGCTGTGGCGAAAGTCGCGGAGGTAAGCTAATGGCAACCTCAACTACTAGCGCTCATACTAGCGCTCATACTAGCACTGATACTGAAAGCCAAATGCAATTGTCCTTTGTTCAAGGTATATTGGCTAAAATAGCGAATAAATTTAATCAGTTTAATTCTCCCAATGTTAATGATAACCAAGCCGTGTTTGATCGTAGCTTTGTCGTTATCGTCATAGTTATGTACATGATTGGTTTGATAATGGTAGCAAGCTCATCTATGCCAGTGGCGGAACGCTTGTTTAATAACCCCTTCCATTTTGTTATTCGTCATGCCATTTACATTGCTTTGAGTATAGGTATTGCTGGCGTTGCTTTACAAATACCGATGGCTTGGTGGCAAAAAAATAGCAGTTATTTGTTGATTTTTGGCATATTTTTGTTAGTAATTGTTTTATTTATTGGTCGCTCAGTTAACGGTTCAACCCGTTGGATTGTACTTGGCCCTATTACCGTACAAGCGGCTGAGCCAGCTAAGTTATTTTTCTTCTGTTATTTGGCCGCTTACTTAGTACGTCGCCGCGACCAAGTGATGGAAGATTGGCGAGGCTTCGCTAAGCCTTTGGTAGTGTTTGGCATCTTAGCTGGCTTGCTTTTAAGGCAGCCAGATCTCGGCACCATTATCGTGATGTTTGTTACCACATTTGGTTTGTTATTTTTAGCGGGCGCTAAACTTTGGCAATTTATTAGTTTGGCATCGGTAGGGGTTTTTCTATTGTCTATGCTAGCTTTTTTTGAGCCTTATCGCTGGCGTCGTATCACTAGTTTTCTTGATCCATGGCAAGATCCTTTTGGTAGTGGTTACCAATTAACTCAATCACTTATGGCGTATGGTCGAGGTGAAATTTTCGGCCAAGGTTTAGGCAATAGTATTCAAAAATTAGATTACTTGCCCGAAGCGCACACCGATTTCGTTATGGCGGTGTTAGCCGAAGAATTTGGTTTTATCGGTATAGCCTCTATTTTACTTTTAAGCATGGTGCTGGTATTTAAAGCCTTGATGTTAGGAAAGAAAGCTCTCGCTAAAGAGAAGTTTTTTGAAGGGTTTTTCGCTTACGCTATTGGTATTTGGATATGTTTTCAGGCGGCGGTAAATGTGGGTGCTAGTGCAGGCATAGTACCGACTAAAGGGTTAACTATGCCACTGATCAGTTATGGCGGTAGCTCTATGATTATCATGACGCTTGCCATGGTTATTTTAATTCGTATCGATCACGAGCTTCGCCTGCAAAGTATTCAAGCGACGTCATCTAAAAGAAAAGAAAAAAAAGTAGGAGGCGAAAATGGTTAATCAATATAACGGACCTACTTTACTAGTGATGGTGGGGGGATTTACTCGTGTGATTGGGTATATATTTTGGGGGGGGAAATATGACTAATAATTTTAAAGCTCCAACGTTATTGGTTATGGCAGGGGGAACCGGTGGCCACATATTTCCTGGGCTTGCCGTCGCCGATAAATTGAA
>SPKZ01011960.1_pt1 | contig 11329 bp, 7 predicted proteins | sample 2456571 | NCBI WGS metagenome assembly SPKZ01 (sample SAMN11192286, study PRJNA482655) | marine metagenome | biome: ENVO:00000447; feature: ENVO:00000244|ENVO:00000211|ENVO:00000569|ENVO:00002023; material: ENVO:00002151; isolation source: ocean water from marine abyssalpelagic zone ...
ATATGAACTTTTAAAAATAACATTATGAACGAAAAATATAGAGTAGCTTGGTACATTGATAGCACCTACCAAGTATTAGATAGAGAAACAGATGAACAATTATATCAAGGTAGCTTGTCAGATTGCGAGGCTTGGATTAGACTGCAAGAAGGTGGTTATTTTTAATTGTTTATATACAATGTTGTATGTCTTTTTTAATTGCATACAACTATCGTATAAGCAACCGTTTAGAATGGTGCTTATACTAAGTTATGTTTTTCTTGCATAGTATAAAGATATGTATTATGTTTGTGCCTGACGAGAACGGTTTAGAGTTAATTCGTCGCGCTCTATGAAGGTTCGATTCCTTCGCTCGTTACTAAAAACAAAGGTTATGAATAAAGTTATATACAAGTATCTATTGTACCCGCATGGTAAGTCAGTTATAGAGATGCCTATTGGTGCTGAATTACTACACGTAAACAGCCAAAAAAACACTATATGCGTGTGGGCTTTAGTTTCCCCTGAAGATATAGTAGAAGAGAGGTATTTTGAGGTGTTTTTTACTGGGGAGGATATACATTATGATATGGGTATAGAACGAAAGTATTTAGGTACTTGTCACACTCATTCAGACTCATTGGTTCGCCATATCTTTGAAAGAATAAATTAATTTTCGTCTCGTTATAGAGTAAGTTTTGGTTAAAGTTAGAAAGCCCCTTGGAAACGTCTAAGGGGTTTCTTTTTGTATCTTTGTTCCATGGTTAGTGTGATTAATACCTACAACAGGCTTAGGGATGTATGCAACGAGGATCAAATGGGCTTCGTTACCCCTGAGGTGTTTAACTCCTTGTCTGAATTAGCACAGCTCAACGTATTCAATGAGATGTTTCAAGGAATGAGTGAGGCCAAGCGCCGAAGGCTCAGAGGGATTGACTCGAAGCGAGAGGTTGGCATGGCCAAGATGATGAGGGAGGACCTATCTCAGTTCGTTACAGAACAGGAATTAAGGGATATTGACACGGTCAACGAGTACGAAGACAATGTGTCCGATGGCATCTCACTAACCGAGGTCAACCAAGGAGACGGCAGGGCATTCAGGAAGCCATCCGACATAGGGAGGGTCATATCAATGAGGTCTACCTCTTGCCTGGATAACAACATGGAGATCCTGTACGATGTTGAGAAACTAAACAGGGTTCTAAACAGCAACCTATCAAGGCCGACACCAGAGTTCCCTGTGGCCTTAATATCTAACAGGATACAGGTATTCCCTAACGAGCATGATGACCAGGTCTTCATAACCTACTACAGGGTTCCTAGGTCCGTGCTTGTGATCGATGTTGAGGGACAAGGTAGGGCAGGAGACGTTGACTTCACGTCCACGCCAACCTTCGCCGTGCAAAGCATTGACCCTACTACTGGGTTCGCTATACCTAACCCTAAGAACTGCAGGGACTTTGAGTTGCCAGGGCACTACTTGGACGCTCTGGTCATGGAATTGTCCAAGCTGATAGGCGTGAGGTTAAGGGATGACTACCTGATTAGCGTGGGGACAAGGGAGAGTGTTGAACAAGACCATAGATCATAACAATGGCTTACAATGACGTATCTGAAAGCGGGATGAACTTTGTCACGCTTCAACAAATGATAAACGACTACATCGTCACGATGCAGGAGGATGACTACGATTCCTCGGCGAGCGATGTGGTCATAAGGAACTTCGCCCTAAGGGGTATCAGGGAACTAGGGTTCGACCTATCAAGGAGGATCAAGTCCCTTAAGCTAGCTGTAAACACAACCAATAAGACAGTAGACCTGCCAGATGATTTTGTTAATTGGGTCAAGGTTGGCGTGGTTGGTGACGATGGTATTGTCCACGTTCTGCGTCACAACAAGGCAATCAATTACTCACAGAAGTACGAGGTTGACTCGTCAGGCGATCGAACGAACGAAACAAACGACAGCCAGCAAGGACCCCTAAACATTGATGACAACTACGTGCTAGACAGGGAGGCCTCTAAGTCGGCAACGGCTGGAGCCCTTAACGTGAGCACTGAGGACATCAATAACTTCAACGCATACATATTCAGGAACTTCGTTTGGAACAATAACGTTGGTAGGTTGTACGGTGTTGGTGGCGGCCAAGGCAATGGAGAGTTCAGGGTTAACCTTGATGAGAATAGGATCGAGCTAGAGGTGAATGGAGACGTCACTGAGGTGGTCATTGAGTATATCGCTGATGAGGCCCGTTCAACAAACCCTGTTATCCATGTTTTTCTTGAGGAGGCGCTAAGGGCTTACGTCTATTACAAAATCATCTCACGTAGCTCTGCGGTACCATCACGCGAGAAACACAGGGCTGAGAAAGAATGGGGTAAGGAGAGGCGAAAGGCTAAGATCCGTCAACAAAATATAACCAAGGAAGAGATACTCGGTGTCATCCGACAGAACTTCAAGCAAGCACCTAAGGCGTAATGATTGATAAGAGATTCCCTAGGAAATTAAACCAGTCTGTTGACTCGAGACTAAGGGGTAAGGACGAGATGATCGATGCCTTAGACATAGACGTGTCCGAAAGGTTCTCGGACTCCAATAATTCTGATGGGGTGACTGGTAGTGGAGGGGTTGTGAAACCTAAGAGGGGTCAGGTATTGGTTCAGGGTAACGAGCAGTCAGACCAGGCAGTACAAGACACATCATTCCAGAAAGCAATTGGTTCATGTACGGATACTAGGATGGATGTGGCGCTCTATGCTGTGTGGAGCTCATCCGCGTCAGACATGGGTGTATACGCTTACGATCCTTATGGCAACCTACCTGGGTCGTTGGGTCCAGAGAACATGCGTAAGGTATGGACATCAAGCCTGTTCAATTTTCCCCAGAATGGTTTCGCGGACATGGAGGTGGTGTACACTAATGAGAGGTTTGTGATCGACGGGTTTGAGTTAGACTTTACCCCTTACTTACTACTGACAGATAATGTAAACGAACCAAAGAAGATTAACATACTGAGGGCCCTAACGGAGGACCTTAGTGACTACAATGATCTTGATGAGGTTGACTTTATAACGGCGTGCCCTAAGACACCAATGATAGCCCCAACCTTTGAGTTCGTTTCTGACCCGTCAAGGACAAGGAGTAACTACGAGGGTGTTAGTGGGTTGCAGTTCGCGTACCAGTGTTTATATAAGGGAGGTGTTGAGACAGCCCTCTCAACCTACAGTGATCTTGCGGTGCCGCCAAGCTACGTGAACCAAGGTACACTACTAACTCCAGCATTGATTCAGCACAACAAGTGTGTTATTACGGTACCTACTTCATCGTTATCCAGTGAGGTGGATAAGGTTAGGTTAGTGGCGCGGGAGGGTAATACTGGATCCTTCTTCATGGTTGACGAATATGAGGTAGATAACACGCAGGACCTGATCATTGATTACTACAATGATAGGCTGACAACGATCATACCTGAGGAGGATGAGGACAAGAGGTACGACAATCTCCCTCACAAGGCGGAGACACTTGCGGTAACCCAGAACAGGTTGTTCTACGGTAACTACGTTCAGGATAGGGATGTGCCTGACGTTGATGTTGATATCACTGTTGACTACGAGCCAAGGCCTAACGACTTCACTGAGTACACCCTGAGTGTGACACCACATATCTTCCAGGTTGATAAGAACAACGAGCTTGATGCACTACTGAATAACATACCAGATGGTGTGTCAAACCGTGTGGCTGGCTTCTGGATAGACACCTTCCAGTTGCCATTCAATATTCCTCAAGGGACGGTAATCAACCTTGAGTTCGTGGTTGCACCAGAAAGAAACTGGCACCTATACAACACGGACGTTAACTCATACCATGGCTCCAGGTACGTGTTCCCTTCAACGGGTGACTACGTGACCGACCTTAATGACGGGACCTTGGCCCCGCTTGATGAGACCTTGACATCCATATATACTGACTCGAATGTGCTCGTGGGGCAGAGCCAGGTATCACCTATGTTTGGTCAGAACGCAGGTGTGGCGGTAACGCTGCCATCACAATCAAGGCCTAAGTGGGTTACCACTAGTGGTGAGTTCGCAGGCCAAGAAACAGATGTTGCGTTTGGAACATCCGCTGGGAACCCATTGATACTTAAGGGATCCTCTGTGTCATTCTCATTCTCCATAAGGCTGCAGGATGATACAACGGTACCACAGTTAAAGAACATTGTGACGGAGGTGCTTACAGGATCAACAGAGGTTGAGGGCGTTGATGTCATATCGTCCAACGTGTCCCCTAATGTTTCATTCGACCTTAACCTACGCGGCGCAGGCGAGACGGTCATAGATGTGAACAGCACTACGAACTCAATTGCTTCCTTGATCACGGCCTGTGCTGACTCACAGGTGGTTGAGGGCGGTCTGCAGTACCTACCTGCGTTCGTGACGCCTGGTGGATCAGTGCTTAGTGCTGCGCCAGTCGGCTGTTTCATCGTTGATAAGGCCGAGGTTGATTTCGGGTTAAGGGTGGTAAACCCTTACTCTGATGATGAGGCATACGAGAACGATATCTTTGTCGGTATTGATATCAAGTCTATATCTGGAGTTGAGACGGTCACTGCGATACCTGAGACCGCTGCATCATCTGGTAAAATAAGCAAATGGAAGGTGTACAGTAAGGATTACCTTCTTGATGTTCCTTCGGCTGGAAGGTTCGTTGATGAGGACCTAACCATACCTAACCTAGCGATCTCTGATGAGGACTCACAGGAGGATAGGTTCTTACCTACCTACCTTAGCAGGAGACTGATGGCTGGTTACCTTGATTTGAATGGTTCGAGGCTGTACTCGACCAGAGGGGATACCATTGAGGGGCTGATCCAAGAGGGTGTTGTTGTTGATGACAACATAGCCTCCCTATTAGGTACATCCATCGTTGATGGACAGGGTGGGCCATACGCACTTAGGAGTGTTAGTAACCAAGGGACATCCATCATAGAGGGGTCTGTCTCTTCACTGATGTTGATGCAGGGGTCGATCGGGGGTAGCATGCTTGAGGCAATTGATGTGTCATTATGGACGGTTATGTCTCAGATACAAGGGGACACTGATGTACAGATATTCTCTCCTCCTAGCTACTACACAGCACAGAACACTAGTGACCTACCTGAGGTTGAGGTGCTCTCTGTTGAGTCCTTCGGATTCAATGAGGGGGAGGTAACGCAATCATTCAAGACCAATGCCACCCACCCCTTCGTCATTGCTTACTACGACCAAAGGGGCAGGCTTGGCGCCATGGCTGAGTTAGGGGATGTGTTCGTTGCTGGGTACTCCAACCTAGAGAGGGATGGTGAGCTACATGGTAACGTAAGGATAAGCTTCCAGTTTAACCACAATCCGCCTGAGTGGGCGTTCACTTACAAGGTACTATACTCTGGCAACAGCACAGTGAAAGACTTTATTCAGTACACCACTGGTGGTGCGTTCACCCCTACCTCTAACGAGGAGGATGAGAACCTCATTTATGTGTCACTGAACTACCTTCAAGGGTCATCATCCGTTTCTTACTCTAAGGCCTTTGGGTCTGTCAATGAGGACGGGGATAAGGATTTCTATACGTTCACCGAGGGTGATAAGTTAAGGATCATATCTTACTACGATAACGACACGGACAGGGTGTTCCCTTATAACTACGACTTCAACGTGGTTGGCACCGCAAACCTGACGGACGACCCCGATTCCAACCCGTTGGTTGATAGTGAGTTAGAATCAAGCGTTATAGAGGCTAAGCAAGGCCAATTCGTTATACTTAAGAGCAACCCTAATGCCAGTGGCTTCACCTATACAGAGGTTCGTGGCGCGAACATAAACCCGTCCACCAGCTTACACAAGTGGAACAACAGGTGTGTGGTCGAGCTATACAAACCAGCCAAGGCACAGGAGACTGAGGATAGGTTCTTCTACGAGGTAACGGACTCTTATAGGGTGGTAAGGGAGCTCAATGATGAGGGTGACCTAGTGCTCACCCATGAGGATAACCCTGTGGAACTAACCAAGGGTGATGTTTGGTGGCGACGTGTTGCGGTTAACATACCAACGTACGAGAACGCACTATTCAAGAATATAATAGAGGACGAGGAGTCCAACCCTAAGTTCAGGCCTTACTACCTAGAGTCAAACACTTTCAGTGACCAGTTCCCAGGTAACAACTCATGGAACAGGGGTAAGGGCTACTTCTTGAGGAGGACTGGCGAGACAAGGAGGTTGAGCTCGTACACATTCAGTGACCTAAATAACTACGAGAGTAACCTGTTCAGGTTTACGTCCTTCAACGCGTCTAAGTCTAACTACAAGGACGCGCCAGATCGGTACGGTGTTATCAATAAGCTCGTAGATAACGGGGAATCCCTTATCACTATACAGCAGGACAAGTTCATCGCTTGGCCAATCAACAGGAACATGATAACCGACGCTGCTGGCGTTGACCAACTGATTGTCTCTAGTGATATCATTGGCACACCTAGGATATACACAGGTGACTACGGTTGTGATGGCAACCCTGAGTCCGTTGTTCGTTGTGGCAAGAACATATACTTTGCTAACAAGACAATGGCGGAGGTGTATAGGTTCAACCCAACCAACGGGCTTGCCGTTATATCCGAGTCAGGGATGAAGGACTTCTTCTACAGGTTGTTCACCACAGCAATGGCTAACAGTGACATAAGGGTTGTTGGCGGGTACGACCCTTTGAAGGATGAGTACTTGATCACGGTGATCCCAACCAATATTATTGACTACATTCAAGGTAACGAACCTACCTTCATTAGGCAGGACGCAGTATCTGATATAAACCCAGGAGGATAACCATGCCATCTAAAGTAGAGACAATCATAAACGAACTAGGTACCTTCAGTGCACCGCAGACGGTGGCGTTCTCTAATAGCGGTGGTTACTGGAAGACAAGGTACAGGGCGACACCCCTTTGCTACGCAACGGTAGGAAACAAGATGACCTCTTCACCAAGGAACATCCAAGAAGGAGCCATCATATGGGAGCACAACAAAGGACCAATTGGTTCCAACTATGGTGTGGTATCTAGCTTTGGTTCAATGTTGGTTGGGTCGTTCAATGATAACGTCTCCGCCAACAAACTATACAAGTCGGTCTCGATCGAAGGAACGGGCAACGTGCTTAGGATTTTCAGTGGTGTGTACGTTAACTCATCACCAGACATCAGTCAGTTAAGGGCAGCTAGCTTCAAACCTATGAAGCACAAGGGTGGTATACTTTACGCATCAATAACTGGCTCATCATCGATGAACAGCTCATCAAGTAACTACCAACTGATAGGTAGGGTGAAGGAGGGTGTTGACCTTATCGACATGGGCCCTGGTCAGACTGGCGGGTACTCAGGGCTTAATAACTTCGTGTTCTTGGCTTTAGAACCTACGGGTTCAAGTATTGCCACTCACCTAAGTAATGATGCAAAGTTTGTGTTTGGTTTCACGCAGAATGACGGAACGATTGATCTTGTGACGTTAGAGTCTTTCGGTCCTTTCGACCAGCCAGACATAGACCCTTTCTTTATATTTACTAGTGTCAACGCGTCCACACCTTATGATGAGATCGCTGAGACAATTGAAGTGCCTGAGGATACTATACATTTCTACTCTCAAGTTACTGGTGAGGAGGGGGTATTTATTAGGTTAACAAACCTTTTTGATCCTAACGCCCCAGACGTGGCACTTAACGCAGCTTTTTACGAGAGGTTGAACAACCATATATCATCCTACCCAGACAGGCCAGTGTATCTTTATCAGGTCTCTAACGGTGAGGTTAATGGTGAATCACCTAAGGGGCAGTACGCCGACTACGTGATATTCTTAGGTAACGAGGACTTCGAGTTGCACGCAGTGAACGCTAACTATGTGCCTATAAGGCTTGATCATAGTAGGTAATTTCGCATCAATGTAGTACTTTTGTACTATGGCATTAGATCCAATCACTTTATCATTGATCAGTCAAGGCATCGGCGGAGGCCTTAAGTTCTTTGGGGCTCACAAAGCACAGAAGGACGCTGAGAGGAGGGCGAACAGTTTCGCCGACCAGATACCTGGCCTAAGGCGCAGGCTTAATTCATTACAGTTTGGCGTTGACCAGAGCCAGTTTGACGTGGCTGAACAGGGTGGTATCCTTGCAGAGGAGGCAACACAACAAGCGATAGAGCAGGCGCAAAGACAGGAATCACAGATCGCCTCAGGTATAAGGACTGGTGACGCTCGAATGGCGGCTGGCCTGGCGAAGACAATAGGTGACCTCCAGAGGAAGACGAACATCATCGCTACTGAGGGCGCTCGAGAGAAGGTTGGTTATGACTCAGCCCTATCAAGGGAGGTTCAACGTGTAAAGGATGCTAACAAGTCAAAGGATATACGCTTATCTGAGTTGGACTTAAGGCGGAGCGAGGCAGGCTTCGATGCCCAGCAGTACGCAGCTGACGCCAACTTTCAAGCCAAGCTTGATGCCATAGGAGCTACCGCATCTGGCCTTGGTTCGTCACTCATGATGTCTGGGATTAACGCTCAGTCACCTAAGGACAGTGGCCTTAACGCTGATAGCGTGGGGATGGACTTTGGTTCTGCAGCAACAGATATTATCAATAAAGGTGTAGAGGGTTCTTCTTCTGAAGCAATGGGTAGTTTAGGGGCTTCAGGCTCTAAACAGATCAATGCTGAGCAGGTAAGGAGGGCGCTAGAGGTCTTAGGAATAATGTACCAACATGGAGAGTAACCCATCATCAACCCCTGCAAAAGGGTTCATTGTAGAGGACCCAACCAGGGACATACAGTCTTACACTAGGGAGCTACAGGGTGCTGAGCGCCAGAGGTACCAAAGGTTAGAAAACCTTAAGGCGCAGGAGCTAAGGAAGGAAGAGCTCAAACAAAAAAACATTGACAACCTGTATGGGTATGATGCAAGCTCCCTCGTGGAGAGTGGTAGACAGTTCTTCGAGAAGGAGAGGTCGAGGGTTTCCAAGCTCTTATCTGAGGCGGACGACCTTAATGAAATCAGGAGGGAAGTGGCTAAGCTTGGGTCTACTTATAGCCAGCTCAAAGGATACAGGACAAAAGAGACGGACGCAGCGATGGGTGTTAGCAGGGATCTATCTTATGCTCCAGCGGCAGAGGTAGATAAGTATGCATCAAGGAAGTATGGTGACCTATACACTATATCATCTATCGACCTAAACCCAGACTCATACGCAGCCAAGAGGACATCATGGGAGAACCCGTTCGACCCTAACAAGGCTACGGTATCTGATGATGGTACGGTCATGGTGGAGGACGCAAACGGCCAATTGGTTCCGTTCAACCAGTTACCAGCCTACGCGAACCCTAACGTATGGGACTTCCAGCCAGAGTTCAAGGATGTTAGTTCCTTTGGTAGCACGCAGGCCTTCGCTAACGTTGCTGGCACAAGGACATCCATTAAGTCGCACTCATCAACTGGATCATGGAGCAGGAAGGGCTCTGATGCTTACTTCGATTCAATGCTTGCAGACCCTAGCCAGAAGGGTGTTCAGTTCAGGATGGCCCTGCTTAACGACCTAAAGGATAAGGTTGGTGTTAGTGAGTGGCCACAAGAGTTCAAGGAGGACTTTGCTTCAATGAACTTTGATGACATGCCAGCCGACGCGCTGGATGAAATACTGGATGGAGGAAGGGATCTGTTCGCTGGGTTCTCTAAGTTCGAGAGGCGATCTACTAGTAGCCGTTCATCACGATCTAAACCAACCACCAAGCAACAGTTCAAGGATAACTTCTTCGAGGGTATGACGGTCAGCTCTGTTGGGAACTCAGGCGGGTCTTACGATGAGGTAACGTTCTCGGTTGATAAGCTTGCCCCAGTGTTGACATTAGAGAACGAAGAGGTATCCCTTATACATAATAACGAGAGGATGTCTGGTGAGTCATTAGTCTTATCCAAGATAGACGTGGAACCAGATAATATCACTATTGCTGTCGGACCTAACGGCAAGCTAGCCTTTAGGATTAACTCAGGGTTAGTGAAGACAAGGGGTAAGGAGTCAGCTGGATCTAGCGTGAGCCTTGCTAACATTGGTACTGAGTTCTATCTTGGTGCCGCTGGAGGTCTGCTCGGTGACGAGGAGTTCAGTTGGAATGCTAACGCCACAGCTAAGGACACCTTCATATCTGACCTCACCCCAGGGGAGATCATAATTATGGAGGGTGATAAGAACTACCGCAAGGTATACAGTTACATGAACGAAAGGTTCTCAGATAAGATGGGGATTAACTTTGAGGAGTTCATTAGTGAGATGGAGTCTAAGGTTAACGACAAGAAGAAATCGGGTCAGTTCGATACAATACAGCTAGACCCATCACAGGAAACTATATTCAATTAAGATGACGGGAGGACCAAAAAGGGAGGACCTTACTAAGTTAAGGGACCTGTACTCACCTGACATGGACATTGACTCGTTCGAGTCTCAGATGTCTTCTTCTGATGTATTCAAGAGGAAGGCACTCAGGTTTGCACAACAGAATGATCAGGAATTGTTCGATGCGATCATCAACCCTAATAAAAAAAAAGTGGTTTCGGGGCCACAGGAGGATGGGTTGGAGAGCTCTACAGAAGGGTCTCCATCTGCTACAGGATCCTCACAAGAGGGAGATAAGGCGATCAAGCCATGGCGCGGTTCATTCAAACCAAATGAGAATCAAGTTGATAGAGGATCGGAGGCGTTAAGGGATGTTAACTCCGCGATTCAGTTTGGTTTCATTCCACCATCTGTTGAAAGACTTAAGCAGGAGAAGGAGTCCGACCAGCTGGACAGGAGACTACAGCTGGGCATTGCTTCTCCGTCACAGCAGAGGGAATATAACGAAGAAATGAAGGCCGCCTCAGATAATAGGAGGTCTAAGATTGAGGCTGGTTTAAGGGAATCATACAACTCTGACTTCAGTGTGAGCAGCAACCCTGATGGGGTTAGCATGGAGTACAATTACTCATACAATAACATCGACGGCAAGGAGGTCTTTAACAGGGTGGTTCCATTGTCCATAGATAAAGATCAGAGTGCTGACCAACTTTACACCTTCTTAGGGCCTAAACTACAAGAGATCATAGCCTTGGAGACCTATGGGTATAACGACCGCATTGATTCCGATCCTGCGTTCAAGGAGCAACAGCGGCAGTTACTGGATCTTATTGGCAAGGAAATAACCTTCACCTCTGACGAATCACCATTTGTTACCGCAGGTGGTGGGGCTGGTGCGGAGACAGTAGTGGAGCGCCGAGAGTACACTCGTGAAGACTACTTCGAGGATATTAATGAGTTA
>SPKZ01017425.1_pt1 | contig 11329 bp, 12 predicted proteins | sample 2456571 | NCBI WGS metagenome assembly SPKZ01 (sample SAMN11192286, study PRJNA482655) | marine metagenome | biome: ENVO:00000447; feature: ENVO:00000244|ENVO:00000211|ENVO:00000569|ENVO:00002023; material: ENVO:00002151; isolation source: ocean water from marine abyssalpelagic zone ...
ACAAATGCCTTTGGACCCCTTGGCCAAGATTGCCAGCGCAGTGGATGCCATCGAGGCCGCACTTGTCGCGGACCCCATCGAAACCAGCACCTTGCGCACGCAATTGCGCCTCCTCAAGCTCTACGTGCCGCAGGTCCCAGAGGCTGACGACGGCACCGTCAACGCGCGGTTTCCGAATCTCCCGGCGTTAATTACGCAAGTCGAGTCCATGCTGCAGGACGCCGAACAAGCCGACAGCATCGCCAACGGTGGCGCCCCCTTGGGCTTTGCCTTGGTGGAGTTTGACTAGATGGCCCGTGTTCGCCAAGTAGCGCTGGGCCTTAATGAGCGCACCGCCGGCAAAGTCCGGTCCTTTGAGATTAACCCGGAGCGCGACTGGACCCTGGACGCGCCCGGTCTCGCTGCGTACGCCTGGGAAACCGTGCAAAGCAACGCCGCCGCCGCGGCTATCATGAACGCCCGGCTAGCGCTGACGTTTGGCCCGCGCGGTCTGGAATACACCCCCGGCAGCAACAACGACAACACAGCCGCCGCCGCAGAATCGGCCGCGCAATGGCTGCGCCTCCTATTTGCCCCCGGCAACACTGGCGCCGACGCAACCGGCGCCCTCAACGGCACCGCAGTGGCCCGCCTCCTTGATTTATCCGCTGGCGTTGCTGGCGGTGGCTGGGCGGTGAAGCAATTCCGCGCCCGCGCAGGCGTACCTTTCGCGACACACTGGCGACTGGTTGGCGATGAACGAATCTGCACCCCTGCCGAGCTTGGCGGCACCGTAGCGACGCATTACCGCGGCGAGCCGATCGAAATTAAAAAGGCCAACCGCTTCGGCGTGCCGGTTGGCCATTCCGTCTGGCACGGCATGGAAACCGACAAGCACGGCAGCCTTGTGGCGGTGCTCATTGCCCACCCAGAGCCGCACGTCCCGGTGTACCTCTCCAAGAAATTCACACGGCACCCTATTTTTGACCGCAACGGCGAGCGGGCTGTTTTACACCGCCAAGACCCGCACCGCCCTGGCGTCCTGCGCTCCCTCTCTGACCTGGCGCCGATCCTGGAGACCTTGCGCGCCTGGGACGGCGTCCGCGAGGCCCATGTGGTCGGCAAGCGCCTGCAGGCCTCACAGGCAGGGAAATACGTCACCGACAACGCCGAACGCATTAAAGCCATGCGCAACAGCGGCGCGGGCGTGGCGCCTGGCGTTTCCGGCAAGCCTGGCCAAGTGGTGGTACACCACGCTGAGGACAACTACGAAGCGCCGCAGATTAACTACCAAGGCGCCGACTGGCGCGACTTCGACGAAGCCATGGCCCGCGCCTGCTGCGCGGCCGTAGGTCTACCTTGGCGTTATGTCCTTTGCCACATTGACGGCGTCTCGATGGCGTCCGGCCGCGTCTTCCTGGCACAAGCCCAGCGCCGCGGCGAACACTGGCAAGATGCAGCTATTGGCCAAACCCTGGCACCAATGGTGCGCGCTCACCTGCGTGAAGGCATCGCTCGCGGATATATCCGCAACGGCGACAACAGCCGCCCAGACCTCGACTTGCTCATGGCTGGCGACTGGTTGCGGCCGTCACCGCTGGAGATCGACCCGAAAGGCACCGCAGCAGCCGCCGAAATCCACCGCCGCCTTGGTGTCTCTGGTACCACCGTCCTGCGTGACCTCGGCAAAAACCACGAGCGCGAGCAGCGCCTTGCGGCCACTGAGGCCCCTTTGAATCCAACCAGCGCCGCCCTGGCAAAGCTCACAGGACCCGCCGCGGCGAATATGGCCCAGACAGCGCGCCAGAACGACGACGACAACAACGACGACGAGGACGAAGACGAATGACGCCCGATCTGCTAGCCCTGGCGTCTGGACACCTAGACGACTACCAAGCCGCACTCAGCTTGCCGCATGTATCCGCCGCGGATTCCGCGGCAATCATGTCCGCCCTGCAGGCGCAAACCGATGAGGGCGCCAGAACAGGAAGCCCTGCACCTGCCTTGCCTTCGCCGGGCCTGCATGTCAGCGACGCGGACGCCGCCGGAGCGGTGACGCTGTCGGTGCGTGGTGTCTTGGTGCGCAACCTGTCGTTGGTGTCACGCTACTTCCAAGCCAACGCCACCGACCTGGACGACTTACGCCACCTGGCTGATCACCTTGCCGACCAGGCGCGCGCTGGGAATGTTTCAGAGGTGCACCTGCACCTGGACAGCCCCGGCGGCAGCGTGGCAGGCCTGGACGATTGCGCCGCGGCACTGGCCCGCCTGGCGGCAGAAGTACCCCTGCATGCCCGCGTGGTCGGCCTGTGCGCCTCTGCGGCGTATCGCCTCGCGATTGAATGCGAAACCATCACCGCCAGCCCAGGCGCCCAACTGGGCAGCATTGGCAGCCGCCTAGCCATCACCGACACCAGCCGCGCCGCCCATCAAGCCGGCGTCGCTGTCACGGAAATAGCCAGCCCTAACCACAAGGCCCAAGGCCCCGACGGCGCTGAGGTGCCGCAGCATGTCTACCGCAACGCTCGCGCCCGCGTGGAGGCCAACGCCGATCAATTCCGCGTTGCTGTGGCTGACCGCCGTCCCGCTTGGAACAGCGACGACGACCAGGGCGACCTCTACACCGCCGACGAAGCCTTGGCCCGCGGCCTGATCGACGCCATTGCCACGCTGCCACCGGCACAAGCAACGCCGGCCCAAGGCGTCGATGACTTACCACCCACCCCCGGCGGCCCGTCCGCCTCAACCCACCAGGAGGCCGACAGCATGGACAATGCTTTGCTAGCCTTGGTACGTGACTTCCCCGAATCATTCGAGGACATCACCGCCGCCGCTGACGCCGGGACGGACCCGGCGCAATTACGTGCAACCCTAGAAAGCCGCCGCGACGAAGCCGAGCGCGTTGCTGCCTTGGCAGCCGCCGAAGCTGAGCGCGACGAAGCCCGCGAAGCCTTGGCAGCTGCCGAAGCAGAGCGCGACGAAGCCCGCGAAGCCTTGGCAGCTGCCGAAGCCGAGCGCGACGAGCTCAAGGCCCTCAACCCAGGCCAACCAGACCCGGGTGCCGACAACACTCCGGCCAACCCGCAACGCCGCCGTGACATGACCGGCGCAGAGCGCAATGCCTTCATTGTTGAGCACGGCATATCGTCCTACCAGGCCTTGCCGTACTAATCACCTACACCAACCAACACACAAAAAACAACAAAGGAACCCGCCCACTATGGCTACTTCATTCATCCCAACCGACGACGCCATCACGACCGGCTACACGGAAACCGTCACCCAACAAATTGACGCCATGCGCACGGGCGCTAATGGCGCGATTGTCATTGATCACGTTGGCTTTGAGGGCGACGACATCAGCCGCCTCTCGTTCAAAGAGGTCGCCAACCTTGTCAGCCGCCGCGATCCAACCGGCACCGGCACGGCCACCGACCGCACCTTAGCTGAAATGGCCGAAAAAGCCCCGCGCCTGTCGCGCGTCATTGGACCAGTCAAGGCAACCTTTGCCTCATTGCGATCGCGCGGCCGTAACTTCAACGCCGACACCGTCGGCATGGCATTGGGCCAGCAAATCGCTGTGGCAGAACTTGCTGACCAGCTCAACACTGCTGCCGCTGCTGCCGTCGGCGCTTCACTCTCCGAAGCAGCCGCAAACCACGACTACAGCGGCACCGGCCAGCTAGACTCTGCTGGCTTGAATAAGCTGATGAGTCTCGCAGGCGACACCGCCAGCGACATCCGCGCGCTTTTGATGCACAGCACCGACTACCACAACTTGATTGGCAAGCAAATCCAGCCGGCCAACAGCCCGGACAAAATCGGCGCCGTGACCCTGCAAGGCGGTGGACCTGCCACCTTCGGCAAGCCAGTTTTTGTCACTGACTCGCCAAGCCTGACCCAGCGCGTCGTGGCACTCAAGCCGGGCGCCTTGCGCATCACGGTCGACAACCTGCCGCAATGGCTCGTCGACGCCGTCACTGGCGAAGAAAACCTCGCTATGCGCTATCAGGGCGAATTTGACTACACCGTGCACGTTGGCGGCTACGGCTACCAAGTCGGCGCGGGTGGCCTCAACCCAACCGATGCTGTCCTTGCAGCTGGCGCCAACTGGGACCTGGCCAGCACCACCGTCAAGCACGGCTGCGTGTTCTCGCTCCAGGTGGCAGCCTAGGAACGAATCAGCACCGCCGACACTCGCGCGGCGGTGCTGATTATTTCTAACAAAGGGAAAAAAATGCCAAAACAAAGCTACATCCTGGTCTTGCAAGATGGAACATTGACGGACGAAGACCGCGCCGCGATCCAGGAAGTCAAAACACAGACTGGCGCAACAAGCGCGCGGTTTGCAAACGGGAACCTCGCGAAACCAAACGACTACCCAGACGCCATTGCAACGGTCGACCTTGGCGGATTTATTGAGATTCCGCCAGAAGAACAAGACCGCCTCACTCAAGAGGCCGAAGCAGAGGCCAAGGCCGCAGCTGCGAAAAAAGCCGCCGCAAGCAAAAAAGCAGCGGCGAAAAAGACCGCCGCAAAAAAACCAACCCAACAGGAAAAATAACCAATGACCGCCGTCCCGATTAAAGCAGGGTCTACCTTTAAGTTGTCGGTTGCGATGACGCTGCCGGACGGGTCGGCGTTTCCTGGGCACGGCCGTGTCGTCAGTGTACGCACGGTCGAGGCCTTGGGGGGCGCTGAAATAGCGCTGAACCCAACGGTGGCCTGGGAATCAGAGCGCGGCGGCAAAATGCTGGCGATTGTGACCCGTGCCAACCTGGACGCCTGGGTTTTAGCAAATAATCCAGAAAACGGCCAGACAATTGGCAAAATTGAAATCGACCACGACGTTGCAGGCACCCCCGCGGCGCTCAGCAATGGGCAATATGACAGCGCCAACGACGTGACCACGTTTGACAGTCCAGGCTCAACTCTGGCCTTTGATGCGCTAATCACCATTAACGGCAGCACCCCCCGCCGTAACATCGACAACCGCCCCGGCTTTGTGTCGGTCTATGGCGACCTCAGCGCCGAAACCGCCGCGCCGGTCATTATTCCCACCGAACAGCGCGCCGGCACGTATGACCTAGTGCTAGAGCTGAACGCCTAAGCCATGACTACCGCACTCACCGAAGCAGGACCCAGCGTCAGCGTGACCAGCACCGCCAGCGGCGTTGCTCAGGTGCGCGCTGTGGTTGCTGAGGCTTCGCAGGTCGTTGCGCGGGTCACGCCAGCCGAAACCGTCACAGCCACCACCTCGGGCGTGCAAAGCGTCGCCGGCGCCCAGCTGGCCCTGCAGGGGAATCCCGGCGACAAAGGCGACCAGGGCGACCCAGGGCCGAAAGGCGACCAGGGAGATCCCGGCCCAAAAGGCGACCAGGGCGACCCAGGGCCAAAGGGTGACAAAGGCGACCAGGGCGACCCAGGCACACCTGGGACCAATGGCACAGACGGAAGCGACGGCGCAGACGGCGCAGACGGCGCAGACGGCGCAGACGGCGCAGACGGCGCCCCTGGCCCCACCGCCGCCTTGCAATGGCAAATCGCCGTCAACGCCACCGCCGACACCGACCCAGGCCAAGGAATGATTGCCACCCCGCAGTCAAGCCTGGGGAGCTCGCAAATTTACCTGCACAAAGCCAGTTTATTCGCTGGCTCAGCCCCCTTTGATGATGAGTTTTCCTACGACTTTGTTAGTCAACTCAAAGTCGGATCAAAAATAGGCATCTACAACCCAGGCAGCACCGGCTATCGCTTCCGCACTATCACGGCCCTCCAGGACTTCGGCGACTGGATTGAACTGTCCTGGGGCACTCCCGCCGTGGATAGCGGCACCATTAACCTCTCGGATGGCCAGCAAATTCACATCAACTTCATGGCCGCGCAGGGTGGCCACACGATCCAGGACGAGGACGGCAACGATTTGCCGCAGCGGTCGAAATTGCAGGCCACCGGGATCGTCAAGCCGGTCGATGATGCTGCGAATGACCGGACGATATTAACGACGCCGGACGTCGGGCGAGTTGTGACGAATGCGAGTCGCAGTTTAGTCGATCAACAAGGCGTCAATCTCCCCTTGGCAAATGGAATCATCGAGCCCATCGCATTCGATAATATTATCGACGAAACGGACTCAGCGCCCTTCCACTGGAACTCTGCAGAAAACCGCTGGGACATTACTAAGCCATGTTCGGTACGCCTGCGTGTGGCTGTAAGAATCGCTGCTGATTCTGTCGGCAGGTTCGAAACGTTTGGGACGCGGTTTCAGGCAGCGACCCAGACAAACGAAGGCTACGTTTTAAGTGTTCAAGAAGCCAATCAGGCATACGGATCAACCCCAGGAATATCACCAGTTTTTCAATGCAATACCGGTGACTATGTATTCATATCAGCTTTCACAACAGACACGGGAACATGGAACCCTATTCCTGGTCATAGCTGGGCAGAGTTATCGGTTGTTGGTGGTGATGTGATTATTCCCGAAACTGACAACTGTATTTTTGATTACACGACGGATGGCACAGAAACCTTTGTTGATATTCCAGTCGGTGGGCTCGATGCCGTTGACATGGAGATACTAGGGCAAAGTGCTACGGCAGGTTTTGAGATATACCACGGCTTCTTTAATGGTGATCATGATGTCAATAATTACCAAATGCAGAACGTCGGCGGCGATGGCGGTGTGTTAAATGTCTCAAATGTAGACAATAATCCAGACCTTGCCTTCCTTGATGATACCTATGGGTCATTTAACGACATAAAAATTCGCCTAGGTCCTAGCGGCCATATATCTTGCACCGCGTCAAACTCATCCGCATTGGCTCCAGGAAGCCAGCGATCTTACCATAGGACCATCAGCCATAAGACCGGAGGACAGTCAAGCATTCAGACGATCCGAATGGCTATAGATACCGGAACCGCGGCGACCTTTTCCCCTGGTGTGGTCATCAAGGTCCGCGACCCCAACGCGGTCAAGGTGGCGCTGCCGATGGACGCGGCTATGGGGCTGGTTGGATTAACGGCCACCGACACGAGCAACCCAAGCGTGGGCGATGTGGTGCCGTTCGATTTATCTGACCCGCTGAATGATGGCGTCACCGTGTCGGGTAACGCGGTGACGATCGCGGCAGGATCACGCGGCGTTTTATCCGCCCAGATACGACTGGACTTCAACGGCAGCGGTGACTTCGCCACACTCCGATGGTATGACCTTGTAGCAGCTGAGTATGTTGGCGAAGACGTTACGGTTGTCTCTTTAGCTTCAGGGTTTAGGCAGTCCTCCGCGTCGCTGGCCACCTGCCTCGTGGATACCACCAACGGCGCTCGCTCCTATGAACTGCGCTACACAGCGATTTCCGGAACGGTAAACGCAGTTTTCGAGGACGGGAACCATGCGTGGTTCATCCCTGGCGGATCGGTTTTCCCTGCAGAATCAGTCAGCTCGACCCCCGCAGCGACCACGGGCAACAAGACCGTGTTCGCGTCGGCGGTCAACATGTCTGGCTTGCACATTTCGACGCTCAACGCTCAGGCATGGGCGTGGTTTGGCACCCCCTACGCCGACCCAGACGGGGCGACCGTGGGCGCCAGCGCTGGCACAAACCCCGACCTACCGGGCAGCCCGGTCTCGCCGGATGGGGAGCGAATAACGCTCAACTCTGGACCCGGCGTGTATCGCGTTGTGATTGATACCATTGTTTCGTCGTATATTCCTGCCGACGTTGACAACGTCAATCAAGGCCTGCTGGTTAACGTATTAATCTACGACGGAACCCAGAAAAAGGCCAGCTACCGCAATGAAGAGTTGCGCGGGCGCCGGGTCGTGACCGATGGCGTTGTGACCATCGTTCAAGGCTTCGAGTTTCGCTACGAGGGCTTCATTGAGGTTTTAGGCGGAAATGAGCTGGGCCTAGAGATCGAGGCCGAACGCGACAGCGTCTCAGTGAATCCCGCTGAAGATTACTTAATTAATGGATCAATTGAAATCGTGAAGGTTTCCGAGTAAAAAGGATAAAGAACCATGCCCGTCTACCTCAATAACTCAACCGACACCACGCCAAGCGACCCCTTCCGGGCGGTGCCTGGGCAGTCTCTTATTCTGTCCGGCGATGTTGCCGGTGCTTCACCTAAGCTGCAAACGAAATGTGCCGGCACTTGGTACGACACTGGCGAAACATTCAGCGAGCCAGGCGCCAAGACCATCCAAACCAGCTCCCCGCTGCGCGTGGTGCCAACTGCTAACAGCGCGGGCGTGACCGTATGCTTAGCGGACTAATCGGCAGCATCCTGGCGCCCACGCTCGCCAACCTCGTCTGTCCAATGGATGGTGGCGACAACGGCGACCCTCTCGCCGGCGCGATCAACCTGCTCAGCGGCATCACAAACACACGCACAGGCTCGCGCATGTCGCGTTATGGGAACACGGTTGTTGCAGCAGACACCCCAGACATCACCAGCGCAGGCGGCGTAGATTTTTTGACGGTATTGACGGGCGTAACAAACCTTAGTTGGACAGACATTGAAGACTTTAACAATCCCGATGGTTTAACTTTTCCAACCTCTACCCGCATGCGTGAAGACAGCTCCAACGGCAGGCACCGTACTGAGTCGAGTGCTCTAACGTCCGCACAGCACTACGTTACCTGTAGAGCCAGACATATTACAGGAAGCAGATATTTATTACTCTACAAGTTCGGAGAATTGGCAGCAGAGAGATTAGAGATTGATTTAGTCACCGCGACTGTCACCGATTCTACTGGTCTTGCCGCAGGTGACTTTGATGTGCAGCTAAGGTCTGATGGCTGGGTTTATATTTCAGCCTTTTTTGACAACGGAGCGGTAAGGGGCTTTGTGGTTGCTATGTCTGAAGGTGGTGCCAGCGACAACTACCAAGGGGACGGTGTTTCAGAAATTGAAGTTCAGAATTTCATGGATAGCGCGACGATTTATCCAAACCTGGCTCCTCCCCCAGGAAGCGCGGCGGGGGCGAGTTATGGGATAGACGCCGCTGCGATAACCCCTGCATGGCCGGCACAAGGTAGTGTTGTTGCTGTTGCTATTCCGTTTGGATGGTCAGGTACCGACCAAACTTTGTCCGGTGCCCCCCGCGTCTATGACAACGCCTTTCCTGTTGTTTTTAGCGACGATACTGGGGCATTTGGGCCGCGAGACGGTGCGTTAACAATGCAGTCGGCACCGAGCATTTCAAACTTTATTAAGTCTGGTGCCATTCTAAGTGATGGTGTAGCTGAAACTTCCTGCTTAACATGGGATGGGGCACAACTCCAGTTTGCAGGAGGGAATGAGTCTCTTCAGTCAGCAGCATCAGCAGTGGTCCCGTCTGGCGTCCTGTACTTAGCAGATAATTCGTCAGGGACGCGGACATTTCAAGGGACCATAGCTGCATATCTTTTCGACCGAGTTCTCACGGACGAAGAATATTCCGCCGTGCGCACATACCTCCTTAACGCCGCAGCGAGCCTATCATGACCGAAGACGTATCGCCACCACTCCCACCAGACCCATATCGCAAACGATGCGCCTACATCTACGGCGCCAGCGTTGCATTGCATATCTGGGAGGCAACGCGCTGGCCACCTGCAATTGACCCGCAAACCGGCGAAGAAATCAGCACCAAGCCGAGCGACTGCTACCGCTGGCCGAGCACTGCTATGTGGGTGCAAGAGTCCTACATCTACCAAGACGAGGACGGCAACGACCAGACGGGATACCGTAACGACCCGAGCCGCACGAATGCGCTGGTCTTGGCTGTCATTAACCACGAAGACGGCAAGGCGGCGCTGGATGACTTGCGCGCTGATGGTTTCACTGTGCACGTACTTGAAGGCTACGGCGACCACGCCGACGACATTACGGACAAGGAGCAATTGCGCGCTTTGTATCCCGACTTTTTCCCCTCAAATCAGGTCGCAATTCATCATGTTGCGTAGGGCTTTCATCGTCTCGGCGTTGCTGGCCCTGGCTGGCTGCGGAGGCAAGTCAAAAGGCACGCAACTGAACCCAGGCGCCAAGGTGGCCATTGTCCTGCGGGACGGTGCCCGGCTGACCAAAGAAACGAGCCAACACCACAGCCATGGCGCTGTCTTGGGGTTTTTCAGCAGCGCCCGCGGCATTGAGCTGGCGCGGAATCAATCGCCTCGGCAAATGAAGGCCACCCTAGTTCACGAGGCTATGCACCTGCTCTATTATAAAAGCAAAGGCAATGCGATGGTTGGCCACTTGATCGGCGAAACCCTACGCGATCTCAACGGCGACGGCTTCCGCACCGGCTGGGACAGCCACGCCTATTGGACGCCGCGCGCTTAAAAAATCCGGATTGGTTGAAGTCAAGTGTTTTCATCTTAACATTGCACAAATGACCACCGACGCGCAGCAACCGGCGAACACTTCCACCGCTTGCGAGCCCGTACCTAGCCCGGCGCCAACGCCTGCGCCCGTCGGTGGTCTCACTATTACCCTGCGGACCCTTGGGCCGTTGTTGGTTGTGCTGCTAGCCGCCGCCGCCGCCTTTTTTGCCGTCAGTCACCGCACCGAAGACAACGCCCGCCGCAACGACACGCAGGACGATTCACATAACACCCTGCAGGCCAAGGTCACGGCCCAAGAGCGCCGGCTTGACTTAGTCGAGACACAAGTGGCAACCGGCGCCATGAATCAGCAGCACCTGGCCGAAGACGTCGAAGAGATCAAGGACCTCATGCAGGAAGAGCGCGCGGCCCGCACCGAAGACACCCGCGCCATCCTGCAAGCCATCAAGGGCGCCAGCAAATGATTGCGACGCCACCCACCCCACCAAACAAAAAAGACGATCTGATCCTGCTAGGCATTGTCATGCTGACGCTGGCCGTGTGCATCCTGGCGGGCTGTGATGCTCGCGAAACCATATCGGTTGCCGGCGATGCTGTTGCAGCCGGCGGGCCACTGTATGCCCGCGGTGACGTTGTCGGCGGGACCGTTGCCACCCTCGCGGTGCTCTTTGGCGCCAATGAAAAACGAAAGCAGCGACGCGAACGGCGGGAGCGCCAGGCGGCGGACGTCCGGGAACGCCAGGCCATCGAGCTGTTGCACAAAATTGAAAACAACCGCACCAGCAACCAACAACTCAGCGCCCGCGTGGACCAACTCGAGCGCAGTGCCTATCCGCGACCGGCACCACAAATGCCCCACGCGCCGCATCATCACAACCCCTTCCGCGAAAAACCCTACCCGGAGTCAACGCTCTAATGCTGGGCAGCCTCGCACATTCCGCTTTGAACATGCTGCACACCGTCACCGCCTCGGCGGTGGTGGAGCGTCACGACGGCAGCACCTGGACCGCCATTGCGTCCGC
>SPKZ01006042.1_pt1 | contig 11326 bp, 7 predicted proteins | sample 2456571 | NCBI WGS metagenome assembly SPKZ01 (sample SAMN11192286, study PRJNA482655) | marine metagenome | biome: ENVO:00000447; feature: ENVO:00000244|ENVO:00000211|ENVO:00000569|ENVO:00002023; material: ENVO:00002151; isolation source: ocean water from marine abyssalpelagic zone ...
ATGCCCACAACGGTTTCCAGCGCGTGGAACTTAACCATCGTGCCCCAGCCGTATGATCCGCCCTCGCGCATTTGCGGTGCCCATCCCTTCTGCAGGCCAAGCGCTGAACGGAAAACCGCGATCATCTGCTGCACCATGAGGATGGGGGCATAGAGGATCGCCAGCAGGATCTCCGTGAATATCGACAGCAGGAAACGTCCGACCCCGCCAAATTCTGACATTTTTCGCCCGGTCAGGGGCAGGGCAACCACAGAGAGGAGCTTTGGCGCCAGTAGCATGGCATAGATCAGTAAAACCACGGCCACATGGCGCGGTTCGCTCATGTCCGGCCAGGAGGGGCGCGTGGGGTTCGCCTCGGAAAAATAGGTGATGACCGAGGCCTCTTCTGAACGGCCGATCAAGGCCCAGATGACCAGCAAGGCAAACCATAACGGCGCCATGAGATAGCCAATCGCGCCATGGGCAAGATGGAACCGGGACATGGCGTGAAAGCCGCGTGCGCCCAGAAGCTGCAGGTGCTGCAGGTTGCCTTGACACCAGCGTCGGTCGCGCTGCACGTGGTCGATCAAGGTTGCCGGGGTTTCTTCATAGGATCCGCGAATGCGCGGCAGGAAGCGCACGTGCCAACCGGCCCGGCGCAACAGCCCCGCCTCCACAAAGTCGTGGCTCATGATCAGCTGCTGCCTGCCACGCAGGTCGCGGATCCCAGGCAAGCCCGCGCAGGCGGCAAACGCTTTTGTACGGATGATTGCATTGTGGCCCCAATAATTGCCCTCGTGCCCAGCCCATCGCGCGAGACCCTCGGCCAGGGCAAGTCCGTAGACGCCATTGGCAAATTGCTGCATGCGACCAAAAACGGATTGCGCTCCAGTAAGTTGCGGGAAACTTTGAATAAGTCCAGCTGAGGGATCCCGCGCCAGCGCGTCTGCCAGGCGACGAATGGCCCGGCCGGTCATCAGGCTGTCCGCGTCCAGCACCAGCATTGCCTCGTAACTCCCGCCCCAGCGGCGCACCCAATCGCTGATGTTGCCAACTTTTCGTGCCGTATTTTTGTCACGGCGGCGGTAGTAAAGCGCGATGTCAGAATAAACACCGGCGCGCAGCGCCTCAACGGCGATGCGTTCCTGTCGCGCGATGGTTTCGTTCCCGGTGTCCGAGAGGACGAAAACCGAGAACATATGGTGGCCGCTGTGGGCGCGAAGTTCCTCAAGCATGGAACACACATTGCCAAGAACAAAGGCTGGCAGCTCATTGTATGTGGGCACCAAAAGCGCCACACGCATTGATGCGGGAGGGCCGCGTTCGGGTGTCCAATCCCGGCGTGACAGCCCAAATAGGCCAAGAAGCACAGTGAATACCGAAAACGTAATCCAGAAGAAGTTGAAGGCAATCAATGCAAGAAGCACCCCTTCGAGCACCGTCGTGCCCCCTTTGGCGAACCAGCCATAAATCACACAGGCAAGAGCAAGCGTTGCGGTTATCGCCGAGGAAAATGTCAAGAAACGCCAGAGGCTTGCTTGATGCGCCTGACCGGTTTCGCTGGTCTTATCTGGGGCATGAAGGTCGCGGAAAACTCGGCTAAAATCCTGTTCGGGCATGTCCAGTGGTGTCTCGGGCGGCAGCAATGACTGGGTGACAGGCGACATCTATACGGTCCACCTATAGAGCCAAACTTCAGAGGCAGCGGCGCCGTCGCGGCGCAGTTGCGCGCGCAATTCCACATGGGTTTTGTCGCCGGGAATAAAGTAGAAGGCGAGGCGCAGTCCACCGGTTTCCGGATTGCGCTGCAAAACACCATCCGTGACCTCGGCGTGGGGCGAAGAGATATGGATCGTGTAGTCGCTTGGATCTCCAGCCAGCAATGGATGGGCTGCATACTCGATCGTCACAATGCGACCTTCACCGCCAAAAATCCGGTCACCGCTCGTTGTTTCTACGATCTTTGGCAGTCCGAAGTCCGGGCCCTTACCCCAACTGAGGCGATAGGACAGATCGACTTGCTTGCCTGCTGGGTACGGCGCGTCTGGCCTCCAGTAGGCGACAATATTGTCGTAGATTTCTTTGTCGGCAGGGATCTCTACAAGCGTCACAGCCCCTTTGCCCCAGTTGCCCTTGGGTTCAACCCAAAGAGAAGGGCGGCGATGGTAGAACGCCTCCATATCATTGAAGTCGCGCAGTTCGCCTGCGCGCTGGATCAGGCCAAAGCCAGCGGGGTTTTCATCGACAAAAGACGAGACCTGCAAATGGCTCGGATTGGCGAGCGGCCGCCACAGCACCTCACCATTGCCGTTTTTAACTTGTAGTCCTTCACTGTCGTGGACGGCTGGGCGAAAATCGTCAAAGCGGTTGCGGTTGGTGGCATCAAACAAAAACATAGATGTCAGCGGCGCAAGCCCTGCATGCGTCAGGTCTTCGCGTGGGAACAAAGTCGCTTCCACTTCCATCGTGCAGGGTATGCCGGGTGTAATGTCGAAGCGATAGGCCCCGGTGACGCTGGGGCTGTCCATCAAGGCGTGTACGATCATGTTTTTCTGATCTGGGGCCGGGGCTTCCAGCCAAAAACTGATGAAGTCGGGGAACTCTTCACCTTCGGGGTCGGCGGTTTTCAGCGCCAGCCCCCGGGCGGACAGGCCGTAGGTCTGACCGGTGGCAATGGCGCGAAAGTAGCTTGCACCTTGAAAAACGGTGAATTCGGTTTTTTTCCCATTATTTAGCAGATCCGTGCGCAGGCGCAGGCCGGAATAGCCAAGGCTTGTGTCTTCGGTCAGTTCAGGTGACGTCCCATTGCCTTTGAAGTTGGAAATATCAAAGGGAACCAGCCTTTCTACGCCGTCCTCAACGGTGTGGATTTTCACGGGACGCGGAAAATAGAGGCCAGGTAGGAAGAAGTCGATATGATAGCTGCGATCGGTGTCCCCCCAGAGTGCGCGCGGCTCTTTGAACCGGAAGGATTGGTATTCGTTATATGTCATATCCCTCCAGTCCTGCGGCACCTGATCGCGCGCTTTGTAAGGGCGTTCGGCCAAAACGCGGGCGCGGGCAAGCAGTGCATCGCGCGAGAAGGGAAATGTGCCGCCCACTGCCAGAGCTGGGTTTGCGGCGGTCAGCGACAGGGCGGATGCGCTCAGGAGAAAGGAACGTCGGGTCAGGGCGCTCATGCTTTACGTCTCCAAGGAGAGGATTTGAACCAAGCTGCGCCATAAGCACAGATCACAATCAGGGCGAAGCCGCACAGGTTTGCAAAGGGAACGGTGACGACAGTGCGGCCGAGTTCATCAAGCGCAACCCCGATCAGGCGGGCCAGTGCCATGGAAAACACAAATACGGCAAGGCTTTGCTGGCCGACTTTGGTGACGATGGCCAGAAGGCCAGCCCAGATTTTTGCGACCACACTCTGATCACGGGCGATCAGGTTCCGTCCATGGTCTCCGGCCACAATCCATGCAAGATACGCAAGGGCGAGGAAGTGCATGTAGCGCAACAGGCCAAAGTCCGTCTTTTCGCGCCACTCGGACGTGAGCGGGTAGGTCTTGCGGATCATGGCACCAATATCGGCATTTGAGGCTTCGACCCAGAGGAAGACTTTCCATGACCCAAAAGGCGCGCCAAGAACGAGAAAGGCGACAGCGGCGGCGGAGAAGGCCCAATGCACCGGTGGCTTGGGCAACCATCCTTTCATGAAGGCGAAACCGGTAAAGAACAGCAGCTGCCAACCAAAAGGGTTGAAGAACCATTCGCGCGTGGACCAAGGTTCGGCCGCTAAGCCCAGGCCATTCGGACCAAACCCAAGCAAATAGGGGTTCGCAACCAGCCATAGTCCGACACAGAAAGCTGCAACGGCGCCAAGATGGATCTTTTCCAAAGCCATTATGAACGGTAACAGCCCCAGAACCACCAGATACATTGGCAGAATGTCAAAGTAGTTCGGCACATATGTAAGTGTGAACAGCCCGACGATCTGCGGAACGGGGTTGTTGAAGAAGGGCTTGAGATTGAGCGATCCAATGTAGGATTTATCAAACGCACCGCTTAGGTCCAGCGCCGCCATGCACATAGCGACAAAGAAAAACAGGCCGATATGCGCCCAGAAGACCTGCCAGCAGCGAAACAGCACGCGGGCCGTTCCCATTACCCAGCCGCCGCGGGCATAAGACCGGCCAAAGGCTATGGCCGATGCCATGCCAGAACAGAATACAAAGATCTCAGTCGCATCCGAAAATCCGAACCGCGCAGGGATCCAAGACGTCCAAGCATTGCCCGGAACATGGGCAATCAAGATGATGAACATTGCAATGCCGCGATAGAAATCCAAGCGCGGATCTCGTGGGCGCGCCCCGGCGGGGTTTTGCGGCGCGGTCTGTGCATTGGCTGCGGGGCTTTCAGCTGCCTTCGGCGCGGGGAATGGCGCAATATCTGCCATTGTTTCTACCAAAGTCCTTATTCGGCAGGAACGCTGGCGGCGTTCCTTGTGTCACGGCCGTTTGCGATCAGTGTCCTGCGGGCCGCCGCGTAATTGTCCTCGGAGCCGCCGCGGAACGCGCGTCGTTCGTTCAGGATCGCTTCAACCTCAGCCCATTGGCCGGACCGCAGACCGGCGTCAATGGTTATTCTTTCAAATACATCGCGCTGCGCATGGCTTCCGCCTGCCAGCTGCATTGACTTGCGTATACGCGACAAGTTCTTGAAAGACATTATATAATCGCCTCTTCCAAAAGCCTCGAGCCCAGAAGCCGCTCGCGCGCCGGGAGTGGCCATTCTCTGCTCGGCTTCGGTGGAAGATCGTCTTCCATCCGCGTGAATTCGCGCGACCAGACGTTTGGCCTCTGCGTCGCGATCGTGCCCGGCCAATGCCAGCAAATAGTGCAAATCGGCAAAGATCAGGCTGCCGTCTTCAGTGCGGTTTGCGCAGAGCTTGGACAGCTCGTCCCAGCGATTTCCGACATTGTGTCCCTCCAGTTCAAGACGCATCAGCAGGGAGGTTGCGTTGGAAATGTCGCGGTAGTCATCCGTTTTGTCTTTGCGGATCTCGTCATCATAGAGTGCCATGACCTCATCGACCTGACCCAGGTCCAAGTGCATCAGCGCCTTGTGCCACCAGACGTGGTAACGGAAGTTGTTGCAATGCGCCCATGCGGCCTCGCGGCCGCGCAGCCAGTTCAATCCGGCCTTGGCATTGCCCGTCATATCGTGCACATGCGCCACTGCGTGCAGCCCCCATGCATCATCCGGCGCTGTCCACAGCGCCTGACGTCCCGTGACCTCAGCGCGATCAAAGTCGCCGGTCTCTTCGAGCGCGAAGGCATAGCAGCCCAGAAGATACCCATGTGCAACATGATCGGTGCCATAGGCGGGCATCACACGCTCTATTGAGCAGCGCATGCCGTTACTGTCACCAAGGATAAATCGAATGCCATGCGAGAGTTTCACGGCCAGCGCGTCCCTGGGGTTACTGATCAACACCTCTTCCATGTGCGAGATCGCTTGGGAGGGACGACCTGCGAGCCAGGCTCCGAGCGCATCTATGTATTTGCGCTCACGGGGCAGGGCGCTGTCGTCACAGCTCCTAGCTGTCGCCAGCGCGTCCTGTGCCAGTGCAAGCATTTCACGGCGGCCCAGCATCAGAAAGGACAGGCCCTTGATTGCATGGGCCAGGGCGAACTCTGGCTCCGCTTCAAGCACAGCCCCCAAGTGCAATGCGGTGTCCGCGCCATGGGCCAAGACCCCAAGTTGGACGGCGTTCCAGTCCTCGATCGCTTTGTGCTGGGTGAGGCTGATGTCCTGTCCGAAAAGGTCAATTGTCATGCATTTTTCCATCCACTGGCGAAGCTGAAACGTCTTGGTCGCCGTCGGAAACTAGCCGAGTCTTAGATGTCGGGCGATCCTACCTCGCGTTTTGGTGAAGGAATGTGTGCGTTCGTAGGCGGACACTGTCACTTTTAGCACTGGAACGGGCGAAACGCTGGTGAAACCCCGTGCAAATACGCCCCTGACGTGTCGGAAGAGGCATGGAGTTCCGCAGGTGGACGGGACTTTGTAACAATCACGGCGCGAATTGTTTCAACCTCTTTATAGCTTAGCGCCGCGGCATGGCCCTTGATGAAACCGGCGATCACTTGCTGTACTTTACGACGGAATATATGGGATGCACGGATCCTCCCGAGTCCCCGCTCTGCAGAGCGTCGCGAAAGAGCCGTCAATCCGATTGCCACGACAGCGAAAGCCGCGCAAAGCGGCAAAAAATGTCGTTCGCGCGCACCCTGCGCTTTGCGGTCTCGCCAGCCGGGACGAGAAGCTGCCAGAAAACCCAAGCTCCCCTACCATGATTTCCGTCGCCAGAATATCTGCCTGTCCCACTGCTGCCAGATGGGCCGCACCCAACGGCACAACCAAAATCAAGTCCAAGGCGCCAAAGCCGACAATGGTCAGGCCCGCCCAAAACGCCACTGGCATATAGGCGGAATAGCCCGGCCAGGTCAGGTGTGGATGGGCGGCGCGCAGCGTTTCGGGCCGCATCGCGGAGGTCCTTTATATGCGGATTGGATGGTGGAGGCTGATCTGCAAGCGCACCGCTCGAAGCGGCGCTTTGACGGGGCAGCCAAATCCCGCGCGAGCCGCCTTGCTGCGGCAAGCACTGAGGCCTGCGTCGGGTCAAGGTCAAGTCGAAAATCGCGCACAGAACCCGCACCGATGAGCTGTGCCAGCCTCCAGCCTCGCAAAGGCGGTCAGCGCGCTGTAATATTCCACACAAAACATGGTGCGCGACGCAAGATCTAACAATTACTTTGGCAGTTCGGGCTCGATCACTCTTTGGGGGTGTCACATGCAGTCTGAAACCCAGTGTTGCCTGACAAGATTTCGGTGTTGTCAGCACCGCATTCGGGAGGCGGGCGCAGATAGGTGACAGGTGTGCGGGAAAACTTTAGCGGGTTGCCCAATAGGCGAACCGGACCGGGGGCAGCCTGCATTTCCACCACCATACCCCGGGCGGCAACCTGTTCGGTGTCAAAGACCTGATCTAGGGTGTTTACCGGACCTGCAGGCACTTTGCGGGCTTCCATTGCTGCGATGAACGCATCGCTGGAATGGGCCGCAATTGCCGGTTCGAGAATGGCGTTCATCGCGTTGCGGTTTTCGAGCCGTGCTGGATTGGTCGCAAAACGCGGGTCGTTCATTAGCCCGCTCAGCCCCAGAAATTCCAGCATCCGAGCGCATTGGCTGTCATTGCCGACCGCAAGGATTACATGACCATCCGCTGCTGCATATGTTTGGTAAGGCATGATTGAGGGATGCCCATTGCCACGGCGGATCGGAACCTGATCAGTGGCGAGGTAGCTTGCACCTTCATTGATCAGCCATGCGATCTGGCTGTCCACAAGGGCCACATCAATGCGCTGGCCTTCGCCCGTGGCATCGCGGTGACGCAAAGCAGATAGAATCCCGATGCAGGCATACATGCCGCACATGACATCTGCAATGCCAACCCCCACTTTCATGGGCTGGCCTTCGGGATCGCCGGTTAGGGACATAATCCCGCCATAGCCCTGGGCCATTAGGTCATAGCCGGGCTTTTCGCGGTTCGGGCCGGTCTGGCCATAGCCCGAGACCGAACAATAAACAAGGTGCGGGAATGCGTCTTTTATGTCGTCGTAATCCAGCCCATATTTGGCGAGGCCGCCGGGTTTGAAATTCTCGATCAGGATGTCCGCTTCACCCGCAAGGCGACGGATGATTTCTTGACCTTGAGCGCAGGAAATATCCAACGCAAGCGAGCGCTTGTTTCGATTGGCGCACATGAAATAAGGCGTCAAATCAGAGTCTTCTGCAATGGTCTTCCCCCACTGGCGGGTGTCATCCCCACCGGACTTTGGGTTTTCAACCTTGATCACATCGGCGCCGAGATCCCCCAGCAACTGGGTGCAGGTGGGGCCTGCAAGAATGCGCGACAGGTCCAGGACCTTGACGCCTTTCAGGGCCCCATGTGGGAGCAGGTCAGATGCGTCCATCATAGCCTCCGCGGTCTATCTCACAGGCGACGACGGTGAAGGTGTCAGCCGCCATCGCCGCGGTCAAGGCTGCGCGAAGCTCCTGACGGTTTGTCACCCTATGACCGTTGCCCCCGAACGCGCGGCCCATGGCTGCAAAGTCGTGTCGGGCAAAATCAACGGCTGTGTTGGCCAGTTGACGCTGACGCTGTTTTAATTCGATCAACGCAAGCGAGGCATCGACAAAGACCACAAAGATTGGCGCGAGGCCCTCTTCAGAAGCGGTGGCCAGTTCCCCTGCCGCCATCAGGAAGCCAGCATCACCTGAGAAGCTGACCACCGTGCGGTCCGGCTGTGCAAGCTTGCGGCCGATTGCCATGGGCACGGCGCAGCCCATAGTGCAGAGGCCAGAGGATTGGATCAGCTGCCGCGGCTCTGTGCAGCGCCACATTTGGCTCAGTAAAATGCGATGAGCACCGCTGTCGGCGGACAAAAGCGCATCGGCGGGCAGGGTTGCCATACACTCCGCAATCACACCGGCCGGCCCCCATGCCTCGTCCTGCGGGAAGGCGGCGGCAAGGGCGTTTTTAACCGCCGCTGGTTTGTCGTCGGCCCATGTGTCGCGTTGGGCGCGCGGTGCGGTACCTTCGGACAATGCAGCGAGGGTTTCGGGGATCGAGGCAATTAGATTGATGTTCGCCTGATGCATATAGTGATGATTGGGATCAGCCATAATGTCGATGACATTCTGGCGCGCAGGATCCCAAGCATCCCGCCAGCCGGTACGCATTTCAATGGGGTCATAGCCAATGGAGAGGATCAGGTCCGCGTCTTCAACCAATGGCAGAAGATGACGATCTGCAAGCGGAGACAAGCCCGCGCCGCCAAGGCACAGGGGGTGGTCTTCGGGCAGAACGCCCTTGGCTTTGTAGGTGGTCACAAAAGGGATCTGATGTGTTTCTAGAAAACTGCGCAGGGGGGCGCTTGCGGCCTGATACAGCACATCCAGCCCCACAATGGCGAGTGGCTTTTGAGCCGCTGCCAGCCAGGCACGCGCCTGCGTCAACGTTTCACCGCTTGGTGCGGTTTTGCCCGCAGGCGCACGGGCGATGTTGCGTTCTCTGGCGGGGGCATTTGCAACCGAAATAGGCACATCCAAGTGCACCGGCCCATTGCGGCCTTCGGTGGCAATGGTGACCGCTTTGTCCGAGATCACCTCTGCCGCGTCCGCATCCAGTCGGAAGCTTGCCTTCGTGATCGGGGTAAAAACGGCTTGCTGGTTTAGAACCTGATGGGTGTAGGTTGCAGCCTCGGCGGCATCGACACAGCCGGTGAGGACCACCATGGGAACCCGGTCCTGATGCGCATTGGCAACCACATTGATGCCGTTGAGCGCGCCCGGGCCAAGTGTGGCCAACAGAATAACCGGTGCGCCATCGGTGTGATGCACCCCTTCGCCCATGAAGCCCGCGCAGTTCTCGTGCTTGGCCAGATGTACTTTGATGCCTGCTTTCTCCAGCGCGTCCACCAAGGTGAGCACCTCGCCGCCAGGCATGCCAAAGGCGTGGCGACAGCCTGCTTTGAAAAGGCGGCGGGCCACAACATCTGCGGCACGCAAAGGAGAGGGCGAAGTGACTTGGGTCATCGGGTGGCATCCTGAACACGTAATCCCGTGCAGTCCTAGCGTGATCCGATAGAAATTACACCGCTTTAGATGCGGCAATACCCTCACATGGGCGCGACTACGCGGCGCAAAATGTTACAACACGCGCTTTAGGCCCAGCCCTTGCGGAAGAAATGCGGGCTGGCGCCAAACTTGCGTTTGAACTGGCGCGAAAAATGCGTGGCATTGTTGAAGCCCGAGGCCACGGCAATTTCAGCCACTGAAAGCGAGGTTTCATTCATAAGCCCAAAGGCATGGGTTAGCCGCATTTCCGAATAAACATGCATTGGACTCTGGTCCAGGTGGCGCGCAAACAGCCGTTCCAGTTGACGGCGGGAGATGTCCAGCCGTGCGCAGAGCTCGGAAATCGACAACGGCCTTTCAATGCTCTCCTGCATCACTTGCAGAGCGGTCAGGAGGCGCTGGTTGCGGCTGCCGATCGCAACGGCATAGTTTGACTTCTGCGGTTTGGCCACAGAGCCGGAACGCGTGTGCAGGCACATGTCGGCGACAATAATGGCAAGTTGCTTGCCGTGCCGGGATTCGATCAGGTTCAGCACGAGATCTGTTGCTGCATTGCCACCGCCACAGGTCATCAGCTTTCCCGTGATCTCAAACGAATTTGGCGAGGGGCTCAGATCGGGGAATGTTTCGATAAAGCCCGGCTGGTTCTCCCAGTGTAACGTAAAAGATGTGTTGTGCAGCAAACCGGCCTGCGCCAGTGCAAAAGCTCCGGTACAGATGCCACCAATCCGGCGTCCGTAGCGCGTTTCACGGCGCAACCAGTTCAAAGTCGCATCTGAGGCGGCTTCCTGAGGCTCAACGCCGGAGCAAACAAACCCCAGTGCCTCATTGGGGAGCGGAGAAAGGGGCAAGTCTGGGGTAATTTTCATGCCGTTGGAGCAGGTAATCGGATTGCCGTCCTCGCTCATGATAAACCAGCGGAACAAGCACCTGTTGGTAACTTGATTGGCAATGCGCAATGGTTCGATCGCGGCGGCAACTGGCAACATTGTGGCTTTGGGTAGCAGCAGAAAATAAAAATCCAGCGCAGGTCCCTCAAAATCGAGCGCCAGTGAAGCAGAGCCCGCTTTTGGGACGAAGGGATCTTCTTGCATCGGCGACCTCTTTTCCGATTGTCCGCTCCAATTTGGGACCCTGACAGCCCCCCCTGGTCTGAGAAACCCGGGCGCCCTTTCTTGCTAGCGCGCTGCGTTTGAACAATAATGACCCTTTTCGACAAGCCAAAGACGATTGGCGACATTGTGGCTTTGCACTTGGCGCAAGAAAGGCCACGGCTGACGGCTGTGTGCAACGATTGCCACAATCGGGAGGCTGGCGCGCACACTGTTACCGTTTGGTACGGATAGTGGCAATTTGGCAGGGGCGTACAAAAGTTCCCATGTCGCTGACGGAAAATTAACCCTTTCGCAGCCAAGGGTAAGTAAACAGGGCGTCGAGAAGGAGCTCGAGACGCAAACACGCGTTACTTCGACGTCGCCGAAGCTGCGAAAACGACTCGTCCCTCTTGCAGGCCTAAATCCGCAGCACTAAAACTCAGTAACGTTCTGTCGGGTATGGGGCCCGAACGAACCAGAAGCAGGCAGGTCCTAATGATTGATCCTAGAGAAACCTATATGAACACCCTCGTGCCGATGGTGGTTGAGCAGACCAGCCGCGG
>SPKZ01013201.1_pt1 | contig 11320 bp, 15 predicted proteins | sample 2456571 | NCBI WGS metagenome assembly SPKZ01 (sample SAMN11192286, study PRJNA482655) | marine metagenome | biome: ENVO:00000447; feature: ENVO:00000244|ENVO:00000211|ENVO:00000569|ENVO:00002023; material: ENVO:00002151; isolation source: ocean water from marine abyssalpelagic zone ...
GATAACGCTACGTGCTCACTTTTAGACGACACAATAGTAAATCAAATTATTAATATAAACGGTGATACCATAACCTTCAGTCAGGATTTTCCAAGTGCTGCAGCAGGATTAACTACGCTTCGTTTTGCAAGCTATGATGATTCAAGCCCAGACCAAACTGCAAGGTATGCTTATATCGTAGCAAACTCAGGGCTTTTTACTGATGGCTCTGGTGGTTATCAAATTTTTTAGGAGTAGAAAATGACTTGGAATCTTATTCCCGATGCTAAAGTAAGTGCAAATGCAATTATAGATGAAAGTCTAATGAAGGGTCATTTGAAAAATAATGATGATGATCATGAAGCCAGGATTACGGCCCTTGAAGGTGGTTCTGGTGGTGGAGGAGGTGGTGCCGATCCTAAAGAATTTTTCGCAGTAGCAAACGTAAAAGATAATGTTGCTAATTACTGGAAGCGAAGATTTCACCCGATGCAGTCGACGCTTACAAACGGTGCGAATATTGAAGGTTTCGACGTTGAAGCAAAAAATAGAAATGATCGATTCATTTTTCAAGACTACCAAGACTCCTACTTATATGTTTCGCAAGCAAAGGATTATTTAGGATATAGATTAGAAATATTAAAAGATGGGAAAATAGGATTTAAAATAAAAAAGGGTGAAAATTTCTTCTCTATTGGTTTTTTAAAGTCTGTTGGTGGCTCAGATAATATTGAAGTTTATATGGATGGCGCTTTAATAAGTGGTGTTGAAGATGAAAATGGGAATAGTGCTTCAAGTAACTTCTCTTCTGTTGCATCGACAGAGTTTTTCCAGTCTACTGTACATTTTCACAACCTCGACAGCGAGGAGCATTTAATTGAAATAAAAAATAATGATTCTGGTACCGATAGATTTAGAATGTGCTTTATTGAGGTCGGATACAAATCCAATAATCCAACTATTTCAAATAATGTAAAAATTGAATCAGGTACAGCATTGCTAAAAGGATCTCCTGTTAATTATAGCGCAACTGAGGTGAGTTTCACTGATCCAGAAGAAGGGCTAGCCAATGGTTATACTGGCATGGTTAAGATCGGATCGGGTGGAGCGCTTACTGCAGTAGACGGCCTAAGTCCTGCAATGACTCAGTGTAAAGCTGAAGAAAGTGTTGGATTTAGTGGATCAGTAACTTCTCTAAAAGTAAAAAGTAACTGGTATTTTCCCGATAATGGTATTTGCCTTCTCTCAATGCCAAATGGTCAGCACCACCTTTTTTCTTATAATGGGAAATCGCAGCCATCGATTGCAAACCATACTCTAGATAATATTATCTGGTCTTCAAAACCATCAGAAGACTATGTACCCCTAGACGGCTTTACAGGTGCAGCAGGAGCGGGGCGTGGAGATATTAATATCAACCTGTGGGCAAAAGCACCAATTTTAGTAAATACTTCAAACAATAAAATAGATTTTCAAATTACGCAAAATGGTACCCAAACACTCCATACCGCGACTTTAAATAGTGGCTATTATGCTGCAGATTTAATACCTCTTGAGACTGAAGTTAAAAGAGCATTAAATGCTGCGAAATCTATTAATGGAGAGTATTTCTTAAAGTACGACTCAAGAAAGGGTTTATGGTCTATAGGCTGCACCGATCCAGAGGTGACTGAGGCTCAATTCTTATTTTCTTCAGGAGCAAACTCTGGTACTTCAATTCATCCTACCTTAGGTTTCGCAACTTCTGATTTAACAGGTGCAACTTCTTATACCTCTACAACTGAAGTGAAACATCTTGCAATAAGAGTATTTGAACAATCTAAAGAATTTTCTCACGTAGAAAGCCCTTCCTTTAAATACTCATGGGCTGCATCTACTCCTGTTAATGATGTTTTCGGTGATTTAGTAAAAAGGATGGGTTTTCCAAGTGTAAGAACATTTTCAAATATAAATGGCGCATTTATTCAATTCTACCCGAGTGATGATTCATGCGGGGCTTTCTTTCATTTCTTAACAAACGGAGATGGCTCAACCATATCTATTCAGATTGATGATGGTCAAGTTATCTATTGCTGCTTAACAGATAAAGGAGCCGATACGAACGCACCACAAAGGGCAAGAGTTGTATCATCTTTTATTACTTGGCCAAAGGGTAGCAGAAAGATAACTATTAAAAACGAAACTGAGCCGCCATTTCAAGTTGATACAACAACAGTAAGAATGATATTTGCGGGCGCAAGAGAAGTTTACACGAAACCTCAATACGAAACACTTCTTTTAACTGAGCAAATTTTAAATACTTACGAAGTAGCGCCTCTATCATTATACGCAACGCCATACGGGCACAATGGAGGAGTTCTTTACTCACCAGTTGGCACAAATGATAATATAAATACAATAACAGAATCAGGATCATGGACTGGAGCATCTTCAACCGACCTTTTTAACCAGGGTAATAGAAGAACCAGTACAAGTGGCTCCTATGTTGATATTAATTTTACCCTCACTGGATCAGGTGGTGGAATATCTTTAAGAACACTTCACGGCTCAGGAAGGTCTTACAAAGTAAGTATGTTTTTAAGTACAGGAGTCATTAACGAATCGACCGACAGAATTCAAAACGTCTATACAAACTGGGGTACAACTATAATTTATGACGTTGACAGTCTTCAGGTAATGGGACTCCCTGCGGGCACCTATACACTTAGAGTGAAGCAAGAGCACACAAATATTTTTGTTTATGATGCCATTATAATATATGACACTGTGGCACCACAGGAAAACGCCAACACTATCACCGATATTGTAAATAGTGGGCAAGGCGTTTCATACCCCATTAATGTCTTTAGACATTCCTGTCAAAGAGACTCCGAGAATAAAACCCCCACGTACCTAGAAAGGTCTGGATATAAAGAAGGGAGGGTTTCTCAAATGAATTACTCAGGAAACACGCCTCTTTTTAATAATTTTTCAGATGGAAGTAATGTCGTAACAAATGCTGTCGATCACTACTCAATATTAATGGCGCTTGGAATCAATGGAGATGAAATCGGAGCAATGGGTTTTTGTAAATCATTCTCTCCGATGGCTGGAATGTATTTCAATTATACACAACTTAATCAGCCTTTTATCGATGGTGTTCAAACAGTTAATAATTATTCACATCGAGTTCAAGTAAAGGGTGGATCAGCACCGAGCACAACTAGACATTCGATATCTAGGATATGGCAAAAAGTATTTAACCTATCTTGCTCTTTTAGCTCTGGGAGTACATTTACAATTTCAGATACAAGAGGGTTAAAAGATGGAATGAGGGTAAGGCTTTTTGATGGCGCAACATGGGAAGATTTCACTATTGAAAACATTGTAACAGATACAAGTTTCGACATAAAGCAAACCCCCGCTTTAATAACTATTGGAAATGTTGAGAGAGTTGATTTTTCAGGGTTTCACAACATGAAAACAACTTGGAATGAAAGCGTGATTGGTTGGTTCTCGGCATTTGAGTTTGAACCCTTACCAGTTTTTAAATCTAATTTCATAAAAAGAATTTCAAGAGAAAGAAAACTTGAGCAAGTAACAGTGAACTTTAAGCAAATATCAAATGGAGCTGATCTTTATTACCCGACTCATTCGGACGGAATACAAGGGAATTGGAACACTTCAGAAGTGAGCGTTACAGGAAAGAGTGCGTCAAACTTCTTTAATTTTGATGAGGATCTTAAAGACATTTCTATTAACACTGGCACAATTGATGTTAAAATAACTTCAAGTAGAGAAGTTTTTGAAGATATCGACGGTATGGAGAAATATTAATGAAATGGTTAGTTGAGGTTAAAAGAAATGAAGAGGGTGATATCATTGAAAGAAAGCCCCTCTTTCGTACCGATGAAAACGTAAGGCCTAGAGGTAGAGAAACTATTTTAGTCGATGGCGTTGATACAAAATACCCATTACTAGAAGAAGATCAGGAAGGAAATTTTTCCATAGTAGAAAATAGCAATGAGAAAACTGTTAGTGATGCTTATATCGAAATGGATGAAGGTATCGTTACCGACCTTGCGCCAGTTTTACAAACTAAAGTTAAAGATGGAATGTTTCGAGAAGTTGATACTGCACAACTTTATCTACTAGATCCTGAAACTGCTGCAAGTAAAGGCCTTAAGGCGCGTTTAGAGATAGCAAGCTTCTTGATTGATGATCCTCTAGACACTGCAGAAAAAATTAGAGAATACTATCTAGCAATTCTTTGGGAAGTGCACGATAGGGCAATGATTAGGGTAGTTAATTATATGACTACAAAGGCAGCTACGAATGAATGAAAAAATGCTTTACATAGTTTTGATGATAGTAGGATTTTTTGGCACTTGCGCCTTAACGATTAATGCACACTACATAAAAGAATTTAGTAATAATTTATCAAATGTAAATATCGGTGTGGCTCAGATTTTATCGACAACAAAAAGTCAGGATAAAGTAATAGAAGATCACGAAAAAAGAATAAGAGTTTTAGAGAGTAATAACTATGGTAACTAACTCTTCACCTAATGCTAGGCAGGCAGTAATGGGTGCCCACACCCTAAATGCAGATGATAAATTTGCCCACAGGGTAGTAATCACTAACCCATCACCAGAAGATGCTCCAGGCCCTACAGATATTGAATTAAATTGCTTACTCACAGTGGGGCAAGACTGCGCTGTAAACTCTGGCGCCTCTGTAGGATCAGTTATCGGCACTCTTGTAGCAATTAATGGTGAGGGCCCTTACGTTTTCTCAATTGAAGATGATCCTGATGGCGTCTTCGATGTTAGTGGGAATGATCTTTTAGTAGGTGGAAATATTGATTTCAATGTATCACAGTCTCATAACCTAACAATGAGAGTGACTGACGATAACGCGAAATTTTTTATTAAAAGTTTTGTAATCAGAGTTATCGCTGGTGTGGGTTTTTTAAACGAGAAATCAATTACTTTAAACGGCACCGATCAGTATGGCGTAGCTGAAAATAATATGCCCACTAATCAACAATTCGGATCAATATCTGTCTGGGTTAAAACTACAAGCATTGCGGATCATACTATTTTTTGTAACGTTGATTTAGCTGCTAACCTAAATCCTCAGTCTGGTATTTTATTCAAGAAAGAAGACAATGACGACTTTAGACTGAGGCTATTTAGGAGAAATTCAAATAATGAAAAAAACTACACATGGACATGTCCAGATGTTACGGACGGTAATTGGCACCACATTCTTGTTACATGGCAAGTTAACACTAGTACAGTTAGGCTTTATCAAAATGGATCACTTAGGGCCGCTGTAGTTGTCACCAATGGCGTAGTTAATGACATAGATCACAATCAGAATGATTTATATATTGGAGCAAGACTTAATTCTGTTAACGATGAATTTTGGGATGGTGAATTGGACGAATTGTCGTACCACTCAGCACTAATGACAACTTCGCAAGCTGTTCAGATATTTAATAGTGGAAACCCTATAAACTTATTAGAAGGTCCAGTAAGCGCAAACCTTGGTCTATGGTACAGGTTTGAAAAGATTAAGAGCTCTATTGTTGTTAACGAAGGGAGCTATACTGGTATGAACTTGTCCATGGTTGGTGATCCTGACCTGAGTATGGACCCTCCAAAGAATAAGTTTAATTTATTTAGAACGCAATATAACGGAATTGACGAGTACATAAGATTTGGCAACGCAATAAACTCTATATTTTCTCAGAATTCAGCATGGAGTATTTCTCTATGGGTAGAATTCAATTCGGTATCAAGCTCGAGAACAATAATAGGTAATAGGCCAAGTGGGAGTATATCTCTTGGAGGTTTTGAGGTTGCTCTTGTTGATTCTCTTATTAGGTTTGGTATATATCGAAACGGCGGGAATGAACTTCTTGAAGCAAGGGCTGATTTAACATTAGCAATTAATACAAAATATCATGTACTGATAACTTATGATGGTTCAACTACTGTTAACGGCATTCAAATTTACATTAATGGTATTGCTCAAAACAAGATTAATACAATTGATACTATTGAGAACGATGATGATATTGTTAATACTATTCAATTACAAATAGCCAGAAGGGATAACAGTACTCAATATATGGCAGGGTTTCTTGATGAGTTATCACTTTGGTCAAAAGCCTTATCAGGACCAGAGGTTTCTGAGATATACAATTCTGGAGTACCTAATGATATATCTCAAAGGTCTGATTTTTCTCAGTGTGTTTTATATAATAGGCTCGGTGAAACATTTTCTGGTAATACATACGTTAGCGTAAAGGGCCCCAACGGAACAGATGTGAACATGACTTCAGCTAACAGGGTGGCGGTAAATTATGGCGGTTAAATTTTGCTTCGTAAATAATGCACTATTAGATTTTGAAATGTTTGAGCAATCAATCTCAAAACAAGAAACTGCCAGAAAGGTAGGCAATTACACAATAATAAAAATTGATGAGTTAAATGTTTCTCATCATCTTTCTGGTTTTGTTAAGTATGATATTGAAGAAGTTCAAGGGGTGATTGACAGCATCGAAAACAATGAATTTTTCCAGTCTAAAGTAACCGATACACCTTTCGATCCAGATACTCACGGGGTGGCCTTCTCGCCAAAGTATGCACCAGATGGATGGTATCAACAATTATTTGAAATAGAGTTTGAAACTTCTAAGAAAGATTCTGTCCATGAGAAAGACTGGCGCAATAATGACATAGGTTTTACGGTATTAAAATTTTATGATGAAAATGAAAACGAACTAACTACTCAAGAAGATATCGATAATGGTTGCGTGAGAACTGATGTTGAGTGGATGCCTAATGTAGATTATATGATTAAAGGTGGCCAAATAGGGCAAATAATAACTCCTACTGAGAATATTTATGCATGGACTCAGGGTGTAATACTTCCCGATTTTACAGGTGTTGAGCCAACAACATTCTCAGAGGGTGGTATTAACATGAGGTTTGTAGGGCCTCAACAAAAAGTAGGACTAGATGGTGTTGCGGGCACCGTTCTTTATTACGAGAATAAAAAATTAGGCTTACCTCCTGGTTTTGGTACAAATAAAATTAGATTCGTATTCAGACACCCCGTCGGACATAAACATAGATTTCAATGTATTTTTGACATTTTCAGAGGTGAATAATGACTCATTTATTAAGATATCTTTTAAATTTATTTTCACTCATTAGTATTTTTATAAACGTAGTAATTTTCTTAGGTGCTCCAGGTGAGGCTCTTAGTGAAAGATGTGGTAGGCATCATCATGGAAATACCAATAAATTTTATGGTAGTTTTTTAAGAAAAATTATTGATACGATTTTCTTTTTTGATAAATTAGAAGATCCTTATACGGGTGAAGTGCATGGCCATTGCGTCAAGTCTCACCTGGTAGAAATAACATCGGAAGTATTTTAAATAAAAGTGCAATAATGCACGATTTTCAAAGGAGAATGAAATGGAAAACAAAGCAATGGGTGTATCTATTAAAGATGGTGCATTAAATTTTCACATTGATACTAACAAAGACGGGCAACCTCTTTTAGTTGGTAAGCTAAATTTATCTGAGGGCCTAGAAGAAATCATTAAGCGTGGTGAAGCCATCGAAAACGCAAAACTAGTTGAGTTTAAAGTAGATCTTACTAAACTAGTTATCAAGCTTGATACTGACAGAGATGGTGAAGAGCTACTTACTCTTGAGCTTGACCTTACAGAAGGTTTTGATGAAGCCTCTGGTTTCTTTAAGAAAGACTAATGGAAAGAAAACAAGTTAGAGATTTTGTTTCTAAGTGGGCTGAGTCTGGAGTAACGAAAGTTGCTCTAGGCTGGCTTTCTTCAGTTTGGGGTTTAGCAGCTTTTAAGCCTGTTAGATGGTTAATTGAAGAGACCTTTATTTATATCTGGAATAAAACGGGTGATAGGGCGCTTAGATGGCTTTTTATTAACGGTTATTACGTTGTAGACAGAATTGAAGGCACAATTAAAGCGAAGAGGGTAGAAAATGCAGAAAATCAGCAAGATTATGATGATGCTGTCGACGATATTTTTCGTTAGTTGCAATAAAAATTATGTAAATTGCGATATTTCATTTAAGAGCAATGACGATTTTGAGCCCCGCTGTAGATGTAGGTGTATCAATACGAATACATTAAAAGAAACTGATAAATGGAAATGCGAAGATGAATTCATTGAGCGTTTTGGTGCGGTACCAGAAGATCATCCTATTTCTTACGAGGTAAATGCGTGTGAAGGTTTTTCAGGGTTTCATCTTAAGACCATTAGTAAAGAAATTATTCCCGACATTAAAAGAGAAAGGGCCTACTGCGAAGACGACTTCGATTAAAAAGACTTGCAAACAGGACAGCAAGAGTCGAAAATAATAGTGAGGGCAGCGCGAGAGATGGCCACCACCACCAGGAAATACCTAACCGACCATTGAGCGCCTAAGTCCCTCTTATAAGTTTAAAACACCTACTAGATCATTTCTGTGATTAATAGGCCTAATTCTTACAAAGCCTTTATCGGTCTCTACTCTTCCCTCACCTGAGCTTTCAATAAGAAATTTATTATCTAAAGCCAAAGCAACGTGAGTGATTTTTGTAATATCCTCACCGAAAAATAAAAGAGAGTCCTTTTTAATCTCAGAATGAATAGATAAATGCAAGAGTCTATTATAAAGCATCTGAGAGTTTAATAGGGCCGCATTAGGTATTAAACCAGCAGCCTTTAAACCTTCACTTACGAGACCGCTACAATCGAAGCCTTGCTCTGGGGTTTTCCCTCCAAAGGAATAATGTACACCAATAAAATATTTACAATAATCACTAGGACTCATCATTTCACTTACTCCTAAAAGGGTTAATAGTTTTATCAATGATAAAAGCATTTTTAACTCTCTTTACAATTCTTAAATCACCAGGGCCATAGGCTTTCCATAGTCTCGCTTTTAAATTAAAAACTGGTGTGGCTGCACCCTTAACATCAATCCAGACTCTCTTACCATCTTCAATAATTACAAAGTCAGGTTTGTATAATATTTTAGCTTTACTCAGGTAAACTTTAGGCTGCATCTCTTCTATTTTTACACCATTAATCTTCAACTCTAAGTAGTATTCAGCCTCAGCCTTAGAATCAAACCTAATACCGTCTACAGTAGTTTTAATATTCTGATACTTGTTTACTTTTTGCTTCGATGTGAATCTCATTAATAACACCTAACCATTGATCTATTTTAACTTTAATTTCTTCATGATTTTTAATTAGTAAACCATCAATTGTAAGATAGGTGCTATCGTCAAAAACAAATTCAACCTTCTCATTGATATCACCTTTCATAATTCTAAAGTTTAAAGAATTTACATGGCCTGCAAAGTCTAAAAATAAAAAGTAATTAGGTATTTCGTTATTCGATCTTCGTACTTTATCAAAAAAGTGATTAATTAATTCTCTTAACTCTTGATCAGGTGTAAGAGGTAAATCTTCATTTTTCTCACGCATTAATAACTCCTAGAGTGTTTGAACTTTAGCTATTTACTTTTAAAAAAACAAGACCTAGTATGTTAGCTCTTTTTGAGTCTGCAACTCATTTTTTTATTCAATCTCACAAGCTGTGAGTTACCTGTTTTGGCCGTGATTCTTTGCAGACTCTCGCGGTCAAAATGGGTTTTTTATGGAGTGATTTATGAAATGGTTTAAGCATTACGCGAACGCCCACACCAACAAAATGATTCAAGCACTAATAGCTGAGAAGGGTTTAGATTATGCTATGCGATATTGGCTTTTAATTGAATTATTATGCAGTGAATTCAAGAAAGATACAACGGTTTTTCACTTCTCATCCAAACAATTAAAAGATGCACTTTTTATAAAGTTCGACAAAAAGCTAGCAACTTTTGCGCAACTTTTGACCAACTTTTCAGCAACTTTTGACCAAAAGTCACTCAACTTTTGCCAGACTTCTGAAAATTTTTGGAAAATTGAAACTTCTATCTTATTGGATTTAATGGGGAAAGACTTCAAAAGGACGCGGCACGACCGCGGCAGTGACACCCCTAAGAAGAAAGAAGAAAGAAGAAAGAAGAAAGAAATAAGAAGAAAGAATACTAATACAAGTCATTTGAAAAATGACGCGCTAGAGCCTGAGGATATTTTTAAAAGTTGGAATTCAATCTCGAAAAAAAATAACGGAGTGCTTCCATTTGCAAGAAGCTTAAGTGAAAAAAGAAAGTCACATATAAATTCTGTTATGCGTGATTTTGAAGAAATGCGAAAACTTCAAGACTGGGAAAATTATTTTAACAAAATTTTTTCCACTGGTTTTCTTACTGGTCAAAATAAAAACGGCTGGCGGGCTGATTTCGATTTTGTAATCAATAAAAATAATTTATTAAAAATAATTGAGGGGAAATACGATGGCCAGAGTGATCGCGAGAAGATAGATAACCTCATCGAAAACAACCCCTACAGGAGAAAATAATGTCAAACTATGAAGCGAAGATTTACGATGCGTTAGCGAGGTTTGCGATTTTGTTTTCTGAGAAACCTAGCGAAGAAAGACTCATGGCCTATGTGGATGAGTTAAGAAACTACTCACCTGAAGAAATTTCCAAAGCTTTAAATCAACTCAAGACTGAGGCACATAAATTTCCCTCACTAGCAAGCATAGTTCAAATAATTAAACCGAGCCTTACTGATTCAGATCGAGCAAACGACGTGATGGCATTGATCACAGAAGCTATCGGTAGGTTTGGCGGGTATCGTCAGGGTGATGCGTTAGATTTTCTGGGGCCAGTGGCCTGGAGAGTGGTTGAAGGATTAGGCGGCTGGTGGACTTTATGCCAGTGCTCCTATACCGAACTAGGGGTTATGCGTTCGCAAGCGCGAGAGCTAGCGAAATCAGCCTTAAAACACGAGTTAAGATTCGATGACAGCAGATTAAATCATTTAATTAATAAATCTAAATCAAAATTGAAAATAAGCGATGGTGCGTTATGAATTTAGAGAGGTTAAAAAAACTACACACTGGTCACGTTTTGCAGAGACCGACTCAGAAAGTCAAAATGAGAATTGTTAAACCTAAAAAGAATAAGAACTGTGAAATTTGCGGCAAGCTAATTGAGAAAGGCACTGGCGCGGTTAAAACTGAAATGGGTGGCTCAGTTACGGTACTGCTAGAATGTTTTGATTGTTATTTAGAAAGACCGTGAGCACTACACCATACTCACGGCCTATGGACTTTAACATGAAACACTGGAGGTGTGACCTTTTAATTTTCTTCTTGGTTTTCGATAGCGTCAAGTCTGTTTTGCTCGACCATTTCGATCA
>SPKZ01006542.1_pt1 | contig 11319 bp, 14 predicted proteins | sample 2456571 | NCBI WGS metagenome assembly SPKZ01 (sample SAMN11192286, study PRJNA482655) | marine metagenome | biome: ENVO:00000447; feature: ENVO:00000244|ENVO:00000211|ENVO:00000569|ENVO:00002023; material: ENVO:00002151; isolation source: ocean water from marine abyssalpelagic zone ...
AACTAAGGATACATGGAATAAGTATTTATAATTAGTTCCTATTAATAGCAGTAATTTAGCAAGTCATGAATGGCATAAGCATGGTACTTGTAGCGGATTAACTCAAGAGGATTATTTCAGTAAAACTATTAATAAAATTATGGAAATTAATAATGCTACTACAGATTTTGCACAATATATTGGCAAAAGCATATCATATTTAGAATTGACTAATTTATTTGGTGGTAAGGATAAAGTTATCCTGCATTGTGATTATGATAAAACACATGATCAGCATTATCTCTCTTCAGTAATTACTTTCTGGAATAAAAATCTCGATGAACAATTAAACAACCCAGGACTTACTGGCACCTGTAAGCACGATAAGCTGATTTATATACCGAAAATATAAAAACCCGTCATCCTGAGTCAACCAAAGGTTGGCGTAAGGATCCAGAGTTGATTTCATTACATATTTTTTTACTAGATTGTCACGAATATAAATGTTCTTGAGGATGATGCTCAATGTTAACGAATTATGTAACCTTTACAATGATGATAGTTTGGGGATTATCATGTCGATATGGAATTGGCTTATAATGATGGATTTCAAGTTATTTAACTATATATACTATATATCATTGTTACCAAGCTGACATGCCACCGAGTAAGTTCCATAAATCATATTGATAGGTATTAGTAGCAAAAACCCGTTTTGCTGCATATACTGATCTTACACCTGCTTGACAATATAATACCACTTTTTCCTTAGTATAATCTTGCAAATATTCTAGTAAAGGCTTGGGATTTATCGCAATTTCGGATAACAGAAAATTTACCGCATCTTTAATGTGACCTGCTTGAAATTCATGAACTTCTCTAACATCAATAAAAATAACTTGGTTACCTGCTTTAAGCCATTCATCAATCTCAGTTTTATCTATATTATGTAATGTTGTCATAAAAAACTAATCTTTAGTTTTTTTATTAGTTTTGAGAAAGTTGTTAATAATTTCTTCTTGAGTCAATTTATTGTTATTCGATTCTATTAAATAACTATGTACTATCTTACCTACTAAATCAGTAAACTCATTACTTAATTCCTGGAAAGCCTGACTTTTTTGCTTTTCGATCGCCTTAATTGTAGAGTCTCTTTTACGAGATAGCATAGAATCTATTTCTGCAGCACGAATTTCAACCATCTTTGCTGTACTTTCTTTAGCACTTTCAAGAATTTGCTGACGATGCTGTTCGAAATGTTCCATTTCCCTATTTATCTCTTCAAGTAATATTTTTGCATCTTGCTTTAATTTCTCAGCTTCTAGTAATTTATTCTTTATCTCGTTAATACGAGTATCTAAAGCAGAAAGAATTACTCTCCTTATTGGTTTATAAGTCAAATATACAAATATTATAAAGGAAATCGCAATCCAAAAGCTTTCATTAAAAAAATGCATTATATATCCTTATAAATTTTTTCCAGCAATTTCCTATCCGCTGGTTTCTTAGTTATCTTTTCAACTATAAAAGATGCTAGATTAAGACTTGGTTTTGTTTCCTGTTTATGAAAATCATTTACTGCTAATTGGATCTCTTTTAAGGAAGTTTTAGTTTTTTGCTCAAGCTCAAGTAATAATTCCTCTTTCCGACCAATATATTTGGCGTCCAAAGTTTTAAGAGAACTAGCCTTAAGCTCTTCAGCTTGTCTATGGGCTTCCAATAGTTGAACCTCTCTATTATCCTTTAATGCCTCAATTTGCTCGTTAAATTCTTCAGCTTCATTTACATTATCTTCAAGATATTTATGTCTTGATATTAAAATTGCTTCTGCTTTTGGTGTAATGAAATAATTAATCATCAAATATAAAAAACCAAAAACAATTACTAACCAAAATATTTGCGAAGGTAAGACTGAAACATCAAATTGAGGCATATCTTAAACTCCTTAAGTGAAGATTAGTAACATTGCTATCACAAAGGAAAATAATCCCATTGCTTCGGATAATCCAGCACCGATAAATGCCATTCTTTGTAGTTCACCACTAGCTGATGGATTTCTAGCAATAGAATTTAATAAGGAACCAAAAATGTTTCCTACTCCAATAGCAGCACCAAGCATACCAAATGCCATTAAACCTGCACCGATAAATTTAAAAGCCATCATTTCTTCCATAATATTTTACTCCATAAAATATAAATAGTTAATAATAATAATTAGCCAATAATCATCCACTTCCCCGATTATAGTTAATTTATTTTAAGTAGGGACGTTGTCGCTCATCATCTCTCCTATTTAATATATAGGCGTCGTTCTTCGCTCCTAGTCCCAACTTAATCTAAATCAACTACATACCCAAAACCGTTTTGAGTATAGTTAGCTAATTCCCAAATAATAAGGATAAGTAAACTTATCCAAAACTTACACTAAATAATAATATTTAAAATTTAGTGTAAATTTATTGCATCATTTAAATATACACAAGATAATATAGTAAAAATATAAGCTTGTAATATCGCCACGAATATTTCAAAACCAATTAGTACCACTATAAAAGGTATGGGTATAAATTTCAAGTATATTGCCATTGAAACTACAAACCCAGCCATGACTTTTAATAAAACATGTCCAGCGACCATGTTAGCAGCTAGACGAAGTGATAAACTAACTGGTCTTGCTAAATAGGCAAATAATTCAATAACAATCATTAAAGGAGCAAGCCACCAGGGTGTACCTGCTGGCAAAAATAAAGAGAAAAAATGTAATCCATGTAAGAAGAATCCTAGCAATGTTACCAGTAAAAATACCATCATTGCTATGGTAAAAGTTACCGATATATGACTAGTTACAGTAAAACCATAAGGTATCATACCAAACAAATTACAGGTCATAATAAAGAGAAATAAGGTGAAAATTAGCGGCACAAATTTTCGTCCTTTTTCTCCAACATTTTGTTGTAACATATCAGTAATTAAGCCGTAAACTAATTCACTACTTAATTGTAATCTAGTTGGAATTAAACGCTTATTTCTAAAAGCAATAAAGAAATATAATAAGATAAAAGTTGCAGCTAAAATCATAAATATTGCAGAGTTAGTTAAACTTACATCATAATCAAATAAATTTAATTCTACTACTTTCTTAACTTTAAACTGATCTAAAGGACTATGCGTCATTTTATACCTTTATCTTTATTTATATATTTATTCCAAATTAAACGAAAAGCTGCAATAATTGATAAAACTATACAAATTATAAGAAAAATTGGCTTAGATGCAAATATTTTATCTAAAAATATACCAATTATTACCCCAACTATGACTCCTGCAACTAATTCAACAGCAATATTAAATGCCATATTACTGTTAGAAATAACGGTTTTAACAGGCTTATTATCAGATTTTAACTGCTTTATCCTTTGTTTTATTTCCTGTTGTTTATCCTTTATCATATATAATTATTTTTTATCCAAATATGAATCTATAGCTTTTGATAATTCCTCAAATGTATAAGGTTTAGTAAAAATATCACCATTAATAAAAAATGCTGGAGTACCAATAAATTTAGGAAATTTCCCTGGTAACCTAGTATTTGCCATTAAAACTTCTACCATCTTTTTATCATTTAAACATTTTGCATAATTTTCGCCTGAAACTCCACCAACTTGACCCATATTAGTTAAAATTTCTCGATAATTTTTACTAAATACCCAATTTCTTTGGGTTTGCAACATAATCTCTATAAATTTTAGATACCCCTCAACATCACCATTACATCTAGCAAGCACTGTTGCATCTAAATCTTGTTTAGTAGCAACAAATTCACGAAACACGTACGCAATCTTACCAGTATCAACATATTTCTCCTTAATTTTAGGTAATGTACGTTTATGATAACTATAGCAATGAGGACATGTTGGAGCAAAATATTCTACTAACACTACCTTAGCATTAATATCACCTATAACCATATCATCAGGCCATATTTTCAGGTCTCGAACTATCGCTGGAGTGATTTTTTTCTTTTTTTTAGTTGTCTTTTTCTTTTTTGATTGTTTTTTCTTACTTTTTACTCCCGACTTTTCTTTCACCTGTTGCTTACGTTTCTTAGCTTCACCATTATCAATTTTGCTAATTTGTTCTTGTTTTGCGTCATCTGTTTTCTTTGCTTCTTGTTCATCACTACAACTATTATTTATAAATAACAATAATACGATAAATAAAAATCTCAGCATAAAAACTAACTATTATTTTGATATATCAAAGATACTAAAGCAAATTTGTTAAATGATCAAAAATAAAACTAAAATCTTTGAAAAATATTCTAGTAAGCTGATTTTTTAATCTTCTTAAGAGTGATAATGGTTACTACTATTATAGTCGTCATTTCCTAAAACTTGGGAAGAATAATTCTCTTCCTGATGATTATTTAATATATCTTTATAAATTTCTTTGTAATTGTCACCAAAAATTAGTTCCCTTAATTGATCTTCGGGAATATTATCTGGATTGTAATTATAATTACAATTATATTTATAATCTATTTGTTGGTTTACCATACCATTAGGCTCAGCTTCATATTCATCATCATCATAGTTATCCTCCTGTTGAGGTGGATCTAGTTGAAAGGAATTAATGGACTCAGCAGATTTAATAGGACAAAGATTTTGAGGGTAACTAATGAGTGTATTAACATTGTTGTTGAAGCTTTCATTCAATTCTATAGTTGGGCTTGCGTCTATTTTATGGCTATAACCAGACTCAGAAGGGCTTTTAGTATCATTATATATGCTATTATTAGATATGCTGTTATTAGATATACAAATATCATTATAGTTGTCATCATTTTTTTTATAAGAATTTTCTATGTCTATTGCTATTTCGGTAAGTATATTTTTTTTCTCTGTTTCTAGTTTTTGTATTTTTTCTTCTAGCCCTATAACTTGCAGTTTATTTTGTTCTAAAAATTCTAAGTTTTTTTGATATGATCTTTGACTGTTATAGCTTTTACTGATCCCATCTTTAATATAATCGTTCCAATTATTATTATTATATATTTTTGTTTGGTACAGATCATTTGCTTTCGCTAAGTCTTTATTATCAGCATCTGGATTTAAAGATTTAATTTCATATTGAAGCTTGTAAATTTTTTCCTTTAATTCCGATATTTTATCACAATATCTAGAAAGTTCCTCTTGTATTGTGTTATATTTATATGGTAATGTTTTGTTATAACTATTATTTGTTAAGCTTTTATTATTTTTTGTTGTTATATTTTGATTATTAAAACCATTAGAATTTCTTATAGTTGGGGTAGTAGGTAAATTTTGATTATTAGAATTTATACCACATTTAGCAACATTTAAATATGAAGAGTATTTGTTTTGTGCTTTCATTTGAACCTCCTAAATAATTATTAACTTTATAGCACTTTGTATTAGTGTTATATAAAGATTAAACTCTGCCAACTATTTTTTATAAAAAAATATTTGTATCTAATAATTTTTATTATTATATTTATAAGTAATGGTATATTAGTAAGTTATATTACCAACTTAAAGTTGGTCAGTAAATATCTACTTCTTATCTTTAGCGAGTGGATGAAAATTTTCAACGGTATTTTTAAGCTGTTCTGTTTGAATATGAGTATAAATCTGGGTAGTAGCAATATCTGCGTGTCCAAGTAGTTCCTGAATGACTCTTAAATCTGCTCCTCCTTCTAGTAAGTGACTTGCAAAGCTATGTCTTAAAATATGTGGAGAAATTTTTGTTGCATCTAACCCTATATTTTGTACTGTCTTTTTTAGTGATACTGCAAAATTTTGCCTTGTCATATGACCAAGTTTAGATTTACTAACAAAAAAATATTGCTTTGCCTTGGTTGATACATTCTGACAAAAATACGGCCTGATTTTTAAATATTGCTCAAGAGCAAGTTTTGCTCGCTCATTAATAAGTACCACTCTCTCTTTACTACCTTTACCAATTATAGTAAAAGTTTTTTTCACAGTTAAATTATCAACTCCACTAGCAATATCTATAAGCCTTAAACTTACTAATTCAGTTACTCTAAGACCACTTGCATAGATTAAATGAATCATTGCATTTAACCTTATACCTAAAGGAGAATCATCACAGTTGCAATATTCTAGTAATTGTCTCATTTCATTAATAGAGAGTATCATTGGTAATTTTGAACTATATTTAGGTAAATCTGCGAGTAATAATGGGTTATAATCTAAATGATTTTCACTAATTAAAAATTTATAATAACTTTTAAGAGTGGATATTTTACGGTTTATCGATCTTGGAGATAAATCATCAGATAATTTTCTAATATACTTACTTATATTTTCAGTATTCAAATTAAATTCATCAAATTTATTTTCTTTGAGAAAAAAACTAAAATCTTCTAAATCTCTAATGTAGCTTGTAACAGAATTTTTTGCTATTCCTCTTTCAGAAAGCATCATCTCAATAAATTGCTGGGTAAATTGCATAATCTTTTAAGGTTATATATTACATACTTAATATTATAAGCACTGTAACACCCAAAATAAATTAAAAATCCAGTTTTCTCTTCGTTTTCGGTGTAATTACATACTGACTAATTAATTGTAATATATAGTTATAACTATATTCTTTCATAATCAGATTTATGGACTTTCTTTGATATTCATATTTTTTTATTAAATTTATTATTCCTGTTAATTGTGTTAAAGTATCTATAGGATCATCTTGATTAAATTCAACAATTTCAATGATTTTAATGTTTCGTCTAGCACTGTGACGTATGGCTTTATTGAAATTAATTCGTCCTTCAGAATTGATTGTTGAGATGATAATTCCTAATTTTCTTTAGTGTTAATACGCTTCTTTTTACAGTTATATTTTCTTTTATTAACCCTAGCATTTTTATTAATCATTAAGATTCTCCTTTAAATTAAGTAATAAATAAAAGGCCATAAGTAGTAAAAAACCACTTAAGACCAACTATGATCACTAAATTAAGGAAGATATTTATAACTTAAATCTCCCCATAAACTCAGTGATCGGGGAGTTCAAAGAACCGCGAAAAGTCGGCTATGATAATCTTTGGAATTATAAAATAACTCTTGGACATAACTATCATCTCCCCGACCAAGAAGTCGAGGATATTGTCTTATTATAAATGGCAGACATATCCACTTTTCGTTGGAGCTTTGATACTCCTAGTGGTTACTACTTTTATGTAATAACTACAAGGGCAATATTAAACGAAAATTTAATGTTGTCAATTATTTTATTTATATAATCCAGAGAGAAAATGTATGTAATAAAATCAAATCTGGATCATCACGTCGATATAAAATCGGCACATGATGACAGACTATAAGCCTTTAAAGAACTGGGATTTGTCATTGCGATAGTACTAGTGCTCGTGGCAATCCAGAGAGAAAATATATAACCTTTAGACTGTAAAATATAATCCTGGAGGCCAGAGCCGGAATCGAACCGGCGCATAGAGGATTTGCAATCCCCTGCATTACCACTTTGCTACCTGGCCTAATAAAATATGTTCGCTCACAATCATTAAATATTTTTATTAAAAATCGTGAGCGTTCACAATTAAATAATATTTAAGCAAATGAATGGTTAATCTTAATATATCTTGAATCATAAAATTAAGATTTTCATCTATCGTTAAGTAATGTAGGATTTTTTAGAATCCCATACCACCCATGCCACCCATACCACCTGGCATACCACCAGCAGGCATTGGATCAGGTTTGTCACTTGGTTCCTCAGTTATAATTGCTTCAGTAGTAAGTATTAGTGCCGCAACAGAAGCTGCATCTTGCAGAGCTGTTCTAACTACCTTAGTTGGATCAATTATTCCTGCTTCTAACATATCAACATACTGTCCAGTTTGAGCATTAAAACCAAAAGAATTGGATTTACTTTCGTCAAGTTTACCAACAACAATAGCGCCATCAGTGCCAGCATTTTGGGCAATTTGACGTACTGGTGCTTGTAAGGCTCTTTTAATAATATTTACCCCAGCTTGTTGATCTTCATTTTCACATTTTACTTTATCTAAATTTTTCGCAGCATAAAATAAAGTTACACCACCGCCTGGAACAATACCTTCATCAACAGCAGCTCTTGTTGCATTTAAAGCATCATCAACACGATCCTTTACTTCTTTAACTTCTACTTCAGTTGCACCACCAACTTTAAGTACTGCAACACCACCAGCAAGTTTAGCTAATCTTTCTTGTAATTTTTCTCTATCATAATCAGAAGTGCTTTCTTCAATATGTTGACGAATTTGAGAACATCTAGATTCTAGATCAACTTTATTTCCTGCGCCATCAACTATTACTGTGGTTTCTTTCGTGATTTTAACATTTTTCGCAGTACCAAGCATGTTAACATTAACATTTTCAAGCTTCATACCAAGATCTTCACTAATTAATTGACCACCAGTTAAAATAGCAATATCTTCTAACATTTCTTTTCTTCTATCACCAAAACCTGGAGCTTTAACAGCAGCTACTTTAAGACCACCTCTTAATTTATTTACTACGAGTGTAGCAAGAGCTTCTCCATCTACATCTTCAGCAATAATTAATAATGATCTAGAAGATTGTACTACTGATTCAAGCAATGGTAACATTGGTTGTAATGTAGATAATTTTTTCTCAAAGATTAAAATGAATGGATCTTCAAGATTAGTAGTCATTTTTTCTGAATTAGTTACAAAATATGGTGAAATGTAACCACGATCAAATTGCATACCTTCAACAACTTCAACCTCAGTTTCTATTGTTTTAGCTTCCTCAACAGTGATTACTCCCTCTTTACCAACTTTTTCCATAGCCTTAGCAATCTTGTCACCAATATCTTTATCACCATTAGCAGAAATTGTTCCTACTTGAGCTATTTCATTATGGTCACTTATTGCTTTACTTGATTTCTTGATATAATCCACTATACCCTGAGTCGCAAGATCTATTCCTCTTTTTAAATCCATAGGATTAGCTCCAGCTGCAACTACTTTATTACCTTCGGTAACTATAGCTTGTGCAAGAATTGTTGCAGTTGTCGTACCATCACCAGCAATATCAGCTGTTTTACTAGCCACATGTTTTAATAATTGAGCGCCTAAATTACGCTTTTTCTCTTTTAATTCAATAGATTTCGCAACAGTAACACCGTCTTTAGTAATTTTCGGTGCACCGTAAGATTGCTCTATTAATACATTTCGACCCTTTGGCCCTAATGTTACTTTTACTGTATCTGCTAAGATATTTAGTCCTTTAAAAACTTCATCACGAGCATTTGTCCCGTATTCTAATTCATTTGCCATAAGTTATATCTCCTATTCTATATTTCTTATTGATTATTTAGTAATAATGCCAAGTACATCACTTTCTTTCATGATGATTAAATCTTGACCATCGATTTTTACTTCAGTACCACCCCATTTACCATAAAGGATAGTATCTCCTTCTTTGACTTCCAGTGGAACTTTGTTATTATTTTGATCTACTGTACCACCACCTACGGCAATTACTATACCTTCCATAGGTTTTTCTGTAGCAGTATCTGGAATAATAATACCACCGGCAGTTTGTTGTTCTTTGGTTACTGGCTTTACAGCTATACGATCATGTAATGGTTTAAAACTCATTTGAACCTCTTAATTAGTTATAAAAAAACAATTGAATACGTTTACAATATAAGGCTAGAAAAAATTAGTTCAAGTGCTTTAATAATTTTTTTTAAAATAATTTATCAATTTCAGCTTTATAAAGCTTTAGAATTTTTTCAATAGTAGTAGATTTTATGTATTTACTAGTGAAATATTTTAATGAATAATTAATTTTATTAGTTACATTAGAAGTCTCATCTCTTAAGGGCTTTAACAAGTCTGGTAATAAATTATTGAATATATCTGGGTTATCTTTAGCAAAATTATAAATTGCTTTTAAGTTATTATATGATTCAAATTTATTATCTGAATTAATTTTATTACTATCATTCAGATCGTTTGTTGCAACTACTTCATTTAAAAAAGCAAATTTACTATATTTTCCACATTTAAGGGATAAGGACATATTTTGACTATAAATAGTTTCATCAGCAGCACGTATTTTTTCAATTAAGTCATGATGAATTAGAGAAGCAGAAGCACCAATATTACGAATAGCTTCAGGGTTATTATTTAAAATATTATTAATTGGTAAATCAATTAATTTATAAGAGAGATTTAGTGTATTTGCTAGAGGAATATTTGATTTTTTTAAACCAAATGCAACATTAGTACCAAATTTTAAGCAAGCATCAATTAGAGCTGTAGTTGCCTCAGGATGAATTACTTCATCTCCTTGCAAAAAATGAATATAATCACCTGTAACTAACCCAAAAGCTTTATTTACACTAACTGCAGGGCCTAAATGATCTTGTGTAACAATAGTGCATCTTGGCAAGTTATTTGCCCTTTCTTTAAGCATTTGTAAAGACTGATCAGTAGAACCATCATCGATAAAAATAAACTCTTTACGAAAATTCCCATTTATTTTTTCTAAAGAATCAATTAGTTTAGGTATCGTTGACTCATTATTATATATAAGAATAATATAGCTACATTTAAGCATCGAATAAAATGAAATGATTAAACATTAAATAAACTATCAAGAATAAATATATAAAGTTTAAAGTCAACCTAGATTAAAGAATAAATTAATAAGGATTTTCTTATGACTAAATTTAGTTGTTATCATACCATATCGGGAAATATTATTAGTACATTTTGCCAGCTTAGTGAAAAATGTTATAGTAACTCGACTAAACTACTAGCTATTACCTATGATCAGTTATTAATTCCAGAACTTGATAGATCATTATGGACTTTTGCGAAGATTAAATATATCCCTCATGCAACAAATTGTGATCCTATGCCTGAATTGCAACCTATTTACATTACTGATAAATTAGAAAATCCTAACCAAGCTGAAGTAATAATCTTTATTAATGCAAGCAAACAAATGATCTTAGATTTGATGATTGGGGAAAAAGAGATAAAGGCCAGTGATTTTAAGCGGATTATCTTTTTATTCGATAATAATTCAGAAATAATATATGAAGAAGTTGTGGAATTAATCACCAAATCACCAATTACTAATTATGATCTTGAATGTTTTAAACAGGAAATAAAAGGTAATTGGCAGAAAATTGAAAAAGTTACGTAATTTATTGACAAGGAGCGTCATATATGGACGCTATGATAAAATCAAGTAGAAAAAATAAAAAAATATAAGTCTAAGGAATAATATAGAAGCTGTCATATATTCGGTA